>Ga0214164_1000047_pt1 | contig 83966 bp, 75 predicted proteins | sample TroBogepilimnion_13_FD_153003 | JGI IMG/M metagenome (GOLD analysis project Ga0214164, IMG submission 153003) | Freshwater microbial communities from Trout Bog Lake, WI - Practice 03JUN2009 epilimnion v4 | ecosystem: Environmental > Aquatic > Freshwater > Lake > Epilimnion/Euphotic zone ... | reverse complement strand
AGTGGAGCCGGCGGGAGTCGAACCCGCGTCCAAACACATGCCCGATAAGCTTTCTACATGTTTATTCCTGTATTAATTTTCGAAGACCAGCTGGAACCGGACGAACCTACTGCCTCTTATCTGCTTTGATTTTCATCCTGTGTGCGCAACGAACACAAGCCTATCCGGTTATTTGTTGATTCGGCGGCGGGGACGGCAACTGGCAGCCTTCCCGGCGGCTATAAAGGGTGTCTAATCTCTGATTAGGCAGCCATGGCGTAAGAATATTCGCCTTATAGATTTTGAGTATTCAGATTAACGTGCTAATTATTCAACGCACGACATGCTTGCACCCACCCTGCTCTATGCTGTCTAAACCAGTCGGCCCCGGTTTAGTGGATAGTACAATTGCAAATTTACGAAATAAACAGGTATAAATTTGTTAATCCCGGGCTATGATTAAGTATAGGGCTTGGAGTCCGATTGATAATATTTTTAATGAGCGCCTAGATGCATGCTCCCGAATGTGTACTTTTTATTTTCTCAGACCTACTTGTTCTGTGTGTTCGTTTCTGTCATCAGCAGGTGTATATCAGCTATCAGCTTGTTTACCTCATCCATATTGGTGCCGTCATAAAAGCCACGGATGCGCCCGAAACCATCTACCAGGGTATAGTGCTTATCGTGAATAAAATCATCAGTAATGGTTACTCCATTGGCTGTATCCTCTGCATTAATCAGGTAGCTGTAGCGTGCCATATCATACAGTTGTTTTTTATCACCGGTCAGGAACATCCATTGATTGGCATCGGCTCCAAAACGCATACTGTAAGCCTTAAGTGCTCCCATTGTATCCTTAAGCGGGTCAACGGTATGCGATAGTATCATTACATTTTTATTGCCCTTGAAAGCCTTATACACACTGGCAAGGTTTTCATTCATTTTCGGGCATATGCCTTTGCAGGTAGCATAGAAATATTCTACCACACATATCTTTCCCTTTACATCCTCACTGGTTATTGTTTTACCATCCTGATTGATGAAAGAAAATGCCGAAACATGATGATTCTGGTCGTTACCAATAATTGGCAATACCGGCTTTTGTTTTTCACTGGCGGTTATTTTCGGAAAAACGTAGGCTATAAAAGCAATGGTAAGCGTTATAAAAAAGGTAACCAGGAATAATGCTGTTTTATTTATCTTCATCAAGCAAAGGTAGGACGGAATCAGGGAAGTAGAATTGCCCTGATTATATTGTAAAGTTATAATTGTAATCCTCTTTAATTATTGTAGGCTTGCCCATAATGCACTTCGGATGATTATACACGCACCCCAATCACCAGCACATCATCTACCTGTTCATTCTCCCGCTTCCAGTTTTCAAAATAGAATCTCAGGTAGTTTTCCTGTTCCCTCATGCCTTTATCCTGTATCGCCAGCAGCAATTCCTTGAATTTTGCGGTCATCAGTTTTTTGCCGTTCTGTCCGCCAAACTGGTCGGCATAGCCATCTGTGAAAATATAAAGGGTATCGTTTTTGGTAAGCTGTATCACGTGGTTGGTGAAGCTCCTGTCTTTGGCTGCCTGCAGGCCGCCTATAGGGAATTTATCAGGCCTGAATACTTCTATGGTGTTGTTGCGTAGCAGCCACAGCGGCCGGTTGGCGCCGGCATATTGCAGTTCATTTGCAGCCAGGTCGAATGAACAGATAGAAATATCCATACCATCGTTCGATTCGTTTTCTCCTTGCTTCAATGCCTCAATTACCAGCCTGTTGAGCATGGTTAGTATAAGGGCGGGCTCATCTACTCCCTTCTCGTTAATAATCTGGTTGAGCAGCGAGCTCCCTATCATACTCATAAATGCACCCGATACTCCATGGCCGGTACAGTCACCGGCTATTATCAGCACCCGGCCGTTACGCTCGGCAAACGAATAGAAATCGCCGCTTACTATGTCCTTTGGCAAAAACAGGATGAAAGACTGCTCCAGCGCCTTATAGATCAGCTTTATATCGGGCAGTATAGCCGATTGTATCCGCTGCGCATAATTGATATTGTCGGTTATAGATTTATTCTTCAGTTCTATCTCCTGCTTGCTTATTTCCAGTTCTTCTTTTTGCCTGATGATATCTTTCGTACGCTCGGCCACCTTATTTTCAAGCTCGGAGTTCTGCGACTCCAGCAGCAGTTGCTTTTCTTTTTCTTTTTCCAGGTTTTCTTCCGATAGCAACCTGATAGCATGTACCTGGTCCAGCAGTTTTTTCTGGTTCAGCCTGTTTGTACGTCCCAATACTATTACAGCACTCAACGGATAGAGATAAATACCTATACCGCCGAGATTTTGAACAAACATAGTGTGGCGGATTCCGGGTAGCCAACCGACAATCCAAGGCAGCAATATGGAAATAAAAACTGCAAATGAACAAACAAACACAATTGTTTTAGCCTCCCATTTTTTCTGCCGGAAGCCTTTTATGAGATAGTAAATTGATGATGATACTGAAATGCAGAAGAGAATGGAAAAGATGAGTAATATCAGTGCCGGAGCAGGCATATTCTCAATATTGCCGCTTTGAACATTCCCGAATAAAGTAAAATTATACAGGATAGCCGGATGAAAACATATAGCAGCTAATATCAAGCGAATAAAAAGGAAAATTTTTGATTTATTCTTATTCTTCAGCACCTTGGCAAGGAAAAACGACATGAATTCAAAACTGAAAACGAGGCAAAACAGGCAGACAATATTGAATATATAAGTAGACTGGGTACTGCTTAGGTAAGTGAACGATGTGAAGAGGCAAAAGAGACTGAAGTAAAGGTTCTCTGTCTTATCTCTGGAGAACATATATACCAGCGTAAATACAATGCCAAAGGCGAGATAGTAAAAACCAAGAGAATAATTTTCATACTCCTTTGTCAATGTTTCTTCCCTTTGTTTTTCAGCCATTGCCAGATCTCTGAGTTCTAATTTCAGACTCATTTCACTCAGTTTGTGATAGGGTAGATAAGTAAAAGATAATTCCTGTAAGCTGTCAGAAATTGGCAAGTCTGCAAATCCCTTCAACTCCAATTTACTCAGATTCTTCTCACTCGACTGATTAAATAGTCCTGTACTTAAAATCTTATACCCATTACTGGTGAAAGTAATGGAACCATGAATTTTATAATCAAGAGCTATTGTCTTATTTCTCAATTTAGGGATAACATAAAACCTTGCATTCATAATAACAGTATCAACGTTTTTCGTTTGAACTGTATCTGGCTTCTTTGTTTCGAAATTCCTTTTTATACCGTCTTTTTGAATTAAAATAACCGACCAGGTAAACTTCTCAAATATGTTTACAAAACTGAGTGCTTTCTCTATTTCTTTTGAAACCTTTGATGTATCAAGTGGTGTATATTTATTAATAATTTCCTCCGCCGAATCCAGGCTTGCTGCCTTATCTGCAAAATTGCTTAAGGATTGTAAAGTATCCGGCTTTGAAGTTTGCCCAGATATATCACCTGATGATAAGACCAGAATAAAAAACTGCGGTATAAACAGGAGCAATTTCCAGCTAAATCTGCCTGCATTATTTAAGTAATAATTATATTCTGCCACTTGTTTTTACTATTACGAGATGTAGCCAATATCGGAATCTGAAATATTTAAAGCTTCAGGTAGTGAAAGTATAAATAGTATTTCTTTTTTTCTTACTTTTCGGTAATATCTTTTTCAAAAATCAGATTTTATGAAAGGATGAAATTAATCTTTACTTTTGAGTATAAACAGCGCTAATCCGGATGGCAAAATTGGATCTATATAATATCTACCTCAATATGGAAAAGGAAGATATTATTTTGTCTTTTAAGGGAGATATTACCAAAGAACTGCTGTCTTCAGTTTACCAGATTGTTGAGGCACGAATAGAAAACGGTAATGAAGACCCCAAAAAGAAGAAAAAATTTTTCCATGTACTGGTAGAATGTCTGCAGAATATGTACAACCACATGGAAACCATGCAGGAACTTGACAACAATTCACCTGAAAATAACGGTAGTGGCATATTCATGATTGGCAAGAGCGAAGATGGAGGTTACAGGATCATTACAGGTAACTTTATACTTAATGAAAATGCCGGTATCCTTAAAGAAAGAATCGATCAGATCAATGCAATGAACCCACAGGAACTGAAAGCCTATTACCTGGAAAAACTGGGCTCAACTGAACTGTCAGATAAAGGAGGGGCTGGCTTAGGCATCATTGATATTGCCCGCAAATCGGGCAATAAGATTGAATATGATTTTCAATCCCCTTCTTCGAAATATTCCTTTTTTACCTTATCGGCTACCATAAACTAAATAATAAACTTAAAAAGGATGGATAACCTTATTATTGAAGGCAGTAATAAAACCCCGGTAATCAGCTTCAAAACAGATACCGGTACTCTTGAAATTGCCGGAAAATCAATTCCCGAAAATTCATTTGGATTTTATCAGCCTTTGTTCACATGGATTGATAATTATGTGCTTAATCCTGTGGCAAATACCGAAATAAAGATATCACTCGAGTATTTTAATACCAGTTCATCCAAATGCCTGCTTGATATTTTACGCAAACTCGAAGCGCTAAAAAAGTCAGGTAAAAGCACCGTAACCGTTTCCTGGTATTATGAGGCCGATGATGAAGATATGATGGAGGCCGGGCAGGATTATGATTCCCTGGTCGACCTTACCTTTAATATCATTAAGATCTGATCTTGCGCTCCAGCAATTTCCGCAGCAGATCAAAATACAAAACTAGATAAAGTAACCCTGCCATCAGCCAGATGATAATCAGGTTGTACCAGAGTGTTTCCATTTGCATTCCGATAAAGGATTTGGAGTGGGTATAAAATGGCGCAGGGTTCCTTCCGTTGCAATACTCACTTATAAAAACAGGTTCGTATTTCCTTACGATCCTGTTTCCCGAAATTATCGTTTTTTCCCTCACGCTGCTATTCAGAACCATGTCTTCCAGTTGCTCATTGCTGTACCTGTTTTTGAATTGCTTGGCAGCTTCCACCCCCAGCTTTTCGTTCAGCTCTAATACCAGCTCCTGTTTTTTACCAAAAACATCATTTTTCTTTCTGATGAAATGCTTTTCAATGCTGTCGGTATTTTTTTTGCAGGCATCAATATAAGCTGGTAATGAGGCATTGATATCAGGTAATGAAGTATAGTTTATATTTTCCTGCGGATTTGATTCTTTAATGAAACCGATTTCGTCTTTTATCAGGTTAGCACTAGCCATTATAGAGTCGGAAGGAGCCGGTTTTTCACTTGCCAGGTTTTCGAGCAGTGTGGTTTGTCTCTGCATTTGCTCGGTCCAGTAGTCTGTTAGGTATCTTGAATTACTTACCTGCCTGTCCGGTTCAAAAAACGGTGCTTCATACTGGTTGTTCTTAAACCTGTCTACGGCGAGTGCTTCAAAAGCCCAGCGTGAGGCCATAATATTACCTATAAGCGGCACCTTGCTCTGGTTGCTCATCTCCGGGCACAGATCTTCAAACTTTACCATCACGCCACTCAGCATTATCTGGGGTATTACCAGGAAAGGTATAAGTATATAAACAGCCACCCTGGTTTTTAAGCCAGATGAGATATTGAGGCCCAGCAGGTTGGCAAAACAGGAAACTGAAAACAGCACCAGCCAGTGATTGAACAGTAAGCCGCTGAAACCCAGTATGGTATTACCAATTACCAAAAACAGTAAGCTCTGCACTGCCGACACAAGGAATAAAAATGCGATTTTGGAAAACAGATAACTGCTTCTGCTTAGCCGTAGAAACGATTCTCTCTTCAGTATTTTTTTATCCTGTATTATTTCATCTGCGCTCACTATCAGCCCTAGAAACAGGGAGACAATGGTACTGATAAACAGGTAAACCGGTATATTAGGGTTCAGTCCGAATTGATAGGGCTTACCAATGCCATGAGAACGTAACGCAAAACCCAGGATTAATGCCAGCACCGGCCCTTCAAATAAGGTAATGGCAAGATATTGCCTGTTGTTCAGCTTTGCCAGAAAGTTCCGCTGGAAGTATACCTTTAGCTGAATAAACCGGCTGGCTACCTTGACATCCTTTAGCGATTGTTTATCACATGCTGCATTAATAGGGACACTATCCTGATTTGCGAAATTTGTTTTGTATAATTTATACCACTCTTCCGGATACATCTTCCGGTGGCTGGTGGCTTTACCATATTCATCTACAGTCTTTGATTCTATTATCCTGAACAGCTCTTCCGGGTTTATATTGCCACATTCGGGGCATTCACAGTTCTCAAAATCCACATAATGCATCTGCTGCTTAAAATACCTCAGCGAATCAACCGGGTTGCCAAAATAAACAGGATAACCACCTGTATCCAGAATAAGCATCTGGTCGAATAGCTTGAAAATTTCAGATGAAGGCTGATGAATAACAACAAATATCAACTTGCCCGTCATGGTCAATTGTTTCAACAGATCCATTACATTTTCGGCATCATTCGATGACAAACCTGATGTGGGTTCATCCACAAATAATATTTCCGGTTCCCGTATCAGCTCAAGAGCAATATTCAATCTTTTGCGCTGGCCACCACTGATAAACTTATTTAAAGGGTCGCCTACCTGGAGGTCTTTTATATCATATAGCCCCAGAGACTGCAGGCAATGGTTTACCTTCTCCAGTATCTCCATATCCTTCAATCCGCCGAAATAGAGTTTAGAACTGAAAAACAGATTTTGAAAAACACTCAGCTCTTCCACAAGCAGGTCATCCTGAGGAATGTTGCCGGTCAGGCCATGCAGGCTGTGTTCATGAAGATCTTTACCATTAATCAGTATGCGACCTGATGATGGTTTTACACTTCCGTTCAGCAGGTTCAACATGGTTGTTTTCCCGGCACCGCTATTGCCCATTATACCCACCAGGTTTTTCGAAGAAGTTGAGAAACTCAGTTCATGCAGCCCGATTTTAATTTTGTTGAATGAATAACAAAGTTGATCAACCCTGAAGGTCAGGTTTTTATTTACATTAAGTTCCTCGTATTTATGAATGATGTCGTTGTAATACAGCGCACTCATCTTTGATCCCCTGATTACCGATCCCTGTTCAAAAACCTGGACAATACCGGGGTTGATCAGCCGGCCATCCAGCATTAACTGATCCGGTCCGAGGTATTTAAACAAAAATAGCAGCGGGTTGCTGACACGCAGGAAAACTATTGTGCCAGTTAGGTTTTCCTTCTTAATCTGCTTGTAATCTGCCAGGCTTTCTTCCGATTTACTGATGATCAGAAATTCACCATCTTTGCTCTGCAGAGATTTTTCCTCATTTACAAGTTTTAAGCTGTTTTCAAAATCAGTCTTAATTATAGTAAATGTGTCAGCTACAGTCTGAATGAATTCCAAGTGCTGTTCAGAAAGTGTGGAGATGGCCGAATGTAAAAATTCAAGCAATCTTATTAATACAATAACTTTCTGTTTTTGTTCCAGTTCCCTGTTGATGTCGGTACAGATTCTGAGTACCTTAACTGAGTTGACAGAAGTCCGTTTCCTTATTTTACCTTCGACTATCCTGTCTTTTAAATTTTCCAGGAAATCATCATAAACTTTAAGGTAAAGGGGAACAAGGTTGTTCCCCAATTGTCTTTTCAGAAACCGTTCTACAACTTCCCGACCTCTCAAACCAACTTCATCAGTATTGGCTATGATGGCGAATAATTGCATTAATGCCCTTAGTATCTTATCACTCATAAATGAGGGCCATTAAGTGAGAATGAAAGGAAATAAGGAACAGTTATCCGGCCTATTTTTTTGTGAGGTTGTTCCTAAGTGTAGTTATAAGGCCTGCAACTTTACCGATATTCACAGGGGTCAGGTCCGCAGCGGCTTTTATTTTGCTGTCATATTCCTTACTGTAGTTTTTCAGTTCGGCCAGAAGAGCCTTGCTATCTGCATCCTTATATTCTTCAAGCAGTTTCATCAGGTGGTATATATACAGGTTCTCCTGGTATACCTTGTCAAAGAACTTACTGTTATCTGGTGTTCTTTTAGTGTCTTTCAGCAGATTAAGGCTCAGGTAATTGATTTCAATAAGTGCACCGGCCATAATATGGCTTGCAGACTGGAATTTGTCATTTTTCTTCAGGTAGGCATCAGATGACTGAAATACATTATCAATGATCCTGACAATCGAATCCTTATTCCCTGAATTGTTTTTAAAACGGTCGGTATAATCATCAAAAACCTTATCAAAACTCAGGTCCTTGGCGAGTTTCTGAATAGTAACAAAATAACTGAGCAGTTCCTGGTTCTTGCCATAAAAGTTAACATAAGCCAGGTCAATACCATAAATGCCCATATTCACTTCTTTTTTAAAAGTGGATACATAGTTATCAGCATTGCTGTTCGGATTCAGTAAATCAGGTTTGTATTCAGCCTGGTAACCGGTTATATCCCTTACTACCTCAAATGGTGCTGGCAGATTTGCCTCTGCAGTAGCAAATTTAAATTCTATCTCACTTTTTTTCTGCATTAAAGCAGAATCCGGCTTGGCAGCAACACTGGCTGAATCTTTTGATCCTGTTGTTTTATCTCCTGTCCCATTCTGGCAGGAACTTAATAATAATAAAGGCGCAACAACGATGGCTGATACTATAGAATTTAGCTTATTCATCTGAATTGGTTTTTTAAAAATAAACCGGGGCTTTTTATCAGCTGCCATTTGTACAATGGTAATAATAAATGGCCCCGGCAAAAATAAAACGTTACTTATTAATTTAAGGAAAAACTACCCCTTTATATTGGTTTACATCTATAGAAGGTACATTCGATTTGTAGAATGCATTGATAGTGCTGATTATCTGATTAGCGATAAGTGCATACCCACGCTGTGTAGGATGAATACCATCTAATGAGAATGCGCCACCAGTTACAAATGCAGGGCTGTAATGAATACCATCGAATGTAATACCGGATGCTAATGTTTTGAAATAACTGTTCATATCTACATAAGCAAGGTGATGTATGTTTGCCTCATACTGAATAAATGCATTAAAATTAGTAGTAGCTGTTTTAATATACTGTATTTCATCAGTGGTTAAAACATAAGTGTTAGGTATAGGCGTTGGTACGCCTGCTGCATTTGCACTTCCCCAACCATGACAAGTGATAGACGTATCCGGAACAGTCATCAATATAAGCTCACCTGGTACCGCCTGCCTGGTATTGCCTGCATTATCCTGTATTATAAAATAGTTAGCGCCTACAGTGAAATTAATTCCTTTATAGCCATAGCCGGCATATATTGCATTAAGTGTATCTGCCTGTCCCTGCCTTGCAAGGGTTAAACCGTTGGCAGGTACAGTTGTAAAGAAAGGTATACTGGTAATATCAGGGATATTAATCAATGCGCCGCTGGCGCCTGTGCTAATAGCAGTATTCAGAGCCAGATCATAACAGGAATCAAAGGCGATTAAAGGACTGATATCTGAACCATTATACAAATAAGGAGGTACAATTGGAGTTGCTGTTCCATTACCATTGCCTTGTCCGCCGGCTAATGCATAGCCTAATACATCATTTGCGCCAAGCCACATGGTAAAGAATGTGGGATGGAGATTACCTACTACATGCACAAGCTCATCATTTGGCGAGCCATTAACATTGTTATAAAACCGGAATGCATATGGAGCTTTATTTAACTTGGCAAATATAGCATAACCTGCTACTTTATAATCTACTGCCCTGATACCTGGTACGCCTACATTATTGATCTGGTTATTGTTAATGCCTGATGCATAAAGATAATCACCATTGATGGAATCTGAAGTGCCGGTATTTACTATTGGTGCAAGCGAAGAATCTGAAGGTATGCATGGGTTATAGGTCATGCCAAGTATATATTTCGGACCGGGATAACCCCAGTCTCCCGATACCAATGGCTGGATGAATGGCCCTACAGCCCCTTTTGGTGCTGGAATGACTGCAAACTGGCCAAATAGCATCGCAGGATAGGAATGCAACTGCCCGGAAACAGTAAGGCTGCCATCGGTATAGCCGGAAGTAAGTGAATTTCCTATTGCGAGATAATTGGAGAAATCTGCAAGCCCTGCTGATGGATTCTGATTAAAATGGATACTGGGCCTGCATGCAGTGAAAACCATTGCCACGGCGCCAACTATAAATATTTTTTTCATTTTTTTATTTTATATAATTAGAAATTATAATAAAGTCCGAGACCCAGTGTGATGGCTTCAGTTTTGTAGGTTCCGCTGAACCCGCCAAAATCATACGATGCATTCCGGGTAACGGTTGTAATACCCTCACAGGCTGTAAGTATGGTGAATCTTGGGAATGGCTTTATGGAAACACCCACTGAACCAACTAATCTGTCGGCATCTGGTAAATCCGGAGATACAAAACCATTGGGCACCGGGGTAGGCTCATAAGCAGCGCCTGCCATCAATGAAACCACTTTGCCTAATTTATAATTAGCTCCGGCCCTCGGTGTAAGTGTGTTCCTGTAGTGGCGGGGTGCATGCATATCCTGTAGTGACGAGGTATGCTGAGAAAAATTGATTCTCAATGAATCATAAGAATTCCAACCTGTATAATTCAAATCGAATTGTAGAGTCAGACGGTCTTCCATAGTGCGGTAAGCCACACCAGCTGTTGCTACCTGAGGTAAAGGCAATTGGGTATCGAAATTCGTATTCGGGAAAGATGTTGCAAGTGATTGCGGAACTACAAATGTAGCGCTGCCATTACTTACACCCATATTGATCTGAGACCGGTAGGTAAATCCAAACTGCAGATTATCTGAAGGTTTAAGCTGAATACCTGCATTAAAACCAACACCACTGGCACTGCCGTGCAGGTGTAATGTACCATCATCATCGGTAGAGCCGCCCGGGCCATACTGACCATGAACAGGTAACGCCTGCCTGATGTCCATTGAGCCGGTGGCATAAACAAAACCTGCCCCTACCGATATCAGTTCACTAACCCTGTAAGCTACTGTAGGCTGAAAACATACCGCATTGAGGTTTATAGATTGTATTATATACCTTCCTATCCACTGGTCATCCCATTTCAGGCCTATCCCGGCAACAGTATATATACCAAGGCCCAGGGCAAATTTGCTGTCCTGCTGTATAGGGCCGCCCACATAAAAATTAAAAGGAGCAAATGTCTGACGCTGGGTTACAGCTGAAGAATTAGCCAATGTATTGCCGAATGCTGTAGATGGCGTAATGGTAAGGCCACTTGCATAAACCTGTATGGTTTTCATCCTCCCCAGACCACCTGGATTATAGAAAATGGTAGATGCATCCCATGGCCAGGCCACCCCGGTGCCACCCATAGCCAACTGCCTGATTCCTTGCAGATTCAGCTGATAGCCCGCACCAAATGTGGTAACCGCCGACAATAGAAATGCTGCTGCTAATACTTGTTTCTTCATAAACTAAAGTTGTTAAATAATCAATTTTACCAAACCAGTGGTACCATTTAATCGGTTAAGGTATGGCGAAATAATTATAAAACCAATACCAACGATAAAAACTGTGCAAATATAATGGTTAGGAAGATGCAATTCCAATGGTTGCAACACTTATTTTTATGCCTTCAATTGCCATCAGGGCCAGTGCACAGGCCTCCAGTGTGGCTCCGGTAGTGAGCACATCATCGCATATAAGTATATGTTTGTCATTTAAATGCCTGGTTTTATTAATGGTAAAAGCATCCTCCATATTCCTAAGCCTTTCGGCCCTCGTTTTATGGGTCTGGCTTTCGGTATCCCTTACCCGCTTCAGTATATGTTCATCTGCAGGTATCTGCATTGATTCACTGATACCCTGAGCAATCAGCATACTCTGGTTATAGCCCCGTTTTGCCTGCTTTGCCTTATGCAGTGGCACCGGAACTATAATATCAATTTCCTTCCACCAGTTTGTTTCTCTAAGTCTTTCGCCAAGCCTTCTGCCAAGGTATATCCCGGTTTCCTTTTTATTCCGGTATTTCAGATCGTGAACCATATGTTGTATCAGGCTGTCATTGCTAAACCAGGCAAAAGTTGTGGCATAAATAAAAGGTATGCGTCCGGCAAAACGGATAGCAGTTTCATTATCCGGGATATGATGGTAATTTGTTTCGGGTATTTCCAGACTGCAACTAATACATAAAACTTCTTCTCCTGCCAGCAATGGCTTATTACACCCTTCGCACAGGCGGGGATAAAACAGGTGCAGCATGCTCTCTTTTATATCGTGGAGATACCGGATGTTCATTTTGTAAATTCAAACTTTCTACATGGTTAAAGATGGTTTATAAAGCATGTATTTGCAAAATTAATAGAAGCACCAACAGATAACCCACCAGGCCTAAAGCTCCAAATAGCAACCCTACAATGGCAAGTCCGTTGTGTTTGTCACTGCGTATTCCCTTTATACCAAAAATAACTGCCGTCAGGTAACACAAAAAACCAAGTATAAGCAGTATAATTCCTGTGCCTGCTGTAATTGTAGCGCCGGAAACAACTGCAATTTCGAAAAGTAGATACGGAACAAAGGCAAGACAAAACGACATCAGGCCAAAATGAGTCCCACCATCCTTTTGATTCCTGTATTTATGCATTTGCTTCATTAGTTTCACCTTCTCCGAAAATGTAAGATGAGGTTTACCTGAAGTAGTAAACGGCATAACCTCAGATGAAGATTTTCCCGTCAGAGAGTATATGTCATTTACCTGGTTGGTGTGGAATAATAACTTCTTTCCTGGCAAAACAGATAAGCTTCTAGATGGATTGATCAGTATAAGGCTAATAATAAGCGTGAAAATTATTGCTAATTTTCTATTGAGTTTAAATCTCATAAAATAAAGTAAGCCGGGTTTTATTTGATAATCAAATATATACCAATAAAACTCAATTTCCAATTCCAAACTTCAAATTCCTAATTACCTGAAACACCACTATATTTACCTTCTTATATGGACATAGATAAATTCAGGGCAACAGCCGCCCGCAAAAAGAAATCGCTTACTGCATTTATCATTAAGATGGATGAAATAGTGCCGCATGACCTGCCTGAACTGGTGGAGCGGCTGGATGCTGAAGTTTGGAAAGAAGTGGACTGCACTACCTGCGCCAACTGCTGCAAAACAATGACACCCACTTTTACTGCAGCTGATGTGAAACGAATTGCCACACATCTGCACATGTCGCCCAAATCATTCCGGGAGAAATGGCTCAAAAAGGAAGATGGCTCCAAAGACTGGGTCAATACTACACAACCCTGCCAGTTTCTGGTCGACAATAAATGCTCCATCTACGAGGTGCGCCCCGCCGACTGTGCTGAATTCCCTCATCACAACAAAACCCCTTTCGATGCTTACAATGAAACCTTTAAGAATAATCTCATTCATTGCCCCGCAACCCTTATGCTCATAGACAGAATGAAGAAAGTAGTGGAGAAAGAATATGAATGGTAAAAGCTTAGTTGTTACGCCTCTTTTTCAGATTTGGGACAACTCCAAAGATCAGTTTGGCACACCACTCAAACGCTGGCCCGTAAAGCCCGATACCTTTCATTCTCACTTTACTTGTATGACATTGCGCTACTTTAACGTTCTTTGCAATTAAGAATTTATTCAGATGGCATCACGGTTGCGCAACATATATGATACCTTCGCCGAAACCACAAATAAGTTTCTCGATGATCATGCCACAAAGCACAGTGCATCACTGGCATACTATACTATATTTTCTGCTGGTCCTCTGCTGATGGTTATCATTACCTTGCTTGGGTTTTTCTATAAAAAACCCTATGTAACCAACCAGGTATTTGATCAGCTGGGCAGTATAGTAGGTGCGGCGCCAGCCAAACAACTACAGAGTATGCTCGAAACAGTCAGCCACCAGAATCACGGTACTTTATTTGGTGTGATTGGGGTATTGGTACTGATTTTCGGTGCTACCGGTATTTTCACCGAAATACAAAGCTCTATCAACTACTTGTGGTCAATAAGAGCCAAGCCAAAAAGAAGCTGGCTTAAATATATTACCGACCGGCTTCTTTCGTTCCTGCTCATACTCAGTATGGGCCTGCTTCTGATCCTGGCATTGCTTATCAATATTATTTTCGATCTCCTGTCTGGCAGATTACAGAACCTTTTGGGAGATGCAACTATTGTTCTGCTCAAGGGCGCCAATTTCAGCATTCTGCTGGTTGTTGTTGTTTCCCTGTTCTGGATAATCTACAAAATATTGCCCGATGCCAGAATTCACTGGAAGGATGCACTGATAGGTGCCACCTTTACCGGCGTATTATTCATTATCGGCAAGTACCTGATTACCTATTACCTTAGTTTTGCACGGGGCATGAGCGCCTATGGAGCAGCTGCTTCAATAGTCCTGCTGCTGACGTGGATCTATTATTCCGCACTTATCGTGTATTTCGGCGCCGAATTCACCGAAGTTTATGCCCGCAGATGGGGAAAGGGTATTACAGTTAACGATAATGCCGTTTATATCGTAAAGCGCGAAGAAAAAAAATTACCGGAATTGAAACACAAGCAGAATGAAAGCTGACTTGGAGCAGGCAATCCAGATCACATAAACAACGATAGTAGCGTCTTGAGAAACCTCGGCTTGCCTTGCGCTCTTCCGGACTGTTTCTGGTAGCTTCGGGCATTAACCATAAAAGTGAGCATCATATCGTGCTTTTGCTCTTTGCGTGATGGTGTGTGTGCTTTTCTCATTGGTACAAATTTTCAGGTTGAGATATACAGTTTATGCTGCTTTGCCGGCTTCAATGTAAAATAATTCGTCCTGCACCACTTCTATGCCAAGGGCTATTAGTCTGGTGGCCACATGTTCTTTATGCCTGTCGGCCAGAAGCATATCTTTTGCAGGTTCTTCAGTTGTACGCACATAATCAGGCAGTGTGGTTTTCATTTCATCCAATACCTTTTTCCAGTTACTACCCTTTGTAGTCTTCAGCCTCGGCGTTCCCAGCCTGAAACCGGCCTTACCATGCAAGGTGCCTATACTTCGCCGGTTGGCAAAGAGGCTTTCTTTATTGTTGATGCAATAAGCCTGAATTATACCGAATGCCAGGTTTTTCCCCTGGGCAAGGCATGTGAGCTCATCTTCATATCCGGTAATAAGCTCGTTTACACCAGCCTCAATACTTATATTTATTTCGGCTTCTCTGTGTTCCGCTTCAGCATAACGGGCCATTGCCTCTTCAAATTGTGCAATATTGATATTTATTGCCGTTTTTTTCTGGTTTCTTGTTTTCATTTCTGTTTTGTTTGGGGATAGCGGCCTATTGTATATTAACAGACAGCTAAATAATTAAAAAGGTTGAAAAAATCATGCCGATATAATACTCATTTTCCCTAATAGCCCGTTAACGATCAGAGTTGCGTATTTATCCCGGCTTATATCAATCATATTCCAGAGCTGATAAAAGGCTATAGCCTCGGTTCCTCCCAGCACAAGCGTGTATAATTCCTGCCCGCGGCTGGTCATAGCTTTTAGCTTCAGTTTCAGCTCGGCCATATACTCCCGCAATAACCGTTGGTGATCATTCACCGGCATGAATTCTTCCAGCATTTCATCACAGATCTCCTGCAGCGCCTCTACACGCTGGTGGCTTATGCGCAGCCTGATACCTCTTTTTGCAGCCATAGGTTTACTGAGTTTAGCGCTTTGTTATACTTGTTCATAAATTTTGTGTCTCCGGTATTGATGAGTTCATAGGCCCTGGTTATACCGTTGATTACCGAAGTATGGTCTTGTCCGCCAAAAAGTGTTGCTATCTGAAATAGTGTCATCATAGGGAAATTCCTCCTAAGAAATATCGCCCCTATATAGCGCAGTTCTGTAATATCCCTTGTCCGCGATTTTATCCTGAAGCACTCCGGACTCATTTCCAGGGCTATTGCTATTATCCTCAGCATTCTTTCAGGTGTTTTTGCAATATCATTTTCTCCATACAGCAGCAATTCAATTTTCAATCCAGTTTTATTTAATATCTGCTGCTGTGCTGCACGGGCTATATGCCGTGCTGTATTCATTTGTCTTATTGGTGCGCAATTCATATCTATCTGTTTTAGCCGTTTATTAATCTGTTTTATTTTTTCTGTTTGTTAGTTGTCCCACGCCTTAAAGGTGTGGGACAACTGCAATTATTTAAGCCGCTGCCCTCATTTGGTGGAACTCATGAATCAATCTGGATACTGTATGCAGGTTGTTACATGCTTCATCATTTATTTGCTGTATAATAGCTTCATCAAATACCCCATTGGCACAACAAACCAATTGGACGTCTTTTGGGCCCAGTGTACCCAGTGTGATAAACCGGCGGCCTATACTTTTGAAAATATCATCGTACCCTATCTTCTTCAGCCTTACCCCTTCTATAATACGCCAGCGCAGCGATTCGCCGCCCAGTATTATTATACCTGCACTGCCTGCAAGTCTGTTGGCCAGCAATACCAGCAGGTGCAATACCCTGTCTTTTAATTTGTGTGCATCATCTATGACTATCAGCGGCTCCTCCCTGCCCGAAATATCAGCGGCAAACTGTTGCATCATTTCAGGCACTGTGCCTCGTGGTTCAATACCAGCCGAGCACATAAGCGTGGCAAGGAAAGATTTGCGATTATACTGTTCCAGGCCAACAACATAAAAGGTATCCGCATGTTCTTTTGTGTATTGTGTGGCTGCAAATGTTTTACCCAGGCCATTGCCTATTGCAATGCCATAGGTCATGGCATAGTGCTGTGCATCGCTGAACAATATGCGCAGCAGCAGATAGCAACTGGTATCTGCAGGCTGCTGTTCACCTTCGCCACAATAAAATCCTACCTGCCTGGCAATGTTTTGCCAGAGGCGTTCACTCAGTAGTTCCCAGTTGTTGTTCTTAATCAGGGAGATGGTTGATCCTGTTATACCTTCCAGGCTGTCTGCTGCCTGGGCCTGGGTATCGAAATTACTTACATAGCGCACCAGCGCTTCTTTTACCTGTTTCTTTTGTTCGTGTGTCATATATTTAGTTTTAATGGTTACAGATGATCATGGGTTAGAAGATCTCTTTCCAGTATTTTTAGATTTAATTTGGATAATTAAATTTTTATTTCGTACTTTTGTCATCAAAGTCGTCAAGTACGGCACAAAGATAAGACATTATTTTTGGAAAAAACAAATTTTGTGGAAAACTTTTTTAAATTTGCATTATGTACTTAGCAAAAAATCTGAAATTTCTCAGGAAAAAATCGGGCAAGACGCAGGATACGCTTAGCTCTGAGGTCGGTATAGGCCGCACGACCATAGCCAATTACGAAGCCGCCATTAGTGAACCAAACATCGAGACATTATTGATGTTTTCCAGATTATATGGAGTGTCTTTGGATTTGCTCATGTCAAAAAACGTGGAGGAAATTTACAAATCAGGCGAAAAAGATGCATTATTTCAAACTGCTTTTAAAGATGGTGTCGGTGGCTATGTGAGTATTCCCCGCATTATTACCGTAGATCATAAAGGCAATGATAATATTGTTTATGTACCAGTGAAAGCAAGGGCCGGTTACCTTTCGGGATATGGCGATATAGAATTTATGGAATCACTCCCTACCTTCCGTCTGCCGGGACTGAGCAATGCAACTTACCGTATGTTTGAAGTAGAAGGCCCTTCCATGGCACCTAATGTGCTTCATGGCGACCGCATTATAGGTGAGTGGGTAGAAAGCCTGGATAAGATACGCGACAACAGGGTATATGTGGTGGTGCATAAAGGCGGCGTAGCTGTGAAGCGCGTCATCAACCGACTTGCAGAGCGGGGTAAAATATACCTGAAATCGGATACAATTGCCCACAGGCATGAGTTCCCGACTATGGAAGTAGACCCTGAAGACATAAAGGAAATATGGTATGGCCGCATGAAAATAAGTAGCGACTTCAGCGAACCAGCAGAAGTATACCACCGCCTCGCCGACTTGGAAACCGACGTAATGGAACTGAAGGAAATGCTGAAAGGCCGTAAAGAAACTACGGAACCGGTCGCAGAATAGAAGATTAGGGGCAAAATAGTCCGCTTGATACTGAGGTATTAAGCGGACTATTTTATTTATTACTTAGGATCTGGCGAATTTTATCAGTGATTCATAATTCGCTCTATCTGCTTCATGAAGTGCGGCCAGGTAAGCCTTTCTATCGTCTTCTGCCTTCACAAAATTGGCGCTACCCCAACTGAAAACTTCTTTTTTAAATATTTTCTCAATCTGGATATCAGCCATCAATCTGGAATGTCGTCCATTACCGTTCGCAAAACAATGGATGGAAACAATCCGGTGTTTAAACCGGATTGCTATCTCATCATCGGTAAATGTCTGATTGGCAATCCAGTATTTGCAATCATCCAGCAGCATTCTCAGTTCTGTGCTTATCAGGTATTTATCAACACCTAGATTTTTATTAGTGTTTCTGAAGCTTCCAGCCCAGCCCCAAACATTTCCAAACATCCTTAAATGAAGCTTTTTTATAAAACCCTCACTTAGTATTTCTTCTGGCTTATATGCTCTTCGACGCTCTATGGTCCAACGTATTGCATCTTCAATATTGCGTTGTTCATGCTCATCAAGCTCACCTCGGGTGGTGATGGCAGGTATTTTTATCTCATCTTTTTCATCATCATGCAGTGGTGTTTGCCCGGTTTCATATACAAGCGTTAGTCCCATAGCTTTTTAGGCATTTCTTTTTGAATATCATAAGCCAGTTCATTTATGGCTTCCTGTATTCTTTCTTCTGAATTTTCCTGGTCTTCCAGCCTCATGGTAGTTGAGCTTCGTTTTACTATAGCTGTTGCCATCTCTCTTGCTTTTCGTTCTATCATCTGCTCAATGGTTCCATCTTTTGGTATAAACCCATACACCAGCTGCATATTCAGTACATTGGCGGCGTGTTTCAGGGTATTGATAGTAAGCGTGCCTTCCTTTTCACGCAGTTCTATATCCCTCACGCTCTGTGGTGTCATGCCCATACGGTTGCCCAGTTGCCTTAGCGACATATTGAGAGTTGTGCGCAAAGAACGTATCCATCCCTGTGCGGATGAATAATTGGCAAATTGGCCAAGATTACTAATTTTCCTATCCAATTGCTGCACTATAAGTTTATTGTTTACTGCTCTCATAAGTTTAAAGACTTAAATTATTGCTACAAATTTAAGCTTATAAACTTAAATCGAAAAATAAATTTTCAATTTAAAAGCTTAAATAAAATATTTTAATGCCTTTTCACAGTAGATATGCCAGTAACAGGGTCTATATACTCATACTCTTCCACTGGGGTATATACTGGTTTGATGTATTTTTCTGCGTCTGTTACTGTAAATACTAAAGAATCACACACTCTTTCGGTACATATAAATACAGTAAAATCCTTGAATACAACCTTGTCCTTATTCTTTAGTGTAGTGAAAAATTCATTAGTAACAGAATCAATTCTTGTTCCGGTCCGTTTATCAGTCATGGATCGTCTGAAAATTTCTTTCCCGCAAGAGCAGTAAGCAATAACAATGAAACTGTCAATTCTATACATTCCACATCCACCCCAATTCATATTAGCTACCAGCCCAACTTGTTTACACAATTCTGACTTTGTTATTGCTCCTCCGGATTTCCCGTTCAAAGTTGGATTGGGAAGTGGAATTAAATGTGCATGAAAAAACTGGCTATCAATAATTTTATATCCTTTTGCCGTTTTCCTTCTCACATAAATTGTAGTCAAGCCTTCGTGTTCTGGCATCACCGTAAAATATCCGGGAGATGGGTTTTGTTCCTTAATTATTTTACCATTGTCAATTGCCAGTTGAATATCTTTTGACGGGCATTTTTCAACAGCTACTTTAAGATGATTATCATCACATACATACAATTGATCTCCCCGGATATTTTGTATAGCAACTACCTGAGCAAAGCCGATTTGTAATACAAGTACGAGTGGAAATATGGTTATGATTTGTTTCATTTTTCAACTTTTGACTTTAATAAATATACAATTGGTAAATCAATATTTCAAAAGAAGATGAAAAGTACCGTAATATCATTTCTAGGCTGTTTCAACAACTGATTTTACACGCCCACCCCCACTTATTTTACCCCATCTGAAAACATAGATGTATATTTACCACCCGGAAAAAATATCCGTGGATTGAAAGACCTCTGTGGCGGGAAAATAGTAAATCATGACAAAAAGTAAACTGATTATTTATATGCTGGTGGCACTGCTGGCAACAGGTATCACCTCCAACGATGCCGATGCCCAGTGGTGGAAAAAAAGAAAGGAGCGCCGGAGTGCCCGCAAGCATAAGCACGATCAGGATGTAGCTGTAACTGATGACAGCAGCCCAGCCCCGGAGCCATCCAGCAAAAAAGAGCGGAAGAAGGATAAAAGAGAGCGCAAACGCCTGAAAAGAGCGGCAAGAAAACAGCATCATAAAACACCGGCAGATGGTGATGGTCTGCAATATGCACAGGCCAAGACAGTGCCCAAGGTTAAAAAGAAGGGAGAAGTAACCTATCCACCTACACAAATGAAACAAAGCTACCGCATAGATTTCTTAGCGGCCTTGTATCTTGATGAACTGGAGAAGGATGGTAAACTGGGCGCAAAAGATAAGGTACCGGATAAGGCGTTCCCGGGCATTTCGTTTTATGAGGGCCTTACCCTGGCTGCCGACAGCCTGAAAAAAGCAGGCTATAATGTGGAGCTGTTTGTGCATGATATCACTGCAGAAACGGAAACTCCGCAGGCGCTCCTGGCCAATGGCCGCCTCGACAGTGCCGATCTGATAATAGGCGCTTTCCACTCGCAGGATATGCCGCTGATAGCAGAATATGCCCGCAGAAAGCAGGTAAACTTCATATCTGCACTCTCACCTGCCGATATAGGTATTAAAGACAATCCCTACTTTACCATGACCCAGCCATCTTTGAAAACCCATTGCGAATGGATTATAGATGATTTGGCCAAAAAATACCCGGCAAAGAATGTGATTCTGCTGCACCGCGATGCTACACAGGTAGATGAAAACGCCTTCAACTACATCAACAATTATAACGACGGCTATGTGCATTTTAAAGACATCAGCCTGCGGGGAATGCCTGAGAAGTCTACATTACAGCCACTTCTGGACAGTGGTGAAATAAATGTACTGGTGGTATCCATTATAGACCCCGGTTATTCAGATAGTCTGCTGCAGGTTGTTTCAACAGAGTTTCCTCATACCCGGTTTGAAGTTTATGGAATGCCATCCTGGTTTGTGATAGATGATATTCATGAAGAAGGAGTGCTGCCAAACCTCACGGTTAATGTAACTATGCCATTCAATATTGACCATAACGACGCACTGACCAAATATGTATCAAAAAAGTTCAAAAGCGAATATGGCGGCAAGGCATCCGAACTGGTTTACCGGGGCTACGAAACTATGTATTGGTACACCAGCCTGCTTAAAAGCTATGGTACTATCTTCAACCTGAATTATGCCGATATATCCGGAGCACCTTTTACCCGTTATGATATCAAACTGAAGAAAGACAAGGAAGGCAATGTGCTCTACAACGAGAATAACCACATCTACCTCTACAAAACCAGCAACGAAGCTACCACCAATAAAGCTGATTAATGGATAGTAAGTAATTAATTTGCTGCAATTTCAGAATAATTCCAGCTGATTGTTAGTCTTTCCGGCTGGCATACTGAATTCTGATACGGATATGCCCAGCAAGCGGATACGTATACCCTTGGGAGAGGTGGATGCAAGCAGTTTTTTAACAGTGTCCAGCACAATATCTTTCTCGCATACAGGTGTCTTGAATGAATGATTGCGGGTAATTGTGCGGAAATCGCTGTACTTGATTTTGAGGGTAATGGTACGGCCCGCCAGCTGATGCTTCTCCAGCCGGTGGCATACTGTTGTAGCTATCTTTTCCAGTTCTGCCTCCATCTCCCAGATGTGGGTCAGATCGGCAGGGAAAGTATCCTCCGCAGCCAGCGATTTTGTTTCTCTGTTAGGTTCTACATTACGGTCATCAATGCCACGCACCACCCTATAATAAAACCTGCCTGCCTTGCCAAAATGTTTTACGAGTGCAGCCTCGTCCAGCCTGGCTATATCAGCTCCGGTAAAAAGGCCCAGCTTCTTCATTTTATCGGCAGTAACCTTGCCCACTCCGAAGAATTTTTCTACAGGCAGATGCTCCATAAAGGTAATCACATCGTGTGGTGCTATAAATGTAAGGCCATCGGGTTTGTTCATTCCCGAGGCTATCTTAGCCACAAACTTATTGATAGATACTCCGGCAGATGCCGTCAGGTGAAGCTCATCGCTGATGGCTGTCTTTATTTCCTGGGCCACTTTAATAGCCGAACCCGTATTCCGCTTATCGGCGGTTACATCAAGGTAAGCCTCATCAAGCGAAAGGGGTTCTATTAGTTCGGTATACCTCCTGAAAATTTCCCGTATCCTGCCGCTCACTTCTTTATAGGCATCAAACCGTGGTCTGATAAAGATTACCTCGGGGCATAGCTCGAGGGCTCGCTTTGAAGTCATAGCAGAGTGTATGCCGAACTTGCGTGCCTCATAACTTGCCGTGGCCACAACCCCGCCCCTGCCTTCTGGTCCGCCACCAACTACTATTGGCTTGCCCCTAAGTTCCGGGTTATCGCGCTGCTCTACCGATGCATAAAATGCATCCATATCAATATGGATGATCTTACGTTGCAGGATATCGGGGTCTTGAAGCATGAATAGTGATATAAAAGTAAACCAAAAAAAGGCAGTTCTTAATTCAGGCAATGGATTGTGTACAAAATCAGAACCAATAGAACAGTTATACTCTTTTCATAGGGAATTTACACATAGCCCACGGTTTCAACCGTGGGTAAATATATAAGCCAACTGATTGAACCGTTTCAACGGCTTAAATACTGGTAATTAGACTAAAGCATGTAGGGTAATAAGCAGGCAAATCACAACATACCCACGGCCGGAACCGTGGGCTTTTAATATTGATTGTTAAAGCTAAAACTTATTTCAGATCCATCAATCCGTTGGTCAGAGTCATTTCAGACGGGTAGTCGCGGTAACTCCATTTGTTCATTACCACACCATCGTGCAGCAGCATCAGGCCGGGGTTAGAGCGCATCGCCGTCTTGCTGGCAGTATAGTCAAGCGACATAAAGGTCATATCTGTAAGTCCTTGTTTTTTTAGGAACTCCATTGAGCTTTCATAATCAGCCGAGCAGAGTGCATAAAACGGTATATGCAGTTCTTTTGCCTTTGCAGCCAGCTTTTGCAGCCTGTCTACATTACTCATATCTGCCTTGTCAAACTGGCGCACCAACCAGAAGAGAGCATAACCCTTGGCAGTAAGAATAGCCTGGGTCTGATCGGTTTTGTTGCTGTCCAAAAGTATGAAGTCATGAATTTCTGGTTCGCCTGTTGCTTCACTTACAATCTTGTCTTTACGGTCTACAAATTTCCAGGTAGAATCCTGCCATGGATAATTATCGGCGGTGAATTCTTTCTTCTCCCCGTTCTTTTCATAGATGAATATGGAAGTGATAACAGCGGGTTTGTAATCAGGGCCGGCCTGCATTTTCTCCCATAGATTATATCCGGCTTTATAAGGCATACAATCATGGAAGGGCAGATGCTCCAGGTCCCACCACTGTATACCTGCTGAGAATACTACTGCAAGTATAATAATAGCAGTATTGACATGCCGGTTAAACAGCCCGCTGATCCTGGCGCGGTAGAAGTAGAGAATCAGCGATAATACCGTCAATGCGATATCCTTATAGAAAGTGGCATCGCTTGATATTTTGATGCAGGCACCGAAGCAGCCGCACTCCTTTACCTTTCCGGTAAACAGGGCATAACCTGTAATGAATGTGAAAAAGAGATTGAGCAAAACGAGTAAAATGGAGAATAACCGGAATGAATAACCGATTAATACAGCAACCCCGCACACAATCTCAAATGCAATCATGCCCAGCGAGAAGATAAATGACCAGTGGCTCATAAAGGTCATATTAAGCGCCTGGAAAAACTCATCCATTTTGTACACAAGGCCCATCGGGTCGTTGGCCTTTACCACACCTGAGAAAATGAATAAAACACCAACAACGATTCTGAGTAACCAAAGAAAATACTTCATGTTTTTAGATCAGTTAAATAGTTAAAAAGTAAAATAATATATCAGTAAAACAAAATTCTATTTGCGGTAACTTTACCCTTCAAACTTACTATAAGCCTGAGAAAAAGCAAAGTTACCCAAACAATTATAAAGGTTCATTCACAAATAATAAAATTTGCCAATAGCACTGCACAGCCATTCCCGGTCTCTCGATCTCACTCAACCCGTTGTAATGGGAATTCTCAACGCCACGCCCGATAGTTTCTACAATAAAGGACAATTGAGCGATGTAGAATCCCTAATCCGAAATGCTGAAAAAATGTTAAAAGATGGGGCAACTATACTGGATATAGGGGGCGCAAGTACAAAACCGGGTCAGGAACTCATCTCTTCTGAAGAAGAACTGAAGAGGGTATTACCTGTCATTGAGGCGTTGGTAAAGCATTTCCCGGATACATGGTTATCCATAGATACCTACAATGCTGCAGTGGCAGATGCCGCTGTGCTGGCAGGCGCATCAATTATTAATGATGTAAGCAGTGGGCGGTTTGATAAAGAGATGTTGCATACTGCGGCCCGCTTCAAAGTGCCTTATATCGCAATGCATATGCAGGGAACGCCCAAAACCATGCAACAGTCGCCTGAATATAAAGATGTGGTAATAGAGGTTTATGATTACCTGGAGGGGGTTTGTAAGGAATGTGAACACGAGGGTATAGCAGAAGTTATCATTGATCCCGGCTTTGGTTTTGGTAAAACAGTGGAGCATAATTTTAGCTTATTGGGCTCGCTGAAAAAATTTAAGCAACTGGGCAGGCCTATACTTGCAGGCCTCTCCCGTAAATCTATGATCTGCAAGCCACTGAAGGTGAATCAGGAGCAGGCACTGAATGGCACTACCGCGCTGAATATGGTGGCCCTACAACAGGGAGCCAATATACTGAGGGTACATGATGTAAAAGAAGCTATGGAGGTAATAAAGCTTGCTGCTTACCTTTATCACTGATCCGGATTTTTGACTGTAAATTTGATATATGATCGCAAAAACACCACCACCGCCTTACTACGCCGTAATATTCACATCATTGCGCATCGATGGGGACAATGGCTATGCTGCAATGGCGCATAAAATGGATGAGCTAGCCTCCAAACAGCCCGGATACCTTGGAATGGAGTCTGTAAGAGAAGATTTAGGAGTAAGTGTTTCTTATTGGGATTCGCTGGAAGCAATAAAGAACTGGAAAAACAATTTGGAGCATCTGGAAGCGCAGCGCCTTGGGAAGGAATTTTGGTATACCCACTACAAAACCCGGATATGCATAGTGGAGCGTGATTATGAATTTTAGTTACATTTAAAGTTTCTTTGAAACTATTAAACCAATTGTATGGCTAGTGATTCCAACTTAGACCTGATAAGAGGAAATTACGCCCGGCAATCTGATCAGGAATTGATCAGGATCATTTCGCAGGAGGCGCATGATCTCACCGGAGATGCGGTGCAGATCATCAAAGAAGAACTAGCCCGTAGAAATCTGGATCCGCAACTGGGTAATGTTGTGGCAGCGCAAAACAGGGATTACTCAACCCTGCAACTGGATGAATTAGCCAGGATTTTTGAAAACGTGATTTGCCCCAAATGTCATAAAGCCACCAAACCGCTTACCACAGCTATGATCAGCCAAACAATGAGTTTTTTAATATCGATGCAACAAAGCAACCGGATGCTTATAGCATGCCCTGACTGCATAAAGTCTGAATGTATTTCCTCATCCGCAATTACTTTATTGCTGGGCTGGTGGAGTTTCCCATGGGGGCCGGTAAGGGCGGTAGAATCACTGGCCAATAACTTTAAAGCATATGCCGCTGTCAAAATGCCGGGCTCTAATGATTTTATGCGGGAATTTATTCATGACAATTTAGGTTTGATTGAACACCATAAAAACGATAAGGAAAGCATCCAGAAAATAATATGGAACTTGCACAGTAATTTGCCCTTAAATACCAATGTTTAATTCCAGCCTCTGTTAATAATCGACGAGACTTTCCCCTTCTGATGAATTGTTTATCACCGCCGGTATGTAAAGAAAATAAGATTGCAGATTACCCAAATATTGTGAATTCTTTATCACTATTTGGTACTTTGTTCCGTAACTTCACTATGCAAATTATATTATTTGGGTAAACGGAAAACAGCACATTTTCTCTAAGCTATAAGGTTAATGCGAAAGGGCTTAAAGATAACACTGTATATTTTTTTCAGCATCCTGCTTCTTGTGCTGGGCTCACTTGTATTCCTGAATTCACGCTGGGGGCAAAATTTTGTAAGGGGTAAGGTTGAAACCTATCTCAGGAGCAAACTAAAAACTGAGGTGCATTTAGGTTATCTGGGTTACGGTTTTCCCAAATTCGTTGTACTCAAAGATGTTTTGTTGCTCGATCAGGTAAAAGATACCCTTCTGGCAGCAGGTGAAGTGAAACTGGACCTGAACATGCTGGCTCTTTTTCACAAAGAGCTTATTTTGCAGCAAATATTGCTTTCTGATATACATGCTCATATTTACAGAAACCAAACCGATACCAGCTACAACTTTTCCTATATCATACAGGCATTCAGCAGCCCGGCCCCTGCTGGCAAGGCAAAAGATACCTCCGCTTCCTCCTTTAAAATGGAAATTGATCGAATAAAGCTGGATGATATACACCTCCGGTATGATGACCATGCAGGTGGTATATTATTCGGTCTCAATCTCAGCCACTCAGATATTTCTATAAAGAAAATCGACTTCTCCAAATTGTTCTTCCATATCAAAGACATGTCGGCTGAGGGATTGCAAACTACTATTAGTCAGGATAGTTCCTGGCTCCCGAAGAAGCCAGATGATACCTCCAAAACCGATTTTCAGCTTGTGGCTGATAATGTAAACCTGAAACAGGTTAGGGTGGATTTTAATAGTTCCCTGAGTAAGATCAGCTTCGCCATGAATGCAGGTAACGTGCAACTGGCTCTCAACAGGTTCGGGTTGGTGAATAGTCTTATTGATGTCAAAAAACTCTTGGTTTATAATTCAGACGTTTCAGTGACTTTAGGTAAACGCAATTTACCTGCTTCCGGTGGCACAGCAGGGCAGGATACTTCAGTTAGCTGGCAGGTAAGGGCCAATGATGTGACCGGAAATAACCTGAATTTTATTATGGACGACAACAATTCAGCTCCTGTTCCTGCTGGTATTGATTATTCTCATCTCAACATAAAAAATGGTTTTATAAACGTGAATAATTTCTATTACAATGGCGATACTACCAGGGCAATTGTCAATCATTTTACCGGTAAGGAGAAATCGGGTATTGATATAAAGGAATTAAGAACAGCCTTCAATTATAATCAGCAGGGAGCCGAACTGAATAATCTGTATTTCCAGACTCCCTATACTTTGTTGCAAAATCATTTAGGAGTGCATTACCCTTCGTTAGCTGCATTCTATAAGAATATGCAGTTACTGCAGCTGAGTATTAACCTTAAAAACAGTACACTTGGCATAAATGACTTGCTGGTCTTTGTGCCCGAACTGAATAAAATGGAACAGTTCAGTAAAATGAAAAACGAACAGCTGAAACTGGATGCCGATATTTCCGGGCATCTCGATGAGCTGATAATAACTCACCTTGATGCCGTGGGGCTTAAAAATACAGAACTGCTGATGAGTGGGAAACTTGGCGGTCTGCCGGAATACAAAAAGCTTTCCTATAACCTGAATATTGCTAAATTTCAATCTTCGGCAAATGATATATCTCCTTTTCTCCGAGACTCTGTTAAGTCTATGGTCCGCTTACCCGATAGATTTGGAGCCATAGGTCAGTTAGCAGGCAACATGCAGGATGTGAAAACAGAGATGTACCTGATGAGCAGCGATGGAATGGCCTATGCAAAGGGGAGGGTGGCAACATCGCCGGGAAAGAATCGGGAACAATATGATTTATTGTTGCGGGCCACCGGGCTGAACCTGGGCAAAATACTCAAAAAAGATTCCCTGCTCGGCATGGTAACAGCAACGATAATCGCTAAGGGAACCGGCTTTGATATTAAAACAATGACCGCAGATATAGATGGTGCAATATCATCGGCAGAAGTGAAAGGATACAGGTATCATGATATTAAATTATCTGGCAAAGTGCAGGAGCAAAAGGGTAAAGTTGACTTTCTTTCAGTTGATACAAACCTGCAGATGCAATTTACCGCGCAGGCCGACTTCAGTGGAAAATATGCCAGCGCGAAAGGAGATGTAAAGCTGGACAGCATTGACTTCAGGGCATTGAAATTATATAGTTCAGATCTGCGTACAAGAGGTGTTATTCATTTCGATTTCCCTGTGCTTAACCCCGATTATCCGCAGGGTACTTTTATGTGCTGGAAGCCGGTTATTAATGCCGGTGGCCGCAGGTATTACCTGGATAGTATGTATATCACATCGCACCCCAGTCAGGATACCGGACAGAATATAGTTGCCAACCTTGATATATTGCAGGCCGCTGTAACGGGGAAAACACCGCTCACTAAAATATGGCCCATCCTACAGGAGCATATTAACAGGCACTATAAATTCCACTCACCCGACAGCGCCAAAAACAGCATTGCTGCACTGAAACAACATACTATAGATACTACCAGACTACCTACTGATTATGGACTCAATATTCAGGCCCATATCATAGATAAACCCATGCTGCATGGTTTATTACCAGGGCTCACCTCGTTCGATTCTATTCATCTGGATGCCCTTCTTTCTCCTGATAAACTGGTTCTGAATTTAAATGCTCCCGATATAGTATATGGCTCCACCACTATTACGAATGCACAGATCGCTGTTAATGGGGCTGACTCGGCATTTACCTATAAAGTAACAGCAGATAAAATAACACAAAACAGCATGGAACTCTGGTATACCAACATTCACGGTAACCTGGATCAGGATAGCATTACAGCCAGCATTAGTTTGTCTGACGAAGCAAAAAAAGAACGTTTTGCACTCGCAGCTACAATACTTAATGCAGTCGACTCACAGATAATCCGTTTAAATCCGGGACTTAAACTGGACTATAAAGTATGGGATGTTGCCCAACCCAATAAGATTGTTTTCTCAAAAGGAGGCTGTTATGTTCAGAATTTTCAGATCAGCAATAATGGTCAGTCAATTAAAGCTGGCAGTAGTGAGGCCCGGATTAACTCCCCGCTCAGAATAGATATTGCCAGTTTCCAGATATCCGATATTACTGATGCCATAAGCCATAATGATACGCTGCTTGCGGGAGGTGTATTAGCGGGTTCAATAACCATTGATCAGATAAGTCCGGAATTCAAAATAACCGGCGATCTGGGTATTCAGCAATTATCCATCCTCGGTGATACCTTAGGTAATATGAAATTACTGGTAAACAACAAGCAGGATAATGTGCTCGATACTAAAATTACATTGCTGGGGCAGGGAAATGACCTGGCATTAAATGGTTCTTATTTTCTTAAGCAAAGCTATGGTAATGATTTTGATTTCAACCTCGATGTCAACGCTCTTGCGCTCCATAGCTTTGAATCGGTTGCGCAGAACCAGATACGCAACAGTAGCGGTTTTCTTCGGGGTAAATTAAACGCAAAAGGAACCCTGACCGCTCCCGTGATTACCGGTGGATTAACAACCGATAAGCTGGTTACAACCATAAGCCAGTTGAATGCAGAATTCAAAATGACTTCCGAAAAAATTGAATTTACTACTAGCGGCCTTTCATTCAGTAATTTCACTATTCACGACAGCGCTGACAACAAAGCGGTTTTCAACGGAAGCATTAATACTACCGACTTTTCAAGTATTGGCCTTAATATGAAAGTTGCAGCTAAAAACTGGCGGGCACTAAATTCTACCTCAAAAGATAATAAGACCTTTTACGGAAAACTGCTGCTTACCGCCGACCTCGATATTAAAGGCACTGCCACCGCGCCAACAGTGGAAGGAAGTATGAAAATACTCAAAGGCACCAATGTAACCTTTGTGAACCCCGAAACCGCCCCTGAACTGCAGGCAAGCAAGGGAATAGTGGAATTTGTAAACATGAAGGATACCGGCAGGGGTAACTTCCTGCCGCCCAAGGCCAGGGATACCGTGAAACACAAAATGAAGGTGGGTGCCGATTTCAATGTGAATATCAGTGTTGATAAAACAGCTCAATTCAGTCTTGTTGTAGATCAGGCATCAGGCGATTTTCTGAGCGTAAAGGGCGATGCAACCTTAAATGCCACCGTAACTCCCGGCGGCACTATGAGCCTGGCAGGCAGCTATGAGATACACGAGGGTTCTTACCAGCTCAACTATAATTTTATCAAGCGGAAATTTATTATTAAAGATGGCAGTATTATTACTTTTGCAGGCGATCCGGTTACCGGTACCAACCTCGACATAACGGCATCATATGAAGCTCAGGTAGCCCCGTATGACCTTATGCAAAGGGAAATAACTGATGCCACGCTGAACTATTACAAACAGCAACTCCCGTTCCATGTAGACCTGCATATGAATGGTGAAATGATGAAGCCGCTGCTTACTTTTGATGTAGTGCTGCCCGAAAATAAAGTATACCCTATATCACCCGACCTGGTTGAAATGATACAGGGTAAGCTTAACCAGGTGCGTCTCGACACATCAGAACTCAATAAGCAGGTTTTTGCAGTGCTCATTCTCAACAGATTTGTGTCCGACGATCCTTTTAGTTCGGGTGCAGCCAACAGTCCCTCATTTATAGCATTGCAGAGCGCCAGCACATTTATTGGCGAACAATTGAACCAGGCCGCTGGAAAACTCATGAAAGGTGTTGATTTTTCAGTCAATCTTGCAGAAACTGAAGATTACACATCAGGCAATATGCAGCAGCGCACAGACCTTAAACTGGCAGCATCAAAACAACTTCTGAATAACAGGCTGAAACTGACAATTGGCAACGATTTCGAACTGCAGGGCCCCCAAACCGCCAACAACCAGAACAGTGCAATACCTACAAACCTTGCTGCAGATTACCTGATAACCGAAGATGGTAAATACTCAGTAAGAGGCTACCGTAAAGTATATGACGAAGGCATCCTCGAGGGGTTCGTTACCGAAACGGGTTTTAATTTTATAGTCAACCTCAACTATAATCATTTCAAAGAAGTATTTAAGAAAAAGAAGAAAGTACAGGAAGATAGTACACATACAAAAAAAGCAATGAACTGATCACTGACTTATATGCAACCGACTTTAAAAATAATTCCTGGATTATTGCTTTTACTGTTTCTGTTTTCATGCAGCAACAGCAGGCATCTGCCTGTCGGCGACAGCCTGTTCAAAGGCAGCAAAGTGCATATTAACGACCGGGAAGCGAAAAAGAAGGACAGGAAGGTTCTTACAAGCAACCTGGTGGCTCAGGTAAGGCCTAAGCCCAATTCCAAAACGCTGGGCGTAAGACTGAAACTGACTATGTATAACGCAGCCGGATCTTCTCCGAAAATCAAAGGATTGAGGCGCTGGATACGGAATAAGTTTGGTGAGCCACCCGTCCTTTCTAGTGCTGTGCGCCTTACAACTGACAAGGAACTGATGGTGAACCTCATGCAGAATATGGGCTATTTTAATGCCTCAGTATCTGCCAGTCTCAAAGTAGATAAACGAAAAAAATCTACTGCAATTTTCGAAGCGCTCACCGGTCCTCAATATACTATCCGGAAAACCATTTTCAATAAAGACACTTCCCTGATAAGCCGGTTAATAGACAGTAGTTTTTCTAAAACGCTGCTTAAAAGCGATGTGCCTTATAACCTGGAGCTTATAAAAGCAGAGCGCAACAGGATAGACCAGGAATTAAAAGAAAAAGGCTATTTCTATTTCAGGTCCGATTATCTAATAATTATAGCAGATACCTCAATCGGTAACCATAAAGTGAATTTGTATGTAAAGCTCAAAGAGAAAGAAATAACTGATGTAGCCAGAACCAGGTATACTATAAATGACATCTTCATCTATCCGGATTTTAAACTCCGCGGATCAAAAGAAGACACAGATAAATCTGACAAAGTGGCAATAGATAATTACTATGTGATAGACAACACAAAGGCGTTCAAACCAAAATTGTTTTCAGAGATGATGATCTTTGAAAAAGGAGATGTATACAATGTAATCGATCAGAATGCTTCGCTCAGCAGGCTGGTAAACATAGGTGATTTCAAGTTTGTCAAAAGCCGTTTTGAGCCAGCCGGAGATTCATTACTGGATGTGTACTATTATCTTACCCCATATCCTAAAAAATCGCTGAGTTTTCAGGCAGGCGTGCTTACTCAAAATGATAACCGGGCAGGCCTTGATGGCAGCATAAGCTGGAAAAACCGGAATACATTCAAAGATGGGGAGATGCTTTTGCTAAAGATAGGTGGTGGATTTAATGCACAATTCAGCGGGCCCGTAAGCCAGCCAGATATTTACAATCTGAGTGCAGAAGCCGATCTTACCTTTCCTCGTTTTGAAGTGCCGTTTTTTGATATGACTACCAGTAGCCGTAATCTGCCTCGCTCTGTAATTAAGCTGAAATACAGTTATGAATCTGAATCAAATCTCCTTCGAATCAATTCATATACCGCATCCTATGGCTATGACTGGAAGCAGGGCACGCACATAGAACATCAGCTTTATCCTATCAATATCACCTATGTAAAAACAGATACGCTGGGCAACGCCGACAGGCTTAATGAATTATATGGCAACCTGATCTTCAACGGATTGATTATTGGCCCTACATATGAGTTTACATATAGCACGCAGAGCGGTATTCCAAAAATAAACTCCTTCTACTTCGATGGGCTAATAGACCTCGCCGGTAATGCATTGGGGTTGGCAGAAAATGCAAATTATGAACATAATCCCAAAACATTATTAGGTAGTACCTATGCTCAGTATATTAAATTGCAACCCGATTTCAGGTATTACCTGCGCTTTTCACCAGCAACTACTCTGGCATATCGTATAATGGCAGGTATAGGCATTCCCTTAGGTAACTCCAATGAATTACCGAATGTAAAAGAATTCTGGGCTGGTGGCAACAGCGACCTTCGCGGCTTTCCCTCAAGGCTGGTAGGCCCCGGCACCTATAATGCATATAGCAATGGCGCCACATCAAGCTATATAGAAACTCTTGGCGATCTTAAACTGGAAAGCAATTTAGAGTTACGGCAGCGCCTGTATAAGTTTATTGGTTTCGGCTTGTTTGTGGATGCCGGCAATATCTGGCTTTATCATAACGACCCTCTATTGCCCGGTGGTGCGTTCACATCCGGTTTCTATACCCAGCTTGCTGCCGATGCCGGCCTGGGCATTCGTTTCGACTTTAAGATTCTTATACTGCGCCTTGATTTAGGTATGCCCATTCACGAATCCTGGGTAACTCAAAATAATGGCTGGGTTTTCAATGAAATCAATTTCAGTAACAGCGCCTGGCGAAAGGATAACCTCGTTTTTAATATTGCAATCGGGTATCCGTTTTAGGAATTTAATTATTGTTATAGTATTTTTTTATCCTTTTATATAAGGCTTTACCCATGCTTTTTACCAGGCAACCAATGCTGGGTTTTGTTTTATCATTGCTGGTTTCGCTGATTAAGGAAATTACAGCGGCATATCAACCCTTATCTGTTTGGAGAAAATTTTACCGCTGGCATCCTTACCATCTACCTTCCACATCACAGACCGGAGGATGACAAACATAGGTTTCTGATTAACAGCACGTGCATTGCGCACACTGGCTTCCCATTCTTCGGTTTTGCGGCGGCTCATCCTGTGTCGCTTAGCTGATTTAAGAACTGCCGCACGGATGCTGTTCTTGTTGGCATTGGAATATTCCAGCATTTTTTCATCAAGTCCGGTAATCTTATACACATTACCGTTTCCCTTAAGGGCCTGCCAGGGTGTGGTAGTCGAAAGCGTTTCAAGCGGAAGTGTACCTAACTGGTTTTTTATGGCAATAACTGTCTGGTAGCGTTGCGAAACTTTGGTTACCCCTGTAGTAACTTGTATCTGGTTGCCGGGTATATTGCCATTGGTATAACTATAAACCACTCCGGTAGCCTTTGCCAGGTTGGGGTTACTTGCCAGCTTTGCCGACACATCAGGTATCAGAAACGTAAAAGATCCAAAATCAGCCTTGAGACCATTGCCAGTTAAAGTAGCATTAGCTGGCTGGCTGTTAGCCGCAGATGTAGTTTTTTGGGCGGTATCCGCTTCCTTCTGCTGTGCCGCTGCTTTTTGTGCTGCCTCAATCGAATCTTTTACATCGGATGTTTTGATCTCCGGTTTCAGGTCTGTTACCAGATCGCGCAGCTTATCAGGGTCGTTTTCGGTAACAATGGTCGAAGAATCGCCAAGTACTATAGGGCCATGGTTTTTGGTTTGCACATTGTTGCATGAAAAGAACAGTACACTAACCGGTATCAATGCTACATATTTAAAGCGTATTTCCATACAAACCAAATTTCAAATACGAAAGTAAGCCAGAAAAACTCTAAAGTCAAATATGCTGGTTGTTCCACCCCTTCTTCACGTGTGGAACAACGTCACAAGCATAAATTGTTTAGTAATTCCTACAGGTGTGCCACACCAAAAAAGTAGGGTATACCTGGGTAACAGTAATTAATAGTTCAGCAATTTCTGCACAACATCATGCAGCCTGCTGCTGGCCATGAAATTTTGTTCCAGTTCTATAGAAAAAGGTATGGGCGTATCCAGGCTGGCGCACCGCATCACCGGGGCATCCAGCAATTCAAAACAATGTTCGGCAATCCAGGCAGCCAGCTCGCCGCCCAGGCCACCAGTCAAGGTGTCCTCATGCAGCAGCAATACCTTACCGGTTCGCTTTACGGCTGTTTGTACAGCATCATAATCAAGGGGCAGCAAAGTGCGCAGATCCAGAATATCAACTGATACTTCGGGATGTTTCCGGGCATATTCAGCCGCCCAGTGAACGCCCATTCCATAGGTTATAATGCAGATATCGCTGCCGGCTTGCACATGCCGCGCCTTGCCTATCTCCACGGTATAGTAGCCATCAGGCACCATGGAACTGATACTGCGGTAAAGGCCCTTATGCTCAAAATACATTACCGGATTGGGATCCTCAATCGCTGCTATCAGCAACCCCTTGGCATCCTCCGGTGTCGACGGATAAACCACTTTAAGTCCGGGAGTATGCGCAAACCATGCCTCATTACTTTGCGAATGAAATGGCCCTGCGCCCACCCCGCCGCCTGTGGGCATTCGGATAACCACATCGGCATTCTGGCCCCACCGGTAGTGTATTTTAGCCAGGTTATTAATGATCTGGTTGAAACCCACTGTCACAAAATCGGCAAACTGCATCTCCATCATCGATTTAAACCCCTTTATACTCAGTCCCAGGGCAGTGCCCACAATAGCGCTTTCGCATAGTGGTGTATTGCGCACCCGTTCCCTGCCAAAATGCTGCACAAAACCCTCAGTCACTTTAAATGCACCACCATATTCGGCTATGTCCTGGCCCATCAGCACCAGGTTAGGATGTTGCTCCATGCATTGGTGCAACCCATCACTTATAGCCTGGATAAACTTCTTTTCCGTGCTGCCTGCATTTGGTTTCTTCTCTCCGCTGGCTGTTGGGGCATAAACATCCTCCAGTTCCTCGCCGGTATCGGGTTTAATATGCGGTTGTTCAAAACCTATGGCAATTCCATCCTCAATTATATGCTGTATCTCTGCCCTTACTATTGCTATCTTAGCCTTATCAAGCATCCCCTGGCTCACCAGGTACTGCTCATAATTGGTAAGCGGGTCTTTTTTACCCCATTCTTCAAACAGTTCTTTAGGCACGTATTTTACCCCGCTGGCCTCCTCATGTCCCCGCATACGGAAGGTCATGCATTCCACCAATATGGGCTTTTGCTCCTTAATACAATAGTCCCTTGCCTTGCTTATTTCTTTATAAACCTCCAGTATGTTGTTACCATCTATGGTTATCCCCTTCATGCCATAACCTATAGCTTTATCGGCAATTTGCTTGCATATAAACTGCTCACTGCTGGGTGTGCTGAGGCCATAGCCATTATTCTCAACCACGAAAATAACCGGCAGCCCCCATACCGCGGCTACATTCAGCGCTTCATGAAAATCGCCCTCGCTGGTACCGCCATCACCGCTGAAAGCCAGCGAAATCTTTTTTTCTTTCCTGAGTTTATGCGCAAGCGCTACCCCGTCGGCTATAGCCAGTTGTGGGCCCAGGTGGCTTATCATGCCGCATATATGGTATTCATTGGCGCCAAAATGAAACGACCGCTCCCTGCCCTTGCTGAAGCCTGCCTTGCTGCCCTGCCACTGCATAAACAATTTATCAAACGGCATTTTGCGGGCTGTAAATACACCCAGATTTCTGTGCATGGGCATGATGTATTCATCGGCATCCAGCGCCAGGGTAGCGCCCACAGCAATAGCTTCCTGCCCTATACCGCTGAACCACTTACTGATTTTCCCCTGCCTGAGGAGTACCAGCATCTTTTCCTCAATCATGCGGGGCAATACCAGTTCTTTATAAAGCCTCAGCAGTTGATCATCTGAAATGCCTGTGCGGTCAAATTGCATATGTTGGAATTATGGGGCAAAAGTAAGGACGGGAGAGGAAAAGTAGTGATGGGAAATGAAAAGCCCGGTGAGAAATGTTTTTTATTTTTGAGATACTTGTAAAAAAGTAATTTTGTATTATGCGGACATTCCTGCCTTTCTTTATAAAATTTCTAAAAATCTTTACTGTTATATTTTGCATAGGGAATGTTAGTATCCTTTTTATAAAATGGAATCTTTATATCAAGTTAAATCTCAGTAGATTATTTATGTCTGAAAGGAGTGTTCGTCTGTTATTAGAAGATATATTGGGTTCTGCATCCAAGATTATCCGTTATACCGGCAATATACTCTTTTGATGAATTTAATAGTGATGAACGAACTGTGGATGCAGTAGTTCGTAATTTTGAAAAAATCGGTGAGGCGGCAAATCGTTTATCGGAAGATATAAAAGATCAGTTTAATTCTGTCGACTGGTACAGAATAAGAGGATTACGTAATAGGATAGCTCATGACTATATGGGCATTGATTTAAAAATTATCTGGGGTATAAAACAGAATTTTATTCCCTTGCTTATTGATAAAATAAGGTTAGTCTTAGACAAACTTTAGTAATTTATTGTTTATAATGAAGGCCTGAGATTCATTTTACCTTCAAAATATAATACTCCTTTATAGTACTTTTCCTCGTAGCCGGATTCAGAAACTCAGGCGTTAGTTCACTCACTTTATAAGATTGTCCTTGTTTTAAAATATCAACAGCCACTCCATTTTCCTGAAGCGCTTTAAGACCTTTATCCATAGTAATTATGTACTTTTTGCCATTGACATCTTTTATAGAGTCAGAACCATGAATGGTATCATTGGCATAAAAGTCAATACAATTAAGCGGGTCTTCTACTCTGAACAGTGTAATGTCTTTCGAAGCCAGAGCATTAAATTGAATGTATTTCCCGGCCTGAGAGCCAATCTGGTAATTAAGTAAAGTAAAATATATCTGGTTAGTAATGAAAAAATTGATAATAATCATAGCTATAGCAGGCATCCAGAAAAGCTTTCCGGTTAGTTTTTTAGTAACCGAAAGATAGATCCAGATTGCAAAAGCAGCTACCCAAATGGCTATCATCATTGGATGTGCCGGGAAAACATATACAATCAGCAACAAGGTGATAAGCAATACCAGAACTGAGATTGCCCAATAGACAGGTTTAAAGATCCGGTATAAAACTCCATACTTTCTTTCTTCTATCAATTCATACAAAAACCTGGCTGTAACAATCGCGGCTAATGGAAACACTACAAAAATATAATGAGGTAACTGGTAGGCCGATGACCCCAAAGCCAGGTAACCCATCAGGAAGCCTCCGGTAGTTAGCCATTCCTGCCCGGGATGCAACCGGAATTTTTGTCTCACCAACTGAATGATTTTGATAATAATGGCAGGTATAAAAAGGAAAATCCAGGGTAGAAAAGACCAGAGCATATTAAGCAGCAGGAAGCTCAGGTCTACATCATTTTTCCACGGGCTTTCTCCGGTAATCCGCCCAAAGCTTTGCGACCAATAGAAAAAGCGGAGGCCGGATGTATGTTGTTTTCCATTGACCAGCTTTTCGGGATGAAGGTCAAATTGCTGGTACAGGCCGATACTCATAGGTATCAGTAGCACAGCAACAACCAATAATGCCACCAGCCACGCGGGTTGCAGAAAATTCTGCCATTGCCGCTTTAATGCCCAGTCGCATACAAAACAAAACACCGGCACCATCAGTGCAATCGGGCCCTTGGTCATCATGCCTGCGGCAATTGCAATACTCCCGCCCAGCAGATAAACCCACTTTTTATCCAGCAGCCATTCATATATCAGCCATACCGAAGTGATTACACAGCACATTAGTATGGTGTCACAACGGATGTCATTAGTCATCAGGAACATGCCCTGGCAGGTAGCCAGTACCAGCGCTGCCATACGTCCTGTTATTTCCCCATAAAGCCTTTTGGCTAGTTTATAAGTAGCGAATAGGGCAAACAAACCAAAAAGAACAGATGGTAACTTATAACCAAAATTATTGACCCCAAATACCTTCATGCTTGTTGCACTTACCCAGAAAAGGAATGGAGGTTTATCCAGATAATCCAGGCCACGGTCATAAATATGCAGGTAGTCGCCGCTCTTCATCATTTCACGGCTTATCTCGGCATATTGCGAGGCATCAATATCCATGGTATCTACCCTTATTGCTGTGAAATAGATTACAGCTATCAAAATAAAAACCCAAAATGGGACTTTTGGCATAAGAGTTGTTTTTCGGGAGCAAAAATAATCGCAATTTTATCCAATGCTGCAATTAAAATATTATTCCTGCAATCTGGCTTTTGAATATCCTTTCGAAACCGCCCATGGCCGGAAAACACATCAGCCTGCTTTGATTACTTCGCTGGGGTTGGGGAATCTTACAGGATATGGCGAGGCGCCTGCAATTAATTACTACAATATTTCGGTTCCGGAAATGATTGAATCGCTCGAAGCAAAACGGGGTATGATAGAGCGCTATGCACTCAACGACCCTCAGCGGTTCTGGCATTTTCTGCACCACCTTATACCCGGTCAGTATTTTCTTACAGCAGCTTTGGATATTGCCGGTTGGGACCTTTGGGCAAAACTAAGCCGGAAACCGCTGTATCAGTTGCTGGGCCTGAAATGGGAAAATAGGCCTCTTACCGACTATACCCTGGGCATAGATACGCCTGAAAAATGGAAGGCAAAAATGGATGCACATCCATGGCCCATTTATAAAGTAAAGGTGGGCCGGCCGGAGGATATAGATCTGCTCAGGGCAATAAGGGCGAATACAACTGCCATTATTAGAATAGACGTAAATGAGGGCTGGACTTTTGATGAAACCAAAGCGCTGCTGCCTGAGCTTAAACAACTCAATATATCTTTGATAGAGCAGCCCCTGCCGAAAGAAGAATACGAAGCTATGAAGGAACTGAAAGCCATCTCCCCGATACCATTTTTTGCCGATGAAAGCTGCCGCACTGAAGACGAAGTAAAAAAATGTGCTGATGGTTTTCATGGCATCAATATAAAACTCACCAAATGCGGAGGCATTACCCCGGCACTAAGAATGATAAAAGAAGCCAGAACCTTGGGATTAAAGGTAATGATGGGCTCCATGAATGAAAGTACTGTGGGAACGGCTGCAATAGCTAATCTGTTACCCCTGCTGGATGAGGTGGATGCAGATGGACCATTGTTGCTGAAAGAAGATGTTGCTGAGGGATTGACTTATGAAAACGGTATTATTAAGTTAAGCGGAGGAAATGGATTGGGGGTACGGTTTAAAGGATAGGAATAATGAGTTTATAAACTTGAGGTCTAAAATAACACTTCAGGAAATGCAGAATCATAATTTTGCAGGCGGAATTTGTGGCCTCCAATTTTGACATACTTGTCTGTTTTTGGATTTTGAGGTCACAGTTTGTGAACTCAAAATAGGTAAGAAAAACAATTATAAACAGGAATCATTTTTCAAATTGGAGGACGCAAATTGCGTCCTCCAATTAAGGATGCATCAGCTATAATTTAGGAATTGGTGGTCGCAATTTGCGGCCTCCAGTTCTGAATTAAGGTATTAATTTTGAAATTGGAAGTCACAATTTGTGACCTCCAATTTGAATGATAAAAAGTAGGTTTATAAAAATATGGATTCAAAATGACTATTATCGGGAAGGAGGATGAATTACTATCCAATATTTTCATGGCAAAATATAATATTTTGGATAGTAGATTATATAAAATGGAAATCTTTGATGAGAATTTCCTTCTTGTCATTGATCTTTATTTTGAGTTAATAACCAATGGAACTCCTATAAAATTACGTTTTTATGATGTGCAGGAATATGGGTTTTATTGGAAAGACAGGACTAATTTTTATATTGAACGGTATAAATTATTTAGGGTTAAAGAACTTTTTTATTTAAGTATAGATCCGGTTGATGAAGAAAATCAATTTAAATTAGAAGATAACGATTTCATATGGAGTAAATCAATTGAGGGCTACTTATTATAAAATAAATTCATGAATCTCTTGCAAAACATATCGCTCAAAACTTTCAACACATTCGGCATAGATGTGCCGGCTGAATATTTTCTGGAATTAGATAACGGAAACCTCCTTCCGGAAGTTCCGGAGCTTAGCATCACTAAACATATTCTGGGTGGTGGCAGCAATATATTGCTTACCGGGCCGGTAAAGGGATTGGTGCTGCACAACAGGCTGAAGGGTATAACCAGGATTAAAGAAGATGATACACATGTTTGGCTGAAAGCCGAAGCTGGTGAGCTCTGGCACAACCTGGTACTTTATGCCATAGACAAAGGCTGGGGTGGCATTGAAAATCTGGCCCTTATACCCGGCACAGTTGGCGCAGCCCCTATACAGAACATTGGCGCATATGGAGTAGAAGCCAGGGAAACAATAGCCAGTGTTACCTGCTGGAACTGGGACGAAAAAACTACCATAACATACAACAACAGGGATTGTAAATTCGGTTACCGCGACAGTATTTTCAAACATGATCTGAAGGACAAGGTATTTATAACTTCTGTTGTTTTTAAACTGACAAAGCAACCCGGATTCAATACCTCATATGGCGCCATTGAGCAGGAACTGGAAGAACTGGGAGTAACCGAATTATCGGTAAAAGCCATAGCCCATGCGGTAATAAATATCCGGAAAAGCAAGCTGCCCGATCCTGCAGTAATCGGAAATGCAGGCAGCTTTTTTAAAAATCCGGCCATCACCAGAATTAAATTCACAGAATTGCTCCAGCTGTTTCCAAACATACCCTCTTATAATGTTAATGATGCATTGGTGAAGGTACCTGCCGGTTGGCTGATAGAGCAATGCGGCTGGAAAGGCTACCGGAAAAATGATACGGGTGTGCATGCAAAGCAGGCCCTGGTACTGGTGAATTACGGCAGTGCAAGGGGCAGTGAAATATGGAAATTATCTGATGAAATCGTGTTGTCGGTCAAGGAACGGTTTGGAATAGAACTGGAAAAGGAAGTGCAGGTTTGGTAAGGACATATATGAATGAAAAGTAAAATTTGCTAAATTCATCAAACATTTATATCATTATATCTAATCACAAAACAGGTAACTCATGACAGTAAAGGAAGTAATGACCGAACTGGAAAGCTATGGTGAGCCCAACATCAAAAGGATACTGCTGAAACATGGGGTGAAGGAACCCTTGTTCGGGGTAAAGGTGGAGAAGCTGAAAATAATAGAAAAGAAGGTAAAAAAAGATTACCGGCTGGCTAAAGACCTTTATGCCACAGGTAATGCTGATGCCATGTATCTGGCTGGCCTGATTGCCGATGATGCCAGTATGACTAAAGAGGACCTGCAGTCATGGGTAAAGGCAGCCACATCAGATAATATCTGTGGTTATACTGTGCCTTGGGTTGCTGCCGGGAGTCCCTATGGCTTTGAGCTGGCTAAGGAATGGATAGGGTCAGATGTGGAGAATATAACTGTTGCGGGCTGGAATACCCTCGGCGGCCTGGCATCCTTGAAACCGGATTCCGAGCTGGATATTCCTGCGTACAAAAAACTCATTACCCAGGTAGTTAAAAACATTCATAGCGCCAAAAACAGGGAACGCTACGCCATGAATAGTTTTATTATTTGCGTGGGTACTTATGTCACAAGCCTCACAGATGAAGCAAAGAAAGCAGCTGAAAAAATTGGTAAGGTATTAGTAGAGATGAATGGCACAGCCTGTAAGGTGCCCGATGCCGTGCCTTATATAGATAAAGCAATCAGCAAAGGGCAGCATGGTAAAAAGAAGAAAGTTTTAAAATGCTGAGAAAATGAAAAAAAGTATTGCCCTTTTACTGATTGCTGCTTCAACAGTGCTTTCGGTAGTCATTTCGATGGCATTCATCAACTATGGTGCAATGGAATTGGGCGCATTGATATATCTGATTGTACCTGTAATAATTGGCATTTTTTCATCTGTATTATTTTTCCTGCTAGATCATTTTCTGAAGAATAGGAGAACAAGGGTAACAGTTTGCATCGTGGCTTTGAATATATTTGTTGGTATTTTAATGCGGTTGGATTTTTACTGGCAGATTTTCAATTGGTGAAATCACTCAATTGAATTTTGATGTGCCACACTTTCAAAGTGTGGCACATCAATGGTTAAAAATTTTCTATTAAACCACAGATTTCTTAATTATCGCAGGCTCTTTACGCTCCCCTATCTGCTGACGCCACATGGCATAATACAGTCCTTTTTCTTCAAGCAGTGAGGCGTGAGTCCCGGTCTCAACCACATTACCCTTCTCCAGCACATAAATACGGTCGGCATGCATAATGGTACTGAGGCGGTGAGCTATCATAATGGTAATATGCTGGCGCAGCGAGGTAATGCCCCTGATGGTTTGCGAAATCTCATCTTCTGTTAGCGAATCAAGGGCTGAGGTAGCCTCATCAAAAATCATCAGCCTTGGTTTGCGCAGTAGTGCCCGCGCAATAGAAATACGCTGCCGCTCACCTCCCGACAGTTTCAGTCCTCCTTCACCAATTACAGTATCAAGGCCGTTTTCTGCCCTTGAAAGCAGGTTCTGGCAGGATGCCTGGCTCAGCACAGAACTGATATCTGCACCGCTTGCATTGGGATTCACAAAAAGCAGGTTTTCACGTATGGTACCCGAAAATAATTGCGGATCCTGGGTTACAAGGCCCATTTGCAGGCGCAGCTCTTCATAATCAATATTCGATTCGTTGTGACCGTTGTAGAAGATATGTCCTTTATTGGGATGATAAAGCCCTACCAGCAGTTTTACAAGTGTGGTCTTGCCGCTGCCCGAAGGACCGACAAACGCAACAGTTTCTCCCAGCTTTACGTTGAAGGAAATATCCTCAAGGGCTGGGCGGGAACTGGAGTTGTGTTTAAATGTAACATCATCAAATTTCACTTCCTCAATACCATTTATTGCTTCTGGTTTCTCGGGAGTAAATTCAACAGGTTTTTTAAAAAGCTCCTGTATATTGTTAAGAGATGCTTCGGCTTCGCGGTAAGAAAGGATCACGTTGCCGATTTCCTGCATAGGGCCGAAAATGAAAAAGGAGAAAAAGGTAAGGCTGAGGTACTGGCCGGGATTAATGGTTCCCTTAAAAATAAAAAATAGCAGGCACATAACTATAACCTGTTGAAGGAAATTGACAAATGTGCCTTGTATGAAGGAAATGGTCCGGATGCTGCGCACTTTCTTGAGTTCCAGTTGAAGTATCTTTATTGTAGTGGCATTGAGTCTGCGTATCTCCTGGTGGGTGAGGCCGAGGCTTTTTACGAGTTCAATATTGCGGAGCGATTCTGTGGTTGATCCTGCTAGCTGATTGGTCTCCCTGGTTATATTTTTCTGCACGGTTTTTATTCGTTTACTCAGCAGGTTGGTAAGAATGCCCAATACTGCCGCGCCTCCCAGATAAACTAAAGGAAGGTAGGGATTAAGGCTTACAGTATATACTATAACAAATACAATTCCTACAATTGTAGGCAGCAAAACATTGAAAAATGACTGGATGAATTTCTCGCAATCTGCGCGCACTTTTTGCAAAACAGAAAGTGTCTGACCGCTGCTCTGGTCTTCGAAATCCTGGTAAGGCAGCCTGAGTGCATGACGAAGACCATCGGTATAGAGGCGTGCTCCGAATTTCTGTATCACCACATTCACTACATAGTCCTGAAAATTTTTGGCTATACGCGAAACCATAGCAATGCCCATTATGGCGCCTATATACATTAAAGCCAGGTGAAAATAGGCTGTCTGGTTTCTGGCTATCTGGCCGGCAAGGTCGAATGAATGAGGATGATTAACCAACTGATTCAGTATTTTTCCGGCCATAATGGGGTTTAGCAGCGAAAAACTCTGATTGATGGCAGCAAGTATTATTGCCAGAAAGATCATGAGCTTGTAACGGCTCAGGTATTGCATTAATAGTTTCATAAACGGCAAAGGTAATGTCAATTACCTTTTATAGGTCAATAGGTATATTGAGATTGTTTATTTTGTTTCCTTTGAGCTCAGCTTCCGGCATCCCGCCCCCCTGGAATAATCCCCATTTATCTGTACTTGTTCGGTTGATTCTAAACTCAACTTTTCAGATGTTTATATATAAAATGGAATAAAGTCCACAACAACAAAAAGGGCACTATCAGCAGGCCCAGGTCTTTGACGTCGGTAATGCTGATATTTTTAGTATCCGGATTCGCCAGATCATATATCATACATAGAATTACCACACTGAGCAAAAAGCAGTTAATAACCAGCAACAATAACCTTTTAGTATTTATGATCCGCTTCATTGTAAACTTTAAGAATCGTGTGCCTCTGGTGTACTATACTTTCAAAGTGTGGCATACCTTCACTTCGTAATCTGAAATAAATAAGCCGCAAGATATCTCTTTGCACAGTACATAAAATCTAATGCTCCCCTTTAGGGGCCAGGGGTATTTTCACTTCCCGCCATTCATCACCCACATTATAAAGCAGCAGATATTGGTTCGCAGGTTTTCGCAGTGTCAGCTCATACCAGTGTCCCGGGTCTTTCAGTTCCAGTTTGTAGTCGGTCGTCCAATAGCTGTAACCACCTCTCGTCTCCAGCCACCACCAGGTACCCCATTGATTCAGCGTCACCTTTATCATACTATCGTTAATCACATCCACATGGGCCCCGTCTTGCGGTGTAAGCATATTATAGGCAAGTACATCATATACGGTATTGGTCAGCAGTTTATCGGGTATCAGCAGGTCGTGCATCAGTTTGAATTCACTGTTTTTCTCAGCTCCAATCATTGGCACTCCCCACATACATTGAGGCACATTCAGCAGCAACATTGTTTTATTACGGTCATCTGGAATTGTGCTAAGCAGATTGTTTACAACCTGGTAGCTCTTGCTCCACATACGTACCACCTTTATGTTGTACCGCATATTTACTGCCAGAACCACAGCAAGCAATAAACAACTAAAAAACCGGATCGCAATCATTGACCCAACCACAGCCACCAGCATATAAAAAAAGGCCCCGGCAAAATACGTATACCGGTCATATATCACCAGCATGTCACTGGCAAACCATAGAGGCACCAGCAGCAGCAGAGCCATCATCATCCAGATAAACAGCAGCGATGCCACCCTGCCCTTACCACCCATCTTCCCAAACACCGAAAAAATCCGGCCGGAAATGCCGGTTACTATTCCGTAAAACAAAATTAAACCCGGCATAGAATCACATACCGCATAAACTTTTTGCCGCAAATCCTCAGGCCAGAACCTGCCCATCAGCATCAAATGAAACAGATATTTCGCTGGCTTCCCGAACCAGTCCCACTGTATCGCAGATACAGATCCCGACCCTATTCGCGACACCCAATCGCCATAGGCCAGCCTGTATCCCATTATGCGCAGCACAAACAATGCCAGCATAGGTATAAAGAAGTACTTAAACACCATCCTCAGGTTCATCTGGCCCGGTTTACGGTCAAAATGATAAAACATACCTGTACTCAAAACCAGCCATGGCGTGATATAAAAGATTTCCAGCGAAAACAACGATAATAAATAGACCACCAGGGCTATTCTGCCATATACAGGCCGGCTTGTCTGCAATGCCCGTTGCACGCATACTAGTACAACCAGCATTAACAACAGCCCCTGCAGAAAATGAAAGGCTGGTTCCCATACAATAACTTCCGATACATAAGGTGTAATGCAAAACAGCAATATGCCCACTGAAGCAATGGCCCCTCCGTTTTTCACACCGCTGTCGTTCAGAAGGCCGCGGCAAAGCACATAAAGTAACCAGGCATTCGCTGCATGAAGTGTCACAAACAGCACATGCCATGCCACAGCATGAATGCCGAAAATTTTATAAAACGCCCATGTGTTGAATTGGGTCAGCTGGTACCAGCTTTTCGCCTGGAAATTGGTTCGGTTGATAAACTCCCGGAAGCCATGATGCCGCACCTGGTCAAGCCAGCCGGTAAAGTCAGTCACAAATCCCGCCTTTCTTGCGGGCCAGTAAAGGCACATCAGCAATACCCACGAAAAAATAAACAGACAGGTAGCCCCTGGCCCGTTTCCCCCTGGCCCGAAATACTTCTTCCATAATTCGCGGATCTTATTCAATTAGGTGTTGTATATGGTCAAATATAGTAAATGAATGGTGACTTGATCATTTTAAGAGTTCCCTGCAAATCCTAATTATATTTTTGAATCATCCCGATACCTGTTCCGCCTCTTCTTTATTCATTATGGCAAGCTTTTATTGAGTTTTATAAACACAAGGCACTTAATTTTGGAGCATGATTACCATATACGGCATAAAGAATTGCGATACCATTCAGAAGGCATTGAAATGGCTGGCTGCAAATAATCTGACTTTTACCTTTCACGATTACAAAGTTAGTGGTATTGATAAAAGCACAATTGCGGAATGGCTGAAACATTTCCCGGCAGATAAGGTAATTAATACCAAAGGAACCACCTATAAAGGTCTTTCCGATACTGAAAAGGCAGATGTAACCAATAAATCTAAAGCCATAAACCTGATGATAAAAAATAATTCACTCATCAAACGGCCTGTGTGGGACCTTGGCAACGGTAGTTTCTTTCTTGGCTGGGATGAAAAGGAACTAAGCAGTCTTTTGCTATCTGCTAATGGATAATTAAATGAGTCATACAGTCAGCCTGTTTTTTATTTGCACTTAATATAATATATTTATTCAGTTGCCGTTTATAGATATATCCGGCTTATGGCCTCTGTTTTTGAACCATATCATACATATAGCGTTTTGCCGTTTATCTCCTGCTGCATTTTGTGGTTACATTTCTTTACAACAATTTATTCCGTTAACTATAAATACATGCTTCGGGTTCAGGTAACGTCCCATTTTCTGGCTGAGGTTCTGCATTCTTGTTAGGCTATCATTTGATGGCTATATTTACAGAATGAACTGGGCTTCGCTTTATACAACCCAACGGACGGGAGAGTCAGAAAAGAAAAACTATAGTTACGACCCGATGCGCAATCATTTCCAGCGCGATTATGACCGGATCATATTTTCATCTGCTTTCCGCCGGCTGCAGAATAAGACACAGGTGTTCCCCTTGCCGGGGGCCATTTTTGTACACAACAGGCTCACACACAGCCTTGAGGTAGCTTCCGTCGGCCGTTCATTAGGCAAGGCGGTTGGTGAGCAGATTGCTGCAAAACATATACAGGAAGGCGACGATTTCAGAGAGTTTTACCGGCATGAGCTGGCTTCTGTTATTGCTTCTGCCTGCCTGGCTCATGATATCGGCAACCCACCTTTCGGCCATTCCGGAGAAGATGCTATCCGCACCTATTTCAAAGGTCTCGAAGGAGATACCAAAACCATTATTCATGATGCGCTCAGCGAAAACCAGCGCAGCGATTTCGAACGGTTCGAGGGCAATTCAAATGCTTTAAGGGTACTTACCCACAGTTTCAACGAGCCGGAGCCTGGCGGGTACCGCCTCACCTATTCCACTCTTGCTTCGCTGGTCAAATACCCCAGTGCATCACTCGAAGGTTTTAATAAAAAAAGCGGGTTGATTGCTACCAAAAAAGCGGGCTTTTTTGATTCTGAACTCAACACTTTCCGGCACCTCGCCATGGCTCTCCATATCCCGCCAAAGAAAGGTTTCGATCATGTGTTTGCCCGCCATCCGTTTGTATATCTTACCGAGGCTGCCGATGATATCTGCTACCGGGTTATTGATCTGGAAGACGCACACAGGCTGCACCTCATTTCTTTGAATACTTTTATGGATATGTTCCTGCCTTTCTTCGATCAGGAGATGGGATACAGTTCGCGCGGTTATCTTGAAAAAAAACTGGCCAACATAAATGATGATAACCAGAAAGTACAATACATCCGGGCACGCTGGATCGGATTGATGATTGACAAACTGGCTAATACGTTTATGGCTCATGAGGAAGAGCTGCTCAATGGCACGCTCGAAAAAGACCTGCTCAGTTGCCTGTCCCACGATGATCATAAGCTTATAGAGCGCATCAATGATTTCTCAGTGAAGCATATCTATAACTACCGGGCAGTGGTCGAAATAGAAATTGCTGGTTATAATGTGATAGGCGGTTTATTGAAGGAATTTGTACATGCGGTTTTGCATCCCGATCAGAGCAAATCCCGCAAGATCATTAAACTGGTTTCTTCACAGTTTCCTATATTGCACGATGGCAATAATGTATACCACGACCTGCAATCGGTAGTGGATTTTATTGCCGGTATGACCGATCTTTACGCCATAGATCTTTACCGGAAAATAACCGGGATAACGATACCTGAAATCAGGTAAATGTTGATTTTTTATTATCTTCACTAGTAAATCTTCAACAATTTTATTGCGCTTATATGCAGTTAAACCTTCTTGTTGCTCAGATCCAGAATATAGACGGCTCATTAAAAGCCGAAGCCGGTAAATCAGTAAACCGCCTGCTTACCGTCCGTAACTGGCTGATAGGTTATTACATTGTGGAGTTCGAGCAAAAAGGGGAAGACCGGGCAAAATACGGAGATAAATTGCTGGAAGTTTTGTCCGATTCTCTGGATATAAAAGGGCTTTCTGTTACTAACCTTAAGCTTAACAGGCTATTCTATATTACATATCCCCAAATTGCCCAAACGACAATTAATGAATTAAATAAAATCGGAATGGTAATTCATCAGACACTGTCTGATGAATTATACAATTCAGCTATAGGAATTCGTCAGACGCTGTCTGACGAATTATACAATTCAGCTATAGGAATTCGTCAGACAGTGTCTGACGAATTACAAACAGCTAATAATCAATTAAATAATGAAATTGAAGTTCCTGTTCAAAGTAATGAATCTATATTAATAGATGCACTGGTAAATAAGCTGTCCTTTTCCCATATAACGCTTTTGCTTGCTATTAATGATGCATCTAAGCGGTTCTTTTATGCAGCAGAAGCTATAAAAGGAACATGGAGTGTAAGGGAATTAAAAAGGCAAATCATTACATTGCTTTATGAAAGAAGTAGTCTTTCCAAAAAACCGGACATGTTGCTACAAAAGCTCAATGAAAAATCAGAAACCTTTCAATTTTCATCATTAATAAAAGACTTTTATGCATTTGAATTTCTGGGGTTACCAACCAAAGACCTGGTAGAAGAAAGTGATCTCGAAACAGCCCTGCTTGATAATCTGCAGCAATTCTTTATGGAACTGGGCCATGGTTTTTGCCTTGAAGCCAGGCAAAAAAGAATACTCATAGGCGATGAATATTTCTATATAGACCTCGTTTTTTATCACCGTATACTTAGATGCCATGTGCTTATAGAATTGAAAGTAGATGAATTCAATCATACCAATGCAGGGCAACTCAATACATATATCAACTATTATAAAAAGGAAGTAACTCTGCCTGACGAAAATCCCCCGATAGGGATTTTATTGGTTACCAATAAAAATGATGCATTGGTAGAATATGCCACCGCCGATATGGATAAAAAGCTGTTCGTTAGAAATTATATGCTCCAATTGCCCGGTAAGGAAGAATTGGAGTCATTCTTAAAACATGAGTTGAAGAAGTTGTAAAGGACCTTAGATGCACCCCAAAAACCTCCGCATAGAACATTATACCTTCCCGCTCCCCGATGACAGGATAGCCAGATACCCATTACCGGAACGGGATGCATCAAAATTACTGATTTATAAAGAAGGAATCATTACAGAAGATATTTACAGAAACATAGCCGATCAGATACCTACTGGCTCGCTTCTGGTTTTTAACCAGACCAGGGTAGTAAATGCCCGTCTGCTGTTTAAAAAGCCATCCGGCGGCGCTATCGAAGTTTTCTGCCTGGCTCCTGATGTGCAGTATGCAGATATACAAACTGCCATGCTGCAAAAACAAAAGGTAGTATGGGAATGCCTGGTAGGCGGCGCCGGTAAGTGGAAACAAGGTATGGTGCTGCAATTAACTAATGAGCAGCCTCATTTCACTTTATCAGCCAGCATAATATCCCGCAATGCCTCAGCTTTTATCCTCAGCCTGGAGTGGGACAATGAGGCTCTGAGTTTTGCCGAAATACTGCATTTTGCAGGTAAAATACCACTGCCGCCCTACCTGAATCGGCAAGCTGAAGCCGGCGACGAAACAACTTATCAGACAACCTATGCCAAGGACGAAGGTAGTGTTGCAGCGCCAACTGCCGGGCTGCATTTTACAGATGCAATATTTAATGCACTTGAAGCAAAAAATATCCAGGCCACTTATGTTACACTTCATGTGGGTGCAGGCACTTTCAAACCTGTGAAAGCCGCAACTATGGCTGAGCATGACATGCATGCCGAATGGATTGATGTAGACCGTACTGCAATTATTGACCTTATCAATAACCAGGGAAAAAACATTGTTGCAGTAGGCACTACTTCGCTCCGCACACTGGAAAGCCTCTACTGGATAGGTTGCAAACTAATAAATGGTGAGCAGATTGACTGGCAGGGAACGGCCATTAACCAGTGGGATCCTTATGAGATAGACTGCAATTGCACCACCCCAGTAGCGCTTGAAGCTCTGTTACACTATCTGGATAAGAACAGCCTTTCAAAGTTGATCACGCGTACCCGGATACTTATTGCTCCGGGCTATAAATTCAGGATAGTAAATGCACTGGTTACCAATTTTCATCAGCCGCAGAGCACCTTACTATTATTGGTAGCCGCACTTATAGGCACTGACTGGCGAAGGGTTTATGATTACGCCCTGGCTTATGATTTCAGGTTTCTGAGCTATGGCGATGGCGGATTGTTGTGGGGCAAAGCCTCAATAGGAATTTAACCTTATTCTGCGCTCATCTGTCTTTTATATCAGGGCATTTCGTGGTTTTTTGAGTAATTTTGTAGGGTTGTAAAAGAAAATCAAGCTGAACCTGATTAATAAATACAGCTTAAAACAGACTTCTTTAATAGTTTTATTATGAAATTGATTTGGGTACTGTTATTATTCCCGTTTTCCTTGCTTGCTCAGACCCATCCTGCCGGAAATGAGGTTAAAAAAGAACCGGTAAAAACAATGCACTATATTTTCCATTCGCTCACTATGGATGATTTTATTACCACCAGCCCCGAAAATGGCGGAAAGGTTATCTATAATTACGATACTACAGGAATGAAAATAGATGGTGAAATTGAAATTAACCCTGCCGCTAAGTTTGTGGAGATTTTTTACATTGCCGACAAAAAACACCCTATGAAAGCATCGGTGCAGGCTAAAGCTCTTTACGACAAAAAATTAAACTGCTTTGTATATAAAGGCGAATGGCTGGATACCAAAGAAAAAACAGAAATCACTTTTACTGCCGATGATTCGGTGAAAGAAATTAAAGTATTATTTGGTCCTCACAAAGGCGACTATGCCAATTACTGGGACAGGATTTACAAGTATAAGGTGAGCAGAAAGGAATAGTCATTACCTTTTATCCGCAACATTGTTCCACTCCTGTTTTTACTGATGTTCAAATATTTAACATTGAAATACCTTCTATTCCCCTAATTTTGCCAACCATATTAAAAAATTAGTTTTGGATACCAGGGAATTTATTCAGTCAGCTTTATTGGAGGATGTAGGTAGTGGCGATTTTTCCACCCTCGCAAGCATACCGCCGGAGGCTCGCGGCCAGGCAGTATTGAAGATTAAGGAAGATGGTATAATAGCTGGCATAAATCTTGCCCGCGAGATAGTTCTCTTTCTGGAGCCCGATGCCACTTTTAACCTTTTCAAAACTGATGGCGATAAGGTACAAAAAGGTGAGGTAGCATTTGATGTATCTGCCAGGGTGCATACTATCCTTAAAGCCGAAAGGCTTGCCCTTAATTGCATGCAGCGCATGAGTGGCATCGCCACATTAACCCGCCGGTATGTAGATGAAATAAAAGATTTCAAAACCCAAATACTCGATACCCGCAAAACAACTCCTTTGTTCCGTAAGTATGAGAAAGAAGCCGTGAAAATAGGCGGGGGGGTTAACCACCGTATGGGCCTCTATGACATGATCATGCTCAAAGACAATCATATTGATTTCTGTGGTGGTATCGAGAAGGCCATAATCAAAACAAATGCCTATCTGCAATCAAACAGTTTAAACCTTGTTATTGAAGTGGAGACCAGGAACCTTGAAGATGTAAAGAAGGTCTTGGTTACAGGAAATGTGCAGCGAATAATGCTCGATAACTTTACTCCTGCACAGGTGGCCGAAGCTGTAGCATTGATAGCTGGTAGGTATGAAACTGAGGCATCCGGTGGTATTAATCTCAGTAATATAGTTGATTATGCCAGGGCTGGTGTGGACTTTATATCCGCAGGCGCCATTATTCATCATGCGGTCAGTATGGACCTCAGCCTCAAAGCACAGTTAATATGAGCAAAAAGCACATCGTCTTTATCATTAACCCAAAATCCGGTGTAGAGCGGCAGAAAGAGATTAATGATGCTATAAATACCTGTCTCGATAAGGAGCTTTATTCTCATGAGATCCTGCATACCGAATATGCCAAGCATGGCACAAAGCTGGCAAGCGAGGCGGCCCGTAAAGGTGCTTATGCAGTGGTTGCAGTTGGTGGAGACGGATCGGTGAATGATATTGTGCAGGGGCTCATGGGAACCAAAACAATTTTAGGCATAATTCCCAAAGGCTCCGGCAATGGAATGGCCCGCACAATGAAGATTCCACTCGAAACTGCCGTAGCTATGAGGGTGATTAATAAAGGCAATACAGCAAAAATGGATATTTGCTTTGCCAATAACTTGCCCTTTATCAGCACTGCAGGTGTGGCATTTGATGCGCTTATCTCCAAAAAATTTGCAAAAAGCGAAACCCGTGGTTTCTGGATTTATAGCTGGCTCGTAACTAAGTATATGTGGCTCTATAAATCCTGGACCTGGCAAATAACAGTAGATGGAAAGCCATACAACGAGCGTGCCTTTATGATCAATGTTGCCAATGGTCAGCAATTTGGGTATAATTTTAAGATTGCACCTATGGCCGATTATACCGATGGTATGATGGACTTAATAATTATTAAGAAGTTTCCGAAAATACTGGGCGGCCTTCTGGCAATCAGGGGTATGCAGGGCACAATAACCGGTAGCCCTTATGTGCAGCACATGCAGGGTAAAGAGATCATTGTCTCCAACCCCGGCCTCCGCCTGATGCAGACAGACGGTGATGCTCATGAATGCGCAAACTCTATAAAGTTCAGGGTTGAACATGGAGCACAAGGCGTGATTGTGCCTTAGCTGATAAATTGAACAAGCTTTTTTTCATTAAATGGCAATCTTATTCTCCGTCTTCATTATGTTCTGAAGCAATTCCGGTGAGGTTGTATATTTTCTGAATACTCTCGAGTATTGCCTTGAAATTAATATTCAGGTCTATCAGTATACCCGAGTGCAGGTCAAACACCCATCCATGCACTATCGGGAAGCCTTTATTCTGGTAACTTTTCTGCACACTTGCAGTCTTGATTACATTGGTAGCCTGTTCCACTACATTCAGTTCTACCAGCCTGTTATACCGTTGCTCTTCATCAGTTATGGCATCCAGCTCCTTTGCATGTGTCCGGTACACATCCCTTATATTTCGTAGCCACGGATTGAGAATACCCATATCCTTGGGCATCATTGCCGCCTTTACTCCGCCGCAATTGTAATGCCCGCACACAATAATGTGCTTTACATTCAGGTGCTTCACGGCAAAGTTGATGACACTCAGCACATTCAGGTCGGTATTGTTTACCAGGTTGGCAATATTGCGGTGCACAAATACATCGCCCGGCTCAAGGCCCATTATTTCATTGGCAGGCACACGGCTGTCTGAGCAACCAATATACAGGTAGTCGGGCGTCTGATCCTTTGCCAGTTTCTCAAAGAAATCAGCGTCATGGGCAGTCATATCGGCTACCCATTTCTTATTATTCACAAAAATCTGTTCGTAAGTAGAAGGCATAATTGCAGATTCTGATGCAATAATAAGTCAAAAGATGCTAAATATTCCTGCCCTTAAATAAACATTGCGTAAACTGTTGATAACAGCTATTTTTACACTCAAATCAATAGTTCAATGAAATTAGTTACATATTCCAGGAACGGCAAAGAGCAACTGGCCTTCTTAATCAGCAACAAATTGTATGATACCAACCAGGCTGCGCCTCACCTGCCTGCTACTATGAAGGAACTGCTCGAGCACTGGGAGCGCGATTTTCCAATAATGGAGCGGGTAGAATCTCAGATAAAAAGAGGTAAAATAGAAGTTAAAGGTATTCCATTCCCCACTGAGGATATTCTTGCACCGGTCCCTCATCCCACATCCTGCCGCGATGGCTATGCGTTCCGCCAGCATGTAGCCGCCGCCCGTCGAAACCGCAAAGTGGATATGATAGCCGAGTTCGACCAATACCCTATTTTCTACTTCACCAACCATAATGCCATTCAGGGCCCGGGCAATATTTACTGCATGCCCGATCATTTCAAAAAACTGGATTTTGAGCTGGAAGCCGCTATAGTTATCTGCAAAAAAGGCCGCAACATCAAAGCTGCCGATGCCGACCAGTTCATAGGCGGTTACATGATCATGAACGATATGAGCGCACGCACCCTCCAGATGGAAGAAATGCTCCTCAACCTCGGTCCGGCCAAAGGCAAGGACTTCAGCACTGTAATCGGCCCCATGCTGGTTACCCCCGATGAACTCGAAGCCCTTAAAATACCTGCAAAACCTGGACATACAGGCAATGCCTACAACCTCAAAATGACCTGCACCGTAAACGGCGAACAGGTAAGCCAGGGCAATATGGGCGATATGGATTGGACTTTTGCCGAAATCATCGAGCGCTGCGCCTACGGTGTAGACATACTCCCCGGCGATGTCATAGGCAGCGGCACAGTGGGCACGGGCTGCTTTCTGGAGCTGAACGGAACTGCCCGGTTAAACGACCCCAGCCACGAAGATATATGGCTCGAAGACGGTGATGTAGTAGAAATGGAAATAGAAGGCCTTGGAGTTCTTACCAACAGAATCAAAGCCGAGAAAACAGACTGGAGTATTCTGGCACTAAAAAAGAAATAGTTTTTAGATCAATTGAATTGGGTGCGCATCGCGCACCCAATTCAATTGATATCACTGCAGAAATGTCATTGTCTTAGTAAAATATTATAGCACTGAAAGAGCGAAATATAATAGCCCTTGGTGAAGCCCCGGTACAAAAGACAACAATGATAAGCCCTGAAGGGGCTTAATATTTTTCGTAAAATACTTAGTTTACTTATATTGATCCCTACAGTATATTCAGTATCTGCTCCTTCGCCTTCTCCAGTTCATCCTTCATATTGATAACTATCTGCTGTATCTCTGCATGATTGGCCTTTGAGCCAAGCGTATTTATTTCCCTGCCTATTTCCTGCAGTATGAAGTTGAGCTTACGTCCTATTGATGCATCATTTTCATTTATGGTATCATTGAAGTAAGTGCAGTGTTGTTTCAGCCTTATTTTCTCTTCCGAGAAATCCATGCGCTCCATGTAGTAGATCATCTCTTGCTCAAAGCGGTTGGCATCTACCTTCTCTTTATTGGTCATATCCTCCAGCCATTGGTTCAGCCGGGCCTTTACCCGCTCCATCCTTTCAGCCTCAAGCGGTATGACCTTTTCATGCAGCTTTTCAATGTTACCAATCCGTAGCCTTATATCTCTCAGCAATGCCTCGCCTTCATGCAGCCTGTGCTCCATCAGTTGGTTGGCCGCCGACTCTATTACCTTCTTCACATTTTCCCACTCACTTTCCGGCAGCACATCTGTATCCGGCGCCACAACTTCTGGCATCCTCATCAGGGTAGATATGATGTTCTCCTGCGGCAGGCCGGTTTGTTCGGCTATCTGTTTCATACCCTGGTAGTAAAACAGTGCCAGGTCGGTATTCACAATCATGGGTTTCGATGCCCCTTCCTGTTTCACATTTACGGTAAGGTCTATTGTGCCCCTCAGCAGCATTGTACTCAGCAGGGTGCGTATATCCAGTTCATACGACCGCAGTATCGGCGGCAGCTTGGTATTTATGTCAAATTGTTTGCCATTCAGGGCTTTAACTTCCACTACTACCTGTCGGCCATTCACTGTTGCCTCTGCCCGTCCGAACCCTGTCATTGAATAAAGCATATTTCTCTCTTTGCAGCAAAAGAAAACAATCTAATGCAATAAATGAACGGGATTATTATTATTTAATGGAAAAAACTGATAAAATACCCTTAAAAGTTGGCCCAGACTGCAACTGGCAGTAATATTTGGTTATTTTTGTTTCACACTCTCTGATTCATGCGCTTTACCTGGTTTATACTTTGCCTGCTTTTATCTGTTTCTGCATTTGCGCAGAATCAGGCCCAGCAACTATACACCAAAGCCCAGCTGGAAGCAAAACGCAAAGAGTATCAGGATGCCATTAATGAAACCGAAAAGGAACTAAGTTCAATAAAGAAAGACAAAAACGCTACACTTGGCCAGCTACGTGCTTTACAAACCAAACTCGCCCAGCGCCAGAGCCTCATCGGCAATATAAATGACGAAATAGGCGACATCGATAATACCATAAAAACCTCATCAAAGGAAGTAGTAAACCTGAAACAAAAACTGGAGCAGCTCAAGATCCGGTATGCACAGTCTATCAGGTATGCCTACGAAAGCCGCAGCTCATTTGGTATGCTGGCTTTCCTGTTTTCCTCCAGCGATTTCAATGATGCCATTCGCCGCATGAAATACCTCAAGAAATTCAGGGACTTCCGTAAGCAGCAGGTAGAGCAGATACGCACTACCCAGAACCAGCTCCAGCACAAAATAGGCGAACTCAATTTAACCAAGGCCCAGAAAGATGAACTGCTGGGCAAAGAAGTGCAGCAGAAACAGGAGCTGCTCAAAGAAACCAACCAGACCAACGATGTAATAAATCAGCTCAAAGGCAAGGAAAAGGAACTGATGAACAACATTGAGAAAAACAGGATAGTTGCCCTAAGGATAAACAAGGCCATCCAGGTATACATTGAAGCGGAAATGGCCAAGGAAGCTAAAAAAGCTGAGGAGGCACAGAAGGCAGAAGCCGCCAAAGCAGCTGCCATAGCCAAAGCAAACCCTGCCCCTGCCAAAGCCCCTGAAAACACTAATCCTGCCAAAACTTCAGAAAATAATCCAAACCCTGTCATACCTCGCGCCAAAGCGCCCAAACCGGAAGTTGCCCTGATGATGACTCCGGGCGATGCAGCGCTCGCCGCTAAGTTTGAGGCCAATAAAGGTAAGCTCCCGTGGCCGGTTGAGCGGGGTGTAATTACCGATCACTTTGGTGCGCATCCGCATGCATTATACCATCAGATTATGATTAATAATTCTGGGGTTGATATCCAGACTGATGAAAATGCAACTGTGCGTGCCGTATTTGATGGTGATGTTACAAGGGTGTTCAGCGTTGATGGCAGCAATCAGATAATAATGATCACGCATGGTAATTACTATACCGTTTACAGTGGTTTGGCAAGTACATCCCTCAAAGCAGGTGACCATGTCTCAGTTAAGCAGGCTATAGGCCAGGTAGGTAAAAATATTGAAGACCTGCCGGTAATGAACTTCCAGGTTTGGAAATCTAATGGAAATAAGAAAGCCAATTCAACTCTGAACCCTGAACTCTGGATCAGCAAACTCAGGTAAAACAGCCGCACTGCATTTTTTAATAGTCTGGCTTTGCGGCCTTTAATTTTTATAATCCACTAACACTATTAATCACAATTGGCGGCTTTGCGCCTCCGCGTGAGACCCTAATTCAATTTCACCTTATCCGCACCCACTACAGGTATCCCTTTCTCCACCTTCATTTTCGCATAGCCGCCCAGCACGTTCCGCAGGTTATGGTAGCCATGCCGCTTCAGTATCGATGCCGCAATCACCGACCGGTACCCACCGGCGCAATGCACATAAAGGTTATTCTCATCGTCTATCATCGCCACATTCAGCGGGTCCATCAGGGTATCCAGTGGTGCATTCAGTGCGCCCTTCACATGCCCGGCGTCAAACTCTGTTTCCTTCCGCACATCTATCACCTCCAGCCTTGGGTCATGCGGTATATCCATCGCCAGTTCATCGGGCTCAATGTCTATGATCATGTCGGTCTTTTCACCAGCCTTGCGCCATGCCTCATAACCGCCTTTCAGGTAGCCATGCACATTATCTATACCCACACGCGCCAGTCGGGTGATGCTTTCCTTTTCCTTACCCGGCTCCGTCACCAGTATCAGCGCCTGTGTATTGGGCAGTAGTGTCCCCGCCCATTCTGCAAATCTTCCGTCCAGTCCTATGCTCAGGGCCTCAGGCACAAATCCACTTGTAAATACAGATGATGGTCTTGTGTCCAGTATCCATGCGCCATCCCTGGCTTTTTGTTTAAAATCCGCAATGCTTAGCGGCTGCAGCCCCTTCACATATACATCATCCAGGCTTTCATACCCCTCTTTATTGATCCGTGCATTCTCCGGGAAGTAGGCAGGCGGTGTATTCAGTCCTGTAGTTACAGCCTTTATAAACTCCGGCTTGGTCATATCCTGCAGGGCATAGTTGGTAGCCTTCTGTGCGCCTATAGTGCTGAAAGTTTCCGGCCCCAGGTTTTTACCGCAGCTCGAGCCCGGTCCGTGAGCCGGATAAACAATAATGTTATCGTTCAGTGGTTTTATTTTGCTCTGCAGGCTCTCATACATCATTGCCGCCAGGTCTTCCTTGCTCAGGTTGCCGCTGAACAGGTCGGGCCTGCCCACATCGCCCACAAACAAGGTATCGCCCGTAAAAATACAATAAGGCTCACCCGCCTCATCATTCAGCAGGTAGCAGGTACTCTCCAGCGTATGGCCCGGAGTATGCAGTGTAGTAATGCTCAGTTTACCCACTTTGAATTCCTCACCATCCCTGGCAATATGCACCTTAAAACCAGCCTCTGTATCTGGCCCGTAAATAATTGGCGCACCTGTCTTCCTCGACAGGTCCAGGTGTCCGCTCACAAAATCAGCATGGAAATGGGTTTCAAAAATATACTTGATTTTCACGCCTCTTTCCTCCGCCATCTGTATATAAGTATCCACATCCCTCAGCGGATCTATAATAGCAGCCTCACCCTCACTGGCAATAAAATAAGCAGCCTCACTCAGGCATCCCGTATACAATTGTTTTATTTCCATCTTTATGCTATAAGTAAATTGGGTACAAAGTTACAATAAACTGTTTTCCCTTAGTTTATTCAGGTATAAATTTAGTTGATGCAATTTTTTTGATCCAGCGAAAAGGTTTTTATTTCACCCGCCATAGCTTGTAAAGCGAGGGAGGGTCCAGGCATTTTGCATATATGTCGCTTCAGTGGCCATAGCACGCTTCAACAACATCACACTATTGGCCTGTCCTGAGGATAAGTTTACCCTGAGGTACCTATGGCTGCTCGTAAATTGATTATATACTATATCGCAAACTTCCGGATAGAAATTGAGTAAAGCTAATTGTACAGGATCACGATACCACAAAATGATACCCCTGCCCTTTCAATGTTACAATCTCAATTCCCTCAGCCCCGGCAAAGTAGCCGCGCAATTTCCTGATGTATACATCAAGGTTCCTCGAGTTGAAAAATGAATCATCTCCCCATACCGCCTGCAGCAGTTCCCTGCGGTCAACGGCAGTATTGATATGCGTGCACAACATAGCCAGTATCTGCGATTCCCTGTTCGAGAGCTTTATTATAGTTGAAGGAGTATGCAGTTCAAAACGGCCCGGATAAAACTTAAACTGCTTCAGTGCTACCTCATCTGGTAAAGACTGTGCGGGCGTAGTATCCCGGCCCATTATTTTCAGCTGGTTCTCAATCCGCACTATCAGTTCTTCCATACTGAATGGTTTTTTGAGATAGTCTGTTCCTCCCGATGAAAAACCTTTTACTATATCGTTGGGCTGTGTTTTTGATGTAAGGAAGATAATAGGCAGTTGAGGGTTGAGGTTACGTATATGGCTGGCAAGGCTGAAGCCATCAATATCAGGCAGCATCACATCCAGCAGGCAGATGTCGGGCACAAAACTGTTGACGTGTTCAATAATTCTGGCACCGTCTTTTTTGTGCAACACATAATAACCCTTCAGTTCCAGTGTATCCTGAACTATCCGGGCCAGGTAAGGCTCATCTTCTATGTATAGGATTTTACGTTTCATATCTCACCCCTGAACCCCTAAAGGGGAACTATCAATTTTGCTATTGAACTTAAGTTGAACTTATGTTACTAATTGGACTTTCTGGTTTAAATAAATTCTTGCATAAAATTATCATCCGAATAAACTTTCGACTAAAGACTTACGACTTACTACTCAAAAGGTAAGCGTAAACATACATCCGCCTGTAGCCAGATTATTCATTTGTATGTTCCCTTTGTGCTGTCGCATCACCTGGGCTGCATAGCTTAACCCAAGTCCGTGGCCCTTTATATTATGCCTGTCGCCGTTAGGCACGCGGAAGAATTTTTCAAACACCTTTTCCTTGTATTCCTCAGGTATTCCCGGGCCATTATCTTTCAGTTCCAGCCGCACAGCGCCGTTATGCTCGGCAAGCGTTATATCTATGTTTACCCGCTCGCCGCCATATTTCAGGCTGTTGTCCACCAGGTTTACCAGTACGCCTTGCATGTGCAGTTTATCCATGGGTATCGTGAAATTGAGGCCTGTAGTTTGTAAGGTAATTTTTGCGCCAAACTGCTTTACCCGCAGCTGCATGGATTGTATTACTTCCTGCACCAGTTTGTTCAGGTCATAGGTTTCCTGTTGCAGGTAAATATTCCCCGATTCCAGCAGGGATGTATTGAGTACACGGGTTGCCAGTAGTTCCAGCCTGTCCATCTCTGCTGTGGCCATGCCCAGGTATTCCCTTCCCCGCTTGGGGTCTTCTATTATATTGAAGCTGTTCAGCGCTTCAAGGGCTACTTTTACTGTGGCTATAGGGGTTTTCAGTTCATGCGACATGTTGCTGATAAAATCATCCTTCATACTGCCCAGCTTGATCTGTGCTTTAAGGCTTCTGAATGTAAAATAAAAGGCAGCCGCGGAAAGGGTGAGCAGGATAATAACGAACAATATCTGTGGAACAAGCCTCCAGAACAGGTACCACCAGTAATTATTGACAACCACCCCATTGGCATTAGTAAAGAAATTGCTGGCTATAAATATAGATGCTGCACTCTTCTTGTCACTGTCGCTGCTATTGATCCAGCGGGCATTGAAGTTCCAGCCATTATTCCGCATTGCTGTAATGAACATATCATTGAATACAATGGTATCAATCCCGAACAGCTTCTTTTCATCTGCTCCCGATCGCGGCCGGCCCACCTTACTCAGTATCTGCTGCAGCCCTTCATTGGATAATTGCGTTTTTCCTTCATTGGCATATTGTCCGGCACCAGTATTGCCGGCAATAGCAGATTGAGAATTGCCGAGGTTAACATTGTTGTATTGCAGCAGCAATGAATCACTGATTCTGTGCTGTACTGTTCCGAACATTTCAGTAAGCCCGTTTTTCAGTTGGGCCTGCTGCTCGTTATACTGGCTGTATAGCCATTGTGCAGTAAATAATACCAGCGCTACCTGGCTGAAAAGCATCAATGCTTTCAGCATTTTCAAGTCGGTCTTTTTTATCCTGGCCATATTGTGTATTACAAATGTAAAGTATAGATGATTACCTTTTAACCTGGTTTAACCTTATTTAACATTAAGATATGGAAAGTCGAAATGCATACTATAATAGTATCCGGATACCAGATAAGATTGAAAAGCCGGGGATGAAAAAGAGAATCTTTTGTCCTGCCTAAAATTGCATGTTTTGTTCAAAAAATCGCGTGTTTTCGTCAAAAAAACTGCGTGATTGTTTCGTGTTTTGTTCAAAAAAATGCGTCTTTTCATCAAAAATTGCGTCTTTTTGCAATTATGCGTGATCATAAAAAGTTTACAGCCTCTGAAATATTACGAGCCATCGAAAACAATCCACAGGAAAGCAGAAAAAATTGGATGCTCTGGTTTTTCAAGTCAGCAGGATTATCGAACCCAAATAATAAGCACTTTCAATTTTGGCAACAAGACAATCACCCCATCCAACTTTCCAACCAGGAAATGGCTATGCAAAAGCTAAACTACATCCACCTCAATCCGGTACGTGCCGGCAAAGTTTTTGAGCCTCAACATTATGTATATAGCAGGGCAGCAGATTATTCTTCGTCGCAACCAGGTCTTTTGCCTTTGGAGTTGTTATTATGAAACAATTAATACTAATTTTACATTAGGTCCCTTTCTCAGCTACAGTGCTTATCATCCCGGTCAGAGACCTTCGTTCTATTCATGGATTTAAGTCTCGCTTCGCTAAAGACTTAAACCAGGGTGGTATATAGTTAAATACTAATAAATAGATACCTATAAATTTTCTTAACTAAAAAAGGCCGTCCCGGAAAGGGACAGCCTCATATATCTTCACACTCTACTTAGAGGATTAATACCAATAATCGTGGCCCCAGCCCCAAGCTTCGTGCTGTGCAGCAAGCACATCTCTTTTCCATGCTTTTTTGCAAGCTTTGCGACGTTTCCTTTCAGCTGCAAATGGCCTGCAACACTCTATTTCAGAGGCTATGCATTCTTTCTTCTGCCTTTTGCACTCTTTTTTCCAGGCCCTGTAGCAATTGAATTCGCTATGGCAGAATTCATGGTCGCGCCACCAGCAACCATGGTGATGGCCGCAGCAATGAGTACCTTCATGTTTGCACTCTTTTTTCTCGTTATCTTGAGCTGTTGCACAAAATGCGCTGAACAACATCAGTGATAAAAATGGAATGAGGATTGATTTTTTCATAAATTTATCTGATTTTGGAACCAAAGTAGCTATAATATTTTTCATATCCAAGAGATCACTGAAAATAATCTCTTTTTTTTCTTTGCAGTCTAATTTTAATGAGGTTTGTATCCTCTCCTGGCGCACATTCTGCATTGCCTGGAAGGGTATATTCCTCGGGTATCAATACCAGTATTCGTGTGATTTTCCGATTTCCTTATGGTCTACATTAAGCTTATCTCTTTTGTATTGTTTCCGCTCTGCTTCGCGCCTTTTTCTTCTGGCGGCCATCGGGAATTCTTTCTCCAGCGTTTTAGCCTGGCATTCTTTCTTCTTCCTTTTCATGTCCTTTTTCCAGGCTCTGAAACAATTGAAATCGCTGGTGTAATAATCCTGGATATGCTTTTCGAAAGAGAAATCTTCTATGCATTTACAATACTCCGGACTGGAAACAACCCTGTCCTGGGCAAGTACGCAGGTTGATCCCAGTACAAGGGCAAAAAATGGAATTAACAGGTGGCTTTTCATCATTTTACAGTTTTATGCAAACAAAATAATTGATTAATAACAAATATCCAAACAACGGGTATTATTGATGCCTTTTGTCATCAATAATTATTGCCTGTTCAGCAATTTCCGGTTCATTGAGCGCTGGTGCCGGTAACAGGGGTGCTGGTGTATTGTATGAAAAATTTCCGCGCATTTTCTGAACAGGAGAAGGACTGTCCTCGTTTTTCTCCTCTTCTTCTGGTATTGATGAAGTATCGTCAGCAGGTACAATAACAGCCATATGATGTATCCTTCGGAAACTGTAACTCGCTCCTATTGTAATGCCATATGAGTTATCAACACCATGGCTTACAGTGTTGACCAATGGATCATACTGACCTAGCTTATTAGTCAGCTGGTAGCCTGAAGGTGCATTATGATTGAAGTTCTGCATCATGTAATAAACCCCTGCATTAACAGATATGGCATGGCTTAAAACAATATTAACTGATGGCCTTACCAGGAAACCAACAGAACCGGATATATCGGAAACAACCCCCTTTTTGTTGTTAGGCGACACGCCAAGGCCAACATTATAACCTTCAGCTTTCAGCGTGTTGAAATAACTCTGAATCCCTGAGGCAGAATTGCTGCTAAGGTACTGGCTCTTGGTCAGCAACAAATCGCCAGCAGCCGGTACTGCCGAATTATCATAAATTGGTACTACACTGCCTTGTGGTCCACTGTAATCATAAATAGCTTCGTAATCAAATGATGCGTTGGTCTTGTAATGGATGTTTTCCGAAATATTGAATAACAGGCCTGCATCGGCATTAAAACCAATCCATTCTGTTATCTTGAACTTGTATTTGAAGAGCAGGGGTATATTAAAAGTATTACTGGTCAGTTTTTCTTTTATCTGCCCGTCTGAAGTGAGCAGTTGTCTGAATACGTTATTGAAGTTATCTGTTGATTTGTACTCAATATGAAAATCATCAAGGGTAAGGTTACTGTTTTGCTGCGTGAACATAAGGCCTGTACCCACGCCGTATCTTCCGGCCATGTCGAAGTAGTAACCTATTTCAGCATCCATGCTATGCGAGAAACCATTACTTATTTTCAGTCCGCTTATTCGGGTATTCAATGGGTCTGCGTAATTACCTGCCGGATCAGAAGATGTAATTTTCTGGTTCACCGTCCCAGCCATTGAATTAACATCAATGCATATCCGTGAAAAAAACCGGTTTCCATGTGCTATATCTACCACCGGAAAGCCATTGCTCTGGGGCACAAAATCATTTTCGGGTGTAATATTCTGTGCTGTTGCCCCGGTCAACAGCAACAGGCCTGTTATTGCAAAAATTGTCTGCTTCATCAATATCATTTTATTCCTGGTTTTTAATAAACCGGGAAGTTGAAATTTTTACATCATTGTTATAACTGCTCACCAGGTAACAACCAGGGGGCAGACTTGAAATATCTAATTGCATGGTATTGCCAGTAATTGTTCTGGTGAGTAGAATATGGCCTGTAATATCTGTGAGTACAATTTTTCCCTGGATACCAGCTTCGAATGGAGTTACTATATCTATACCGTTGGTGGCAGGGTTCGGTATGATTTTCAGAGCGGGCAAAACGTTGCCTGATGGTAATTGATTTGTTGCTAGCGGCCTGTTAAAATAGGTCTTTTGCATACAGCCGTTTTTTGTAGTGATTACCCAGTAATATTTACTGGTAAAATCGGGTGTATTATTGGCATAACTCTGGAAAGTTGCCCCTGGAATCAAACTGGAATCCAGTGTCGATACAGCATCATAGCCCCACTGGTATGTATCCTGTGTGTTATCCTGAAAAATAAAATAGAAGTTGTAGTAAATCACGTTATAGGTGGCCGAAATACCACTGCTCACATTTACTGAATAAGTACTTGTGCCTCCACACGGATTACCAGTTCCTGTGGATAAGGTTACAGTTGCTATACCGGCATCCGGGAAATTAACCAGGCAATACTGGCTTGTGCTGCCTGTTTGCCAGATTACTGCATTCTGAGCGCTCCAGGCGTAGGTTGACCCTGCTGCAGGTGTATTTGCTGCACCAAAATTCTGATATTGAGTACCTGAGCAGAGACCGGGCGGAGATGCTGTAGTTATAAGGGCTGCTGCAGGTTCTGGATAAACTGTTACTGCCAGATAACGGACTGAAGAACAGCCACCGGCTGCGAGCATAAATGTATATATTGCAGTCAGTGGTCCCGACATGGTGTTGCCCAGCGTCTCACTGATATCGGCTGTTCCAGACGATGATGATACAGGAGTAATACCAGATACTACAGCCCGGCTCCAGGACCATGTTATTCCGGATGTAGGGCTCGTTGGTATATAATTAAACATGCTTCCAGAGCAAAGTGTATCATTAAGAGAACCAGATAATCTCGGGGTAGGGTGCACGGTTACAGCTACGTCAGATGTACTGCTGCAACCGTTGGCCGTAGTGGTGAAAATATAGGTTGTTGATACATCGCTGTTGGTTACATTACTAAGGGTTTCATTCGGGTTCCCGGTGCCACTGGCAGTAGGGTTAGAGATGCCCGGCGCAAATGCCCTGTGCCAGTTAAATATTGCCCCGCTAATGCTGCTGGTGGGCGTATAAGTGAAAACGGAACCATCGCAGATTGCAGGTGGTGTAAGCGTACTGCTTAAGGCTGGTACAGGATTAATAGTTACAACTATTTTTGTATTGGCAGTGGCCAATCCGTCCGTAACCTGTATGCTGAAGGAGTCTAATCCTGAATAACCAGATGCCGGTGTATAATCAAGACCTGATGGTGTCAGTGAGCCACCTGTAGAAGTGCCTGAAACAGGGAAACCGCTCAGCGTTCCATGTCCGGGTCCCGAAATGACTGTCCATGTTTCTGTTTGTCCGAAATCAGAATCTATTATAGATAACTCACTGTAAATAGCTGTAGCTGCCGAGTTCTCACAAACTGCTAAACTTTGTACCGCTCCGCCAATAAATGAGGGTGGAAAATCAACTCCGGGGTTTGCGATAGCTGGAGTATATAACATAACTATACAACAGATAAACAACAGCTGCATTGAATAAATACATGTTGAATTCCTGCTTTTAAAGTCAGTTTTTAAGAATAACACTCCTTCCCTCCTATACATAGGTAGCCAAATAATTCCGAAAAATACACAAAAATCCGCATAACAGAAAAGAAATGGAGAATTATAAGTTCAAACCATTTCCAATGATTATTTTATCAGGCAACATTCAATTGTTCAAATTAACTTTGCTGAAATGGACTTACCACAACCCAAAAATCCCCTGCACGGACTTACATTGGAGATGATCCTGAATCATCTTGTAGATCATTATGGCTGGGAAGGGCTGAATGAACGAATACATATTAATTGTTTTTTCGAAAACCCCAGTATAAAATCAAGTCTTAAATTTTTAAGGGCTACACCGTGGGCCCGCAAGAAAGTTGAAAATCTTTTTCTGGAATCTCTTCGTAAATAAAAGATGTTAAAATCCTTAGGTTTTTCGATTTTTAATAGTTATCGAAAATTTCTGGCACGGATTTTGTATTAATCTTTTAAAACCAATTTTTATGAAAAGCAGAAACGTAATTTATTTCAGCAAAAACAAAGCGCTGAAAATCCTTGAGCGTCCGATTGACTTTGACCTTCAGACTTTGCTGAGTGCAACCTTCGCAATTTCCCGCAACCATGTGGTTAAAAACCATATTCAGAATACGATAATGGGGCTTTCTGTGCCAGAATACAGACTTACTGCTTAGCAGAATGCAGCTAGCATTAAACAGGTTATTTCAAGATTTTTTCAGATGTTGAGTAATCTTATCCTGTATGTTTTTTTCCAGTAAATTCTATTTTAATAACTAATCGTTTTTGCTGTTAAGCTTATTGCAGATCATTATTTATCTGGCTAAAATCCGGGTAATTACTGTTATGAATTTTATTCCGGTTCTTTATTTTCTATCAATAGGGGTCAATTCTATTTTATGTAAAAACACAGGATTGGGTAATTTTATTAAACTGCTTTGGAGAAATTATTCCTCAATTATATTTTGGACAGGAAATAATTCAGCCTTGTTCGTTGTATCAATTGTCCGAAGAATCTTAATGATTGTTAATGGTAGTATTTACTAAAGTATATTCTGCCTGTTCAAAATCATTCCTATCACTAAGAATAAAAAATAAACTTTCAATTAATAATAATGCCCCGCAAAGCGGGGCATTATTACAATGTCTTAAAGAGAACTGCAAATTAAGCGTTAGACTCCTCAGAATGAACCAGCTCATTAACGAACTTAGCAACTGCAGCAATACGTGCATGATTCAAAGCATAATGGATAAACTTGCCATCACGCTCAGTGATCACAATGTTTGCACGGCGCAGAATAGCGAGATGCTGTGAAGCAACAGACTGCTCTAAACGCAACTTAACATAAATGTCAGTAACATTCATACGCTTGTTTTCTTCCAGCAACTTCACGATCTGCTGACGCAGTTTGTGGTTAATTGCCCTCAATGTCATAGCTGCATTTTTTACAGCTACGTAGTCTAACTTGATGTGCTCGTTAGAACCTTCGCTTTTCCGAATTACCAGAGTGTTTGCTGATACCGTCGTTTCCATTAATTGAAATTTAATTGATTAAAAAGAATTAATTTTTTTACTTCCCCACTTATATAATCTATAAATGAGAGTGCAAACATACTCAATTAAACCGATATGAACCAACTAATATTCAAAAAAAAAGTTAACGCTGCGTTAAAGTGTAAAAAATGAAATGAAATTATTGCTGTAAATAGCTTGTGCTCAATTACTTATGGGTATAAACTTGTTTTAGATAAAAAGGTTCGGATGTGGATAAAATTTCAATGTCATGACATTTAAAACGGTTAAAAGAATACTTAGCCCATTGTTTAAAATCTATATTCACATCTGTCTCTACCTTTAGTATTTTATGGCTTTTTAATATTTCAGGTATAGCCTCAGAATCAATAGTAAGAAATATTTCTTTCTTTGTATCTGTTATGGTAATTAATTGTTCTTCAGTTATATGCCGTGGTTCCAGCATACAGTTAAAATCAGTATCAAAAACAGCAATGAAATATTCTTTAGCCCTTGCTGTGAGAACAGTAATATACTCTTCAAATTTAACCTGATGATTAACAAACGACTGGTAAGACAGCAAGGTTAATTTATTATCAAGAATCAAGGGTTTGTCCAATGCAAAACATAGGCCTTTAGCTGTTGCCAGGCCAATTCTTAATCCTGTATAAGAACCAGGGCCGCCGCATGTAGCTATAGCAGATAAATCTGTAAATGAAATTTTCGCTTCAGTTATAAGTGTTTCAATTAGAAGGTTAATCGAACCAGCATGATTCCTGGCTTCATTACTAATTTTGTTATGCAGAATAATGCCATTACAACTAAGCGCTACAATTGCATTATCTGCTGAGGTGTCAATATGTAAAATGTATGGCATCATTATACGGCAAATGTACAGAAAACGAGTCCGTGCAGTGTGACCATTTTGCAGATTGTTGTTGAATACGGGATAAGGTTTTATTACTATCCTTTGATTAAATGATCCTGTTTTTATTATCTTTACAACTATGGAAAGAACAGTAATCTATACTCCAAATGCGCCGAAACCAATCGGGCCTTATAGTCAGGCAATGCAGTATGGCGATCTTTTATACATTTCAGGTCAGATACCTATCAACCCAGCAACCGGCGAAGTTGTAAAAGAATCTCTGGAATTGGAAACACGACAGGTAATGGAGAACCTGCAGGCAATTTTGCATGAGGCCGGCATGGATTTCGGCCATGTAATGAAAACTACTATTTTCCTTATGGATATGACGAAATTCCCTGAAGTAAATACAGAATATGCCCGATATTTTGAAAAGGATCCGCCTGCAAGGGAAACAGTTCAGGTTGCAGGGCTCCCATTGAAAGTGAATGTAGAAATAAGCATGATAGCAGGGAAATAAAATTTTCTGTTTCGGAAAAATGTCTGTACCTTTGGGACAAATTACCGGTTATGAAAAAACCAGCTGCCAAAAAAACAAAAAAAATAAGCGAATATAAGACTGATAATGTGAGTCAGGGTATAGTTTCTGAACCATATGAGACCTATGGAAACTATATACAAGACCCCATGGCAAAACGCACTATTGGCCTTATGGGTATGCAGGGTAAGCATGACTTTGCCCAAATAAAAAATGATAATGACTTCATAAATATCATCAGAAATGGAATTCCTAAACAGGCAATGACCCACTTAATGGATATTGCTGATATCAGCCTTGTGGAGATGGCTGGTATTATGCACACTACTGACCGCACCTTGAGAAGATATACTCCGACACAAAAATTACCACTAGATCAATCTGAAGGCATTGTTGCAATGGCAATGCTCTACAGCCGTGGTGAGGCCGTGTTTGGCTCAATGGATGAATTCAGAGAATGGATGAACACTAAACTTCAGCCTTTTGGCAATAAAAAACCTAAAGAATTTCTTGATACATCCCTTGGCATTGGTATGATAATGGATGAATTGGGAAGGATTCAGCATGGAATTTTTGTATAATGATTGTTTACCGAATCAGTGACTGTAATTTCGTAAAAGACTTGTCTGGAAAGGGTTCTTCATTATATGGCGGACGCTGGAACAGCAAGGATATCTATGCGGTATATACTGCGCAGAGCCGATCACTTGCTCTACTTGAGGTGGTTGTTCACGTTGGTAAAGTGCCAAAAGAAGGTTATTGTATTGCTGCAATTGAAATCCCAGACCATAGTATTCAGCGCATATCATTAGAGACATTGCCTCCTGGCTGGCATTCAAACCCTCCTCCGAATTATCTCAAGACTTTAGGCGATAATTTTATAAAATCAAATAAACACCTTGTACTTGAGATACCATCTGTGCTGATGATGGAAGAACATAGTTACATGCTCAACCCTTCACATTATTTATTCAATAAAGTGAAAATAATATCTGAAAGGCCGCTCCGAATGGATGAACGACTGTTTCCAAAACCTGTACCTGAGTAAAATCAGGATTTTCTGGCTTCTTTTGCCCAAGCGTCCTTTAATGTAACGGTCCGGTTGAAAATCAGCTTACCGGTTGTGCTTTCTGTGTCAGCACAGAAATATCCCTTCCTCATAAACTGAACTCTTTCTCCGGGTTTAGCTTTAGCCAGTACAGGCTCTATGTATACAGATGGCAGAATATTCATTGAATCCGGATTGATATAATCTTTGAAATTACCTTCCTCGTTCGATGGGTCTTCTACCCTAAACAATCGGTCATACATCCTTACTTCTGCTGTTTCAGCATGTTTAACACTAACCCAGTGTATTGTGCCTTTTACGCTGAGGCCGCTTGTGTCGTTACCACTTTTGCTTTCTGGCAAGTAAGAGCAGTGTATTTCTGTAATATTGCCCTGAGCATCTTTATTGCAACCTTCACAAGTAACAATATAAGCGCTCTTTAACCTTACCTTGTTGCCTGGCGCAAGCCGGAAGAATTTCTTTGGCGGGATTTCCATAAAATCTTCGCGTTCTATCCATAATTCGCGGCTAAACGGTACTGGCCTTGTACCTCCATTCGGGTCTTCCGGGTTATTCTCTGCTTCGAAAATTTCTTCCTGTTCCTGAGGATAATTTGTAATAATCAATTTTACCGGATCCAATACAGCCATTACCCTGTTGGTTGTCTTGTTCAGATGCTCTCTAACACAGAATTCGAGCATACTGATATCTACTATATTTTCCCGCTTTGCTATACCTATAGTATCGCTGAACTGGCGGATGGCTTCTGCCGGATACCCCCGCCGGCGCATGCCACTTATGGTTGGCATTCTGGGGTCGTCCCAGCCTGATACATGCTGCTCATTGACCAACTGCAGCAGCTTACGTTTACTCATCACTGTATAGGTGAGGTTGCGGCGGGCAAATTCATACTGATGCGATGGGAATATCCCCAGCTGCTCGATAAACCAATTATATAAGGGCCGGTGATGAATAAATTCGAGTGTGCATATGGAATGGGTAATTTCTTCCAGGCTGTCGCTCTGGCCATGCGCATAGTCGTACATAGGATAAATGCACCATTCATCGCCAGTGCGGTGGTGATGCTCATGTTTGATACGGTACATAAGTGGGTCGCGCATCAGCAGGTTAGGATGTGCCATATCAATTTTTGCACGAAGCGTCTTTTCTCCGTCCTTAAATCTCCCTTCCTTCATTTCAACAAAAAGCTTCAGGTTTTCCTCAATACTACGATTCCTGTGCGGACTATCAGAACCCGGAGTAACCGTTGAGCCTTTGGTTGCGGCTATCTCTTCAGCTGAAAGATCATCTACATATGCCAACCCTTTTTTGATCAGGGCAACAGCAAAATCATACAGCTTCTGGAAATAATCTGAGGCATAAAATTCATTGTCCCATTTAAATCCAAGCCATTTAATATCATTCTTAATGTTCTCCACATATTCAGTCTCCTCTGTTACAGGGTTAGTGTCATCAAACCTGAGATTGCATTTACCATTGTACCGCTTTGCCAGCCCGAAATTAAGACATATAGATGTTGCATGCCCGATATGCAGATAGCCATTAGGCTCCGGAGGGAAACGGGTATGTACTCTTCCATTATTTGTTCCGTCTGTAATATCCTTCTCAATGATTTCTTCCAGAAAATTCAATGATTTCTCTTCGCTCATCTTTTAAGTATTAAGTGTGTAAAGGTAAGCAGTATCGTTCCTAATAAAAACGCTGTTGTTCTGCTGGTTAAAATCAGATAAATGAACATAACCTTATTTTGTTTTAATGGCGCTTTTTATTAACCTGGCGCCTGTTGAATAATATCCGGCAGGGCTTTAGAAAATAATAAAGAAAATACCGGTTCTTACGTACCTTAAATGCTTCCATATCTCTTACATTCGGTGTAAATGCCGAAGTTAAATAACACCACAATAATTTTAGTCTGTCTCCTGCTGAATCTCTTAAAAACAATTGCTGTTTGAGATTTTCGAGATTAAGTTTGCCTTTATCTAATGCAGGGTAGTAAAGAAGATTGTTTAGTACATTTTGATTTAATCCATTTTTTGTGTTGTATATAAGAGGTATTTCAGTTCCGAACAATTCATGGGCAATACGGAAACCAGTTTCAGTGGTATGATTTATCTTGTATTTCCGGGTAGCCAAATGAAATTCTTCCCAATCAATTGAAGTACTGTATTTATCCAATAAAGCAGCTATATCCAGGCAATGCCTCAATGAACGCCAGGCATCGTTTATACCATGATGAACAAGAATTGCTAATAGGTGTTTCTCGATATTTAAAACGGCTACATTTTCACCCATCAGCAACAGGGAAAGCGGATTGTTTAAAATAAAATCGTTTGGCAAGCTTATATTCATCATTTTACTTGTCAATGCCCAGTGAATTTCTATTTTGTACGTCCCGGATGGGCCTGCTTTCTTATACATAAGCTCATGGCTTGAGGATAGTATTTGTTGCTCAAAATCCGGATTATAATACTTTGGCTCATATCCGTCATCAATCAGCAATTTATGGGCTACGGCAAAACTCTGCTTATCTATCAGGAAATCAATATCAGAAGTCACACGGCTTAAAAAGTCTTTAAATATATACCAACTTAAAATAACCCCCTTGTAAGGAATATTGCTTACCCCTCCTTCTTTCAATAATTTATTAAGTCTTACCAGCTCTTCAAGATATCTCAAATTACCGGTTGCTACTTTAATGGATTTTTTCTTATTTTTTCCAGTATTGCTACCGGGAAACCCGATTCATTTGCTGAGACTACTTTATAGATAACCGGGTGAATCTGGTGAGTAAAAATTATTTCTTGAAATAACTTCCAATTAATTTTACGATTGAGCGTGTAATTTTCTATTTCGCCTGATTTTATTCTTTTAAAATATACCCGTAAAATAAGAATGGTAAGCGCCATTTCAGGGTTATAATTTTCTTCTATTTTTTCGAGGCTTATCATATTTTCTGCTTTCCGTAAATTGCTGCAAAGTCTCCTTTTATTTTGAGTAATTGTTCATAAGTGCCCTGCTCAGTAACTTTGCCATCTGCCATCAGGTATATATTGTCGGCCAGCTTAAGGTTATATAACCGGTGTGTAATCAGGATCACTATTTTATTTCCGATACTCTTTTTTATATTCTGAAATACATTATGCTCGGCTATAGGATCCATAGAACTGGTTGGCTCATCCAATATTAGTATTGGTGAGTCTTTATAAAACATTCGTGCAAGCGCAATTTTCTGCCACTGGCCTCCGCTAAGCTGTTCCCCTTTATTAAAGGTTCTTCCCAATTGTGTTTTAAAACCCATGTCAAAAGACTCAATTTTTTCCATCAAGCCTGCTTTTTCTGCCGATGATTCTAATTGTTTTTTATCCTTTTTATTAATACCGGGTGCAATATTATCCTCAATAGTCATATAGTATTTGCCAAAGTCCTGAAAAAGTAAAGTAACATTTTTCCGCAGTTCATTAAGCTGAATAGCTGTTATACTTATACCATCTATTAATATAGTAGTTGGTTCAGTTTCATAAAACCGGCAGAGCAATTTTATCAAAGTTGATTTACCTGATCCGTTTTCTCCGGCTATTGCTGTTATGGTTCCGGGTCTCAGTTCCATATTTATGTCTGTAAGCACTTGTTTTACAGTGTTAGGGTATGTAAAATTCAAATTCTTTACTACTATTCCGTTTTTCAGTACCGGGAAGAAATGTCCTTCGCCCTGATCTTTTACCAGTGCAGGTGAAGACAAATATTCCGATATCTGCTTCAGATACAATTGGTTCTGAAATAAATTAATCCCTGCCTGGAATAATCCGGTAATTGATGACTGCAACTTCTGAAAAACCTGGAAATAAATTACCAGACCACCTATCGTTATTGCTCCTGTTACTGCTCCTGCTATGATTATGCAGTAAATAACACTGGTTAAAATAATTTCAAATAGTTGAATAAAAATATTTTGCTTCAGGAATTGAAATTGAAGCTGCTTTTTCTTGTTAAAAATAAATTTTCTGAGATGCAGGAACTGCTCGGTAAAATTGGCCCCATATCCGAAAATCCTCACTTCTTTGGCATAGGTGTCGGTTGTAAGGTATTGGAAAATACTTGAGGCCTTTCTTTGGGCAGGCATACATTCCTTATCCTTTTCGAATTGATGATACCCATGCATTAATTTACTTAATGCCAATGGTATGCTCAGTAATATGATAAGCAAAAGAATAGTCCAATGAGCGAGGAACATAAAACCCGTATAAAGAACTATCGCAATAAAATTCTGGACAAGGCCCTGGTAGGCTGTTATCAGTTGCGCTGTCTTACCCAGCGATTGCTGCTGAGCCATTGTGAGATCATCATAGAACTCCGGATTTTCGAAATATTCAAGGTCAAGTTCAATTGCCTTTTTAAGAATTGTTGCCGACATATTGTCGGTAATCAGTTGTTGTTGTTCTGAAAGCCGGTAACCTGAGTACTGGCTTATAATTCCGGTGAGTAATTGAAGCAGACTGAAAAGAGCCAGGTCTATTCCGGTCTGATGCCAGTTAATTCCGTTTTTCTGTGCATGGTCAATAAGGTTTTTGATTACCAGTAGAGATAACAAAGGTAAGACTGACTGTAGTATTAATAATAATAAATTAATAGCTGTAAGTCTTTTACCTGTCCGAAGAATCAACAAAAATCCTTTTGCACTATCGGCAAGAAAATCACTAAGTCTTTGTTTTTTTTTAAAGATATCCCCGAACATAAATACATTTGCAAGATAAGGTAAACCGAATATTTACTGGTAATTATTATAAATCAAAGGCCTTAAATGGCTTGTTTCGCCTGAATAAAAAGTATTTATGGTTGGCAGGATAAATGCAATACAAAAGGAGCATTTAATGATCTTCTGGCTTTGCCTGGCAGTAATTGCGGGCCCTGCTATTGCTGCCCTGTTTGCCAATAATCTCACTTATTATCCTGATTGTAAAACTTACCTTGGAATAGCACATTTCGATTTCAATCAGTCTCCCGTCAGGCGTTACAGGGTCATTATTCCATTTGCCGCCGCTGCTCTGAATTATATTTCCGGGGGCTTATTTGCCCGGTTGTCGCCATCGTACTTTGATGGTGATTTTTCCATGTCTTTCAGTTTTTTTATCATAAATTCTTTGCTTACAGCATGGGCCGGACAACTAATTTACCGCTATTGCAAATCTTTCGGTTTGGACAAATTTTCATCCATTTCAGGCACCCTGGTATTTCTTACCTGCCGTTATACAGCAGCCACAGCAGCTTATCCGCTGGTTGATTCATTATTCATGGTAGTAGTTGCCATTACTTTGCTTGGTATAAAACTTAAAAACACAAACCTTATACTTACAGCCATTTTCCTGGGGCCTTTTGCAAAAGAATCTTTTATTTTTATTGCACCACTTATTTTGTTTTTCAGCCATTTACCTAAGCTGAAGTTACTATTGTTTTTTGCACTTTCAGGTATATTAGTGTTTTCTTTCAGGTATGGATTAGATGCTTTAACCTTTAAACCGTTTACTGGCTCAATCAGAGCTGACCTCGCACATCTGTATTTACTTAAACATAATGCCCGTAAATTATTCAGTTTTTACACCTTATTCAAAATAGCGATGAATATTGGGCTCTGGGGTTTAGCACCATTAATTTGTTGGGTCAGAAGGCCTGCCTGGATTAAGGAATCAGTATCTAGCCTTGATAAGTATCTAGCCTGGTTTGTGTTGTCGGTTTTATTTCAGATGTTGTTATCTGGCTCGATGGAACGAATGTTTTACCTTGCTATGCCTTTGATTTGTGTGATTGTTGCTTTTTCAGTTGCAGAATTAAAAAGTAAAATTCAGCAGGTATAATTATATGAAATAGTATTTTATAGAAACTAGCAATAGCGCATTTATTTAAAATAAATCGGTTAATATGAATGAATCCTTATTATCGGATCTTGGAAAATTACTGGAGCAGTATCCTGAGTTAAAAAATACCACGGTCCTTTTTAATGATAGTGATTTTTCGGTAAGCAGTAAAAGAAATGAGCCTATTGACATAATGGATGATTCATTGGAGGGCGAAACCCAGCACTGCATGGTAAATTTACCTGGCCCGGATGTTATCAAAGGCCATTCTGTTAAGGTGGAAGTCAGGAAATCTTCTGTACATGGTTATGGTGTTTTTGCCAAAGAACTGATTGAGAAAGATGAATTGATTGAGGAGGCAGGGATGCTGAAATTGGGCTGGAGGAGACATTATCATAATGATCCAGTATTAAATAATTATGTTTGGGGCGACCGCTCCTGTAAGTGTAGTGAGTGTGAAGCTCATGGAAATTTGCTTTATCTTTCTTTAGGCCTTGGTTCGCTCTACAATCATTCTGATAACCCGAATACGTCAATGCATGTAGAATACGCAATAAGGCTGCAAACAATAAAAGCAAAGCGTAATATTGAAAAAGATGAGGAAATATTTATTACTTACGGTAAAAAGTATTTCCTGATAAGGGATTTTTTAAACACTGTTAAAAAGAATAATTTGCTGACCAAATTCATGGCGAAAAACAGGCAAGCTCACTGATTCAATAAGTCGAACTCCAGAATTACACACTTACAAAGTAAAATACCATGACTATCTGGCAACATATCTATACTCATGAATCTCAAAGAAAAAATAAAATCATTCAGGAATTCGGACCATCTGTTTATCCGGATGATTTATTTCATCTTAAAACCATTCTGGCGGATTAGGCGATTTAGTACTGATTCTTATTACCGTTCGGTAGTTATAACCGGGTTAAGATCCCGTAATAAGTATTATCAGCGTTCCTCATTTACCAAAACCGACAGATATCCGTTGGTTTTTGCAGCGTGCACTCATTATTTGCGATCCATTTCTCAGCCACATGTACTCTCTTTTGGCTGTGCCACCGGGGAAGAAGCTGCAACCCTGGGCAAGTATATGCCCGTTGCAATGATCACCGGTGCAGATGTAAATGAATGGTGTATCAGAACCTGCAGAGACAGATATAAAGATCACCGGTTCCGGTTTTTTAACAGGCATTCGGATGAGTTTAATAATTGCGGTGGTTTCGACGCCATTTTCTGTATGGCTGTCTTCCAGCATACCACAAACAGATTGAATAAAGCCAATGAAACAGCGAGTAATATCACTTTCAGTCAGTTTGAAGAAGAGCTGAAAGTGCTGGATGCCAGGCTAAATAATGGTGGCTTACTGGTGATAGATAATTGCGATTTCAGTTTTACAGATACTGCTATTGCCGTTTATTACAAACCACTCGCATTTCCTGATAACCTTATTGTTAGGGCCCGTCCGCTATTTGACCGGAATAACCGGAAAATATCGGAAACCCAGCATATTTGCAGGGTTTTTGTAAAAGATGGAAAATGATATCAAAATTATCGTTCAACCAATACTCCTATCTATTGGGTAAAGGTTTATACTACAATAGAATGGTAGCAGTTACTGATTATACAGCTCTTAAAACCTGCAATACCAGTCAACCCAATTCCGGATAAGCGCCATCCGATCCTTAACGAACTGAGGGGTAAGGAAAGTGTTGGACCAGTCTTCAAAATTGAGAACGTAGACCTCTAAAAAATACATCCAGAACATTACTCCTAAGTAAGGAATGGCAGCGAGTTCCTCATCGGAGACAGCCCTGATCTCCCGGTATGCTTCTGTGATTATACGGAAATCGGTATCTGCTTTTTCCTGGGTTATTTTACCGGCATTCACCCCAAAACCTAGCTGTATGTAAAACGTCATGAGATCGTTGACGAGATATCCCTTGCCTGTGCAGTCGAAGTCGAAGAAAGTGATTTTAGTTTCTCCATCGAAATGATAGTTTTTGGGTATAAGGTCGTAGTGGCAGTAACCATAGCTGAACTTGCCGGTATCGAACTGCTTTAGCGTGCCAGCTACCTTTGCTGCCAACTGCTGCAGGAATGTATAATCATCGGGCAGATCCTTGAACAGCTCTTTTACAGAAGCCAGTGGGCGGGTGAGCGTGGTTTCGACATTGTAAACCGGCCGGGAATAGGGCAATTGTAATGAGCAGGTTATGTTGTGCATCTTTGCCACTTCCCGGCCCAGTGTCTGCAATTGCAAATCACTAAGCGGGTACTTTGCCTGGCCTGGTGCGTACATGAACAACACTCCGCAACGTATACCCTCTGCCGCAAGGAACTGCTGCACCTGCCTGCCTTGCAGGTCTTTGACCGCAAAGGCTACACTGACCCCGCCGGGGGCTAATGCATTGAGCAAGGCTACCTCACCAAGTACTTCGTCGGGAGAGCGATGGGCAACACGATATACTTTGAAAATGTACCTGCCATCGGAACCTTCCAGTATATAGGTATCGCTGAGGTTATGTACCAGCAACCTGCATGTAAAGCCATCCAGGCCATAATTACTGGCAATATAGCTTCCTAATGCAGCGGAGGAAAGCAGGGAGTATTGTGCAGGGAAAACGGTCATGATGTGCAAATGTAAGCAGGGAAGTACAGGATTAAGAGAGAATACAACAGATATAACTATTGTGATTAAGGCTGTTAAATAAACAGGGTGTGCTTGGTGGAAAACATAGGGGCAACCGGAAAACCGTATGGATGTGATCAAGCACCCAAGTAATGGGATCTGCAATAATATTGGATTCCAGACGTTCTATATACATAAAATTACAACTTTTGAAAGTCAGATTATTTTCTATTTTACTGGTGATAAGTGCCAGCAATGCATTGGCGCAAAACAAAGACAATTATTTTGCCGGTATCGGTGTTAACAGCTTTGGCGCATCGATATCGCGTGATAAAAGCGTTCTTAGGCATCTGGACCTGGGCCTGGGCCTGAACGTGAACAATGCTGATGAGCCGTACTTTAATACAAGAACCAGCCTTTATATTGATGTAAGGCCCTATTTCCAGCGCAGGAAAAATCTCCTGTTCCTACCTGTAGATATTGGATGGTCGATATACAACGGCTCGCAGCCTAAGGACGATAATATGCAGCGATCGGGGCTTTATACCAGCTTTGGGGTGGGTTATGCCTACCTGATCAGCAAAAGAGGCATGGGGCCTTTTATTTCCCTGGCCATGAATGGCTATACAGAAGAACACCATCTGACAGATGCCAATCTGGCACCTGCAGCGCGAAACTACAGTATCTATGATGGCATGGTGCAACTGAGTGTGGGGTTTAAGTTTTGAGGGTTGTTTGAAGTCATAAGTAATTATTTTTTTCTGTTTCCTGATTTTAGTTTTTTTGTTATTGCTTGAATTCTGTCTCTGGTCAAAATCGTCTAAAATGTCCAGATTTGAGAATTGCACACTGCTTGCAAAAAATAATTTTGCGCATCCTGATTGAGAGTTAGCAATGCAAGCTTTAATCTGTTTTGTGGAATTAAATATTTGCGGAAAGCTAAGCATTAAGTACTCATTACAAATTTATGGGAGGCATGTTATGGTATTGTAGCGGCGAATGCAACAAATTGGGCTTTGGGCGTAAAAATTCTATTGTTGATTTTTTACTTGCAACATCAGACCAGATAAGCAACATCAATGCTATTGAGAAAATTAATCGTAATCAATAGTTCTCCTGGCATTTTCATTTATTCTTGCATTTTCGAAAATTGATCGTTGGATCCAATTCCCTGTACTATCGAATTCATATGTTACACTATCGAAAATCCGGGTGTGAACTAAACTATTATAAAATTCGCCACCCAGGTAGTTTCCTTTTTTGTCATACTTGTACGTCTGTTTACCAACCAATGAATGATGCCAGTTGAAGTAATCTACTTCGATAAGGGTATTATTTGCTCTGTAGATTAAACTTTCTGATTGAGTTATTAATCCAAGCCAATTTGCAGTGGTAGCAGTCTCCACTTTTCCAAACAAATTGTAGGTTTAAATTATAGTTGCGTCTTCACGTCTGTCAATCATCAAATTTTTTCGTCCAGAAATAGTATAGAAATTCTTTTCTTTTTCTACTTCTAATGAACCTTTTAAATCGTAGATAGTAACACATTGAACGAGCTTGCCTTTTATGTCATAGCTAAGTGAAGAATGGTATCCTGTTTTTCCATCAAAAATAATTTTATCCAATACTCTATTTTTATACACTGATCTGACCTGATGAGGTAAATTCCCACTAAGATTTGTAACTATATTTTCTTCAAGATTATTCGAAGAATCATACTTATTTACTGATGATTGCAGCCGTGCCCATTATCCATCTGTATAAAGGAGGAATCGGATGATATACTCCCACTCTCAGAAAAATTTTCAATTTGATAAAGTATAAAGGATTTTATTTTATTTGAGGAAAACGTCATTATCTTTTTTACCTTTCCCGTAAGTGACCTTTCGGGTGTATGACTAAAATAAAATAGTTGGTTTGTCTGATGTGACAAAGAATAAAGTGAGCAGCAAAAAATGATCAAAGCGGAAGCTAAAATCATTATAACATTACCGCTTTTTGACATTCAAAGGTTTAAAATAAATAACGCCTAATTTTAGGTTTCTCGTATAAGGTTTATTGCATATTATGGTTTGTAATTTGTAGTTCGTTAATGAAAATTCTAATTAAACAATGTAAGTATCGCATGCATCCTATCTAATAAGGCATTCCTATTCCTCTTTCTTCCCTTCCTTATTCTCATTCAAATCCGCTTTTGCCTGCTCAATCTCATACTCCAGCTCGGGATCAATATTCTGGGATTCTACTTTCTTTTGTTTTTCCAGGAGTTCTTCGTGATGCTCCTGGAGCCATGCGAGCTGCTTTTTGCCATAGGATAGCTTTGTAAACAGGATGAAGAGTACCGGTACTATGAAAATAGAAATGATAGTTGATGCCAGCATGCCACCGAGCACCGTAATGCCTATAGTATTGCGGGCTACGGCCCCTGCACCAGTGGCAAATACAAGTGGCAGCACACCGAGGATAAAGGCAAAGGAGGTCATTATAATGGGGCGCAGGCGCAGGCCGGCACCTTCCAGGGTTGATTTAAGGAGCGGCTCGCCGAGATCTACCCGCATTTTTGCAAACTCAACAATAAGGATGGCATTCTTGGCAGATAAGCCAATGAGCGTAATGAGGCCGATCTGTGCGTATACATTATTAGACAATTTTGTTGCCAGGGAGAGGGCCACTATTGCCCCGAAAGCGCTGATGGGCACCGCCAGCATTACAGAAAAAGGAACTGACCAGCTTTCATAAAGCGCGGCTAAAAACAGGAATACGAAAATGATGGAACAGAGGAAGATATAAACAGTAGCTGAACCGGCTTTTATCTCTTCATAGCTCAACCCTGCAAACTCATAAGTATAGCCGGGAGGCAGGACTTTGGCTGCGGTTTCTTTAAGGGCTTCGATAGACTGACCGCTGCTGAACCCCTGCGGAATAGTGCCGGTTACCTCGGCTGATCTGAAAATGTTGAAATGGCTGATCAATGGAGCTGTCTCCAATGGCTTATAACTAATGAGTGTGCTGAGTGGCAGCATATCGCCGGTGGAATTGCGCACATAATATTTGTCCATGTCGGAGATTAGGGCACGGAAGTTGGTATCGGCCTGCACCACCACATGGTAAGTGCGGTTGTAGAGGGTGATGTTATTGACAAAAATACTGCCCATATAGGCCTGCATGGTGTTGAAAACTGAAGAGATATCGACGCCCATTTTCTGGCATTTCTCCCGGTCGACCGTAAGGCTGAAACTGGGGGTGTGTGCCGTGAAGTAGCAATTTGCGGTAGCTATTGCCGGATTTTTTTTGCAAGCCGCTATGAATTTTTTCACCACGGTTTCGAACTGGTGCACATCGTCGGAGGTGCTTCCCTGTTCGATCTGGAAGTCGAACCCGGCAGCCTGGCCAATACCCCGGATGGGGGCAGGCTGGGTAACGTTGATATTGGCATTTTTGATACCCGCTTTTGCTATCCGTTTTTTCACTTCAGCCAGAATGCCGGGAACCTTCTGTGAATCGACCTGGCGATCGTCCCAAGGTTTCAGCATTACAAAAATGGTGCCGTTGTTGGAGTTGTTTCCGCCGCTGATAATGTTGAGGCCCGATAATGCCGCATAGTGGAGTACACCGGGTGTTTCGCCCACAATTTTCATGAGCTTGGTCATGAGCTCAACTGATTGGGTAGTAGAGGTAGCTTCGGGCAACTGGTAGGTAACATACATGCGGCCATCATCTTCGGCCGGTACGAAGCCTGAAGGCTTTATTTTAAACATGATGTATGCCCCGACGCAGATACAAATAAGCAGTATGACCACATACTTTGCCCCTTTAATACAGCCCCTCACCCACCTGGTGTAGCCAACTGTTACCTTGTCGAACCACTGGTTAAATTTGTAAAACAATTTATTGAGGCCCTTTGCCTGTTTATTTGCAGCGGAGGGTTTCAATAACAGGGTGCATAGGGCCGGAGTAAGTGATAAGGCAATGAATGCGGATAAAACAACTGAGAATGCGATGGTGATTGCGAACTGC
>Ga0214164_1000046_pt1 | contig 84748 bp, 77 predicted proteins | sample TroBogepilimnion_13_FD_153003 | JGI IMG/M metagenome (GOLD analysis project Ga0214164, IMG submission 153003) | Freshwater microbial communities from Trout Bog Lake, WI - Practice 03JUN2009 epilimnion v4 | ecosystem: Environmental > Aquatic > Freshwater > Lake > Epilimnion/Euphotic zone ... | reverse complement strand
GTTTTTATTAGCACCCCATTCATATAGAGAAGTGGGGCACTCCCTGATGCGCGCGTATAAGCCAGGTGCACCCATTGGTTCAAAATTGGTGTTCCAAAGTTATTTTCATACCAGTTTGAAGATGCATCTTGCATTGCTTCAATCCAAGTGTTACTTCGGCACAGAAGTTGATATGGAAGTTGCGAATAAATAATTTGGCCCGAACCAGTATTACAAGCCGCGCTTTGCTTTACCCAAGCCTCAAGAGTGAAATTTCCAGTTATTCCAGTAAAACTTGTTCCTTGTATATATTGGGAGGTTCCATTAAAAACCATGGCGGTATCGACATCACCTGCTGCAGCATGAGCGACTTGGGGCGCGGAAATTGAAACTAAGGTCGAGAAAATGAGGGCGGCGATTAGCCCAAGCTTTCCCATTTTCGACATGGGGCGATTCTATTCGAGGCTAGGCGCGGGGTTTAGCCCAGGCTATTTAGAGACCGTGGGCTTGGGACACGGCGGCATACATGATCTTGCCCTCGTGAACATTTAAGCCTTTGGCCAGCGCCGCATCATCAGCACATGCTTTTTCCCAGCCTTTATTGGCAAGGGCGAGCGCATATTTGATCGTCGCATTAGCTAGCGCTGCGGTCGATGTTGCTGGGACTGCCCCAGGCATATTCGCAACGCAGTAATAAAGTGAATTGTGAACCGCGAAGGTTGGATCGGAGTGAGTTGTCGCCTTTGATCCTTCAAAGCAACCACCTTGATCGATTGCAACATCCACTAGGACTGAGCCTGGCTTCATTCGGGAAACTAATTCATCGGTTACAAGTCGAGGTGCCTTTGCTCCGTGGACAAGTACTGCGCCGATAACGAGGTCTGCCTGCAAGCATTGTTCTTCGATTGCATACGCCGAAGATGCAAGGGTCTTGATCTGGCCCTTGTATAGGTCATCGATCTGACGCAAGCGATTTAGATCTAGGTCCAAGATTGTTACGTCGGCGCGAAGACCAAGTGCCATTGTTGCGGCTGAAAGTCCAACTACGCCGCCACCTAGAACAACAACCTTTGCTGGCTTAACTCCTGGAACGCCGCCAAGTAGAACGCCACGACCACCCTCTGGTTTTTGAAGTGCAGTAGCACCAACTTGGATCGACATGCGACCGGCAACTTCTGACATGGGTGCAAGAAGTGGCAAGGCGCCATTTAATTCAACAGTTTCAAATGCAATTGCCGTGATGCCCGACTTGATAATGGCATCGGTGCATTCGCGAGATGCGGCCAGGTGTAGGTAGGTGAAAAGAGTTTGACCCTTACGCATGCGCGGATATTCGGCGGCGATTGGTTCCTTCACTTTAATAATGAGATCGGCCTTGGCCCAAACTTCATCCGCAGAATTTAGGATGCTTGCGCCAGCCTTAACATAATCGGCATCGGTAATTGCCGAACCGACTCCGGCATTGGTTTCGACATAAACAGTATGTCCGGCGGCGACTAGCGCGTGAACTCCTGCGGGGGTTGCGGAAACTCGGAACTCATTATTTTTAATCTCTTTTGGAATACCTACGATCATGCCTTCAGGTTACTCCTGAAAGAGAGTCGCACAGATCTTTGGATGGAGCTCTTTGCGCATATTGGCAAAGGATTCTGGTGGCCAGCCTGCGGCAAATACCCGGCGCAATAACTTTGCTAGCGGGTAGCGCATATCATCAACAAAAGCTCGATCGAGTGCTCTTTGGGCCATAGCACCATCGCCTTTCTCGTAACTTACGGCTGAGAAGAGCGCGGCAATTGGTGCGATATATCCCTTTGGCGCAATCTTTAATAACCAGCGCCACATCGACCACAAAGTTTCAATATTTTCGGGATCTGTTATTCCCATTGCGTAATCGCGGACTTGTAAATCTTGAAGTCTTGAAATAACTAGCGCGATTAAATTCTTATCAAGGCATATTCCATCGCGGGCAAAGATTCCAGCGAGATCGTTAATAGCGAGGGCTCCTTCGCGTTGAAGGGCCAGGTGTCCCTCCTTTTGGTAATCGATACGCGGTACTTTCTTTATTAACTTAAGTAGTTCGATATCTTCCTTTTCGGGTGAGATCGATTTGGTCATTGAAACTTCATTATCGAAAGGAAGCGGTTTGCCACTCGCTACTTGTTCGGCAGCGATTCGCGAACTCTCTAGATCCGGCATTGGGTTTCCTTCTGGCGGACAGCATTGGTGATCGGTGCACAAAACCGAGCGCCAGCGGTTATGTCGAACCTCTAAACATTCGCGCAATTTGATACCGCGAAGATCGATCGCTTCTCGAAGCGGGGCAAGAAGATATTCGCTATCAAATACGCCTTCCGGAATATAGGCGACAACTAACGCGCCATCGGCCTTCTCGCGCACTAAGTGCGATGCCAGTGAATCGATCTGATCGATATCAATATCTTCTGGGTAATCAACGCGCATTGCCATTCCCACGGCATCATCTTTAAGCGCGATAACAATCAAAGATTCCTTTGGGGAATAACCAACTAGAAATGGAACAGCGGCGAGTAAATCGTGTGGTGATGTGAGTGTTGTCATGGCTAAAGAATTGACCTTTTAAATCGCGCCCGTTTTTCAAAATGGTTTTACTGTGGATAGCTATTAGCGTGTGTATTTAGTTGGGGCCGGTGAAACCGGAATCGTTACCTGCATCTTTTGCACAATTGCCCCACCGATTACTGGGTATAACAACTTGTCGGCCATCCAACTTCCGGTCCACGAAACCGTTAGTGATGCGGTGAAATTTCCAGTTGTTTTATAGGTATGGGAAATCTTTCCGTGCGGATATGGGGCACCTAATTCGGTGGTCGACAGCGTCGTGCCGTCGCCAAAATCCCAGATAAAAGTCGGTGTTAGAAATACTGAAACCGGGACACCAAGAATCACAACCGAGGTATTGAATGTCGAACTTGTAGTAGTCCAGAAGTTAACCGGAACTTGTGCCAGAGTCTTTGGTGCTGGTTGGTAATAAATCTCACGAATCGGAATCAATTGCGTTAATTGATCAGCCAAAGAAATCGCGGTTACAACTTTCGGCTTTGGTCTTGGCGTGTAAGGGCGCGGTGTGTATGGGCGCGGACTCCAAGTCCTAGTCGGGTGTGGATTCGGGGTTCGATGTACAACTGGTTTCGGAGTTGAGCCAGCTCGGTTTTGATGGGCTTGGATCACAACTTTGCCAGTCGTTGGATCGGTAAATACTTTGATGCAGATTTTTACCGAACATTGTTCAGCGGCGATTGCATTAAAAGGAATCAATGTGAATATCAATGAAAGCACAAGTAACTTCTTCATTTGGTCGCCACCAGCCACCAGGTACTTTCGATAGGTTTAAAGATAAAAGTTGTATCGATATTTGATGCCGCCCAATCTTCACTCTTTCGGCTCTTGCGATTTATATGTTTGGTATCGCTCATAAATACCCGCACCTTTAACCGGACTTCCTCGGGCGTATTTAGCACCGGGGTGATTGAAGTTATTTTGTAAGCCCCACCCACCAAATTGGATGTGGCATAAATTGATTGAAAATTGTCGGCAATCTTTAGGCATCCACACCCGGTCATCGCGGATAAGCGAATCGGCAAGACATTTCCGGTATGCAAAGCAATATTTAACGCATCGACATAATTAATGAGCGAACCCAGAACTGCTGGCTCAACATTTGTAGGCAAATCAGTATCTAGGGATGGCGAATTAATTAGCTCTCCGGATAAATACTTTGAGCCCTCGGCGCGACCACAACTTGTTAGGCCAACGGTTAGGCAGATAATCGTTGCAACAAGTAATTGTCTGGAAATGTTCTTTCGCACAGCGCAAGATAGATCGAATCGTGATTTGCCTTCGATAAATTTCCACAACTTATGCCACTCTAGAGTCGTGGCACACAGAGATGGCGATGGCTGGATCGAATGCGTATGCGGCAATCGACATTGGGGTTTGAATGGCGCCGCGGGACTCCTATTAGTCCGGGATAAGAAAGTATTACTTCAACATCGAGCACCGTGGGTACATAACGGTGATACCTGGGGTATTCCTGGTGGTGCACGTGATTCACACGAAACCGCTATCGAAGCCGCCCTTCGCGAAGCCCACGAAGAGATCGGTATCGAAACTAATCTTGTAACGCCGGTAGATACTTTCCACGACGAACACGATGGTTGGGCCTATGACACCGTTATTGCGATCGCCGATGCGAATTTAATCGCCCATGAACAAAACGATGAATCGCTCCAAGTTGAATGGATTGAATTCGATAAAGTTATTGAGAAGAACTTACATCCAAGCTTTGCAAAAACTTGGCCGGCTTTACTTGCTCTCGTCCAAATAAAGTTTATGTAATTTTTGTAGCGAATTTCGAACTACTTCCCCATCGCTGGTTCGCCAAAATGGCGGCATCGAATTAAGAAGGACTGAGCCATATCGCTTAGTTGTAATACGGGAATCTAAAATTGCGACAACGCCGCGATCATCGATCGAACGAATTAGTCGCCCAGTTCCTTGCGCTAATAACAATGCAGCCCGCGGTAATGAAACCTGCATAAATCCACTTCCACCAGCAGCATCGGCTTCAGCAGCACGCGCACTCATCACCGGTTCATCCGGACGTGGGAATGGAATGCGATCGATCGCAACCAAAGTACACGCCGGTCCCGGAACATCGATTCCTTGCCATAACGAAATAGTTCCAAGCAAGATCGAAGTTTCATCTTTCGCAAACTTTTCAACTAACGCACCAACGCTATCCCCGCGCTTTTGGGTGATGATTGCGATCGGCAATTCCTTTAAGACTTTGCGCAAATATTCATCGGCCATTTCAACTCCGCGCCATGAACTAAACAAGGCAAGGGTGCGACCGCCCGCGGCATCAATTAATTCGGCAAGCTCTTCAAGTACTTCTTTACTTGGGCCTTCGCGACCTGGTTCGGGCAATGACTTTGGAAGGTAGAGCATTCCTTGGTTTGCGAAATCAAAGGGTGATCCAACATCCAACATTTGTACATTCGCTGGATCAACTTCGCCCTTTTCAACTTCCGATTCTTCGTTTTGATCAACAACAAATCCAATTGATTTTGCAATCGCATCAAATGACTTGCCGATAGTTAGCGTTGCGCTTGTTGCGATAACCGGGGTGTCATTTAGTAAGTTCTTACGAAGGACCGCTGAAACTTCAAGCGGGGCCAAATATAAGGTCGAGAAGTTTGGTTCAAACCACATTACTTGTGTGGCACCGGGCTTTAACATCTTTGCCGCGGTCTGTTGCACTTCCGCAGTCGCACCTTTAACGCGGGCTCGTTCGGCCATTGAATCAGGATCGACTACATCTGAGTCTGCGTTAATTAAAGCAACAATTGCTTGCGCAGCCTCTTTCACTTTGCGAATCGGTGCCTCTAATTGCGCGGGCAACTCCGGCAAGCGACCGGCTTTCGTTGGATCACTTCGCACATCGCTTGCAAAATCATTTAGCGCTTCTGCAAATTGATCGGCCGCCTTTTGAAAAGCTTCGGATGCTTTACCCGGCAAATGTTTCTTTGCCATCTTGGCCGCACGCTCTACTCTCCCAGCTGTTAACTCTTCGGTTACCGCTTGCGTTGTGCGATCCATAAATTCGTGGGCTTCATCCAAAATCACTGCATCGCGTTCTGGCAAAATCGGATGCGAATCGACAATCTCGATTGCTAACAAGGTGTGGTTTGTTACTACAACATCTGCGGTTTGGGCCTTTGCCTTTGCATTAGCTGCAAAACATTGCGAACCAAATGCACATTCATCTTTTCCAATGCATTCGCGACCCGATACCGAATTGGCATACCAAACACGGCGATCAACATCTGGTGCATCATCGCGATCACCAGATACTCCTGGGGTCTCGGCCCAAGCACGAAGGCGTTTTGCGTCTTTTTCAAGCACGCCGATATCCATAAGGACTTCGCCATCTGGATCACCAGCACCGGAATTCATTTTTTGAAGGCATAGGTAATTTCCAACGCCTTTGTAAACTGCAAAAGTTAGATCGCGTTTTAGCTCTTTCTCGAGCGCCTTCTGAATTCGAGGTAGGTCGCGTTCAACTAATTGACGTTGCAATGCCAGGGTTGCGGTTGCGACTAAGACTTTCTTTCCGTGAACTAGTGCTGGAACTAAATATGCAAGTGACTTTCCAGTGCCGGTTCCGGCTTGGACTAATAGGTGGTGGCGATCAGCTAAAGCGTTTGCAACTGCTTCGGCCATCTCGATTTGGCCGTCACGAGGTTGGCCACCAATGGCAGCGACCGCTGCATCCAACGCACTTCTAACTTGTGCGGAGTTTGCAGCGGCCACTGGAATGCGAATTAAGTTGTTAAGTAAGTTACTTATTAATTAGTAACAGTTAGCTTTACGACACCAACCATTGCACCGTACTTTTGAACGACGATATATGAAGTTCCAACCGATAGCGGCTTTACGCCAGAGTGGGTTGTGTATGTGCCTTGAGTTCCGGCGGCGAAGAATTGTGCAACCTTGCGGTTTGAAATATTCGCACCGATTCCTGCTTCATCAGCAAGATCGAATACCAATGCACTCTTCATCGAAATGGTTGCGGTACGAACCTTTGCTGGATCGATAATCACTGGAGGAAGTGCAGGAACCGAGGCCTTTGCACTTGCCTTAGCTGTTGGCTTTGGCGTCGCCTTTGTTGTTGCGGCATTCGCACTTGAAATTGTTAAGCCCAAAACGGCAACGAAACCGATAGCAATTTTCACAGATGTTTTTCTCATTCCCCCACTCTACTGAATCCTCATTCTCAAGGGCTTATCAACAGGCGCAAGTTGTGCGAATAACCATCTATAAAAGGCAGAAGCGGGAAGTAGGGCCAAAAAGGTCCAAATTCCCGCTTCCCAAAAGCTTTTCCGTAGATCAACTTTCGTTGCTAGGGATAAGTATGCCTGAGTAAAAATGAAAGTCAAATTTATTTATTTAGATTTGTGGAGAGGAAAATTTTGTTTAGCGATGCGTAAAAAGAAATGAGGGCCGCAAAATTAATTGCGACCCTCAGTAACTTTACTTAGCGGATCATGAACATCCGGAAGTGTTGCCGCAACCTTCGCAGACGAAGCATGAACCAGCCATACGCATCTTCACTCCGCAAGTCATGCAAAGTGGTGCATCTGATTTAACGCCGCTCATCTTTTCGAAGAGCTCCATTGATGAACCAACTCCAGCAGAAGCATCTGCAGGCTTTGCTTCGATCTTTACTGAAGCTGTTGCTGGCTTACTTACAACCGCAGGCGCCACCACAGGCGCAGCTGCTTTTGGGAGTGCCACCGGAGTTTCATCTGGTGTGTATTCACCGGAATCAAGTGCACGAGCGCGCTCTGATGCGGTGTACAAACCAAGTGCACTACGTGAATCAAATGGTAGGTAATCAAGTGCTAGACGACGGAAGATGTAATCCATGATGGATTGCGCCATACGTACATCTGCATCATCTGTCATACCTGCTGGTTCGAAGCGAAGATTTGTGAACTTCTCAACGAATGTTTCTAGTGGAACGCCATATTGCAATCCGATTGATACTGCAATCGAGAAGGCATCCATTACACCGGCAAGAGTTGAACCTTGCTTACCAAGCTTTAGGAATACTTCACCAAGTGCGCCATCAGCGTATGCACCAGCGGTCATGTAACCCTCTGCGCCACCAACCATGAATGAGGTTGTGGTTGAAGGACGTGACTTAGGTAGACGCTTACGTGTTGCTGTTGGGTGTGCATCTTCTGAGACAACATCATCGGTCTTACCCTTTGAATCAGAAAGTGGTTGTCCAACCTTGCAATTGTCGCGGTAGACAGCAAGAGCCTTTAGGCCAAGCTTCCAACCCTCGTAGTAAACCTCTTCGATTTCTTCAACAGTTGCATCCGAAGGAAGGTTAACTGTCTTTGAGATCGCACCTGAAAGGAATGGTTGGCAAGCAGCCATCATCTTCACGTGTCCCATTGCTGAGATTGAGCGAATACCCATTGCGCAGTCAAAGATGTCATAGTGCTCTGGCTTTAGGCCCGGAGCATCGATGATGTTTCCGTTCTCTGCAATGTAAGCAACGATCGCTTCGTTTGTCTCTTCGGTGTAACCAAGCTTGCGAAGTGCTTGCGGAATTGTTTGGTTAACGATCTGCATAGAACCGCCACCAACAAGCTTCTTGAACTTAACTAGCGCTAGATCTGGCTCGATACCTGTTGTATCGCAATCCATCATTAGGCCGATAGTTCCGGTTGGTGCAAGAACTGATGCTTGCGCATTGCGCCAGCCGTTCTTTGCGCCAATTTCAATTCCCTTTTCCCATTCCTTGTTCGCAACTTGCCATACATCAGCATCTAGTGATGTAACGCTGCGAGCAGCAGTTGAAGCATTTGCGTGCATCTTCATTACGCGAGTATGTGCTTCGGCGTTACGTGCATAACCGTTGTAAGGTCCAACGATTCCTGCAAGTTCAGCAGAGCGACGGTATGAAGTACCGGTCATAAGCGATGTAATCGCACCAGCTAGTTGGCGACCACCATCTGAATCGTATGCAAGGCCTGATGCCATAAGTAGCGCACCGAGGTTTGCAAAACCAATTCCAAGTTGACGGTAGTTGCGGGTTGTCTCGCCGATTGGTTCGGTTGGGAAATCTGCGAAGCAGATTGAGATATCCATAGCGGTGATGATTAATTCAACAGCTTGAACAAACTTCTTAGCATCGAATGAACCATTTGATTCAAGGAACTTTAGAAGGTTAAGTGAAGCCAAGTTACATGATGAGTTATCAAGTGACATGTACTCAGAGCAAGGGTTGGATGCATTGATGCGACCGGTCTCTGGGTTTGTGTGCCATGCATTGATGGTGTCGTCATATTGAATTCCTGGATCCGCACATGCCCATGCAGCTTCTGCCATCTTGCGGAACAACTGGCGAGCTTCAACGGTTTCGATAACTTCACCTGAAGCGCGGCCAACTAGGCCGAAGTCAGCGCCTTGTTCGTATGCGCGCATGAACTTATCTGAAACGCGAACTGAGTTATTTGCGTTCTGGTATTGAACAGAGATGATGTCTTTTCCACCTAGGTCCATATCAAAACCAGCGTCACGAAGTGCACGGATCTTGTCTTCTTCGCGAACCTTGGTCTCGATGAATTCTTCGATATCTGGGTGATCAACATCTAGAACAACCATCTTTGCTGCGCGACGTGTTGCGCCACCTGACTTGATGGTTCCTGCTGATGCATCTGCACCGCGCATGAATGAAACTGGACCAGATGCAGTTCCACCTGACTTTAGAAGTTCCTTTGAAGAACGGATGCGAGACAAGTTAAGTCCTGCGCCTGAGCCGCCCTTGAAGATCATTCCTTCTTCGCGATACCAGTTAAGGATTGAATCCATGGTGTCATCTACTGAAAGGATGAAGCAAGCAGAAACTTGTTGTGGTGCGTTGGTACCAACGTTGAACCAAACAGGTGAGTTAAATGAGAAGACCTGGTGCAATAGCATCCAAGTTAATTCGTGCTCGAAAATTTCGGCATCCGCGTCGGTTGCGAAGTAACCAAATTCTTTTCCGGCCTTTGTGTAAGTAAGTACAACACGATCGATTACTTGCTTAAGTGACCATTCGCGATTGTCATGTCCAACAGCTCCGCGGAAGTACTTAGTTGTAACGATGGTTGATGCGTTTACTGACCAGAAGTCTGGGTATTCAACACCCTTTTGCTCGAAGATAACTTCGCCGCTCTTCCAGTTGGTTTGTACAACATCGCGACGTTCCCATGTCACTTCGTCATATGGGTGCTTTCCAGCAGTTGTGTAGATACGTTCGATAGTTAAGCCCTTACCAAGATTCTTCTTAGTATTCGAACCCGCTGGCTTATTGACGATGGACATGCGTTTTTTCCTTCTTCCGACTAGTTGGTTAAATTAAATTTTTCGTTGTAACTGAATTTGTTGCTTTTGAAGGGGCGGCGCGGAGAAGTGCGATCTCACCTTCGAAATCTTCAAGAGAGGCAAAGTTACGGTATACCGACGCAAAACGTAGGTAAGCCACCTCATCTAATTCTCGCAGTGGCGCGAGGATCGCCATTCCAACTTCTTGTGCTTCAACTTCTGCTTGACCGTCAGAGCGAAGGGTCTCTTCAACTCGTTGGGCTAGCAAAGCTAGGTCGTCATCGTTTACTGGGCGGCCTTGGCAAGCCTTGCGCACGCCTTCGATGACCTTCTCGCGGCTAAATGGTTCGGTGGCTCCTGATCGTTTGATGATCAAAAGGACCGAGGTCTCTGAGGTGGTAAACCGGCGGCCACATTCGGTGCATTCGCGCCGACGGCGGATGAGGGTGCCTTCTTCTACTGGACGCGAATCAACGACTCGAGAGTCGTCGTGGCGGCAGAACGGGCAGATCATCGCGGTTTACTCCTAGGTGAAGACGTTTAGCTGAGGGAAGGAGCAATATAGCGGAAAACCACAACTTATGGAACGTGATTCGTGAGTAACCCCTATATCTAGTGGTAAAACTACACCCCAACTTTAGGGTTGTGCGGGATCTGAGAGCTTTTTGTAGGGCGTGTCGCGTTATTTAGCGGGAACCCAGAGCTTTTGCCCCGCGTGCACGTCTGAAGTTGAAAGGTGATTGGCGGTGACAATCTGATCTACGACGGAATTTAGATCAGATCCACCAACCAAACCGGCGACCGACCAAAGGGTCTCGCCTGGTGCAACAACTAGTTGTACGAATCCTTGATGCGAATCTTTATTAACGTTAGTTGGTTCGGATGCATTACCGACAGCGCTAAAACCAGCGCCAATCACTATCATTAGCGATGTTGCAGCAATTATCTTTTTCATGGAGGGGAACCATTTCTCGGAGAACTTCCAATGTTCGAACCTTTCGAACACCTGTTCTAATGGAAAAGATACACCCCGCCACCGACACAAGCAAGTTTTTTTAGAACATTTGTTCGCTTTTTTTCCAGATCTCGGCTACCCTTTTCTTATGGCTAAAAAACCCACCTCCCCAACCAAACCTGCCGCTGCCCACGAAGAACTAACTGCGCGCCAGGCCAAGATCCTCAAAGTGATCAAAGATTCCGTTGATAAGAACGGCTACGCCCCATCAATGCGCGAGATTGGCGAGGCCGCTGGCCTAGCCTCTCCTGCCTCGGTCAAATACCAGCTCGAGATCTTGGCCGAAAAGGGCCTAATCAAGCGAGCCCAGACCAAGGGTCGTGCTCTCGAAGTCACCGATGACGAAGGCGCCATGGCTCCCGAAAAGACTCGTAACGTCCCACTAGTTGGCCAGATCGCTGCCGGTATCCCAATCACCGCAGATCAAAATATTGATGAGATCCACACCTTGCCAGAATCACTTGTCGGCAAAGGCAATATCTATATGTTGAAAGTTAAAGGCGATTCAATGATCGATGCCGCAATTTGCGATGGCGATTACGTTGTTATTCGCGAACAAAAGAATGCCGAAGCTGGCGAGATCGTTGCTGCAATGATCGATGGCGAAGCCACCGTAAAGACCTTCTCCAAAAAGGGTGGTCACTTCTGGCTTCTTCCAGCAAACGATAACTACGCCCCAATCCCAGCAGACGACGCTGAGATCCTGGGCAAAGTAACCGCCGTTCTTCGCTCTGTTCGCTAACTGAGCCCTCCCAAATCTAGTACCACTCTGGTACCATTTTCGCATGGCTATGAATCTGAGACTTTCAGACGAGCAAAGCGCTGCCCTCAAGAAGGCGGCAAAAGAGGATGGTATTTCCATGCAGGAAGCAGCCCTTAAAGCTATTGATTCTTACACCTCTCGGCGCACAATCAAGATCAAGGAATCGATTGCACTAATCGCTTCTGAAGACGCCGAACTTCTCGATCGACTTTCTAAATAAAGTCGCCGATGAAAAAGGTTGATTACCTATTCATCGAAGACCTGGTTGAAATCGCAACAGCACTTATTCCAAATTTAAAGATTAGAGATCTTGGATTACTGGAATCAGCTGCTGCCCGACCACAAACCACAGTCTTTGGTGACGATGCCTACGTAACTTTTCCAGAGAAGGCCGCGGCGCTTATGCATTCAATCGCTCGCAACCATGCGCTCATTGACGGCAACAAGCGCTTAGCTTGGTCAGCTACCAGAGTCTTTTGTCGTATCAACGATTTTGATCTAAAGATGAAAATCGATGATGCCGAAAAGTTGATCCTTGATACTTCTCAAGGGTTAATTGATATCCCAGAGATTGCTGTGATCATCAAGAAATCAATGATCAAGCTGTAGGCGCCAACTACCGCTTATAAACCCAAGGAATAACTGGCTTTACCCGCTTTTGATATTGCGAATATTCCGGATACTTGCCGAGGGTTATGTCCTCGGTAAACTTTGTTGAGCCCGCAAATAACAAGGTCAGCAAAACGACTCCCACGATCTCCCAGTTAAAGACCGAGGCCGCGGTGTATGCCGCATAGGCATACAAGACCCACCACTGAGCCAATTCAAAGAAGTAATTTGGATGGCGCGAATAAGCAAATAGCCCGTGGGTATTGAACTTCGCTGTGGTCTCTTTCGCCTCGCGCTTTTTGTAGAAGTTCCATTGTTGATGGTCTGCTACAAATTCGCCCAAGGTCATAAGTAAGAAAACCACGGCAAACAAGACGTCCACAAAGCCAAACGAAACTCGATTGTCATATGCCAATTGCGCAGGCAAAGCGATCAAAACCAAGATGAAGTTCTGATACAAAACAATAAAAAATAGATTAAAGAGTTGGAACTGCCACTTGTTCATCCGACCGCGCAAAACTTCCCACCGATAATCCTCTGTGCCGCTATAGCCACCCTTGCGGGCAAAGTTGAAAGTTAAGCGAGCGCCCCACACAAAAACACATGCAGCCATCAAATTAAGTCGCGCATCGTGCCAATTCGCCTTGTAGGCATAAAGGCCGACATACACGACCGGCACGATCGACCAGAGCCGATCAACCCAAGAGGTGTCCCCCGTAACCAGCGATGCCACCCATGCAATCGCGCAAAAAACCAAGGCAACATTAATAACCAAATGCAGCGGAGTCATGCAAAGAAAATACCCGAAAAACCACCCATTTTGGCTTTACTTCTAGGGTTATTTACTACGCCATAATTGTCCCGTGAATGTGCGACGGCTAACTAGCTCACTCCTCTGCGCGCTTCTTTTGGCGACTGGATTTGAAGCCATAATCGCTCCCGCCGCAAAAGCCGCAATTGTTTCCAGTGGCCTGGTAATGAATTTCGATGCCGGTAACTCATCATCATATTCAGGCTCTGGATCCACTTGGAATGACATATCTGGAAATAGCTATAACGCAACTCTCACTTCTACCAGTTACTCCGCCAGCAATGGGGGTTATATTGGATTCAACGGCACTAGTTCCTACGCAACCTTAGGAACACTCCCGAGCACTTTAAATTTTTCTGCTGGGTTCACTGCAACTTTTTTTGCAAATTTCGGTGCGGCTAATTCATGGGAAAGAATCATTGATTTTGGAAACGGACAACAGGCCGACAATATCGTTCTAGCAAGAAATGGAACAACACATAGTTTGTATCTTGAATTATTTGATAGTTCTACATCCCTTGGTTCTTGCCAAGCAGCAAATTCGATTTTGGACTCTACATGGGCTTGGTACTCGATGTCCGTTGATGGATCCTCATGCTCCATCTATGTGAATGGCGTTTCGGAAACGGTAACTACAACTTTCAGCGGTAATACTTTCCCGGTAGTCCCAAAAAAGGTAGCCAGAACTTCAAACTACATCGGTAAAAGCAATTGGGCAGACACATTATTTGAATCAGGTATCGGTAGATTGGCTATTTATAATCGCGGACTAAGCGCGACAGAGCTTTATCAAAATTACGCAAACCAATATCCTGCTTGTCCGGAAACACCAACTTATGTTGGAAATACTGGATACATCGCATTGCAAACACGTGGTTATTGCGCCTGGACAGTGCCATATGGCGCCAACTCTTATAACTACTTAATTGTTGGAGGTGGTGGAGGTGGTGGTGGTGGTTACAACGCATCATGGTCAGGTGCTGGTGGTGGCGGTGGCGGTGGTGAAGTCTTATCCGGTTCAACAACGTTTACATCTGGAACAGTCCAACCTCTATTGATCGGTGGTGGTGGTGCTGGTGGAAATGGAACAGCAACGCCGACATCCGGTGGCCCGGGTGAAACCACGACGGTTTTCACTCTTAATACTTCCGCGAGGCCAGGTGGGGGTGGATTTATCGGGGATAACTCTGCTTGTGCAACTATGTCTGGAAAAGGTGGCAATTCTGGAAACGGAAATACCGGAGGAACTCCGAACTGCGATGGAGCGGGATCCGGTGCTGGCGCAGGTGCAAATGGGGGTCTTGGTTATGACATTGGTGGCAATGGTGGGTGTAGCTCACTCGGTGGCGCTGGAGTTGCCAGCAATATAACTGGAACAAACACAACCTACGGCGCTGGTGGCGGAGGCGGTGGCGGTTCATCTGTTGGGCAAACAAATTCGAACTCCAATTGCCTTAACGGTGGAACTGGTAGCCATGGTGGTGCGAACGTCGCGGGTGGAGATGCCGGCGGAGCTGGTTCACAAACCACGTACACCGGCTGTACCGCATCTATTACTTGTACTTTCGTAAGTAATGCAATCGCAACCGGCGGTGTAACTTTCGGCAGCGGTGGCGGTGGTGGTGCCTACAACGGAACTTCAAATGTAAGCGGAAATACTTCTGGTGCAACATCCACTGCTGGTGGCGCCGGTAAAGGTGGCGTCGTTATATTTAGTTGGACCATTCAAAATGGTGCAGTTTCTTCAATCACATTCTCTGGATCAATAAAGAAGCTAACACCAGTAGTGATCACAGCAAATGTAAATTATTCGGGAACTGTTAATTTCTACACAAATGGTCGTCCAATAAATCACTGCCAGGGTGTTGCAACAACAGGTACGTCGCCAAACATCACGGCTGTTTGTAACTGGAAACCGATTACCCATGGATCCCAATATGTAACTGCGACGGTCTATTCGTCAACCGGCGCCTTCACAACCGGCTCCAACTTCACCGGCGGCGTAACCACAAAGCGCACAACGTCGCGTTAAGCGCGCGAAACTCCCATTACGCCAAGGCACATTTCATCGGATGAACCCTCGCCCCAAGTTACGTAACGTGGTGGCAATTTCTTAAGCGCTGGAAGCAGCGAACGAAGCTTCGGATCAAAGGTGCAAACCACGCGCACGGTATCGCCAGCCTTTAGTGCGATTGGTTCCTTCAAAATAGTTGGTGATTGATCATCGAAGTTGTAATTCGGCTTATCCAAGATGATCTTCTCCCCCGGTGTTCCTGGGTTCAAAATCAATTTCAATGTGCGACCAAGTAAGTGCATATGCGGAGTGGCTTTAATTACCGTTTCATTTTGCGTGATCTTCTTATCGCAAGTCGATGTCGTACTTGGGGTTGGCTTGAAAGCACTTTGCCCACACAACAAATTCAAACCCGCCGCTTCGAAAGCACTTGCAGTTGAAGTACGAATTCCCAAATCGGTTAACGATTTTCCGCGATCACATAGTTCACCAGTGACACCAGCCGGACAAGCAAGTTCGACGGGTGCTGCGACCATGTCGCCGTACAAAGTTTTCAAAGTCGCACCTTTTGCCGGCACCGCATTAATAGAAACCTTCGATTGATCGGTTAGCTTCATTCCAAGCGTTGCGGCGAGTAAGTTGTAATGAACTTGCATGATCAACTTATCGCCCTTAGCGATCGGTGTTCCATATCCTGCAGGCATCGCATCAACATCGCGACCAGGTGCCCATGACGATAACCAAGGTGAAGTTAAAAATGACGAAAAGGAAGAACCCGCACCAGATCCACCAAAGCACGGCCAACCAGCCCCGTTGTTATCTAACTTTTGCGCTTCGGCTAAATCTTTCGCCCCAACTTGGAACAAAATTGCGTGGTGCCACAAAACACGGCGTTGTGGCAAAAACTTAACCGAGGTAATCAACGAATCTTCTTTAATGCCCGGATCAATTAGGAAGCATCGATAATCATCCGTGCCGCCATTTGGTGCGGTCGCTAAATGCGGCTTTGGCATCATCGCGGTATAGACCAAGGACGTGCCGGCATTTGCCGATTGCGTCTCGATTGAGACGAGTGAAAAGAGCAGCGATGCGATAGCCATCACAATTACCGGACGTTTCATTCTCATATTCCGATCCTAACTCAAAGTTCAAATGGCTTCTTATCCAAATCCCCAATACCGTTAGCCGGTGTTCAAGCCAAAGCCAATTAAGTCGCTTACTGCGGCACTCGTCTTTGCGCTTACTTTTTTATCGCTAACAAATCTCGCCACAACGTCGGCTAGTGCTTCATCGCAAATCAAAGTTGAAGATCTCCGTCTTGCCGGCGCCGGAAATGTTCAGATCGATACCTCTATTTATTTACCGGCTAAAACCCCAGCCCCCGCAATTATGTTGGCCCATGGATTTACCGGTGATAAGACATCGGTTGCAAAGCAAGCTAATGATTTAGCGAACGCCGGCTATGTTGTTTTAACTTGGACCGCCCGCGGCTTTGGAAAATCGACCGGCGAAATTTCCATGAACTCCCCCGAAGGCGAAGTCGCCGACACTAGAAAACTTATTGATTACCTTTCAACCCGCAAAGAAGTAATGCAGCAAAGCAAGAACGATCCGCTAGTTGGAATCACCGGCGCCTCATACGGTGGCGCAATTTCATTACTAACCGCGGGCTATGACTCACGGATCGATGCCGTGGTCTCCGATATCACTTGGAACAATTTGGTTCGCGTTCTCTTTCCGCAAAATGCAAACGATGTAACCCAGACCGGTCCTTACAAAAAATTCTGGGCGGGTTCATTCTTTGCACTAGCTACTTTGCCAAATGCCCTTCAAGGCGATTGCGGAACCTTTCGCAAAGATTGGTGCGATGCCTTTAAGCACGCGGTCGCCACCGGAACCCCGACACCAAAAGATGTTGCATTGATGAATGCATCATCGCCTTCCACAATTGCAGACAAAATCTCTGCGCCAACCCTTTTGATGCAAGGCGAGAGCGATTCGCTATTCCCACTTAAGGAATCACTTGTCACCGCAAAACAAATTGCCACCGCACATCCAAAGACTCCCCTCTCGCTAATCTGGCACGCAAGTGGCCACGATGGCGGCTTAGATGAATCAAAGCGCCTTAATCAAGCCACTCTTGATTGGTTCAATATTTATCTTAAGCACCAGAAGAAAGATTTCCCAAAGTTCCAAGTAACAAATACCAACGGTTCTATTTCACTCGTTGATTCATCTGTTATTCCTAAGCTTTTATCGGCAACCACTTTCCCAAATCAAAACGGCACCCGCCAGATTCCAATCACCACGCCATTCACCGCACTAGTCGCACCAATCGGTGGCATCCCGGGTGCGATCTCATCACTTCCTGGAATCGGATCTGCAGTTACCGTACTAGCCCAGACCGGAACCAATGCCGCTTTCCTTCCCGGACAATCTGGATTCCTGGAAAGTGATCCACTAACCAAACCGATTTCAATCGTCGGATCATCAAAGATCAAGGTAAAAGTTTCATCCACCGCAAATGATGCAACGCTCTTCTTCTCACTAGTTGTTCGCACTCCAACCGGCCAAGTAAAACAACCAAATGGCATCGTCGCCCCAGTTCACTTAACTGGACTCAAAGGCTCGGGCTCGGAATTCACCATCGAACTTCCAGCCGTCGTTGTCGATGCCGCAATCGGTGACAAGTTGGCCGTCGGCATTTCATCAACAGACCAAGGTTTTGCGATGCCACAAGATGGCCGCGCATATACGGTGACGACAAATTCACCACTTGAAATTCCACTGCTTGATTTCCACTCAACAATTAAGAAATCCACATTCTTTATCTGGCCAATCACCGCACTTATCTTTTTAATTCTCGCCATTGTCTTTGCATACATCCGCCGCCCACGTCATTCCGCAAAACCAAAGAAAAAGAGCACCGCGCTAGTTAGCGTCACAAACCTTTCCAAGGTTTACAAAGATGGCTACAAGGCCGTTTCTGATCTCTCATTTGAAGTCGAACGCGGCCAAGTACTTGGTCTCCTTGGACCAAATGGCGCCGGTAAGACAACCACCCTTCGTATGTTGATGGGCTTGATCTTCCCAACCGAAGGCGAAATCGCAATCGAAGGTAAGCCGATCTATCCAGGTTCACCAACGCTCGCAAACCTCGGTTCTTTTGTCGAAGGTTCTGGTTTCTTGCCACACCTATCTGGTCGCGAAAATCTTCACCTATATTGGAAATCAATTGGCCGCACCGATGAACCATATTTTGATGAAGCAATAAAGATCACCGACCTAGGATCTGCGCTCGATAAAAAAGTACGTTCCTATTCACAAGGTATGCGCCAACGCCTAGCTATCGCCCAAGCGATGCTCGGTATGCCAGATCTTCTAGTTCTAGATGAGCCTACAAACGGCCTTGACCCACAACAAATTAAAGCGATGCGCGGAGTCCTTAAGGATTACGCAAAGACCGGCCGCACCGTAATCGTTTCAAGCCACTTACTAGCCGAGGTTGAACAAACTTGTTCTCATGTTGTTCTAATGCACCGCGGCAAGCTAATCGCCTACGGCCCAATGAAAAAGATCCTAAAGAACAAGGGCAAGAAGGCAGCAAATCTAGAAGAGATCTTTATCGAATTAATCGGTGATGACTTAACAATCGGAAAGGGTAAGTAACGGTAAACAAAAATGTATAACGCTAATAAAACCCTTCCGTATCACATCGAGATGTATCGCCAACTAAAGCGCAAGCGCACCCTCTTCGCCTACCTATTTGTTATGGCCCTACCAATCATCGTTGCCCTCGCCGTGAAGTTTGGAACCTCTGGCAATTCAACTGGCCCAACACGTTTTGGTTCTGGCACCACCGATTTAATCGGTCTTGCAACAAAGGGCGCAGCCAACTTCACCGCCACCATGTTCTACTTTGCAACACCATTCCTATTAGTCGCAGTCATCTCAATCTTTAACGGCGACACCGTTGCATCCGAAGCAAACTGGTCCACCCTTCGTTACCTACTTGCCTCACCAGTTCCACGTATTCGCCTTCTCTTCCAAAAATTAAAGGTAAGCCTCACGCTTTCTGCTTTTGCAATCCTCATCCTTGTCGCAACATCATGGATCGTCGGACAACTTGCATTCGGCACCACACCACTAGTCACACCCCTTGGTGTCACCATGCAAAACGGCATGGCCATCCAGCACCTACTAATAGTCGCCGCATACCTAGCAATCAATCTCTTCTCAGTAGCCGGTCTTGCCTTCTACCTATCTGTCGCAACCGATGTTCCACTCGGCGCAGTCGGTGGCGCAATCGGAATCATGATTCTTTCAAACATCCTCGATGCCATCTCCGGCCTTGGATCGCTACGCAATTGGCTGCCAACTCATTACGCCTTCTCTTGGTTTGATGCACTCTCGGCCAATATAGATTGGACCGCGATGATCCGCGGCGCTAGCTATGCACTTATTCTTTTCTTCGCACTCATCTCACTTGCCGTAATCAAATTCAGCAAGAAAGACATCACCTCGTAATTAAAGCCCCGGCTTAATCATCGTGATCCCCGCCGACGAAGATTTACCCATCTGCGCCAATGCAATCGCACCTTCTGCCAATCCAACTTCGCGCGTAACTAATCTCGCCGGATCCAAATCTCCCGCCTCTACCATCGCAAGCATCTCTGGATAATCCCGCGCCGCCATTCCATGCGATCCAAGCAAATCCAATTCCCATGCAATCACTCGCGCCATCGGCATCGCAGTTAACCCATTGGTCGTAAGTAACAATCCCAATTGCAAATGTCGCCCAAGCCTGCGCAATGACATCACCGATTGCCCCGCCGTAACTTCACTACCGAGGGCGTCAACCGCCACATGCGCCCCACCCAATTCCTGCATTACCGAAACCGGTTCCACCTTCGAAGCATTAAGAACATTCGCACCAAGTGATGCCGCCATCTCCAACGCACCCTCATTCACATCAACGGCATAAACCGATGCACCCAAAGCTTTCGCAATCATCACCGCACTTAAACCAACACCACCACAGCCATACACAACAACGATCTCACCGGACTTAACCAACGCCCGCTTAACCAATCCTCGATATGCCGTAGCAAATCGACAACCAAGCGCCGCAGCTGTCGCAAACGAAACTCCATCTGGAATCCGCACCAAATTAAAATCTGCATTCGATAACGCAACATATTCCGCAAACGATCCAAACCCCGTAAACCCAGGTTGCGTCTGCGTTGGGCACACTTGCGCATCGCCCCTTAAACAAAACTCACATTTCCCACAGCCACAAACAAATGGCACCGTCACTCGATCACCAACCACAAACTTCGTTACGCCACTACCAACAGATGAAATAACCCCCGCCAACTCATGTCCGGGTACATGCGGCAACTTAATATCCGAATCGTGTCCCATCCAGCCATGCCAATCACTTCGGCACAACCCCGTGGCCTCCACCTTCACCACAACCCCATCAACCTCAACCTCGGGCATCCCCAACTCCACAACAGAAAGGGGACCTTGGAATTGAGTGAATTGGATGGATTTCATTGCAGAAAATTACCTGTCCTTAAATGTTTTAGACAAAATTTCAAAAGCCTTGTTGATATTTATCTCTATACCCGGGATATTTTCAGTTACTAATTTTTCTAACCCTCGTCCATTTATAAAAATCCCATCAACTTGCATCGGGCGCCTTATTAATGGGAATTCACCATGAAAAAATGCCAGCGTTCCATACACTGGATAGAAAAGACCAGCTTCATGCAAAACACTTTGTACTAATTCAGTTTGAACTTTAACTTTCTTAACCAAGTCATTTTTCTTATATTCATTTATGTACAGATTTTCAACTTCCTTACCGCCTCGACTTATTTCCTTCTTCACACGGATTTTTCCTTCATAATTCTTAGTATCAACAACAAAAATTCCAGTTTTACTTACAATTATGTGGTCTATATTGGTTTTACTTCCGGGGACTGCTCGATCATGCATTGCCTTAAATCCATGCTTCAATGCAAAAGAATTTATAAGTTCTCCGACTTCTCGCTCAGCTTTCGCGCCTTTCTCCCAGCTCGTAGTGGAGTTAGCCGCCTTAATAATCTTCAATGCAAACTTTCCAGTTTTTGGATAGTTTTTTAAGACTCGCTCGCGCCTTGCGTTATTCCGCTTTTCAAATTCAGATTGAGCTGAGCTTCCAGCTTTTCCAATTGAAACTACATCCTGATCCTGCGCGCCTTCAAAGCATTTGGTGCAACGTATAACGCTTCGGGAGCGACTCCAGAAAATATCTTCCCCTACTTTAAAAACTGATTTGCAGATCTCACAAACGCTTTCACGCTTTGCTCTTATTTGCTTCCAATCTGACATTTCTATTACTCCGGAAGTAGATTTTCAAAGTAGTCAGAAACTTCTGGATTTGTGAAATATACGTAACAACCTTTCATACCGCGGCTCATCAAAGTTCTATATGTATTACGAATCAATTCGTCAGCCTTGAGCGCGGCGCTTTCTGGAGCTAACTTCAACTCAGTTTTGTACCCCGCTAAAGACTTATCAGTCTTTGCTCGTCCAGCTGGATTTGTAGTCAACTTTCCATCCAATATTTCGAGATCGCCACCCACTATTACCCCAACATAGTCAAGTTCTAAACCCTGACATGTGTGAATACACCCGACCTCTTCGACTGAATTTTCATTCATAATCCACTCGTTACCGTAGCTGGCTAGATTCCATCTAGCTTGGTACTCGAATTCCGGAATCATGATGTCATATTCCTTGGGCGTCTTCTTACTAACCCAATCCCAGCAATATCCTGCGACTATTCGGCTTTTATTGGAAAACCTATTTTTTTCACGAATTATTTGATGTAACTCTGATGGTGACTTAACTATCGAAAACTGAAATTTTTCTTGTGAAAAGTAATTTTCTGGCTCCTCTCTGATGCCTAGAGCATTATCGAGCCAAGCGATGTAGTCGTCTGATCCACCGCATCGAAATTGTGAGACTAATTCAAGAATTTCAACGTCAGCACCTACTTGAGCAGCTGAAGTTTTGATATGAGAAATTTCTCCAACATCTGCCCAGGTCACTTTTTGTGCTTCATCAATGAAGAAGACACTTAGTTTTGCTGCATCAATTATCTCCTTGGCCTGGTTTTCTCCAAGATTCTTGAACATTCCAGATTTCATTCGCAATCGATGTGCTTCATCGACAATTAGCACATCCATCGAGTTGCTTTTTGACTCGGTGTAAGACCCAGAGCCTCCAAATAGGTGCTTAACGGCATCCCCTTCGACAGAACTTTTCAATTTAGCCTGAAAAACATCACGGGGAGCTGCGTTTGCTGTTACGTACTTTACGTTCATTCTCTCTGATGTAAGTTGCGCCAATGCATTTATTGAAATCACCGATTTCCCGGTTCCTGGACCTCCTTTAACAATCAGAACCTTTTTTCCGTTGATTTGAACTTCTCTGGCTTTCTTCAAAATGGTTTCATAAACGGTTTTCTGTTCGTCTAACAAAACGAACTCCTCGTGTCCCTGAAGCATGCTTCCAACCGCGTCGGCCAGTTGTTTTGAAGGTCGAATAGTCGATGCATCGATTCTTTTCAGTAAATCTGTCCCAGCCCCACGAGCGATTTTAGATGAAATCAATTTCTGTAGTTCTTCGTGCTGACCATGTAGAAATACGGGGGCTAGCCTCAGCGCATTCTCGTACCGAGAACTTGAAATAACAGATCCGTCTTTACAGTTATGTAGGTAGGCACATGCTCCGACTGATAATTCATTTTTATAGACGTATTCGTTAAAAAGCTCCAGATGAGACTTATAACTCCAAACTTGGTATGAAGGATGGGTTACATCTCTCAAACCGCCCGCAATGGCTGTTTTAACGTGCTCATCTAGTTCGGAGAATTCAACATCCGTCCATTGCTTTAGCTCTATGATCACAATTGATTCTCGGCCGCTTTCGTCCAAGCCAGTAATAACAAAATCTAATCGGAAACGTCTTCCATTTAATCTATATTCAATTGCGATACCAGCATCATCCGGGATTTGACTACCTCGCATGACATTGGACATTGCATTACCAAGTGAATTTCGCCATGAGATATATTCGTTTTCGCCCACATTGAAATTTAAATTTTGTTTGACGGCATCCCTCACCTTGTCTTCAATCACAGGCGCATCTCGGAGGAAATCTGCCTTAGAGCCCAGGTAAGCCAGCATGTGTCTAGGGTAGTGAAACCAGAAGAAATTAGGGAAAAATATGAGAAAAGTTAGTAGATGTCATTGCTTCCTGATTAGCTATGCACATGGAGCTAGGTAGACAAACTCACGGCTGGTCCGGATCCATTGAGGAATTTCTATCAACCCCACCTAGCCTCATCGAAGAATCACTTCTTGATCACATGTCTGGCCTCTTTGGACATGGTGCATCCGATCTACAAGTTAGTGCTTGGGAGGAGGAAGTTTCTCTACTCAGAAACACATTTAGATCGTTGAGCATTTCCAGGCCGGATTCGCTTGAATGGTCTGTCGTTTTTGAATTTGAAATCCCGCTAGAGGGCGGGCGACGGCCAGACGTTCTCATACTTGCCCCTGAGACACTCTTGGTTCTTGAATTCAAACAGGAATCGGTCATAACACGTGCATCAGTTGAGCAGGTCGCCGCATACGCAAGAGATCTATCCGAGTATCACTCCGAGTCCCATAATTTGGATGTCAAATCTATTGTCATTCCAACGCGAACCTTAGACATGCGATTTATATCCGAAAATGTAAAGGGCGTCTCTCCTGATTTATTACCCTCTGAGTTGGATTCCTTGCCTTCGGGAAGGTCACCTAATTTAAGCAAATGGCTTAAAGGTGATTATGCTCCGCTTCCAACTTTAATAGCTGCAGCGAAAATGATTTTCAAAAATGAACGGCTACCAGCTATAAAACGTGCTGAATCCTCCGGTGTGTGGCGAGCTGTGGGGAAGCTTAGAGAAATTTCTCGAAATTCGAGAATTAATGGAGAACATGCGATGGCATTCGTCGCAGGGGTGCCCGGTGCTGGAAAAACTTTAGTGGGACTTCAGTTTGTTCACGAGGAATCTTCAGAAGAAATAAACTCAGTTTTCTTATCAGGAAATGGCCCATTAGTAGATGTACTGAGTGGTGCATTAAAAAGTACAGTCTTCGTGAAGGACCTCCATGGGTTCATTAAAACCCATGGGCTAACTGTGAAAATTCCGAAGCAGCACGTTATTGTCTTTGATGAAGCCCAACGCGCCTGGGACTCAGAGCACATGGCAAATAAGACAAATGTAAATTTTAGCGAGCCAGATCTCCTAGTGGCGATTGGAGAAAGAATTCCTGATTGGTCAATGCTTGTTGGACTAATCGGTCATGGGCAAGAAATAAATAGCGGAGAAGAAGCCGGTATTTCTGGATGGGCTGAAGCAATCTCAAAGTCTCCTAACAGAGAGTCCTGGAGGTTATACGTACCCCCTAGATTTCATTCTCAATTTGCTTCACTAAACACTAGCGAATCACCAGAACTCGACTTGAATGTTTCTTTGCGTTCAAAAAAAGCCGACGAACTCCATACCTGGGTAGAGAATTTGCTGGAAGGCCACATTTCAGAGGCCGCAAAATATGCGCAAAGAATGCAACGAAATGAATTTAATATTTTCGTCTCAAGAAACTTGGAAGAATGTAAAGAATATCTGGTCGAACGTTATGACGGGCTCAAGGATTGTCGTTATGGAATTCTGGCTTCTGCTAAAGATAAAACTCTTAGTTCTTTTGGTATTGAAAATGGATTCTTTGAAAACAAGAGAGTTAAGTACCGGGACTGGTATAACAATCCCAAGGGCGACCCTGGATCCTGTTGCAATTTTGAGGCCCCAATGACTGAATTTGGCTCTCAGGGCCTCGAGCTAGATATGGCACTTGTGGCTTGGGGTGATGATTTTGTTTGGAATGGCAAAACCTGGATTATGCGAAAAATGCGAACTAAATATCCACAACGAGATCCTTTTACTCTCAGAAAAAATAGTTACAGGGTACTCCTCACTAGGAGCAGAGATGGACTCGTTATTTTTGTCCCACCCCTAGAAAAATTTGACTCCACTGAATTAGTGCTGCTTGCAAGTGGAGCTAAACCATTAACTAAATTAATTCAGGACTCAAAAACTGCTTAATTAATTTAGGTAGATTGTTAGTTAATCAACATTCAAAAAAATCGGAATTACGATCTCGTTGTAATGCATGAAGCCTGGCTTGAAGGGTGGATCGAAGCGGCAGATTCGGGTTTCATTTGAGAGGGCGAGGTTCTCTTTAGCTGCGGCAGCGCGGAGCTCGGCAATCTTTTTGTTGGTGAGGCTTTGCGTTGCCCGTCCTCGGAATGACATGGAGATTGCGGTTTCGGAATCAAGTTCACGAAGTTTTACCTTGGGGTCGTTGGGATCTGGAAGGTGCCCAATTTTACTGCCGGAGGGCATGACAAAAGAGACGAACCACTCGTTGTTGTTATCGGATTTGTTGGCGGCAATGACAGGTGCGGTCATTGCGATTGGGGTTTGGCTTTTGTTTCCTCTGGAGATGTAGCGAAAGAGCGAGCCGAAGGCGGTGTTGGTGGCCGATGAATATTCTTCGTTGACTTTTACTTCGGCCAAGACGCAAGGGAGGTATTCGCGAAGTTCGAAGTTGCCGAATTCCTTTAGGACTTTGTATTCCTGGCGCTTAGTCATAACTTGAGCCTAATGGGTCTGACAGGGTTATTGCATCCAGAAATCTAGTCTTTTCCAGTGATCCGGGAATCCCATATCTGCTTCTGGAGTCACAATCGGCACTGCGGGGAAGTTTGAAATATGAGTTTTAATTTGATTCTTGAAGCCCGAGTCTGGGTAAATCGAGTCTAATGAGTAAATCAAAAACACAAGTCGTGAATAAATTTTATCTTTAGGTACTTGTGACAGATGAAAGAGCCTTTTATTGATTAGGTGGCTTGGCTGTGTTATCAAGTGATGATTAAAAGACGAATTCCAAATCCGATTATGGTGTGCGCAATCGTTTCGCAGTCTCCTAAAATTTTCTAATAATCCGTGGAAAAGTTTTCCAGATTCAAAGCCAAATTTTAAGGCGATTTCCCGAAAGTCCACTTCTGAGATATTCATTAACAAAGAATTTAAGGTGCCAAATTGCATAAATTCCGAAGCTACCCAAATCGGAAATTTACCATTGTATTTTTTGGCATGATGGCGAACGAAATCTTGTTCTCTTGCACTCCGGATATCCTTTGAATATAAATTTAACCAATTCAAATGTTGTGTGTGGGGCAATTTTGGGTGAAGTAGGTTTTCATTCAGGTGAATAAAGGCAGATTTCTCTCCTAATATGTATGCCACTTGTGCTCGAAGTGAACTTTCAAAAATACCCAAAGCAGATAGAAGAATCGAAGTAAGGGTTTGGTCAAACTCGATTAAGTTGACTATGTGATCGATTGATACTTCGGGAACAAATTCATCAACTCGACGCTCGTTCGAAACCATGCCGTAGGGAGCCATCTTGCGAAATGGGTAAAAATATCCGCTGAATCTGTAATAACCATAATGTTCTAGGATCTTTTCGGCTTTAGCAAAATTGGAAATCTCCATACCTCGAGAAACGAGAAGTTGAACTTGTTCGGAGTACGTTAGGTGAGGTTTAGTCATTGAAATAATGCAAGGAATGCAGAAAGCCGGCCCGTACTTTCGTAGAGGGACCGGCTATGTTGGTTGAAGCATAACACAAACTAAGTTCAAGGGTCATGCGCCTAAGGTTTCCACAATTGGATTTAATCCGCTTGGGAAATTCACAGTTGTCGAAGGTGATTCTTGTCGGTGGGTTAGGGCAGGATTTGGGTATGGAGTTGGCGCGGCTTAAGCGATTGCAGGGATTGATCTTTTTGGTCCTGGCGAGCTTTGGTGCGCTTGGTGTTATTTATGGGACCAATTGGATTGTTCCGGATAAGTTCAAGGGACTTGGGTTGTTGCTAAGTGAATCGTTACTTGGCTTGGTTTGTTTGTGGTTTATCTATGTGACGCGTTCTTATAGTGAGAAGTACTTGGGGCGGCCTCGGTTGCATTGGAAGACTTTGCTCGGTGTGGCCACGGGGCTTTATGTATTTTGGAATGACTATGGGTGGTTTCATTTTTACGGCCATGGGCTAAGTAATGGAGTTTGGTCGGTAATTTTGTTATTGGCTATTGGGTTTGGTGAGGAATTCTTAAGTCGCGGTTTTGTATTTGGTTATCTGCGTCGCTACGGAGTTTGGTGGGCGACGATTATTTCTTCGGTTTCATTTGGGCTATTGCATATTTCCAATTGCGGCAAGATGCAAGGCGCGATGGTTACATCGATTCAGGTTGCGATCGCTTCGGGGTTTGGGGCGATCATGGTTGGGGCGATGTTGTTATCGGGAAGTATTTGGATTCCGGTGTTACTTCATGCCTTTCAGGATTCCACGATTTACTTTTCAAAGACGCGGGATGTGGCACCGGCTCTTGATCGCGGATCGTGGTGGGATTTGTGGCCGAACTTTGCGGGGGCTGCGTTGTATTTCTTGATCGGACTTGGGTTGGTTTATATATCTGGTGCGTGGCGAGAAGATCGGCGGCCACATGGATATGTGATGCGAAAGCTTGTGAAGTTCGCGGAATATCTTGGATTGGTTGAGGACGAGCCTACTTTGCGTAACTAATTATTGTTTTCTTTCGCGGATTGTTCTTTTTGATAGGCGCGGATTTGTTGGACTACACCTGCGATTGAGAATGCCGCGAGGATTGCGATGACACCAAAGATGGCGTAGTAGATATCTTTAGGAACATGGCGAGCAAAAGCGAAGATGTAAATATCTGGGATTGCGAAGTTAATTAGAGTGTAGATGCCATATTTTTGTGCGGGTTTCATCTGGCGGCGATATAGGCAAACCACGAGGCGAGCTGTGGAGATTCCATAAAGCCAAGAAGTAGCAAGGTCAACGAAGAAGAAACCGATTGGATTAACGCCGTATTTGCCGAGGGTCTTCCAGACGACGAAGGTTGCGGCAAAGGTATAGAGAACGATGGTGCTAGCCCAGAGGCGTTCCCAGAAGGTTTCGCGCTTTGATCTAGCCATGGTTTAAGAATACTTGCATGGGTAATTGTTAGTATTGAATGTGGCTGGAATTGAACTTAATTTGCAAGGCAAGACAAGTGTTGCCGTTGAAATGGTATGTCTTGGCAATATCTGCCGCTCCCCTATGGCCGCGGCTGTTTTGCATAACAAAGCTGTGTTGATTTCAGCGCCGAAGATACTTGTTTCATCATCCGGTACATCGGATTACCACATAGGTGAAGGTGCGCATAAGTCATCGATCGCTACCTGGCAAGGTGCGGGATATTCATATGACCATACCGCTCGGCAATTTAGTCGGAGATCCTTTGAGGACCAGGATCTGATCTTGTGCATGGATTTAACTAATCGCGCGATGGTTTTAAATGCAGCGCCAAACGAGAGTTCGAAATCTAAAGTTTTCTTGCTTCGTCAATTTGATCCATTGTTAGCGCATATTGAACCGACTTCGCGTGAGGCATCGAAATTGGTTGTGCCAGATCCTTGGGGTGAAGGAATGGATTCGTTCGCTAATGTGCTTGCGATGATCGAACGCGCGACCGATGGTTTAGTTTCACTTATAGTAAAACAATAAGTTTTATTTTCTCAGGCTATTACTTAAAGTAATTTTTCTAGTAAAACATTTCTTTCTATTTATGAAAGACTTAGAGCCCACGTTAGGAGCGAAATGGTTGCGACAATGACTCGAACAACATACAAAGCTTTAGTAACTAGAGATCGTGGCTTTTGGCAAATCGATTTCGGTGATGTTGGAAGCACTTCTACAAGACGCGATCATGAGATCGATTTAGTGGCGCGCGAATACATTTCTATGCAAGAAAATTTGCATCCCTTTGATTTTGATATTTCTTTTGAATTTACTTGCCCGGGGCCAGAGAAATTCAAGCCGCCATATTTGCTAAAGAAATATTTAGATTTAAAAAATCTATTTACTTTCTAGCGGCTGGGATCGACGAGGATCTTTGGTCCGGGGCCGGCGGTGGCGGGTCGTTTGCCGTTAAAGGCATCTAGGACTTCGGAGAGACCGATGGTGGCCCCAACTAGTTTTTCTAGATGGACTTTGCCGGCGGCCATGTAATCAATTGATTGTTGTAGTCCAGGTGATGCCGAAAGAATTCCGACGACGGTGATGTCGCGAAAGACTAGTTTGCGAGAATCAATTGGTGCGGGATTTGAGTCAACGCCGATTAAGACAATCCGGCCACCAGGTTCCACAACTTCGAGTGCCTTGGCTGGAATTGCTGGGTCAAAGGTGCAATCGATAACTACGTGATAGCCACCATCGATTGGTTGTACTTCGGTGTTAGCGGATTTAGCACCAACTTCGAGTGCGAGCGGGAATGTTTTTGGATCGATACCGATCATATGTACTTCGGCGCCCATTGCAATACAAAATTGGGCAGACATTAATCCAATAGTTCCGGTGCCCCAAATAAGGATTCGCTTTCCGGGTTTAGCTTGCGCGGCATCAGCTACCCGCCAAGCATTTGCCCCTGGTTCTACAAGTGCGCCAAGTTCTTCGGTAATAACTTCGGGCAATTGATAGAGGAATCTGGTTTCAATCGACATCTCTTCGGCAAGTGCACCGTGAAAACCATTTCGAATTCCAATTTCATAGCGGTCTTGGCAGGTGTGTTGGCGGTTATCTAAACAACGAGAACACTTTCCGCATCCCATCATTACATCGCCAATTACGCGCTTACCGATCCAAGATGCATCTACTCCTGGGCCAGCGCTAATAACGGTGCCGGTGAATTCGTGGCCGAGGCGAATCGGATATGAAGCTTGGCCATCGTGAAGATATGGCATAGAACCGTTAAAGAATTCAACATCGGTTCCACAAATTCCAACGCGGGCGATCTTTACAACCACTTCCCCGGCTTTAGCGATCGGGTTAGCGACTTCCTCCATATGGCCAGTGTTTGGTGCGGTTACAACGAAAGCCTTCACAGCGCCACCATATCAAGTGCCGGAGTTGTTTTAAGGGCTTCAAGATATTTTGCAATTTGTGGGAAGTAGATTGGGTTTAGTTTACGAGCGAATAGATCCAAACTCAGGATCAAGGTGGTAACTTCAAGTGGATCGGGTTCTTTGGCAAGTGAAATAAGCAATTTAGCCATTGGATCATTTACCCGGTCGCTAGTGCCTAGGTAGTGCAACCACATCGCCATAGCAAGGCAAAGTCTTGGCGCTGGTATTTCGTGCTCGGCTAAGAGATTCATGCCGTCGATAATTCTTTGCTGAAGCTTTTGTGAACCATCCATCGCAATTTGTTCTGCTCGATGTTTTAGGGTCGGGTTAGCGATGCGGTGGCGAATTGTTTGGGCATAAGAAGGCAGATCAATTCCGCCCGTGTTTGAGATGGATTTAAAGATCTCTTCTTCCTGCATCGCCTTAATAAATGGTGCCACCTTTGGATGCACGATGGCATCGGATACATATTCGATCCCGCTTAATTCAGAGAGGTAAGCCAAGGTTGAATGAACGCCATTGAAAAGTCTGATCTTTGCAATTTCAAATGGTTTTACATCTGGAACGAATTGCACTCCGGTTGGAGCCAAGATTGATTCAAGCGGATCGTTTTGAATTACCCATTGATTAAATGGCTCGGTAACGATTGTTAGATCGGCATCGGTTATGGCCGGGACGATGCGATCGACCATGGAATTTGGGAAGCGAATTACTTCCTTAACCCAGGCCCGCACTTCTGGCAGATCGCGTGAATCCAATACTTCTAAAACTAACTTCTTAAGTAGGTGCGAGTTATCTGGCATGTTGTCGCATGAGATAACGGCGATGCTCGGATTACTTAGTTTGTGACGGGCATCAAAGCGAGCGATTAGAAGGTCGGCAACGCGTTCTGGAACGCTCTCGGGACCATCGCTCTTGTAACCCTTTTCGGTAACGGTAAGAGTAATAAACTTTAAATCATCGGATGCGGCAAGCTCTAATAAACGATGGCGATCTCGGGGAAAGAAAAGTGCTTCTTTGATTGAAGTTATTTCTGTGCGCACTTGTGAATCCGCATCGGCGCTTACAACGTCGTACTTGCATCCTTTTGATGCGAAGGAATCTGCGACATCGCTCTTTCGCATGGAGACCGAGGCGATATACATATCATCACTGCCATTTTTAATGGCTTGATCGATAAAAACTGCTTGATGTGCGCGATGAAATGCCCCAAGACCTAAATGGATTACACCGATACGTGGGGTCATCTTGTTTCCTATTTATATCTAGAGACTAAAGAATTTCTTAGACAAGTTGTATGCAAGCTCTGGCGCTAATTGCATCGCCTGATCTTGTGTTAAGCGATCACGCGCAACTTCGCGGGCCAAATACTTTGCATCGAACCTTCGGGCTAGATCGTGGCGAACTGGGATCGAACAAAATGCGCGAGTGTCATCGATAAAGCCAACGGTGTTGTAGTAACCAGCGGTTTCGGTAATTGCGTCGCGCCATCTTTCAAGTCCATTTAGCGAATCATGGAACCACCATGGTGGTCCGAGTCGCACACCGACATAGGCACCGGCAATTGGTGCGAGTTCTCTGGAATAAGTTGTTTCATCCAAGGTGAAGATAACCATCCTGAAGTTTGGATTGTTTCCGACTTCGTTTAAAAGCGGCTGAAGTTCGCGGGTGTAATTGGTGGCTACCGGAATATCAAAGCCGCGATCGGCGCCATAGGTTTCATAAATCTTCTTGTTGTAGTTACGAAGTGAACCTGGGTGCAATTGCATTACGAGCCCATCTTCGGCCGCCATCTTCGCGTGCTCAAAGAGCATTACGGCTCGGAAAGTTTCAAAGTCATTTGCTGTTGGTGAATCGCCTTTGATCTTAAGGAAGAGACGTTCTTTTTCGTTACTGGAAAGTTTTAAAGTTTGCGCCGAAAAGACACCGTGGTCGGTGGCGGTTGCACCATGCTTTGCAAAGTAAAGACGTCGCTTTTTAATCGCAAGAAGTAGATCGGCAAAGCTTGAGATCTCAACACCGGATGATGCTTGAAGTTTTTCAATCGATTGCGCCCAATCTGGCCTGCTTGGATCGCTTACGTCATCTGGTCTAAAGGTTGGGATTACCCGACCCCCGAAATCTAATTTTGCTAACTCTTGGTGCGCTTGAAGCGAATCGGATGTGGCATCTGTCGTGGCAAGGATTTCGATATTAAATTGCTTGAAGAGTGATTGTGGTTTGAATTCTGGGGTTGCAAGTTTTTCTGCGATCTTCTCGTATGTGACATCGGCGTTATCTAACGAGAGTGGCTCTTCAATCTCGAAAAGTGTGAAGAGGATTTCCTCCAGCCAAATTCGAGATGGCGTGGATGCAAATACATGCCAGTGCTTACAAAGCAGGCGCCATACCTCGCGCGGATCGGTCTTATTTGTTGCGCCATCTAGGTGTGGAATTCCAAGGTCGTCATAGCTAACGCCTTGAGAGTGAAGCATCCTTGTGATGTAGTGATCCGGGCGAATAAATAATTCAACCGGATCGCTAAAGTTTTGATTGGCCAACAACATATTTGGATCAACGTGACCATGGGGCGAGATGATCGGGAACTGAGCCATCTCGGCATAGATTTCGCGGGCAAATTTATCCTCGCCTAAGAATCGATTCTTACGCATGAGCCACCATCCAATCAAAGGCATCATCCTGCATTTTGGCGGTAAAAGAATGCTTTACCGGATAGAAATCTGATTTATATTCTGCACCTTTTGCTTTGTAGTACTGGGCAATACTTTTATCCGCGCTTTCCATACCTTCTTTAGTAAATAGTTGGTCGTTGCCACAAAATTGTAGATATAACGGAGTTTGATGGTTAATCATCGCTACTCCAGGCCAATCTGATTTGGCAGCTAACCCTTGTGGGAAGAACATCCACGAATGTGGTGCCACGTGAATATCTAGAAGTGATTCGTAGGTGGCCATTGCACCAACGCTAACCGTTGCCTTCAAATCGGATGATGTGCCATGTAGGTAGATTGCCCGGCATCCCCCACCAGATAGACCAACACATGAGATCGAATCGGTTATTTCGGGAAGTGATTTCGCAACTTCAAGTGCGACTCGATCATCAAAGTTAAGAAGTCCAGCCAAAGTGGATCCGAAGAGGCTTAAGTACTTTGAGATCGACATTGATTCCTGCATTACTGAATGCTTTTCATAACCAAGCTTTCCAGTTAGCTCGGCAAATCTTTCGGGCATAGTGCTTTCATTAAATCTACGTGATCCCCAAAGAAATGCATCAAAGGCAAGAACGGCAAAGCCGCGTTTGGCTAATTCGTTAGCAGCGCCGCGATCTCCGTAGTGATCTCGAATTACCCAATACGAATCATCATCGAGGTTTTTTGCACCAACTACAACTTTCTCTTTTCCGTAACTCTTCAAATCATCATGGCTATGCAAAAAGAGCGCCCCAGGTAGTGGGCCACTTGAATTGATTGGCGTTAATAAATAACTCTCGGTTCGTGGTCCGTATCCGGTATCCCAAGAAATTTCTTCTATTTTCACACCATCGTGTTCGTAGGTATTGCCACGTTGGATCTTAAAGTCGGTTGGAAATTTTGGAAGTTGTCCAAAAATTGAAATTAACTCTTTAGGATCAATGGTTGGAGTTTGTGGCGGATTAAATTTCAACGCCGAAGAGAGATCCGAGAAGCTTCCTAAATGCTGGGACATCTTGTGAGTATTCAACCTTAATTATTTTGGCAGGGGAAGACCCATTTTGACGATAAGAGATTAAACTTTTGTTATGAAACCAATCGTCCAAGTATCCCTAGATTTAACCGATATCAAAGAGGCCATGGAGATGGCACATACCGCTGTTAGAGCGGGCGTGGATTGGCTCGAAGCCGGTACGCCATTTATCTTGGCCGAAGGATTACATGGCGTTAAAGCACTTCGCGCCGAGTTTCCAAATCATCCAATCGTTGCCGATCTAAAGACAATGGATGGTGGTTATCTAGAAGCCGAGATGATGGCGAAAGCTGGTGCAACACATGTTGTTGTTATGGCGAGATCTCATCCGGAAACAATTAAGTGTGTTGTTCAAGCAGGTCATGATTTTGGCGCGAAGGTAATGGGCGACAACCTTGGTTGTCCCGATATGGTGCAAGGCGCACGCGAACTTGAAGAACTTGGTTGTGACATGGTGATTCACCATATTGGTTATGACGAGCGTCGCGGAATCGCAGCTGCTGGTCATCGCATGCCAAACCCACTTGATCAACTTAAGGAAGTTGTCGATGCGGTTTCGGTTCCGGTCCAAGCTGTTGGTGGACTTTCACTTGAACAAGCGATCGCCTGTCCTTCTTATGGTGCACCGCTTGTAGTAATTGGTGCTCCCCTAGCAATCGATGCCGATTCATTTAGTCGCGGTGCTGGAAACGTGGAAGAAGTCCTTCGAAAGATTTGCGAAGCCGTTCATGGCTTTGGCAATGTCAAAGTAAAGAATGAGAAGTAATAGATATGTCTAAAGCGGTAGTTAATTTCTCATCCGAACCTCATAGCGTTGAAATTCGCGAAGTCCAACGCCCAGTCGCTGGACCAGAAGATGTAATTCTTCGGGTCGAAGCTGCGTCAGTATGCGGAAGCGATCTACATCAATGGGAAGGCACTAACTCTTGGCCAGTAAATTACCCAGTTGTTTTAGGCCATGAATTCGCCGGAGTCGTCGATGAAGTTGGCGATCGGGTTACCGATTGGAAGGTTGGGGATCGCGTAGTTTCTGAGACCGCGGCCGAAGTGAATATGCATGGTGCGATGTCGCGCCAAGGACTTTATAACTTGGATCCATCGCGCAAGGGCTTTGGTTACGGCGTGAATGGCGCGATGACTCGATATACAAAGGTCGCATCGCGCTTACTACATAAGATTCCAGATTCAGTCTCCTTCGATCATGCATCGATGACCGAACCTTGCTCTGTTGCTTACTCTGCAACTATTGCCCCAGGACATGTTCGCCCAGGTGATCGCATTTTGATCTTAGGTCCGGGACCAATTGGAATTCTTTCCGGTGCAATGGCAAAGCTTGCTGGCGCCGAAGTTGCAATCGTTGGACTTGAACGTGATAAGCAACGTTTAGAGGTAGCCAAGAAATATGGCATGGAAGTAATCATCGGTGATCCAAAGGAATGGGCACAAACCGTCGATGGCCTTGGAGTTGATGGTGTTGTCGATGCTGCTGGAGTTTCAGCAACGCTAAAGATTGCACTTGAAGTTATTCGACCAAATGGTTGGATCTCTAAAGTCGGCTGGGGACCACAACCGGTTAACTTCTCACTAGATCCTTTAGTTCAAAAGAATGTTCGACTTGAAGGTTCCTTTAGCCATAACTGGCCAATGTGGGAACGAGTTCTACGCATGCTTGGTACCAAGCAATTGGATCTAACTCCAGTTCTCGGTGGAACTTTCCCAGTAGAACAATGGCAAACCGCATTTGAAAAGATGCACTCTGGTGAATTCATTAAGTCAGTAATTAAGCCGGCCTAACAATGCAAGCAACAGGTACTCGCCTTAAAGATAAGGTCGTAATTGTTACTGGCGGAACTTCTGGAATTGGCGCCGCGATCGCACGGTCGGTTGTGCGCGAAGGCGGCAAAGTTCTTGTAACTGGAATAGTCGAAGCCGAAGGCAAGGCTCTTGTGGCCGAACTTGGCGTTAATTCCGCGCTATCGATCGCTGATTTAGTTGATCCAGCAAGCCCAAAGAAGATCGTGGCCGATTGCTTAGCTGCTTTTGGTCGCATCGATTCCTTGGTTAATTGCGCGGCAACTTTTGATCAATCAAATATCGAAACGATCGATTACGAGAACTATCTGCGCCTAATGCAGATTAACTTGAACGCCCCGCTCTTTTTGATTCAAGCTTGCTTCCCAGAACTTAAGAAGAATAAGGGCGTGGTACTAAATATCGGCTCGGTTAATGCCCATGCTGGTGAAGCAAATCTCTTGGCTTATTCCATGAGTAAAGGCGCGATGGTTACTATGACTCGAAACCTTGGTAATGCCAATGGTGTTAACGGAGTCCGAATTAACCAAATCAACCCAGGTTGGATTTTGACCGATCGTGAAAAGGCGATGAAGGTTGAACAAGGAATGAAAGAGGGTTGGTGGGAGAACCTTCCAAAGTCCGATGTGCCATTTGGCAAGATGAGTACCCCAGAACAACTTGCTGCTGGATGTATTTATTGGATCAGCGATGAATCAATCCCATTTACTGCAACAGTTTTAGATCTCGAGCAATTTTCATTTATCGGAAGAAACCCGGAGAAAAATTAATGCCACAAATTGCCGCATTTCCTAAAGGTTGGATCAAAGATTTAGTCGCGCCAGATAAGTTATCAATCTACGAGTGGATTGATATGGCCGGTGCGATGGAGATCCCGGGCCTTGAGATGTACAACAATTTCCACGACTTTAAGAATCCAAGTGAATGGCCGAAGATTAAGAAGTATGTCGAAGCGGCTGGCATGACCATTCCGATGATGTGCTGCTCCCCAGACTTCACGATCCCAGATCCAGAACTTCGCCAAGCCCAAGTCGATCACGAGATTCATAGCATTCGAATGTCGGCCGAACTTGGCGCCAAATATTGCCGTGTTCTCTCTGGTCAACGTCGCAAAGACATTACCCGTGAAGAGGGAATGAACTACGTGGTTGATTCAATCGAAAAGTGCTTAGTTGAGGCCGAGAAAGTTGGCGTAACTCTAGTAATTGAAAATCATTACAAGGATGATTTCTGGACCGAACCTGAGTTCGCGCAAATGATGGATGTCTTTGTGGAGTTGGTTAGTCGCATCGATTCGCCGATCTTCGGCGTTCAATTCGACCCTTCTAATGCCATAGCTGCAGGTGAAGAACCACTTGAATTGCTTGAAAAGGTAAAGCATCGCGTTCTTACAATGGGCGCAAGCGATCGTTATTTAGCAAATGGAACTATCGAAGATCTTCGCGCACAAGAAGGTGGCACCGCTGGTTATGTTTCCTTCTTTAAGCATGGAGTAATTGGTAAAGGCCTAAATGATTACGATGCGATCTTCCGGACCCTTAAAGCAGTTGGTTTTGATGGTTGGGTTTCAATTGAAGATGGCGTTGATGGCATGGGCCAAATGATTGAAAGTGCGAATTTCCTTAAGGGCAAAATCAAAGAGATCTGGGGCTAACGATGGCTAAGGAACATAACTTAGAAGAACTACGCAAGATTTTTACCGCGGCTCTGGCTTCCGATTGCTTAGATGCCCTTGGATACACCAACCAAGTCTTGGCCGAAGATATAAAGATGATTAGCGGCTCTGGAATCATGATGGGTTATGCCTTCCCGGTTCGCTTGGTTGAAGTCGATGCCTTTCCAGAAGTTCCATATGTCGGCTTACTAAAAGCGCTAGACGCGGTTGGTAAAGATCAGGTTTATGTGACACCAACGCATCGCACAGGTCGCGCAGCTCTTTGGGGCGAATTACTTTCAACTGCATGTGCTCATAAAGGTGTTGCTGGCGCGCTAACCGATGGTCCTACCCGCGATCTATCTCGAACCGATGCGATGGGTTTTAAAGTATTTGCTACAGGCACTTTGCCAGTGGATATCAATGGTCGTTACGAAGTAGTTGAGCACAACGTTTCTTGCGTTATCGACGGCGTCACCATTAATCCTGGAGATCTAATTGTTGGCGATTCTGATGGTGTAACAATCGTTCCGGTTGAAGCAATTGATGCTGTTGTTGAACGTGTTATTGAGAAGAACTCGGGTGAGAATCAATTTAGAAAGGCGGTCAAAGAGGGAATGTCCCCTTCGGCCGCCTTCGCTAAATATGGAGTTCTCTAAGCGCAAGCGATCTTTAGATCTTCAAAGATCTGATCAATCTCTGCCTTTGCCTTATCGTCCAAGAGAAATATAACCGGACCGCGCTGCCTTGTTGATGTGAATATTCCCTGCTTAACCAGTAGATATTTCTCTACTGCAACGTAGGCATCTAAATTGACTTGGAAAGCAACAAGTTTGGCCACTAAAGCATGAATCTTTCTAGCCAGATCATGATCGCCTGCCTCTAAAACTTCCCACAATTTCACAATCGCCCAAATAATGTCAGCGCCAGGCATGGTGCCGAAAAGTCCGATCGGATGAGTATCTATAAGATCTAGGCCGCTTTGGCCTTCAAAAACCAAAGCTTGCCCATTTGCCACATCTTGAAGTTGTTGCATTCGATCTTTAACTGGTTTTGCCTCCGGTTTGAATTGAACCCGCTTGTTTCCGTATTCATTCAGAAGCTTTTGGTAAAGCGATATCGATAGTGGTTGGCCCATATAGTTGCTTGCATCTTGAACGATGACTGGAATTTTTACACTATCGATAATACTTCGGTAGTAATTATAAATTTCATCTTCGGTTGCTGGAAAAGAAGTTGGTGGCGTTGCCATCAATGCACAAGCACCATCTAATTCAGCAAACTTCGCTAATTGAACTGCAATTGCGGTGCTCTCTGCCCCCACACTTGCAACCAAGGGTGCCCGCCCATCCAGGAGCTTTAGCGTTAATTGCCATTGGGATCGGCGTTCATCATGACTAAATCGCAACACCTCTGAAACCATAGCAAGGACAATTCCGACACTGCCCGAGGTCAACAGCCAATCGATTTCTTTGGCAAGGACTACTGGATCAATTTTTTCATTATCATCCAAGGGCATTTGAATAACTGGGTAGACGCCTCTTTGCATCGTGCTCCTTACCTCATCTTGTTAACTCAATTTTGCTCGGGTATTGCAATAAAAAACCGGCCAAGTAGATCAAACTACTTGGCCGGCCAATAACTTGCTTTAACCCTTAAGCGAACCTGATAGAAGTCCACGTAGGAAGTAACGTCCTAGGAATATATAGACGATCAACGTTGGGATCGAAACGATTAACGATGCGGTCATGTTATTTCCGTAGTAAACCTGGTTGCCAGAACCGGTGATGAAGTTCAGCGCTGTTGTAGCAACTGAAAGTTGTGGTGATCCACCAGTTAGGAAGATTGCGAATAGGAAGTCATTCCAAGCAGATGTGAACTGCCAGATAAGAACAACCACGAAACATGGAATTGATAGCGGCAAGATGATGGTGCGGAAAATCTTCACCATCGAAGCACCATCGACGCGACCTGCTTCAATCAATTCAGTTGGAATTGCCGCGTAGTAGTTACGGAAGATCAAGGTACAGATCGGAATACCGTAAATAACGTGGGCAAATACCAAAACATAAATTGAGCCTGTTAGGTGAGCGAAGTGATTGAACTCGGTCAACGGGATCATGATTGCTTGGTATGGAATGAACATACCGAACAAAAATGTCGTGAAAATGAAAGTCGAACCCTTGAAGCGCCATTTCGCAAAGACATAACCATTAATAGAACCAATGATTGCCGAAATTATTGATGACTGAACCACAAAGAAAAGTGTTCTTCCGATTGAGCCGCGCAGAACTGCCCAAACCGGACCCCAAGCAGCAAAGTTTGGATGAAGCGGGATGCTCCATGCAGCTGATTGTGACACTCCGGTGATTCCCTTAAAGGAGTTGACCACCATGATGTAGATCGGTGCAACTGCAACTAGGGTCAAGAAGCAAAGTCCAACGTACTTGAAGACTAGCCAGAATTGTTCCTTGCCGGTCAAGCTCTGCTTATTTCGCGAAATATCTTTTGAGGATATTCGCTCCAGAAGATCGCTACTCATTATTTTTGCTCCTCTGTCTTAACTACATAAATCAAGTACGGAATAACGGCAACTGCGATGAGAACCAAGATAATGATCGCGATTGACGCGCCCTTAGCAAAGTTCTGGAAATCAAAAATAACCTGCCACATGTAGATTGCAAGCACCTTCGTTATGTACGACTTTGAAGCGATACCGTAAATTAGATCGAAGACCTTCATCGAGATGTGGCCCAAAATAATAAGAACGGTCAAGAATGTTGGCTTAAGTTGTGGGAACAAGATGTGACGATAAATCTTGGTCTCACTTGCACCATCAACACGGGCTGCTTCGCGAAGGTCATCTGGAATTCCACGGAAGCCAGCAAGGAAGAGCGCCATGATGTAACCAGACATCTGCCAAATCGCCGGAAGCGCCATGGCATACATCGCGCCCCTTTCCGATGAATACCAATTGCTTTGTAAGAAACCTAAGTGAAGGTCCCAGAAAATTTTATTTAAACCAGTAGCTTTCGCATCGCGGGTTGAGTCCATCAACCAACGCCAGGAAGTACCCATCGCAATAAATGAAATCGCCATTGGATATAGATAGATCGAACGGAAGAAACCTTCGCCCCAAATACCCTTTTCAAGTAGGAGTGCCATGATCAGACCGGCAATAAGGGTTCCAACCATGAAAACAATTGTGAACTTCAACAAGTTCTGAAACGCGTGGGTAAATTCTGGGTCGTGGAACAAATCACGGTAATTCTTTAGGCCAACCAAACCCTTAGCGGTTGTGTATGAGTTGGTCTTCTTCCCAAGTGATTCCTTAACTGTCCAACCAATCATGCCGTAGACGAATACCAACATCGCTACGATCGAAGGAAGAACGAAGAAAAAACCGCCCCAAGGGCTCTGAACGTGTTTCTTGGTTCTAACGGCCACTGATGTGCCTGCCTCTCGAAAACTTAAGTTGTTCGGAAATACTCACGAACTCTATTGAAAAACTAAAACTTTTGTAAGGGAATTTAAATGAATTCTCTTGAATTTAATGCAAATTCTGGTGGGGTTTTACCCCCACCAGAATTCTGCAATTTCTTGCTAGTTGCAACCAAAGGGCCGCGACTATTTGATGCTATTAAGCAGCTTGACCTGTTGCATAAGCAGCAGTTAGGTCTGACAAGAATCCTGAGATTCCTGAAGCTGGTGCGCCTGATTGGTAGAACTTGCCGACTGCTGAGTCGTAAGCTGCCATGAACGCGTTGTTACCCATTACACCGTGAACGATTGAGCCAGCTGATGTATCAAGCTTGTGCCAATCCTTCATAGCTGATTGTAGGTAAGCATCGTAAAGCTTTGGATTTGAGTCGGTACGAACTGCGATTGAACCCTTCTTAGGATTGAATGCATCTTGTCCGGCTAGTGATCCTGCAAGCTTCAACCATGCAATTGCTGCATCGGTATCTGGAGCACCCTTTGGAAGGGTGAATGAGTCAGACAACCACATGTAGTTCTTTTGTGTTCCTGGGAAAGCTGCCCATGCGTAATCTGTTCCTGGCTTGAAGCCTTCAGATTCCCATTGAGCTGATGCCCAGTCACCCATAACTGCGAATCCAGCTGACTTAGTCTTAACAACTAGGTCGTTTGAATCTGGCCAGTCAAGTGTCTTTGAAGAGTTGCCGTAAGCAAGGATGTCTGAAAGATCCTTAGCAGCGGTTTGTACTCCTGATGAGTTCCACTTTGTTGAACCATTGAACAATCCGATGTAACCCTTTGTTCCAAGGTCAGCAAGAAGGATTTGATCGAATAGGTGAGCAATTGCCCAGTCGCCGTTACCAGCTAGTGCAATTCCGTCGAATCCTGCAGCCTTGAACTTAGCAAGATCTGCCTTGAATTCAGCGATTGTTGCAGGAGCTGCGGTGATGCCAGCCTTTGCAGCTGATGCTGGGTTCCACCATAGAACGTTTGCACGGTGGATATTTACAGGTACTGAGTAGATCTTGCCATTAACTGTGATGGCCTTGATCAAACCTGCTGGGAATACTTTGTCCCAACCTTGTTGCTTGTAAAGGAATGTTAGGTCTTGTACTTGACCAGCCTTTACATAAGAAGATAGTTCAGCACCAGCGTGTGATTGGAAAGTATCTGGTGGATTGTTTGCTTGCATACGAGAAACAAGTACGCCCTTAGCGTTTGTTCCAGCAGCGCCAGCAACAGCAGCGTTAATAAACTTTGTATGTGGGTTTTGTGCCTTGTACAAGTTGATCAATTGATTTAGACCAGCAAGTTCTCCACCTGAAGCCCACCAGGTAAAGATTTCAAGTTGCTTATTCTTTAGCGCGGCAGCTTGTGACTGTGGAACTGTTGAACCGATAAGTGCAACAGAAACCAAAGCTACAAGTGCGAGCTTAGTTTTCTTTAGACGCATTCATATTCCATTCTCTACGTAGAAGTAATATGTGTAGGACTCCTACACGTGCCCTATCTTTGAACTAAGCGGTGCGCTGGTCAAGGAGGTTTTGCCAGATCTTGGTAACGGTTTTGTTATAAATTGGACGCGTCCAAAGCTGGGTGTCCGGCGCCAATTCGAACGGGAAATTGGCTCGGTTGAGTAAATATTGGCTAAATCTGAGAACGGTCGATCAGGTACTTCGGGCTATAGCCGAAGGTCTTAATAAATAAGGAGCTATCTAGCGGGGCTTGGTGGTCTGAAAAGTCGCCGCGCAGCTCGGTCGTTGGGTGGTACTGGCTCATCAACTTCTCAGTTACTTCTCGGGCCATGGTGTCGGGCGCGGCAAAAACATAGGCGCTGCTTCCAGAGACTTTCTTAGCGATTCCCGCATTTAAAACCGCTTCAATTCCGGCGACCGCGTCGCGCAAATCTAAATAAGTCCAAAGAATCTTGGCGACAATTCCTTTAGGGAAACGTGGATCCTCATTTAAAACTTGTCCGGTATTTTCTAATTCAAAACGACGGGCAAGTTCCAAAGTTTTATCCGGCATATTTGTCCAAGGAAAGCGAAGCGCAACAAAAGATGTGTCGCACCTGCGCGACCACATCAAAGCCGAGAGTTCATTTACCTCTTTAGATAAGGCATAACTCTCTTCATAAATCATTGGATGTTTTTCATCGACCGGTGCATAAACCGGTGAAGTCCATTCATCGGAATAAGCAAAGCCATATGCCGAAATACTTGATGCATAAACCACGATCTTGCACTTTGCTTGAGCGGCTGCGGTGAAGACCGCGAATGTTGAGACCGCGTTGTTCTTGAAAACTTCGTATTGGCGAACATCGATTGGATTTGGAATTGCACCTAAGTGAACGACCGCATCTGCCCCAGCAATTACGCTGTCGCAAAATGCTAGATCGGTTAAGTCGCCATCCTTGCGATCAACGCCAATAACTTCATGGCCTTGTTCGGTTAAATAATTAGCAGTCGCACTTCCAAGGAGGCCGGCTGATCCGGTAACGACTACCTTCATTTATTTTCCAATACCCGCAGTGAGTCCATTTACTAATTGTCGCTGGAAAATTAGGTAAACCGCAACGGCTGGGATAGCTGAAATTAAGGAACCTGCCATTAGGACTGGAATATCAGTGACTCTTCCGGCTGAAAGGGCACCTAGGCCAACGGTAATTGTTCGGTAATTTTCGTCTTGAATAAATAGAAGACCAACTAAAAGGTCATCCCAGATCTGAATAAATTGAAGGACGATCACGGTGATAATTGCTGGAACTGCTAGGGGTAGGGCAATCTTTATAAAGGTTTTGCCGTAAGTCAGACCATCCATGACAGCCGCTTCAATAAGTTCATCTGGAATTCCTCGGAAATAAGATGTCATAAGGAATGTGGCAAATGGGGTTCCCAGTGCGGCATAAACAAAGATTGCGCCCCAGTACCCGCTCAGTAAATTTAACTTGCTTGCATTGATATAGGCCGGAATGATGATTGATTGAAGCGGAATAAGCATCGCCCCAACGATTCCAACAAAAATAATTGGAGATGCTTTGGAACGCAATTTAGCAAGAGCGAATCCAGCCATGCTGGAAACAATCAAAATAATAAAAATGGCTCCAGCGCATACGAGAGTTGAATTTAGAAGTTGGCGGCCAACTGGGAGGACCTTCAAAAGGTTCTTCCATGATGAAAATGAATGGCCTGGAGCGCCAAAGTACTGCTCCTTTGATTTCAAAGAGGTGTTAATCATGTAATAGAAGGGGTAAAGCATCACGATCGCCAAGATGCACATCGATACGAAGGCAATGACCGGCTTTAGAGCAAACCGCTTATGCTTCATTTAATCATCCTTATTTCGCATAAGTAGTAACTGCCCGATTCCTAGCACGGCCATCATAAAGAAAAGGATTACGCCAAGCATGGCGCCCGTTCCAAAGTTTCCTCGCGAGAAAGCACTTTGATAAATAAAAAATTCCAAAGTCGTTGTTCCAAATCCTGGACCGCCGCCAGTCATTACGAAGATCAGACTAAATAGCGCTGTGAATGCGCTTATCACTGTGATGATGAAGGAGAACTGAATAAATCTATTTAATTGGGGCAAGGTGATGCTTCTAAATATTCTAAAGTTTCCAGCACCATCCATTCGGGCCGCTTCATTTAAAGATTGATCTAAAGTTGCCATTCCGGTAAGAAAAATGATCGTATTCGTGCCAACCATGGACCAGATGAAAGTGATGCCAACAGCAAATAACGCACCCTGCTCGGATGAAAGCAGGTCGGTTTTAATGAAGCCGAGGCCAAAACTTTTTAAAAGGCCATTTAGCAGCCCCTCTTGGGCAAAGAAGCGCATCGAGACCATGCCGATTACAACCCAGGAAATAGCCGTTGGTAAGAAGTAGATGCTTCTAAATATCTTCCATCCGTAAACCTTTTCGTTGAGTAAAAAGGCAATCCCCATAGGAAAGAGGATTGCGATTGGAATACCCAGCAATAAGTAGCCATTGTTTAAAAGAACCCGCCAAAAAATGGGATCGTGAATTTCGTGGTTATAAGTACTGATGCCATGCCAAATGGCGGTTACGCCATTCCATTCGGTGAAAGAAAAATAACCCGCTTGAATAATTGGAATACCAAGAAATGCGGCAACCAAGATTAGAGCTGGTATCGCAAAGATAACTCCAGACCTACTTCGTTGGCGGGCTAGCGCACTTGTCGTTTTCATATTCCCATTTCTAAATACGGGCGTAGGTGAACTGGGCAGCTAACAACTGCCCAGTTCGATAACGCCACTAACAGCTACTAGTTAACTATTACTGATATGAATTTCCACGCTTGGCGGCTGGAACGTTCTTCCATACCTGTGCCATTTGCTTCAATCCATCAGCAACTGCGGTCTTGCCACCAAGGATCGCTGGCAAAATCTTATTTCCAGCATCGACAACATCTCCTTGTAGGACGTTATCTAACATTGGATAGCGTGTGAAACCTTGCTTTGCAGCAAAGTCCAACATCTGTTGATTGACTGGGTTTGAGGTTGATGAACCAGTTACGTTAGGAATCAACCCAACGCTGTCAACAATCTTTGCAGCATCCATAGTTGTCATCCAAGTTAGAAATGCCGAAGCGGCTTTCTGGTTCTTTGAGTAGTTAGTCAATGAAAGTCCTTGACCAGCAAATTCCACAACTCCCTTAATTGGCTTATCTGAGAAAGGAGGGATGAATGCAGCCACATTGGTCTTCATTGCATCGGTGAACTTCTTGGTATCCCAAGTTCCGTCGATGATCATTGCCGCTTTGCCACCAATGAAATCTTCAACATTATTTGTCTTGGTGAGGACATCGCTATTTGTACAACCCTTTGTTTTAAGAGCTGCGTACTTATTGTAGGAATCCACATTCTTTGCGGAGTTCCATTGGTTAGCGCCGCTATAAAGGTCACGCAGTCCTGAGACTGATGATTGACCAATTGCAATATAGCTCGCGTCATACCATGGGTAGTACAAGGCACCTAGGCTCTGACCGCCATTACCGTAAACGATTGGCGTATATCCAGCGCTCTTTAACTTTGTGCATGCTGCATAAAGATCGTTCCAATTAGTTGGTACGGAAGCAACGCCTGCTTTTGCAAACGCGGCTTTGTTATAGAAACCAATGTAGAACTGACGATCGAATGGCATGACATAAGGTCCGTTTTTCGCATCAAAGTTATCTGAAGACCAGTTAAGTGAGCCCTCGTTTGCTAGCGCACTGGCTGGAACCACACTCTTAAGATTTTGTAGGTAACTCTTGTATTGAAGAGCAAAAAGGCCGGTCCACATCAAAGCTAGATCTGGTCCCTTTTTAGAAACAGCCGCAGCTTGTAGAAGTGCGAAATAGTTATCACCAGGTTGGTCAACTAATTTAAATGTGACATCTGGATTTTTCTTTGAGTAGGCAGCTGTAAGCGCCTTAACTGCATCAGCATTTTGGGTTGTTCCCAGGTTATGCCAGATTGTTAATACTGTTGGAGCGGCTTTCGCACTTTGCCCAGCCATTCCCAAACCCGTGATCGCTATGGTTGCAGCCATAACGCCAGCGAGAATTGATTTTCTACGCATTCTCTCTCCTCTGTTAGTGGTTTTATTCATGATTACCTTTGTGCTTACCTTTGTGATTACCTTTGTGACCCAGTTATATTTCAAGATCGACCTACAACTGGTGGGACAAACCTACGCTCCGCTTTTGATTTTGGGCGTAGGAAATCTAGATCGCAGCCCAAGTCGGCCTGCAAAACATGCGCTTGATAAAGAGCCGGCCAACCACGCAAGTGATCACTTTGTGGTGCCTGCCATTTGCTACGACGGTTAGCTAGAGATTCTTCATCAACGATCAGGTTTAAAGATTGCTTTTCAATATCGAGTTCGATTAGGTCCCCATCTTCAACCAAGCCAAGTGGACCACCTACGGCAGACTCGGGCGCGACGTGTAAGACGCAAGTGCCAAATGAAGTTCCACTCATACGAGCATCTGAGATTCGAACCATATCTACTACACCTTCAGCAAGTAATCTTTTTGGGATTGGAATCATTCCCCATTCAGGCATTCCAGGAACTCCCACAGGACCACAATCCTTTAAAACAAGAACTGAATCTTTTGTAATTTCTAAATTTGGATCATCAATTCGGGTGCGCATATCTTGGTAACCATGAAAAACTATCGCCGGACCTTTATGTTTGTGTAGTTCTGCCGAGGCTGCTGAAACCTTAATGACTGCACCATTAGGTGCCAGATTTCCCTTAACTATTACAAAAGCACCCGAAGGGTAGATTGAGTCATCTGGCTCTCGAATAGTTTTGTTTTTCGATGAAACTCCTTCGATTAATTCACGCCAACTTTTTCCGGTCAAGGTCATTTCATCTAGTTCAAATTTATCCCCAAATTTTTCAATGAGGGCAGGCAATCCTCCAGCATTGTTAAAGTCCTGAATCATCCCGGCGCCTGAAGGTTCAACATCTGCAATGACACTTAGATTGGCACCTAATTCGTTTATTGAATCAATCGTTAAGCCACCATCAATCCGACCGGATAAGGCAAGTAAATGAATAATTGCATTCGTAGATCCCCCGCAAGCATGCAAAGTTCTGATTGCATTTCGGAAGGCTCCTTGGGTCATAATCTTTGAAGGGGTTCGCTCTCCTAAAACCATTTCCACAATAACTTTGCCCGAGTCATAGGCAGCAATGGCACGAGCTGGATCGTTTTCTGGAATTACTGAAGTTCCTGGTAGTGACATTCCCAAAGCTTCAACCATCAATGCGACTGAAGATGCGGTTCCCATTGTGTTGCAGGCACCTAGTCCGCAGTTCAAACAACTTTCAAATTCTTTCCATTCAGATTCTGAAATCTTTTTGGCTCGGTAATCAGACCAGGTGCGCCAAAGGTCAGTACCGGTACCAATTTTCTTACCTTTAAAGATCGCGATCGGGCGGGCGCCTGCTGTGAACATAATGGTTGGAAGATCAGTGCTAATCGCACCCATAAGCGCACCCGGAACGCTCTTGTCGCAATTTGCAAGCAACACAACTCCATCTAGCGGATTTGACCGCAAATACTCCTCAACTTCCATGGAGAGCATATTTCGATAAAGCATCGCACTTGGTTTCATTAAGTCTTCGCCGAGCGACATGACTGGAAAGACGACTGGTATTCCACCCGTTTCAGTGATTCCGCGTTTGATTTCTGAAATGAAATCTTTCAATGGCAAATTACAAGGATTCAACTCACTCGATGAGTCGGCAATTCCAATAATCGGCTTCGTGTTATTTGCATCTATTTGCTGCCCAATAGCGGCCATGACAACGCGGTGCGAAAGCGCCACTTCATCATCGCCGACGAACCACTCGCTACTGCGAAGCTTGGCCATATTTTGAGTCTACCTGCAGTTCCCTGCGCTAATCTAGAAAATAGGATAAGTTTTTTTATATGAGATCGCTAACTACAACTGGGAATAAACTCGCTGAATTAATTGATGCTCCAGAGCCAAAATTTAGCGAGGGTGACATTTTTGTTGCCCCAATATTGGCAGGTATTTGTGGCACAGATATCGAAATTATCAATGGTGATGGTGATCCGGCTTTTGTTAAATATCCAGCCACTTTGGGGCACGAATGGGTCGGGCAAGTTATTGCACACGGACCTGGCGTTACCCATCCCCCAGTTGGTTCGAGAGTTGTCGTCACTGGGATAATTCCCTGTACTAAGTGTTTTGAATGCTTAAATGGACATACCAATCGCTGTCTAACTTATGACGAGATTGGGTTTACTCGCCCAGGTGCCGCGGCAGACAGAATTTCTGTACCCGCATGGCTGGCCCATGTAATAAATGAGAATGTTTCAAATGAAACAGCAGTATTGGCTGAACCAACCGCCGTTGTAACCCAGTCATTTATAAAGGCTAATCCAAAACCAAAAAGTCGCATCTTGATTATTGGTGATGGCACTATCGCCTTGATTGCCGCGACGATGGCCAAAACATATAAACCGGAATTCATTCACATGTTGGGGCTTAAAACAGGTCAGACAGAAATTGCTAAGACTGCCGGTGTGGATCTCTTTAGGACCGAACCCAGTGAACAGAAATATGACTTAATTATCGAAGCCGCAGGTTCAATCGAACGAATCGCTAGCGCAATAAAGCAACTTGTTCGTGGTGGAACTTTGGTTTTACTTGGATATCCTGGCTTTGGAAAGTCTGCTCCGATCTTGATTGATGATGTGATTAATGGTGACCTAAATGTTTTAGGTTCATTTGGCTCTTCTTTAGATGCTTGGAAGAAGACGGTAGAACTTATGAATTCAGGAGAACTAGATCTCTCCTATTTGGTTACTCATAAATTTAAACTTGAGGATCATGAAAACGCGGTTGAAGCCCTAAAAAGTGCACCTGCGCCCCGCGGCAAAGTTGCTTTGGTAATTAACTCTTAAGCAAACCTCTGTGAAAGGCCACCATCGATAATCCAATCGGCGCCATTTACGAATGAGGCGTCATCGGTCAATAAGAAGGTAACAACCTTTGCGATCTCTGATGGTTGTGCCATGCGGCCCATAGGTTGTACGGCTAGCGCTTCGGCCCGCTTCTCTGGATTCTTCACGAAGTAATCCTCAACCATTGGGGTCAATGTGAATCCAGGTAAAACTGAGTTAACGCGGATGCCGTGCTTGGCTTCATCTAGCGAAAGATTGCGGGTTAATCCGATGATGCCCGCTTTAGCCGCGGCATATGGAAAGTAATTCATATATGACATTCGGGCATGGATCGATGAAATATTTACTATCGAACCAAATTTGTTTTTGCGCATTGCAGGCAAACATAACTTCGCATTAGTCCAAACGCTCTTGAAATCTACATTCATGAAATCTTCCCATTCGGCCTCGGTCATTTCCACCGGATCGTTATAGGCATTTCTTCCCGCGTTATTTACAAGTCCGTAGACATCGCCAAATTCTTTTGTGATTGCCGCAAAGACTTCCTGCATCGATTCGGTCTTGCCAACATTTCCTTTATGGAAGAAGGCGCGATGACCTTTGCTCTTTAGTTCCGCTTCGTAGGCCTTACCTTTTTCCTCATTTAGATCGCAGAATGAAACCTTCGCACCAGCTTCGGCCGCATCCAAAACAATTGCCGCGCCAATTCCATCAGCGCCGCCGGTTACGTATACGTGACGATCTTTGAGCTTCATTGGTATCCCTACTCTTGCTATGCGTTTTTCGAGGAACGATTACTAATTAGCGCATTATTAATTGCAGACTTAAATTCGGCAACCCTTTTTGCAATCTCAGCTACTCCGCCAGAAGTAAGCGGTCCGCCTAAACCAAATCCAGAACAACCGGCTTTTACCCAAGCATCGATATCAGAAAGCGCTACTCCTCCAGTTGCTAGCCAGGTTTGGCCAGGAAATGGATCGCACACTGATTTCAAATAATTTGGACCAAGGCTTGATGCTGGAAAGAACTTCAACATATCTGCGCCATATCGAAGCGCATCGGCAATTTCGGTTGGGGTTGCAACACCCGGAATAGAAATTAAGCCAGCCTTCTTTGTCGCATGAATTACTTCTTTGGATGTGTGCGGAGAAATAACAAACCTAGCTCCGGCCTTCTTGCCGTTTGCAACGTGCTTCTTATTCATCGCCGTTCCAAGTCCTACTTGAACCGACTTCTTATTGGAAAATTCTTCGATCAATTCAAAGACATCCGGGGTCGTGGTTGTAAATTCAATTAATTCAACGCCGGCTTCAATAAGTGCTTGGGCATATTCGCGGCCTTCATTTGCGGTCTTGCTTCTAATAATTGCGACAAGTCCGGAATCGAATTTAACTTTACTCACGCAAGTATTCCTTTCACTCCGCTTGCCATACCGGCCCAGTCACCCATGGTAGCCGCGACCATTGCACCGCACTTGCTGCCTTGCGCAATCGCATCGCGAATAGCTAGGCCACCTAAGAGTCCCGAAATAGTTCCGGATATAAAGGCATCGCCAGAACCGACCGGATCAACGGTTTCAACAACTTTTGGTTCGAAGTCATAGCGTTCGCCATTGGAGAAGATTCGAACTAACTCCGGTCCCGCGGTCATGATCGCGGTTTTAATATTTTTTGATGTGGCTAGGCGCAGATTTTCTTCTGGGTCTTTACTTCCAAATACCAATTCATATTCATCAACGCCGCCGGTGATCAGTTCAATGTCGTGGGCCAATTCGCGAAGTGTGGTGGAAGCCTTTTCAACGCTCCACAATTTGCGGCGGATATTTAAATCAAAGCTGGTTGGAACATTGTGTTTGCGGGCTAACTCCATTGCATATGCCACGGTGTCACGAGCGCTATCGGATAGCGCGACGGTAATTCCAGTTACGTGAAGCCATCTTGATTTAGCAAGGATTGCTTCGTCGATATCGCTTGGCACAAAGGTTGAGGCGGCAGCGCTCCTTCGAAGGTAAGTCACATCAAGTGGCTCTTCTTGGCCACGATTTCTGACAAGTGCTCCCGTGTAATTTTCACTGCGAATAAATGGCTTGGTATTTATACCTTCGGCTTCAAATTGTGAAATTACATTGTCGCCAAGAAAGTCAGCACCAAGTTTTGTTAAGAAATAAACATCTAAACCCAATCGCGTTGCTGCAACTGCGACATTTCCTTCCGCGCCGGCCGCTGACATTTCATATTTGCGAGCCGTCTTAACCGAGTCGGTATCGGTGGACATGAAAAGCGCCATCGCTTCACCAAAGGTAAATAGATCTGGCATCTTTAATCGCTACTTAATAAGTAGCACGGCCGCCAGAGACATCGAAGGTAAATCCGGTGGTAAAGGAGCAAGCCTTTGATGCGGCGAAGGCAATTACTTCGGCAACTTCATTTGGCTCACCTAGGCGACCAACTGGAATGCGGCTAACCATGTACTTCTGAATTTCCGGTGTCACGGTTTCGTTGATCGGAGTTCTAATTACTGCTGGTGCGATGGCATTAATTGTGATGCCACTTGTTGCAACTTCTTTTGCCACACCTTTGACATAACCAATTAGCCCAGCCTTTGAAGTGTTGTATGGCGACATTCCCGGATTACCTTCTTTGCCGGCGATCGAAGCTAAGTGAACAATGCGGCCATAAGAATTCTTGCGCATCGATGGAAGTAACGCCTGGGTCAACCAGATCGAGCCAAAGAGATTTATTTGTAGTGTCTTATGGAAATCGTTCCAATTAATATCTTCGGTATTTGTACTTGTCGGTCCAGCAATGCCTGCCGAATTCGCGAGCGCATGAATCTGCCCCGCCTCATTCAATATTTCAGCAACAACTGCGTTGATCGCTTCTTGCGAGGAAATATCCAAAACCTTGGTGACTACTTGACCACCGCTCTTCTCGATCTCATTCTTTGTTGTACCTAGGCCTTCGGCATTTAGATCAAGGGCAAATACCTTTGCACCGCGAGCTGCAATCAGAATGGCTGCGGCCTTACCGATCCCGCTGGCGGCGCCAGTCACGATGACATTCTGACCAGCAAAACTTGTTAGCTCGTGAGCGCTCATATCGGCTAGATCCTTTACAGATGTCAGGTGATCAAAGAATTAAGTGAAGGATTTCATAGTAGTCCAATGCCCTTCTGCTTTATAGTCCCGTTATGAAACCAGAGATTTGGGATGACCGGGCCTGCCAGGTTGGCGAAGGTCCAGTAGCAATTGGTCCAAATAATGAATGGATCTGGTGGGTTGATATTTACACCAACCGAGTTCTCTTCAAGAACCTTGAAACCGGTGAGACCAATGGCTATTCGATGGATGAGAATGTTTCATTCGTAATTCCTTGCGAGGATTACAGCCACATTCTTGGCACTGCCAATGGTCCAGTTCGTCGCACTAAAGAGGGTGTAATCACCAAACTTCAAACCCGCGCAGATGTTCGCGGCGCCGATACTTTCCCAGAGCGTTGGAACGACGCCAAGGTCGCACCCGATGGACACCTATGGTTAGGTTCGATGCCTTATAACTGGGCCGAACATCCAAATGCTTGCGGGCTATATCGGTTAAGCAAAGATGATTTGAAACTAGAGAAGAAGGTCGATGGCATCTCGCTATCTAATGGACTTGGGTGGACCAAAGATGGCAAGACCATGGTTTATATCGACACCATGGCTAAGTCGATCGATACCTTTGATTACAACGATGGTGAGATTTCAAATCGCCAAGTTCGTTGGCGCGTAACCGATGATTCGCAAGGACTTCCCGATGGACTTTGCATGGATGCCGAAGATGGCGTCTGGGTTGCGTTCTGGAATGGTGGCGTGCTTCGTCGCTTCGATAAAGATTTCAATCTAACCGACACCCTTGAAGTCGGAGTTCCGATGCCAACTAGTTGTGCCTTCGTTGGAGAAGATTTGGGAACTTTGATTATTACCTCAGCGCACGATGGCGTTGAAAATCCTGGCAAGGATTGGGGTAAAACATTTTCTTATCGGCCAAAGATTGGTGGCTTGCCACCGGTCTTATTTCCAGCATTTAAGTAAATTTAAGCAACTCGAGAAGAAAGTAGATAAATGAGCAACTGGCCAACGACGCGCGATCCACAAGGACCAATGAAGAAATCAATCTCTCTTCTTGGAAAGCTTGGCGTGCAGTCACAAGATGCCGATGGACTTCCAGAATCAGATAAGCGATTTGCCGATGGCGCTCGTTGGAAGATTGAGATTCCATCCGTTGAAGGTCCTGCTGCATTTAAGGCAGTTTTAGATGAAGCAAAGAAGCGCAAGCTAACAATTCATCGCATCTCCCAAGGCTCGGGCATCATGTTGCAAACCGATGAGGAAATTAAAGAGATGGTTGCAATGGGCAAGAGTGAAGACATCGAGGTCTGCTTGTTTGTTGGACCACGTGCTTCATGGGATATCGGAAAGACTCCAATCTCTTCATCCGGCGCAGTTGCCTATCCATCACTACGAGGCGGCGATCAACTTCGTTACGCAGTTGAAGATGTCCTTCATGCCGCAGATCTTGGACTTCGCTCGGTACTTGTTGGCGATATCGGATTGCTAGATGTTTTGGGCAAGGCGAAAAAGAATGGCGATCTGCCAAGTGATTTCATCTTGAAGACTTCGGTAGCCCTTACCTGCAACAACCCAGCGACTGCGAAATTGATGGAAGATTTGGGAGCGTCTACTTTGAATCTTTCAACCGATCTTTCACTTCAACAAATTGCTGCTATTCGCGCGCAAGTTGATATCCCAGTTGATGTTTATGTCGAAGCGCCAGATGATTTTGGTGGCGCTGTTCGTCACTACGAAGTTCCAGATTTGGTACGCGTAGCCGCACCGGTCTACTTAAAGTTCACCGTACGAAACTCACCAGGGCTTTACCCAGCTGGTGGACATATTCAAGGACTTCTTGAATCAACCGCACGCGAGCGAGTACGCCGAGCATCAATCGGCTATTCAATGCTTACTCGCTACGGTCTAGAAAAATAAGGGGCGTTATTTAATGCCGAACCTGTTGATCTTTGGCGCGACCGGAACTCTCGGTGGTGCAACCCGTAAGAAATATGAGGCCGAAGGTTGGTCGGTAACTTGTGGCGTTCGAAATGTAAAAGAGGATTGCGATGTCCTGCTTCCTATTGCCAAGGATTCTTTAGATCCAAAGCTTGCCGGTAAATCATTTGATGCCGTTGTCTTTGCTCAAGGCGATAACGTCAATGACTCGGTGATCAATGGCAAGCCAGAAGATTTAGCAAAGTTATTTGAGGCCAATGTTGGATTTATTGCCAATACCGTTTCGTCGCTAATGGCGCACGATCTAATTGCGCAAGGGGCACGTGTTGTAATTATCTCCTCGCTCTGGGAACAGTTAACTCGTCAAGAGAAGTTTTCTTACTCAGTTACCAAGGCTGCGGTCGGCGGACTTGTTCGTTCACTCGCCGTTGATTTGGGCCGCGCCAAGGGAATCTTGGTTAATGGGATTTTGCCGGGAATTGTTAATAGCCCAATGGTTGCTAGAACTCTTAAGCCAGAACAGATTGCTAATGTCTTAAGCCAAACCCCGACCGGACAACTTCCAACACCAGAAGATGTTGCTAACTCGATCTTCATGCTTGGTTCGCCAATTAATACTGGAATCTCAGGACAGAGCATCTTCGTTGATCGCGGCTTTAGCATCGCCCGAACCATTTAAGTATTAATAAAGTAAATCGATGAGCGCCGAACTACTTGATGAAGATTCGGTAGTTCCCTATCTTGAATCACGTGGCTTAATTTCTGGAAAAGCCGAAGTCGAGGTATTAACTGGTGGGGTTTCTTGTGTTGTGCTCGCCGTTAAAACCAAAGAACAAAATCTAGTTTTAAAGCAAGCGTTACCTGAATTAAAGGTTGCAACGCTTTGGCAAGCCGATCAACGCCGGGCAATTGTTGAAGCAAGAGCCATGGAATTACTTCATAAAATAACGCCAAATAGCGTTCCAGAATTAATTGATCTGGACCCAGAAACGTTCACTTTAACAATGGAGCGACTCCCTGAAGATTGCACCAATTGGAAGGTGGATATGTTGGCAGGCACCGTCCATCCAACAATCGGAACCGAACTCGGCGGAATTCTGGCCGCTTGGCACAACTATGGCGAGACTAATAAAGAAGTGCGTGATGTCTTTATGGAAGATTCGCTCTTTGAGCAATTACGTGTCACGCCTTTTTATCGCGCGGTCGCCGATAAAAATTCGGCACTTGCCCCACGCATCGGAGATTTAATTACCGAAATAACTACCGAAAAGATCACCTTGGTTCATGGTGACTTCTCCCCTAAGAACATCATGATTACATCCGACTTAGCCCCCGTCGTTTTAGATTTTGAAGTCGCACATACTGGTAATCCGGTATTCGATCTTGCCTTTGTATCGGCGCACCTGCTTTGTAAATATTTACGTACGGAAGATCCAAAGCTAAAAGATTTGCTCTCGGCTACCGCGATGAATTTCTTAACTTCGTATATGGATAACGCCCAAATCGGAATTTCCAAAAACTTCCCAGCACATACCGCTTTGATTGCGCGCGCCCGGGTTGAAGGCGTTTCACAAGTTAATTACTTGGATGAAGCTGGTAAAGCCCGAGTACTTGACCGAACCAGTAATGCACTCTCAAATATCGAATTCACCTTCGAGGATCTATTTTCATGAGCATCAAATCGCTAGTTGGCTATCAAGTTCTAGATTCTCGCGGCCGCCCAACTGTTGCGGTTACTTTGACTTTGGATGATGGTTCAATTCATAGCGCGCGAGTTCCATCTGGGGCTTCTACCGGCGCTCACGAAGCTAAAGAATTGCGCGATGGAACAACGGCTTATGCAAATCCTTTTTACTCTGGCAAATCAGTTAATTTGGCGGTTGAAAATATAAATAAGTTAATCGCGCCAGAGCTAATTGGTTTAGCCCCAGAACCATGGGCGATCGATACTGTCTTGAATGGACTAGATGGCACCCCTGATTTCTCAAAGCTAGGTGCAAATGCTTTGCTAGCAATCTCCTTAGCTGTTACCAAAGCCGCCGCAGCAAAAGAAAACAAATCGGTTGCTAGGTATTTCCAAGTCGATGGCAAGTTACTTATTCCAATGCCGATGGTAAATATTCTCTCCGGTGGCGCCCACGCCAATCGCACGATGGATATTCAAGATGTATTGGTCCTACCAAACGGTGCCACTTCATTTAACGAAGCCCTTTCTTGGATCGTTGCGATTCGGGAATGCGCTACCAAGAATGGCGCATCTATCGGAACCACTCACTTAATTGCCGATGAAGGTGGACTTGGTCTGCCATTTAGTTCAATCGATGCGGCCTGCGAATTTGTTACCTCTTGCATAAGCGAAGTTGGACTGAAGGTTGGATCACAAGTGAGCCTGGCCCTTGATATCGCCTCAACCCAATTCTTTGATTCTGGAAAGTATGTTCTACCGACAATTAACCAAGAATTTACTTCATCCCAATTTGTTAAGTTCATGACCAAATTAGTTAATGAACAACCAATCATTTCCATTGAAGATCCATTTGCCGAAGATGATTGGGCGGCTTGGGCTGAATTCACCGACTTAGCTCCAAAGAAATTGCAGATTCTTGGCGATGATTTATTCACTACAAATATTGAACGACTCCGCCGTGGAATTTCCGATAAATGTGCCAATTCAATCTTGATAAAGGTAAATCAAAATGGCCTTGTTACTCATACGCGCGATGTATTGGCCACCGCCCAAAGCGCCGGCTTTAATACCGTTGTTTCAGCCCGAAGTGGTGAGACCGAAGATTCTTGGCTCGCCGATTTAGCAACCGGTTGGCGCGCATCTCAAATTAAAGTCGGCTCAACCCATGGCGCAGATCGCACCGCAAAATGGAATCGACTTTTAGAACTAGAAGCAACCGAAGTAACGCAATTTGCCCAGCCCTTTGCCTAAAGTTAGGTCATGAGAAAAACTAAATTTGCGGCTCTTATCTCGGTCCTGATTCTTACTTCCTCGATTTTTACAAACATCTCGGTTGCTACCGCTGACTCGAATTTATATGTCTCCCTGTCAGGCAATGATAAAAATCCAGGGTCAATTTCAAAGCCATTTCGAACCATTAAAAAATGTGCCACCACGGCACAAGCCGGACAGGTTTGTAATCTGCGGGCCGGCACCTATCTCGAATCGGTAAAGCCGAATTCGGGAATCACTATTCAATCTTATAAAGATGAAATTGCGACAATTGATGGGCGAGATTTAGTTACGGGATTTAAGAGCTATGGCCCCGATCAATATGTAGCTCATGTAACTCTTGGGACAGGAGATTTCAACCAAATCTTCTTTGGAAGCAGCGAAGGAACATTAGCCAAGTGGCCAAATGGTGGCGACACATTCCATCCAAAATGGGCGCAGTTACAAGAGGGTTCAGATTCCTCCCAAATTGTTGACTCTGGTATGCCAAACGGAATTAAAGGAACCGGAGTGGTGAAGATTTGGAGTGGTGAAGATGCTTGGTATTCACAATCTGCATCTTTTATAAATCCTAGAAATGGCAAGGCGGCAATTGGCCTAAGTACTGAGTCAATCCTTCCGTATATCGTTCCAAGACCTGGTGGGTTGTACTACCTCTACAACAACCTGTCTTTGATGGATTCACCTTTTGAGTGGTACTACGACATCTATAAGTCTCAACTTTATGTTCAATTACCTAAAGGTCAATCGATTGCCAAAACTCAGGTCTATGCAAAGATGCGCGACACCGCAATTGATTTGCGCGGGGCGAATAATGTAACCATAAAAGGAATTCAGCTTTTCGCGTCAACGATAACAAGTGATTTGAGCAGTCATGACAATTTGATTGATGGAATAAAGGCTCAATATGTTTCACATTACACCAGGGTTTATAACCAAGACGATCGAGTCTTTGATTTAGGACTAATGGTCAAGGGAACAAATAGCACCCTAAAAAATAGCATTATCGACAATAGTTCTTGTGATGGCGTAATCGTCGATGGAAGTCATAACACTGTTACAAATAACTTGATCTCTAATGTTGGAAGTGTCATAAATGACTGCACTGGAATCTTTATTGTCGGAGATGGTCATTCAATAACCCACAATACGGTTTACAACGCGGGACGAAGTGCCATATTTCCAACTCGTATCGGAACTCCAAGTGAAAACTTTGTCGGTAATTCTCCAACTAATTTAGATATAAGTTATAACGATTTATTCCATGTGGGACTCTTGGGAAATGACATTGGCGCTATCTACATGGGCGGTGGAATCGATACTGGCCTAAAGATTCACCATAACTGGCTACATGACAGTCGACTTCCGGCAATACATCCGCAAACAAAGATTTATCCAATAACCCTGGCTGGCGTTTACCTAGATAACAACACGAGCGGGGCGGATGTCTATCAAAATGTTCTCTGGGCGTTGGATCAGTTCCCACTATTTATAAATGGAGATACTACTGACCGAGTGATTGCTCCAAATAACAATTTAATTCACAACAACTCAATTCCGGATACCGGCCTCAATGCAAATATCACGCAAATAGGACCTGTCCATGAATGCGGAACAACAAAGATTTATGACAACAAGGTGAAGCTTCCGACGCAAACCATCCTTCCGCCAGTTTGTCCAACTGAGAATAATTCAATTAACTCAGTTGGGGCCAATGAGATGGATGGAGTAATCCCTGGTTGCACTTTAAAGGAATGCCTAGTGGCAGATCCTTACAAGGTTCCTAGTTGGTAAAACTAGTGCGAGTGACGTGGGATGTAACTTCCAGAACTTCCACGAAGGAAATCTAAATCCGCACCTAGGTGAGCTTGTTCTACGGTTTCGTAGTACAACTTACCCCAACCACGTGTGTACTTAGGTTCTGGCGCCTTCCATTCAGCTTTGCGCTTTGCCATCTCTTCTTCAGAGACCAATATGTTGATGGTGCGATTCGGAACGTTCAACTCAATCATGTCGCCAGTTTTTGCAAGTGCGAGTGGGCCACCGACTGCGGCTTCTGGTGAAGTGTGAAGTAGAACTGTTCCGTAAGCAGTACCGGACATACGTGCATCAGAGATACGGACCATGTCGGTAATTCCTTGTTCCAAAAGCTTACGTGGAATTGGCATATTTCCAACTTCTGGGAATCCTGGGAAACCACGTGGACCGGCATGCTTTAGAACTAGAACCGTATCTTTGGTAACTGGAAGATTCATATCTTCAGAAGCAATTAAATAATCTTCAATCTCCTCAAAGACAAGTGCTGGACCGGTGTGAACCATTAACTCTGGTGTTGCAGCCGAAACCTTTAGCACGCAACCATTTGGTGCGAGTGATCCCTTAAGAACCACGATGCCAGAGCCAGCCTTTTGGAATGGCGCAGATGCTGGAGTGATTACATCCTTATTCCAAGATTCAGCCTGCGCAATATTTTCCTTAACGCTCTTTCCGGAGACGGTGATGTGCTCGGTATGCAACATTCCTTCGATCTCCTTCATGACTGCAGGAAGACCGCCGGCATCAAAGAACTCCTCCATCAAATACTTACCCGATGGCATCAAGTTAACTAATACTGGTACTTCGCGAGCCAAGCGATCGAAATCATCAAGTTCTAGATCGACGCCGATGCGACCAGCGATTGCTAGTAAGTGAACAACAGCGTTTGTTGAACCACCGATTGCGGCATTTACCTTGATTGCATTTTCAAATGCTTCGCGGGTCAATACCTTGGAAAGCTTTTGGTCGTCATAAACCATTTGAACGATACGACGTCCCGCCTCTTGTGATGTTGAGAAGCGGCGAGCATCAACTGCTGGGATAGCAGCCGATCCTGGAAGTTGAACACCAAGTGCTTCGGTTACACAAGCCATTGTTGATGCAGTTCCCATAGTCATACATGAACCATTTGATCGTGCAGAACAAGATTCCATTTGGAAGAACTCTTCGATGCTTAACTTGCCGGCACGAATTTGTTCGGAATATTTCCAAACTGCTGTTCCAGATCCAAGGGTTTCGCCTTTGTAGCGACCGTTAAGCATTGGACCACCGGTGATCATCAAAGTTGGAAGGTCAACTGATGCTGCGCCCATCAGCATTCCCGGCGGAGTCTTATCGCAACCAGCGAGAAGGATTACGCCATCAAGTGGATTTGAACGAATTAATTCCTCGGTCTCCATTGCAAGCAGGTTTCGCCAAAGCATTGTTGTTGGACGTTGTACTGGTTCGCCAAGTGACATGGTTGGGAACTCGAGTGGGAAACCGCCGGCTTCCCAAACTCCGCGCTTAACTGCTTCGGCAACGCGATCTAGATGTGCGTTACATGGATTTAATTCTGACCAAGTTGTTGCAATACCAATTACTGGTTTGTCGGAGAAGACTTCAGAACCGAAGCCCATATTGCGAAAACGTTCGCGGTAGATATATCCGTGCTTGCCTTCTGCCTTGAACCAATTCTCACTTCGGCGGGCATATTCTTTTTCGCTCACGGATATCCAATCTTGAGTATTGAGATACTTCCCCAACTTGAGCCAAGTTCGAGCCAAATTGGTTAGGTGATTCCTTGGTAGGCTCTGAATCTACTAAAAAGCTTGGTGAAAGGGAATGAGATGCGCATCGCACGTCTTGGCGAATTTGAACGCGAGAAGCCTGCTGTAATTGTTAGTGAAACCGAAGCGGTCTTCGTTGACGATGTAATCACCGATTGGAATCGTCCAAGTCTGGAAGCTGGCGCACTTGAGAAAGTTGCCGCCCTAGATCTCTCATCTCGCCCACGTGTAAAGATTGCTGATTACCGATTAGGTTCACCAGTCGCCCGCCCAACCAAGGCACTTTGCGTTGGCCTTAACTACACCCAACATGCAATTGAAACTGGCGCTACCCCACCAGTTGAACCAATCATCTTTATGAAGGCGCCAGATACCGTCGTTGGCCCAAATGATGATGTGATCGTTCCACCAAATTCTGTAAAGACCGATTACGAAGTTGAAATCTGTGTTGTAATCAAAAAGCGCGCGCTCTATTTGAAGTCTCCAGAAGAAGCCCGCGATTACATCCTTGGTTACACCGTTTCGCAAGATGTATCTGAAAGATATTGGCAAGTAGAACGTAGTGGCCAATGGGTTAAGGGAAAGTCATTCCCAACATTCAACCCAGTCGGTCCTTGGATCATAACCACCGATGAGATGAAGGATCCACAAAACCTTCGCCTCTGGTGCAAGGTTGATGATGAGATGCGTCAAGATTCAAATACCAATGACATGATCTTCGATATCAACTATTGCGTTTGGTACATCTCCCAAGTTATGGCGCTAGAAGCTGGCGACATCATTAATACCGGAACACCGCAAGGTGTTGGCATGGGATTCAAGCCTGAGAAATACATCAAGGGCGGGGAAACCGTTGTTACTGGCATTGATGGAATTGGTTCAATAACCAATCACTTCAAGAATTACAAAGCTTAAAAGTTCAAGCTTTAAAGTAATTTAGCTTTAGTACGCAACTCCGGAAGCAACCATGACATTTCCGTATGCATGGAAATCGCCGGTGCGAATTACTCCGACTGCGCCGTAGGCAAGCTTCTTGAATTCAGCGTGTGCAAGTGGGATGCATTCAGCCTTGGGCATGATCGCTGAAAGTTCGGCAGCGCGTGCTTCCTTGCTTGGTTGAATTTCTTCGGCAAACCAGAATTGTTCAATTGGGAGTTCTAGGGTCAGCATCTTCAAAACATCTGGAACCTTTGGAAGGTTTGGCCCCATTGTTAAATCGATACATGGAACACCTGCTGGGATTGGAAAACCAGCGTCAGAGATAACGATGCGATCAAAGTGGCCGGTACGGGCAACCATTGCAGAAATATCGCGATTTAAAATTCCGGTGTATTTCATTTGCTTCTCTCCTTGGTGCTTTTAGTTTTGTTTTAGGTTTATGGATTTTATTGATTTGCGTTGATGAATGCTAGAACTTCGTCTGGCTTTGGTGAAGCCATCGCCGCACCTTTTCTTGTGACCTTAAGCGTAGCGGCATAGACGCCGAACTTTGCCGCACTAAAGATGTCATCGCCTTGGGCCAAACGAGCCGCCAAGTTTGCACACATGGTGTCGCCGGCACCGATGGTGTCGATCGCAGTAACCGAAGGTGCCGAGATGGTTTCACTTCGAGTGCCATCGGTTACAAAACAACCTTTTGGCCCGAGTGTGATTACTACATCCTTGCAACCAAGCATCTTGGAAAGTGCCTTTGCTTGTTCTTCTACGCCTTGCTTAATTCCCGTTAACTCTTCGGCTTCACCTTCGTTAGGTACAACCACATCGACCAGACCGACATATGGATCAAGAGGTGCGATTGGCGCTGGCGTTAAAACTACTTTCACGCCATTTGCTTTCGCAATCTTTGCCGCAGCTACTGCCCCATCGATTGGTAGTTCTAATTGCAAGAGCAAGATATTCGAATCGATGATGGTTTGCTTGTGGCGTTCTACGTAAGCGGCATCCCCTAGATCATTTGATTGCGGAATTATGATGATTGAATTATCGCCATCGGAAGTCTGCACTGAAATATGTCCAACGCCGGTACCTAAGTGGGCATGACGTTCGATATCGGTTGCTTGCACGCCTTCATCGTTAAAAGCCTTCATGAAATCATCACCGAAAGAATCGGTTCCAAGATTTCCAAGCATGGCTGAATGAACTCCGGTGCGACCAGCAGCTATCGCCTGATTAAAACCTTTGCCACCTAGTGCGATCGAGAAACTTTCACCACGAATTGTTTCGCCAGACTTTGGCCGACGTGGCGTATATGCCACTAGGTCCATCATGAAGCTTCCTAGTGTTACAACCTTTGGTGTCATTTGTTGGTTGCCTTGCCAAGTGCGCCGCCTGGATGGCGCTTTCCAAAATCAGCTGATGTGAAATTCTTATGAACCATCAGCGCACTAGCTAGCGCATCACCAAGAGCGATAGTTAGTGTAGTTGAAGTTGTTGGTGCAAGGTTTAGTGGGTCTGCCTCTTTATCGAAAGCAATATTAAGGAGAGCATCCGATGTTGTTGCTAGTGAAGACTCATGCTTTGCGGTGATCGCAATAACTTTATTTCCCCATTGCTTTGCCATCTTGGCAATTGCAACAACTTCGGCGGTTTCACCTGAATTTGAAATTGCGATCAGTAAATCACCTGGAGTTAGTGCGCCAGAATCACCATGAAGTGCATCTGCTGCGTGCATAAAGAATGAAGGTGTGCCGGTGCTTGCAAGGGTCGCCGAAATCTTTGCGCCCACAAGCCCTGACTTTCCAAGACCTGTAACCACTACATGGCCTTTGGTTTCAACCAAAAGATCTAGTGCATCGGAGATCTTTTCATCTAAGCCTGATGCGAACTTTTCTAGCGCAGCAATTTCGGTTGTGAGTGCATTTCTAGCAGCTGCTAGTGCATTTGTTAGATCGGCCATTAAATTGCATCCTTTGTTTCAACACCATTTACAGTGCGGAGAATCTTCCATGGATTTGAATTTTGTAGCGCTGGCGAAAGCAATTCATCGGCAAAGCCTTGATGTGCAACCGGGCGCATAAAGCGATAAACCGAATCCAAACCAACCGAAGTTGTGTGGCTGGAAGAGGAAGGCCATTGACCACCATGTTGCATCGCAGCCGTTACTGCTACTGCGGTTGGGAAGCCATTTTGAATAACACGGCCAGCGATCTCACCAAGCGCATCGATAATCTCTTGGATATTCGCACCGGTTTCACCTGAACCAATATGGAGTGCGGCGCAAAGTTGGCCTTCCATTTGCTTTGCTCCCTTGGCAAAGTCAGCGAAATCAGCGCGGATAATTACTGTGGTTGGACCAAAGTGTTCTTCAAGTAATTCATGATTCGCCTTGGCATCTTTCCAATCAACGACAAATACGGTTGGTGTAACACCAAATCCGGCGTCACTTGCTTGGCCAGAAAATACCTTTAAACCGCCTTGCTTAGATAAGTTTGCAATAGCTGATGAATAGCGATCAGCGATTCCTTTATTTAATAATGGTGCAACTGCGAGGGTTGCTAAATACTTTTCAACCTCGCTTATAAAGGCATCGCCTTCGGCGCCATTTGGAATAACCAAGATTCCTGGCTTGGTACAGAACTGACCCGATCCAAGTGTTGCTGAATCAAGGGCTGCTTTGGCTTGATCTGCCGCCTTATCCTTTAATGAATTCGGTGTGAAGAAAACTGGATTTAGCGATCCCATTTCGGCAAAAACCGGAATTGGTACTTCGCGCTTTGCGGCTGCGTCGACCAAAATCTTTCCAACTAATCCAGATCCAGTAAATCCGATTGCTGTGATCTCAGGATTATTAACAATTGCATAAGTTAAATCAGGGGCGCTTCCTTGAACCATGCCAAAGGCATCGGCACTAATTCCTTCTTTTGCCAATCCTTCAACGACTGCTTCATGCATGATTTGGCAGGTATTTGGATGAGAAGGATGAGCCTTAACTACGACCGGACATCCGGCTGCGATTGCGGATGCACTATCGCCACCAATTACCGAGAACGCAAAAGGAAAGTTAGATGCCGCAAAAATTCCAACAACACCTAGTGGTTGATTGGCTTTACGGATATCTGGTCTCGCCGCAGGAACCCAATTTGCATCAGGCAAATCAATAATTGCTTGCAAATGCTTTCCGGTTTCAACCATCTTGGCGAATTGCTCAAGTTGGAAGACGGTGCGTGAAAGCTCGCCGGTTAACCGACCATTAGGAAGCGCGGTCTCTTTCATTGTTACTTCAATCAACTTTTCACGACGTGATTCAACTGCCGCACCAATTGCTCGAAGGATTGCCGCACGCTTTGCTGGTGTCGCCTTAGCTAGCTCGACCTTAGTTTTTGCTGCTTTCGCAATCGCATCAACTACATCTTGGGCTGAACTCTCATTAAATGTGGCGCCGAACTTTTCACCAGTAGTTGGGTCAACGGCTTGAAAGGTTGTGGTCATGAGTTAAGCCTACCGCCTTGCTTGGACCCGAAAAGGGTCGAAATTTTCTGATCTTTATTCGATGGCAGAGGCAAATTGGCTGGCGTAAAGGTTGTAGTAGAAACCTTTCTTTGCCATCAAGTCAGTGTGGTTTCCCTGTTCGATCAATGAGCCCTTATCCATAACCAAAATGATGTCTGCATCACGAATAGTTGAAAGGCGATGGGCAATAACAAATGAGGTTCGACCGATGCGCAACTTTGCCATTGCTTGTTGCACCAACACTTCGGTGCGGGTGTCGACCGAACTTGTGGCTTCGTCAAGAATGAGGATCGCTGGATCTGCCATAAAGGCACGAGCAATTGTAAGTAATTGACGCTGCCCATTTGAAATGGTTGCGTTGTCATCAGTCAATAAAGAATCATAACCATTTGGCAGCGCACGCAAGAAGTGATCAATATTTGCCGCCTTTGCAGCTTCCAGAACTTTCTCGTGTGATGGATCTAAACTTCCAAACTCAATATTTTCGCGCATGCTTCCCGTGAAGAGCCAGGTTTCTTGCAGCACCATACCGAATTGACGACGGAGATTATCGCGCGTCAACTCTCTAGTATCGATGCCATCTAAAGTAATGCGACCGCCATTTAACTCATAGAAACGCATGATCAAATTAACCAAGGTGGTTTTGCCGGCACCAGTTGGACCAACGATTGCAACAGTTTCACCAGGCTTAACGACTAAGTTGAAATTTTCGATGAGCGGCTGATCTGAAACATATCGAAATGAAACATTTTCAAAGGTAATTGCACCAGTTGCTCGATCAATTGTTTTGCAATCCTGTCGATCTGGACGTTCTTCGGGGGCATCCAAAAGTTCAAAGAGACGTTCTGCGGAAGCGACACCCGATTGAATTGTGTTCATCAGTCCGGCTATTTGTGCCAGCGGCATACCAAATTGGCGTGAATATTGAATAAAGGCTTGAACATCGCCAAGCGACATAGTTCCGGTAGCTACTCGGTAACCACCAAGAACCGAGATTCCGACGTAAATCAAATTCGAAATCAATTGCGTTGAAGGCTGGATGATGCCCGACATGAATTGAGCGTTGAAGCTCGATTCGTAAAGATTTTGATTTAATTGATCAAAATCCGCAACCGCCTGTTTACGTCGGCCAAAGACCTTCACAAGTGAATGACCGGTATGCATCTCTTCGACATGGCCATTCAACTTTCCGGTCCAATCCCATTGGGCGATGAATTGTTTCTGTGATGCCTTAGCAATTCGAATCGAAGCAAACATAGAAAGCGGTATTGCAATCAATGAAATAAGCGCCAACTCTGGGCTTATCCAAACCATCATTATTAATACAGAGATAACCGTAAGGAAGGAGTTCAGAATTTGAGAAAGGCCTTGCTGCATGGAGTTGGAAATATTGTCTACGTCATTGGTCACTCGGCTAAGTAAGTCACCGCGAGATTGGGTGTCAAAATAGCTAAGTGGGAGACGACCAATCTTCTCTTCGGCCAAGCGACGCAATCGGTAAACCGTCTTTTGAGTAACTCCCGCCATCAAATATGCCTGAGCCCACATAAAGAGCGCTGAAACCACATAAAGTACAAGGGCAAGCAAAAGTATTTTGCTAATTGCGCTGAAATTTATTCCTTGACCCGGAACTACCGAACTCTTATTTAGCATGTCGGCCAGGCGTCCTTCACCGCGTGCGCGAAGTCCTGCAATAGCTTGGGCCTTAGTTACATTTGCCGGAATGTGGCGACCGAGGAATCCATAAAAAATATAATTTGTCGCACGACCTAAAATCTTCGGACCGAAAGCACCGATAGTCACACTCGAAGTAATCAAAATAAAAACAAGTACTAATGATTTACGTTCTTCACCAACTTCACGAAGTAATCGCTTAAAAGAACCTCGGAAATCTTTAGATTTTGCGGGTGGTGCGCCAAACATCCCGCGCATTGGTCCACCGCCAGGACCCATTCCCCCGGGGCGACCTCCTACTGGTCTTGCTCCACTTGGTCTTGAACTTCCGGACATGCTCATGCGGCTTCCTCCGGACTTAACTGGGAAAGCACAATTTCTTTATAGGTTTCGCAACTCTCCATCAATTGATGGTGCGTTCCGATGCCAGCAATCTTTCCCGCATCTAAAACAATAATTTGATCGGCTTCCAAGATCGTGCTGACACGTTGAGCCACAACTATGAGCGTTGAATTATCCGATGCAGCCCGAAGACTTGCCCGCAATTTTGAATCGGTGCTGTAATCAAGGGCTGAAAAGCTATCGTCCAATAAGTAGATCTGTGGATTTTTAACTATTGCTCGTGCAATTGAAAGTCTCTGACGTTGTCCACCAGAAAAATTGGTACCGCCTTGCGCTACTTGCGCCAAGAGACCATCTGAACTCTCCCGTACAAAATCGTCTGATTGAGCGATTGTTAAAGCACGATACATCTCATCATCGGTCGCATCTGGCTTTCCATAACGTAGATTGTCGGCGATCGTTCCACCAAAAAGGAAGGCCCGCTGTGGAACAAGCCCAATCTCGGACCAAATATTTTCAAGTGATTGATCTCTGACATCAACGCCATCCATCAAGACTTGACCACTTGTCGCATCGATAAAGCGTGGAATTAAATTTAATAAAGTGGTCTTTCCGCTGCCAGTACTCCCGATAATTGCTGTGAATTGACCAGGTTTGGCTGTGAATGAAACACCCGAAAGGATTGGATGCTCTGCTCCCGGGTATCTAAATTCAACATCCCTGAATTCAATTACTCCGTTTCGCACTTTTGGCGAAATCGGTGTCGTTGTATCAACAACCGAAGATTTTGTGACCAGAACTTCTTGGATACGATCTGCACTTGCCTGAGCTCGAGGGATCATCAATGACATCATGACTGCCATCATCACGCTTCCCAGAATCTGCATAATGTAGGAAAGAAATGCCGTTAGATTTCCGATCGGCATCGAGCCACTGTCAATCAGCTTTCCACCAAACCAAAGCACTGCAACGCTAGTCAAATTCAGAATCATCATTAAAAGCGGGAACATGATTGCAAAGGTTCGAGTTACTGAAAGACTCGTTTTCATCAACTCGGTTGAGGCATCCGCAAATCGTTCTTCCTCAAACTTTGTTTTAACAAATGCTCGTACGACTCGGACACCTGCAATTTGCTCGCGGAGAACCAGGTTAATTCGATCGATCTTGACTTGCATAACCTTAAAAAGAGGAACCACTCTGCGCAGAAGTAAATAGATAATTCCGCTCATCAGAGGAACGACAATGATTAGCAATTCCGAAAGTTTTACATCGGTTCTAAGGGCCATAATTACGGCGCCAATTGCTGTGATCGGCGCCGAGACCATCATGGTCAATCCCATAAAAAGAACCATTTGGACTTGCTGCACATCATTTGTATTTCGCGTAATTAATGAGGGTGCACCAAATTGATTAAGTTCTCGAGCTGAAAATTCCTCAACTGTTGAAAATACTTTGCTGCGAAGATCGCGGCCAAAGGCCATAGAAACCTTAGCTGCGAAATATGCAATTAGGACCGAAGCTCCCATAATCAGCAAGGAAGAGGCCAACATAATTTGACCGATATGCCAAATGTAAGAAACGTTTCCTTTTGCTACGCCATTGTTTATAAGGTCAGCATTCAAATTTGGCAAATAAAGATTAAATATGGCTTGAAGCAAAAGCAAGATCATCACAAACGCCACTTGTAGGCGGTAAGGTTTTAGAAACTTACGCAAAATAAGAGTTAGCACTTACCTTCCTCTCCTATTTTGTAGGTCCACCTGGCTAAAACCTGCGAGGATCTACCTCATGCGAATCGTATCCATAGACCAAATAAAAAGCGTGTTAAAGGACATTCCTGATAATCCGCGAATTTTGGCCTCTGGAAATTTCGCTACACCGAAAACCTTATTGCAAGCGATCGACGAGACGATACCCACATATACCCTCCACATGCTTAATGCCCAGTTGGGAATTCCGGATCGAGAAGGCGTTAAATATGAAACTGCATTTGTCGGCCCCGGAATGCGAAATTCACCAAGACTGAATTATGTTCCTTCTAGATTAAGTCTTTTGCCAGTTCTAATTCGTGATCATTTAATTCCAGATATTGTTCTAATTCATACCTCGCAACGTCGTTTTGACACTGTTTCGCTTGGCACGGAAGTAAATATCTTGCCGGCCGCAATTGAAAAAGTTCGAGCACGGGGCGGAATTGTCATTGCACAAGCCAATAAAAATATGCCATACACCTATGGCGATGCCCAGATTTATGAGAATGAAATTGATTTCTTAGTCGAAATTGATGAGCCGTTAGCTGAACATCACCAACTCCACCTAACTCCGATCGCAAGGTCTATTGGTGAAAAGATTGCCGAGCTTGTCCAAGATCAATCAACTCTCCAAATGGGAATTGGTGCTGTGCCTGATGCGGTTCTTGAACTACTAAAGACGCGCAAGGGCCTTCGAATCTGGACAGAAATGTTTAGCGATGGAGTTTTAAATCTTCACAAGGCTGGCGCACTCGATAGCGAAGTACCAATAACGGCTTCCTTCATCTTTGGCTCAAATGAACTTTATGAGTGGTTAAATTTAAATCGCCGGGTACAGATGTTGCGTACTGAGAAGACCAATGACCCAAGCCAGATTGCAAAGCAGGCTCGAATGACTTCGGTTAATGCCGCACTTCAAGTTGATCTCTATGACCAGGCAAATGCATCCAGAGTTCGTGGGCGAATATATTCAGGATTTGGGGGATCAACGGATTTCATAGTTGGCGCGTTGCACTCACGTGGGGGCCGATCTTTTATGGCTCTTCCCTCATGGCACGAAAAGACAAACTCATCAAATATAGTTCCATTAATTGATGAAGCAGTAACAAGTTTCCAACATTCATACGTTGTGACCGAACAGGGCATCGCTAAATGCTTTGGTAAATCTCAATCTGAACAGGCTCAGAATCTAATCAATTTTGCGGCGCATCCAAAGGCAAAAGAGGTATTGACGCAGGCAGCGAAAGAGATGGGTCTTAATTAATTTATTTGCGCCGAGCGGTGGTAAATCGTGGGCGATCGGTTAAATCTTTATGAAGGGCAATCGCTTCAAAATCTTTCTCCAACTCTGCGGCGATTAGTGGACCTTGAAGTTCGTTATGTTCGATTGCAAAAAGCCCAGCGCTCTTAAGTAAGCGGCTTGCTGCGCCGATGAATTCAATTGGAATCTCCATGCCATTTACCGGTCCGCCAAAAAGTGCTTGCTTCGGTTCAAAGTTCAATTCCTCTGGGATATTTGCACCATCAGGCAAATAAGGCGGATTAGCAACGACGACATCGCATTTGATTCCTTCTAGCGCATCCTTGGCACTAGCCGAAACAATTCGAACATTTTGATCGTGCTTCTCAACATTGCGCTTTAACCAAACGAGCGCTTCATCTGATTTCTCAACCGCAACAACATGTACTTCCTTTTTGCCAGCCGTTTCACTAGCAATCGAGATCGCAATTGCGCCGGTACCAGAACCAAGGTCAACCAGGCTTACCGGATCTGGAAATGCATTTAATTGATGGAGAACTTCATCAACCATAACTTCTGTTTCTGGGCGAGGGATTAGTACCCCTGGACCAACTTCGTATTCCAAATATCTAAATGGTGCGCTCCCAACGATATATTGGGTTGGCTTTCCGCTTAGTCGTTCTGCAATTGCTTTGATAAATGATTCGCGAATTGAATCTGAATCCTCTTGGGGAACATCAATGGTTCGGGCATGCAACTCCATGCGATTAACGCCCAAGATATTTGCCAGAAGCAATTCGGCATCAACGCTACCGATGTTCTTAGTAGCTAGTTGTTCCTTGCCGAAATTGAGGAGCTCTTTAACCAGCACTTTGGGCAAGCTTTGCTAACTTATCGGCTTCCAATAGCGCATCGATAACTGGGTCTAATTCCCCATTCAAAACCGAATCAAGGTTGCTGGATTTAAAGTTAACGCGGTGATCGCTTAAACGATTTTCGGGATAGTTGTAGGTACGGATGCGTTCGGAACGATCCACTGTCCGGACTTGTTGTTTACGAGCTGCTGCGGCTTCGGCATCGGCTTGTTCTTGCGCATGGGCCAGCAATCTGGCGCGCAAAATACGCATCGCCGATTCCTTGTTTTGCAATTGTGATTTTTCATTCTGACAGGAAACAACCACTCCGGTTGGAATATGGGTAATACGGACTGCGGAGTCGGTGGTGTTCACCGATTGACCACCTGGGCCAGATGAACGGTAAACATCGATTCGCAGATCTTGTTGGCGAATTTCAACATCGACTTCATCGGCTTCGGCAAGAATTAGAACACCAGCTGCGGAAGTATGAATACGTCCTTGGCTTTCGGTTTCTGGAACTCGTTGCACGCGGTGCACGCCGCCTTCAAACTTTAACTTTGCATAAGGTGATTGCCCAGGTTCGGCAACGCCCTTTGATTTAACAGCCATGGAAATTTCTTTATAGCCGCCCATTTCAGATTCGGCGTAATCAATAATTTCGCATTTCCAATTATGTTTTTCGGCATAGCGTTGATACATCCGAAGTAGATCACCAGCAAAGAGCGCTGATTCATCACCGCCCACACCTGCTTTGATTTCCAAAATTACATCTCGATCATCGTTAGGGTCACGAGGAAGTAATAACTCTTCTAACTTTGTTTCGGTCTCGGCTAATTTGCTTTCAAGGGCTGGAATTTCACTGGCGAATTCCGGATCATCGGCCGCCATCTCTTTTCCGGCGGCTAAATCATCTTGCGCAGATTTCCAGGCACGGTATCCGGCGATTATTGGGCCGAGTGCGGCATAGCGCTTTCCAAGTTGGCGAGCTTTGCCTTGATCCCCATGAATTGCGGGATCAGCCATCTGCTTTTCTAACTCTTCATATTCGGCAAGGAGCGCAGGAACTTTTGGAAAGCGATCATTTACATCAGCCATTTGTCTGCCTCCTATTCCTTAATTCCGTTAATTAGTGTTCTCAAGAATATGTTTAAAAAATAAAAAGACCGCACTTATTCGAATTAATCGAATTAAGTACGGTCTTTAAAAAAGCTACTTGTTGCCGGTTTGTGCTTTCTTGCCAAAGCGCTCTTCGAACTTCGCTACGCGGCCGCCGGTATCGAGGATACGTTGCTTGCCGGTGTAGAACGGGTGGCATACTGAACAAACTTCAACATAAATTGAGCCAGATTCCTTTGTGCTGCGGGTTGTGAAAACTTCACCGCAACCACAAGTAACAGTGGTCTCTACATAATTTGGATGGATCTCTGACTTCATTTTTTTCTCCTTGTGGTGACTGGGTCGGGTTTCCCGTGAACCAGTGCCGTTTAGTGCTCGGATCGGAAGTTTAACCCGCGCGGGTTAAAAGGGAAAATTAAGGAACTTTTACCGCTTAGTCATTCGAATTTGCGCTTGCTGCTGGCGTACTCGCCCCAGCTAAGCCGCCTTCGGCATTCGTTGTCTTCTGGATCTGCATCAAGAATTCAACATTCGACTTGGTTCCCTTCATGCGCTCAAGCAATAGCTCGAGTGCTTGTTGTGGCTCGAGTGCGTGAAGTACCCGACGCAAACGCCAAACAATTGAAAGCTCTTCAGTTCCCATAAGAATTTCTTCTTTACGAGTACCAGAACCAACAACATCAACCGCTGGGAAGATTCGCTTATCAGCGAACTTGCGGTTAAGAATCAATTCCATATTTCCAGTTCCCTTGAATTCTTCGAAGATAACTTCATCCATCTTCGAACCAGTATCAACAAGAGCTGTTGCAAGAATGGTTAGCGATCCGCCATTTTCAACGTTACGTGCGGCACCGAAGAACTTCTTTGGTGGATATAGCGCTGCTGAATCAACACCGCCAGAAAGAATACGACCTGATGCTGGAGCGGCGATGTTGTATGCGCGGCCCAAACGAGTAATTGAGTCAAGTAGAACGACAACATCGTGGCCAAGTTCAACCAAACGCTTTGCGCGCTCGATTGCCAATTCGGCAACAGAGGTGTGGTCATCTGCTGGACGATCGAATGTTGAAGCGATTACTTCACCCTTGATCGAGCGTTGCATATCGGTAACTTCTTCTGGGCGTTCATCAACAAGTACAACCATCAAGTGACATTCAGGGTTATTTGTTGTGATCGCATTCGCAATTGATTGCAGGACCATGGTCTTACCAGCCTTTGGTGGCGAAACGATAAGTCCGCGTTGACCCTTACCAATTGGTGAGATCAGATCAATAACGCGAGTTGTAAGAATGTTTGGTTCGGTCTCAAGGCGCAGACGCTCTTGTGGGTAAAGCGGAACCAGCTTTGCAAATTCAATACGTTCCTTAGAAGTCTCTGGATCAGAACCATTTACAGTTTCAACGCGAACGAGTGCATTGAACTTCTCTTTACGTTCTCCTTCACGTGGTTGGCGAACGGAACCAGTAATTACATCGCCCTTGCGCAATCGATAGCGACGAACTTGTTGAAGTGAAACATAGACATCATTTGGACTTGGTAGATAACCACCGGTACGAATGAATGCGTAGTTTTCTAAGATATCTAGAAGTCCACCAACAGGTAGCAAGACATCGTCTTCGGAAATTTGAATTTCGCGCTCTTCGCGATTTCCGCGATCACGGAAGCGATTATTACGATCTCCGCGTTCACGACGGTTATGGCGATCACGGCCACCACGGTCACGGCCACCACGATCTTGGTCAGAGTTATTTCCAACCCATTCCTTCTTATTAACATCAGCATCAGACGCGTCATTTGGGTTTGAACCTTGGTTCTCGCCATCATCATCATGATCGTCGTCGTCATCGGAGTTTTTATTACTTGAACCATTATTTGAATTCTTGTTTTGACCTTTGTTGCCACCCTTGCGGCGGGCGTCGCGTTCTGCGCGCTTTGCTTCGCGTTCAGCTTTTGCAGCTTCGCGGTTTGCGGCTTGTAGGTCGGCGATTGCTGTGACTAGATCGCCCTTTTTCATAGTTGCGGCATCTTCTATCCCTAATTGGCCGGCAACCTTCTTCAACTCTGGAAGAAGCATCGCGGATAGTTCGCCGTTATCTTTTGCTGTTGCCATATTTTTTCTTTTATCTCTTCTTTTGATTTATTCTGGTTTATTCCACTCGTTGCTTTAAATTGCTTTAAATTGCTTTAAGTGGATTTATGCGGATTCCTAATTACTTGACCATCTTGGAAATACTTCGGAATTATTTTTTATTGATATTTTTGATTTTATCCGGATCACTTACCGAAGATTTCTCGGTCGTCCTGATGGGTAAAACTTAGCACAGGGCCTTGGCCTTGGGCAAAATTACGCGTTATTGAACCCCGTGTTGCGAGATTGCCACTTTTTGAGCGGTAAATGAGCTTCCAGCTAGGCGCATTACTTCCTCGGCCTCAAGATCATCCAAAGTGTGAAGCACTAGTACCGATGGACCTGCGCCAGAAACAGTTGCCGCAACTCCAGCTGCACGAAGTTTATTAACTAGGGCCAATGACTTTGGCATCGCTTCGGTGCGATATTCCTGGTGAAGTAAATCGGTTGTGGCTTCAAGCAATAGATCTGGACGTGATTGAAGGGCATGCACCAACAACGCTGTGCGCGCAGAATTTAGCGCCGCATCATGATGGGAAATGGTCTCTGGCAATAATTTACGTGCTTTTGAAGTTGAAAGATGCGCTTCTGGAACAAAAACAATTGCCTTAATACGTGGATCTACCTTTGTCGCAACTGCGCGACCAATTTCTGAGCCATCGCTATTAATACTGGACCAAGCAATAGTGGCGCCACCAAGTACGGCAGCTCCGACGTTATCTGGATGTCCTTCTAATTCGGTTCCGAGTGCAATTAAATCTTCATCGGTCATTAGTTGATCACCGCCGAGAACTAATTCGCGCGCAAGAGTTAAACCACCAACAATTGCGGCGGCAGAAGAACCAAGGCCACGGCCATGAGGAATCACATTTAGTTGGCGAAGCGCAATGCCGCGAGCTTTTGAGCCAGTGAAATCTTTAGAACCCATATGTTCAAAACCGCGAAGCATCGCGCGAATAACTAAATTGCTCTTATCTTTCTTAACTTCATCGGCGCCTTCACCAGAAATATCAATATCAAATCCAGGCTCATCCAAAATTTGTGCGGCATAACGATCGCGAATATCGAGCGCTAAACCAAAGCAATCAAAACCTGGTCCCAAATTAGCGCTTGTCGCAGGAACGCTTACCTGCACCATCGCCGCTTTGAAATTGAGTCTCGAGACTGGATGCGCCATTTAAATTAAACCAATCGCTTGTGCTGCGCTCTTTAGATCAACCGGAATAACAGTTGGCGCTGCAGCATGATCTAAAACCCAATTAACATCCTTCAAACCGTTTCCGGTTACGGTAATTACAATCTTCTTACCCTTTGGCAATTTACCTTCGGATTGCTTCTTCAAAAGTCCAGCGATTCCAGCGGCGCTTGAAGGTTCAACGAAGACGCCTTCCTTTGCTGCAACGAATCGATATGCCGAAAGAATTTCTTCATCGGTAACGCTATCGATTAAGCCACCTGATGAATCGCGTGCATCAACTGCTTGTTGCCATGATGCTGGATTGCCAATTCGAATTGCGGTTGCGATTGTGTCTGGTTCGGTTACAACTTTTCCTAAAACAATTGGCGCGGCGCCAGCTGCTTGGAAGCCCCACATCTCAGGTAGCTTCTTTGAAAGTTTATCTGCGTAATATTCCTTGTAGCCCTTCCAGTATGCGGTGATATTTCCAGCATTGCCAACTGGCAAGACATGGATATCTGGCGCATCGCCAAGGAGATCTACTACTTCAAAGCTAGCGGTCTTCTGACCTTCGATTCGATATGGGTTTACTGAATTAACAAGTGCAACCGGATAGTTATCTGAAAGTTCGCGGGCCAAAGTTAGGCAATCATCAAAATTGCCTTTAACTTGCAACAAGGTTGCGCCATGCGCGATCGCTTGTGCCAACTTACCCATTGCAATCTTTCCATCTGGAACTAATACAACTGGTCGCATGCCAGCTTTTGTTGCGTAGGCTGCAGCTGAAGCCGAAGTATTTCCAGTCGATGCACAAATAACTGCCTTTGCACCATCTTCTAACGCCTTAGACATCGCCATCGTCATACCGCGATCTTTAAAGGAACCGGTTGGATTTGCGCCTTCTACCTTTAACCAAACTTCGTTATCTAACATCTCTGAAAGTACGCATGCCGCAACAAGTGGTGTGCCACCTTCGCGAAGTGTTACTACCGGAGTCTTCTTGGAAACCGGTAAACGATCGCGGTATTCCTCAATTACTCCGCGCCATTGATGCGCGCCCTTCTTCTTGAAAAGGCTCATGCAATGGTTCCTTCCACGCGAATAACGCTAGTTACATGCTTAACGGTATTTAAAACTTCTAATTGCTTAACCGTTGCCGCAAGAGCTGATTCATTTGCTGGGTGGGTTAAAACAATCAATTCGGCATCTGGGCCACGGCCATCTTGGCGAACTGTCAGAATCGAAACATCATTTGCCGCAAATACATTTGCCACCGATGCAAGCACACCAGGAATATCTTGAACATCCATGCGGATCGAATAACGAGTGCTGGTTGAACCAATTGGCGCAATCTTCATATGCGCATAATCGGTTTCGGTTGGTCCGAGGCTTCCTTCATTTCGATTACGTGCAACCGCAACTAAGTCCCCGAGAATTGCTGAAGCTGTTGGGGTGCCACCAGCGCCGCGACCGTAGAACATCAGTTCGCCAGCAGATTCGCATTGCACGAATACAGCGTTAAAAGCTTCGCGAACGGCTGCAAGTGGATGAGTACGTGGAATCAAAGTTGGATGAACGCGAACCGTGATGGTTTCGCCATCGGCATTTGCTTCAGCAATCGCCAGAAGTTTGATGGTAAATCCCATCTCCTTTGCTACCGAAACATCGTCGGCAGTAATTGCAGTAATTCCTTCGCGATAAACATCTACATCGGAAACATCGGTATGAAAAGCAAGGCCAGCCAAAATTGCCGCCTTTGCTGCGGCATCAAATCCTTCAACATCAGCAGTTGGATCTGCTTCGGCATAGCCAAGTGCTTGTGCCTCTTTAAGCGCAGATTCAAAGGATGCGCCTGATTCGTCCATCTTGGTAAGAATGTAATTTGTTGTTCCGTTAACAATTCCCATAACGCGCTCGACATGATCGCCAACAAGTGATTCCGCCATTGGTCGAAGAATTGGAATCGCGCCAGCTACTGCTGCTTCGTAGTAAAGATCAACATCGGCTTCATCAGAAGCGTGGAAAAGTTCCCAGCCATGTTTCGCAAGCAACGCTTTATTGGCAGTTACAACGGCCTTGCCATTTTTCATCGCTGAAAGAATTAATTCATGAGCTGGATCGATGCCACCCATAACTTCAATAACAAGGTCAATATTTGGATCTTCAACAATTGACTTCAAGTCAGTTGTGAAAAGTTCCGAAGGAATCCCTGGGCGAGCACGTTTGGCATCGCGAACCGCAATCTTTACTAACTCTAATTTTGCGCCAGAGCGTGCTGAGAGATCTTCGGCATTGGCAACAAGGAGTCTGGCTACTTCGCTGCCGACAATTCCGCAGCCAAGCATCCCCACTCGAAGTGTTTTACCGCTGGCAACCATGGTCCTATTCTCCCCTATTTTTTAGGGCGGCCGTGCCGTATTTATCGACTTTTAGAGTTTTTTAGGTGCTTGAACTACATCTAAAGCTAACAAATCTTTTTCGTTTTCGCGGCGAACAATGATCCGGGCGGTTCCATCAATAACCGCAACAACTGCCGGTTTCATCATGTGGTTGTAATTGCTGGCCATGCTTCGGCCATATGCACCGGTTGCTGGAATCGCAATCAAATCCCCTGGAGTTACATCACTTGGTAAATCAATTTCGCGAATCAAGATATCCCCGCTTTCGCAATGCTTACCAACTAAACGCGATGAAATTCCAGATGCCTTTGATGTTCGATTTGCGAGGATTGCAAAATATTCCGCGGAATAAAGTGCCGGACGAATGTTGTCACTCATTCCCCCATCAACTGCAATGTAGCGACGGGTTGTACCGCCATCTAAATTAACGGTCTTGGTTGTTCCAACTTCGTAAAGTGTTGTTGTCGTTGGGCCAGAGATCGCGCGACCAGGTTCGATAGAAACAAGTGGGATCGAGATATTTTGCTTCTTGCATTCGGCTTTCACTTGTGCGGCAAGGGCAGACATAGCCAAATCTGGATCGTAAGTACTTTCATTTGGTAGGTAGGCAATGCCATAACCACCACCCAAATCAAGTTCCGGAAGTTGGCGATTGAAATGCGAGCTAAATTTTGCAAGAAGTTCGATCAGCCTTGTAGCTGCGGCTTCAAAACCATCGGATTCAAAGATTTGCGAGCCAATATGGCAGTGAACACCAAGCAAAGTTAGATTGCTCGCCGCTTCAACAGATTCGATTGCCTTCCAGGCATCACCGCTTGCGATTGAGAATCCAAACTTCACATCTTCATGGGCGGTAGAAATAAATTCGTGGGTGTGGGCTTCAACGCCAGGGGTTACCCGGATTAGTACCGATTGATTCTTACCAGCCGCTTTGGCAAGTCGATTCATGCGTTCGATCTCTTGATGTGAGTCCACAACAATCTTGGAAACGCCAACTTCAATTGCCCGAGCAATTTCTGATTCGGATTTGTTATTCCCATGAACTTCTATTCGGGCGGGATCGAAATTAGCTGCAAGTGCAACTGCAAGTTCCCCACCGGTGCAAACATCAATTCCAATTCCAGAATCTAAAATCCACTTGGCAACTTCAACGCTAATAAAAGATTTTGAGGCGTAGTAAACCTGGCCGGCTTGCTCGCCAAAGTGACGGTGTAGCGCGCTCTTCCAAGCGTTAAGGCGCAACTTAAAATCTGCTTCATCAATAACAAAAAGTGGCGTACTAAATTCTTTGGCCAAAGCTGTCGCAGTGCAGCCGCCGATAACTAATTCACCGTTAACCAACTTTGAATTAGTCGAGAAATTCTCCGGCAGGAAAGTCATCGTTACATCTTCTCCGGTGCACTAACACCCAGTAGTTCTAGACCGTTAGCAATTACTTGCGCAGTTGCTAAGCAAAGTGTGGCACGCGCGCTATGAAGCTCGCTTGGAGATTCATCGCCCAGCGGTAGAACCCGGCAGTCGGCATAAAAGCGGTGATAGACGCCGGCTAATTCTTCAACATATCTAGCAACCCGATGTGGTTCGCGAAGTTCAGCGGCGGTGGCAACTACCTTTGGAAATTCACCAAGGGCGCCAATTAATTCGCGTTCGCGTTCATGCACCAACAATTCTGGATGTATTTGTTCCGCGCCATATTTAATTCCTAGATCCGATGCGTTACGAAGTACCCCGCAAATACGAGCATGGGCATATTGCACGTAATAAACCGGATTCTCATTTGTGCGGCTTCGCAAAATATCAACATCCATCACCATCGGAGTATTGGCGGGATAGCGAATCAATGTGTAACGCGCTGCGTCAACGCCAACTTTTTCTACAAGTTCTTCCAAAGTAATTACAGTTCCGGCGCGCTTGGAAAGTTTTACCTCTTCCCCGCCTTCCATAATTTTCACCATCTGACCGATTAAAACTTCGATGTTGTAATTTGGATCATCACTATTACATGCAGCGAGTGCTTTTAAGCGATGGACGTAACCATGGTGATCTGCACCAAGCATGTAGATACAAATATCGAAGCCACGTTCGCGCTTTGAGATGTAATAAGCCGAATCCGATGCGAAGTAGGCAAGAGATCCGTCGGACTTAACCATCACGCGATCTTTATCGTCACCGAAATCTGTAGTGCGAAGCCAAGTTGCACCATCTAATTCAAAGACATGACCCTTTGATTTCAGGACATCTTGGCAGTGCTGGAAGAAGGTTCCCTCGTACAAACTTTTCTCGGAGAACCAAACATCGAAGTGAGTGCCAAAGCGATCAAGCACATCTTGTTGTTGCTTCAATTGAAGTTGGTAGCCTGCTTGCAAGAATGCTGCAGAAAGTTCTGGTTCGGAAAGTTTTAGAATATCTGGCTGAGCTGTAACGATCTCTTTCGCTAAATCATCAATGTAGGCGCCGTGATATCCATTCTCCGGACGGGGTTCACCTTTTGCCGATGCAAGAATCGATAAGCCAAAGAGCTCCATCTGATTTCCACGATCATTTACATAAAATTCACGAGTAACCGATGCACCAGCAGCGGATAGAACGCGGCCAAGTGCGTCGCCAACCGCAGCCCATCTTGTATGACCCAAGTGCAATGGTCCGGTTGGATTTGCACTAACAAATTCCAAGTTGATCTTTATGCCTTGCAAAACTTTGCCGGTTCCGTATTTCTTTCCATCGGAGATGATGGTTGAAATTACGCCACCTTGGCTTGCCTGATTCAAAGTTATATTTATAAAACCCGGGCCGGCAATATCGACCGATGCAATGTCGTCCCGCTTTTCAAGCCCAGCTTTAATAATTAAGGCGATATCGCGTGGCGCTTTACCCGATGGCTTTGCCAGAGCAAGTGCGATCGATGTTGCGTAATCTCCATGGTCGCGATTCTTCGGGCGATCCAAAACCAATTCATTTGGAAGCTCACAATTTAATTGTGATTCCCTTTGTGATTCCCTAAGGGTCTCCAGGATTGCGCTAGCGATATCTTCCTGGATGCTCATTTGGAGAAGATTACAGGTTAAGGCTCGTTAGTTGCTCAAACCCATCAAATGCTCAAACCCTTCAAATGCTCATGCCCATTAAATGTTCAATGGCCAGTTGATCGATGGTTTCGTATTGGTAACCACGCGCAGCAAGTCCATCAACATCAACCTTTACTGATGTTAAGTCCTTCCAACTTTCGCCAGCGGCCAAGGTTGGTTCTGCCAATTCATCAATTCGTGATTCCTTGATGGCTGACGCAACACGTGGATCTGCGCGGAATGCCGCAGCGCGTTCCTTCAGCGCCAAATAAGTGCGCATATTTGAAGTAGCTGAAACCCAAACACCACGATCATCTTCGGTGCGACCTGGCTTGTAATCAAAGTGCTTTGGACCTTGGTAGTTATAACGCTCAAGTAGATCAACTAAGAAGAAGGCGGACTTTAGATCGCCATGGCCAAAGACCAGATCTTGATCGAACTTTGGACCGTGTTGGCCATTTAGGTCGATATGGAACAACTTCTTGTGGAATAACGCTTGTGCGATCCCATGTACAAAGTTGAGGTTAGCCATTTGTTCGTGGCCAACTTCTGGATTCAAACCAACCAATTCTGGATGTTCTAGTGAATTAATAAAGGCAAGTGCGTGGCCAATTGTTGGCAAGAAGATATCCCCACGAGGTTCGTTTGGCTTTGGCTCGATCGCAAACTTAATCTTGTAGCCCTTATCAATTACATATTGCCCCAAGATGTTAAAACCTTCGCGATAACGCTCGAGTGCTACGTAGGCATCCTTTGCTGCATCTGATTCGGCGCCTTCGCGGCCGCCCCAGCAAACATAAGTTTCGGCGCCAAGTTCTACCGCTAAATCAATATTGCGCATCACCTTTGAAATTGCATAGCGGCGAATATCGCGCTCGTTTGCAGTAAGTGCGCCATCTTTAAAGATTGGGTGAGTAAAAAGATTTGTTGTCGCCATTGGAATTTTCATTCCGGTTTCGGAAAGTGCCTTCTTAAAACGGTCGATATGTCCTTGGCGATCGGAATCGTTGCTGCCAAATGGAATTAAATCGTCATCATGGAAAGTAACTCCGTAAGCACCGCGTTCTGCTAATTCATGAACGGTGCGAACTGGATCAAGTGGTGCACGTGTTGCATCACCAAATGGATCTCTTGCTTGCCAACCAACTGTCCATAGACCAAATGTGAATTTGTCTGCTGATGTGGGAGTTAGATTTGATGACACGAGCTCTCCTTTTTATCGTCGGAAAAGTGTCGGGATATTCTCCGGTCGATCCGAGATTATTCGACTTAATCCGAGTTGAATCTTGCCTTAATCTAATAGGCATTTGGCGAATTTGGACAGGTGCCTTAAAGTTCTCTTACTTACTCCAGCGGGAGTGGTGAAATGGCAGACACGCAGGTCTTAGGAACCTGTGTCTTCGGACGTGTGGGTTCAAGTCCCACCTCCCGCACCAGAAATTTAATGATGCAAGTGGCTTTGAAGCTGGATTTAAAAGCTAAATCTAAAAACTAATTAGTTGCTGCTGCGAGCGCTTGCTTAGCCGCCAACAATTGCGCCGTGAATGCCTGGTAAATCTGTTGGTACTGGGTGTTGTAATCGGCGCTTGCCGCAGCCTTGGCCTTCGCATTATTTCCAGCGGCCTTAATCGCCTGATCTCTCATTGCCTTTGCATCTGCAACTGCGCGATCAAACCCAGCTGCAGCGTTTGCTGCTGCTTGCGCATATGCCGACTTTGCTGCGGCGACGGCTGCTGCTTTTGCTGCATCAACCGACGGAGATGGGGTAGAACTTGCTTTAGCACTTGCCGAAGCACTGGCCTTTGGTGTTGGACTTGCTTTTGGTGCAGAAGAAGTTTGTGCGCTCGCTGTTGCAGAAGGCTTTGGTGAAGAAGAAGTTTGTGCGCTCGCTGTTGCAGAAGGCTTTGGTGAAGAAGAAGTTTGTGCGCTCGCTGTTGCAGAAGGCTTTGGTGTCTCAGGGGCTTTGCTTGCAACTGGTGCCGTTGATGCGACAGGAGCCGGAGAAGTTGCAGGTGCCTTACTTACAACTGGCGCATGTGATTCTGGCGCACGGCTAACTACTGGTGCTGGCGAGGTTGATGCCGCAAAAGTTGCTGGAGAAAATGAAATGCTCGCAACCAACAGGAGACCTGTTGTTACTAATACTTTTTGCGAACGCATTCTTTTCCTAACTAGTTACTCGACTTACTCAAATTGAATTTCTCTTAATACCAAAATTATAACGTTTTCCTGTGAGCCAATTCTCTCACAAGTTGATGCCTTAGGCTCCATCAATGGCCATCTCATGGGCGGCGCGTTCGCGAAAGGCAATCCGGATTTTCCCGTTTGTCCTTGTGCTCATCATCGCGCTCCTTCCGTCGGTCAACTCTGATTTAGCACTTGGCGCCGATACCGGGAAGATCGATAAAGTCTCCATTCCGAGCCCCGAAAAAGATTTTCCAATTCGAACTGTTTATATCTGGACGCCACCTGGGAATTACCTGCGCTCATCACTTCCCGTTGTTTACCTTTTGCATGGTTGGCCTGGAAGTCCAGCTTCAATGATCTCTGGAATTACCAAACCACTTATTGCTGCTTTCGCAAAAGGTGCAAAACCTTTCATTGCCGTCTTTCCAGATGGAAATGCAAAAACCCATGTTGATTCCGAATGGGCCGATAGTTCAGATCAAAAAGCGATGATTGAAACTTGGTTAACTACAAATGTAATTCAAACCGTTGAATCTGATCGGATCCGCGATAAATCAGAACGCGCGATCGCTGGATTTTCTATGGGCGGCTACGGCGCTGGAATCATCGGAATTCACCATCCAGAGCTTTATACCCAAATTGCAACAATGTCTGGTTACTTCATTATTGATGACCTAACTGGCGCCTTTGCAACTACCGACAAAATTAAGTCACAAAACCCAAGTAACTATTTAAACCAAGCAAATAAGTTTCGTTGGTATGTATCGGTCGGAAAGAACGATTTCACTCAACCGATTTATGGCCAAGCCGCTTATTGGACCAATAAATTAAAAAGCGTTAAGGCGCCTTACGTACTTCACATTCCGCCCGGCTATCACGACTTCAACTTTGTTGGTAATGAAATCGGATTAATTGCGAATTGGTTTGTCTGGCCAAAAGCGCCTATAACTCAAGCACCACAAAGTCCTACACCAATACCAACTGCGATTACGCCTGTGCCTTCAATTTCGTCTTCGCCAGCGGCGACCCAGAGTCCTTAAACGACTTAATTTGTTCTAGATTTGTTCTAAAACCTCTCGCAATTGTCCTAGGTGCGCAAGCGTGTGGCCACCGGCCTTCTCAATTATTTGCGAAAGCTTTATCTCACCGGCATCCGGGTGAACAGAGATGCGATTCCAATCGCTATCAGGAATTTGACCCAAAATATCTACAACACCTCTTTGGATTCCCTCGATTGATGCGATTGATGCGACCGGCGAGCGCCTGGCATAGTTCAAGCGGGTGGGATAAATATCTTCGTTAAAAGGCAGGATGGCTGGCTTCTCATCGGCTAGTGCAAATAAATAACGAGTAGAAAAATGCATTTCAGAATCAGCCATGTGATGGATGACAAAAGCCGCCGACCAAGAATCAGCCGATGG
>Ga0214164_1000045_pt1 | contig 84855 bp, 73 predicted proteins | sample TroBogepilimnion_13_FD_153003 | JGI IMG/M metagenome (GOLD analysis project Ga0214164, IMG submission 153003) | Freshwater microbial communities from Trout Bog Lake, WI - Practice 03JUN2009 epilimnion v4 | ecosystem: Environmental > Aquatic > Freshwater > Lake > Epilimnion/Euphotic zone ... | reverse complement strand
ATTGATATCTTCTATTGCTAAAAATAATGAATCGTAACCGGCTGTGGCCAACTGTTTACGACGATTTACTACATAATTTGATTCTTCTGACCTATCTTGCATGAATTTGGGCATACGCTTTGTATACACTTCTATGCATTTTTTCTTACCAGGAACAATAAAATCTGGGCTTGCTGGTCCCGTATCAGTTTGAATCCATATCTTTCCAGAACTCCACTTTATCGCTACATTATTTTTTTCAAATAAATCAATATATTTTTGTTCAATACTAGTAGGTTTAGACCAATCTCTTTGTGCCATTCCCTGTTGCCATTTTTTGATATAATCAGAATCTTCCCAATTTTTTAAGGAGGCAACCCTAGATTTTTTCTTTTTGGTTTCTAAATCTTTACACACATACCCAGGTTGATTTTGTGGTAATACTGAATGATCAAAAATTTTATTCCATTCTTTCATTCTACCGCTATTTTTTTGTTTGAGTTCTGTGCGATGTCTATTATTTGTAAGAACTCGTAACTCGTGTTCTGTTATTTCATACAACTCTTGACCTACTTGTAGTTGTTGTGCTTCTACTGGCGTATCATTGGCATTCCAAAATATATGTTCTTTTGTGCAAATTAATGAGAAGGTGCCGGGATTGATATTTTTTCTACTTGTTTCCCGTTTAAAAGTAATAATTAACAACTCATTAACAGCAACCGAATGCTTGATTATATTTTGTATTTTTTGATTAACAATTTTTTCACCGTTCCAGGCCAACACCTCGTCGCCGATTTTTAAATCTTTTATTTTTTTAATGCAGGTTGGAGTATTAACAGGAGCATTACTAGTTAAACAGCCGTATGTTTTAAATTTCGCATCGATGATAATGTCATCTTGAACTTTTATTTGTAATTTCATTACATCACCGCAAGCTGGGGCTCCTACCATACCTGTGCCTACGTTAGATTCATCTTTATCAAATTTGCCTACATTACGAGGATTTTCGTAATGATCTAAAACCTTTTCACTATAAGGCATTTTACTGATTCCAGTACTTAGGAACTCCGTATACTTCTACAACAACTCTACGATTTTCACTGCGTCCTTGTGATGTTTTATTAGTAGAGACTGGTTCTCTTTCGCCTTTACTATCTGTATATACACGAGCCGCTTCTACACCTTGACTAACAAGATATTTTTTTACCGCTTCAGCTCTACGCATACCCAAACGTAAATTATAAGCGTCTGTGCCAACGCTGTCAGTATGTCCAATAACAATAGCAAGTTCTACCGTCATGGTATTTAATTTAAGTACTAACTGATCGAGTGCTTGTTTGCCTTCTGGTTTAATTACTGACTTATCAAAGTCAAATAATGATTGTGCTAGATAAGTTATTTTTCCTAATTCAACAGGCTGAGGTACTGGTGTTGGTTTTTCTTTTGGCGACTTGAGTGTAACTACAGGCTGTATAGCACCATCGCACATAGCATCAGCACTTGCTGGTGTCCAGAAGTTATTTCTCCAACATAAGTTAGTGGAGTTAGTCACCGGTCCTGATTGACTATTCCAGTTATCACTAGCCTGTGCTAGTCCCGCAAACATTAATGATATTAATAGTAATTTTTTCATGACATCCTTTATTGTATGGGTTCTGTATGTTTATGTTTCAATGATTTTTTAATAGCCTTAAGCCAAAGTTTTTTACATTTTTCTATGTTATGTTCTAATTCGGCTTTATTGAGTTTTTCAATTAATTTTTTGATTTTCATTATATTTTTCCTTAGTTAGGTATTAATGCCATTTTTTCTGTTCCAGTTTGTGGATCAGTTATTTGCTGCCAATGATATCCGGCTGGCGGAGTTTGTGGCGCTACCTGTGGCTGAACATAAACAACGCTTGGAGGCGGTGTATAATACACAGGAGGCGGCGTATAATATCTTGGTTGCGCTAATTCATATCCAATTACTCCCCCGATCAAAGCAGGTGCTACCCATCCGCCACGATAACAACAGCCACCTCGCCAGTGAGCTTCGGCCGTTGACATAGTGGCAAATAATACGCTCATTAACAAAATACTACCGAATACTAGTGTAAAAATAAATTTATTTTTCATATTACGTCTCCTTAATTACCAAAAATACCAGGTTAAATTAGTAGTAATATTTAGTATACACTATGTCTAGTAAACTGTCAAGTATTTTGATTATTTAGACATGCCGCGTTTCATTGCGGCTTTGGCGTTTTGGCTTACTACTTGTTGAGCTTGATCTGGGTTCATTGACATATTAGAAGGGTTGTCATTACCTTTAAATCTAACTACGTTTGAGTTTGGATCATAGGGCTCTAATAAATTTGATAGCGGTTCTTTAGATATCAAGTCACCCAACGTATCTTTGGTGATATTAACACCTTGTCCTTTTGCAAGATTGATAAATGCTTGTGTTGATATCTGTTTTTTTGCGTTAGTATCTTCGGCACGGCTAATTAAGAATTCTACTACACCTATTAATTTACTAGTATCTACGCCACTAGAATCTTCAACTTCAAAAATTAACATTATCTTTTGGCGCGGCCTAAACCAGCACCACCCATTTCAGGAGCTTCTGGCTCTTCAGGTTCTTCTATGCCTGGAGCCATTCCTTCTTCGCCGGGCATTGTTTCATCAGGAATTTCTCCGCCCATTCCATCATCGTCCATACCTGGAATAGCAGGAGCTGCCTGACCTGTAACAGTGCCTAATGCGGCATCCATTTGTTGTTTGGATTGTTGTAGGTTTTGTACTAAGCCTGCTAATGCGGCTGTAGCATCAGTATTAAACTGCATAGCTTGATCAACACCAATTTGATTTTTAATTTGATCAACAAGTGCTGGCAAATCTTTAAACTGCATACTGGTAACTTGCTCTAACATTTTTTGAACATTGTCTACCATGTCTTGTGCGGCTAGTACTACCTGAGCTTGTTGAACTTCGCTTTCGCGTAATAAGTGATATAAACTGTGTCTCAATTTTTTATTTTCCGTAGTTAATGCAATTTGTGCCAAACGTTTTTGTTCGGCAATAGTTGGATTTGTTTTTCCAGGAACTATATTAGTATTGTCAGCTGTTTGTCCGGCTATGCTATTAGGTTGAGCAGCCTTCTTTTTTTGTGCCGCCATTTGCCCAGCAGCCACAGTAGGATTTGGTTGAACCATATTTTTTTTCTGAAGTGCTACGTTTTGGTCTGCTCCGGCGGCAGCTCCGACTGGTACAGTAGATGTTTCTTTTACTTTAGTTGCCAATACACGTTCCATCATCATTAATTTTAAGTATGTTGGGTTTTGCTCACTAAAGTGAAATTCTCGAGTTTGACGATGCTCGTTAACTAATTTACGTACTTTAGTTAACATTGTACGTGCTTGTTTGGGGGAAATAATATCGACATTGATAGTATCTCCAAAGTAACTTTCAAAGACTTTAGCGGCTTGCTTTGAAGGGGTATGTGCGGACAGTTCGAACAGTTTCATTATTAAATCCTTGTTGTTGTAAGTATTTAGCTCGATTGACACAAATCACTAATTCATTTTCTAATTTTTTCTTGTGAATAATTTTAGTTTCTAATTTAGTTCCTATAGTTTCTCGAAACAGCGGTTGATTACTTTTATCTCCTATTTTAGCACGAACATTGATGTCATTAATTAATGAGGTTAATTTACTATCTAAAGTTAAAATATTTCTTGCTAAATTGTAATTTTTATATTTGTCTGCTATACACCAACTTAATGCTGTTCTTGTACTTGAAAATACACCTATATCTGATGCGGAACAGAATACACGAAATCCTGGTTTTTCAGGTATTATACGATATTTGTAAAATACTTCATATGATCCGTCGTCTTCTTGCCATATAAGATTGGGGATTGTGTTACGGAATTCGTCATGAATTACACGTTTAAATTCTTTATCTTCGGTCATTTTATTGCGTAGTGCATTACTAAGTATCCTATAATACTAAGTAAAGTTCCTATAATGCCTATACCCCAAGCAATTAATTGATCTGATCGTTTATTAGCCATAGCAGAAACACTATCTTTAACTTCAACAACCATTTCGCATAAGTGTGCGATGTTTGCGGCCATATTAGACATTTTGTCTTCTAATTTATTGTAGCGTTCAGCACATAATTCTACGTGTGCTTCTAAACTTTTTTTCTCAATATCAGTGGCTTCGATCATGGTATTTTCCTAACAGTATATTTATTCAATTTTACGAAACCATGTATTTTGTTTAACACCTGTTGTAATCAATATTCCAGGTAAATCTTCTACATTATCGAGTCCAATAAGCATAGGCACTGAGTCACAATCTGTTATTAACGTACTTACTGGATTGTCCGGTGGACCAAACACATCCGGAGTTTCTACTTCAAATTCAAAATACCACAAGTTTTCTCGTTTTTCTGGAACTGTGATTTCAAATATCTGTGAGCGCATGCCTATTAATTGTGTTATGGTTTCCCAATTTCTTTGACGATTTCTAGACAAACTCCAACTTTTTTCATCAACTATGTGTTTACCTGCCATGTCTAAAAATGGTATTCGTGAGGACTTGTAGTGCCCAACAACACCGGTGGCTGTGATGTCAAAGAAAGTTTCGCAGGAAAATCTCATTTAGTTTTTTTAGATAGCTCGTATAAAACTTCGGCTTGTTCGCAGATTTCTTTTAGTGCGCTGATAGATTCTCGGGCATTATAAATTTCCATCCATCTTTTTTGTCGTTCTATATCTGCTAATTCTTCTTCTAACAAAGGATCTCTAAGATGTAACTCTCTAGCCTTTTCTCCAGGTCTACGGGCATATACGGTTTTACCACCGTCTGGACTTTCAAAAATTGTTATCTCTGTAATTGTTTTAACTGTCATAGTGTGAATATTTAACCCATTATACTGCCAGTCTAAACTAAAGTCAACAAAAAACCCACCAAAGTGGGTTTTTGTATTTAAAGTTGTCTTTAAAATTAACTTGCTGATGTTGCTGTAGATGCCAAACGGAATCCAACGTTTGTAACTGTAGCGGCTGCTACGTTGCAATATGTATTAGCAGAGCTATTATAGATATTGCCCAAACCTTGAATAGCGGCTTGTAATGTAGTAGCTGTGTAAGCACCTGTTGGGTATATAGCAACGCTCATGTCAACTGTATTGTTTGTGTTGTCAACTTGATAAATTGCTACTGTCGCAGTTTGTTGAATCTGTTGAAGAATCTGTTGAACTGCGCCATTAACACCAGCTTGGTTAAAAGCTGAGTTACCTAAACCAATACCAAAAAAGTCTAATTTAGGGCCAGCAAAGTTAACTGGTGTACCAGCTGGGCTATATGCTGTGTTTGCTGATAACTGAGGACCGTTTAGGGTATCAGTTGCGAATACTGGTTGTGATCCGCCGTTTACTAATGGAATAAATGCCATGTTAAATCTCCTTATATATATGAACCTTTCGGTTCTGCATTTATTTAGTTAAACTGGTAAAAACAAGGAGTTTGGTATATTATATTTTGGGCTGTTTGGTAGCACGTGTAAAGTCAAATCTATTGACAAATTTAACTGTCCCGCCTGGGATGGTTATGACCCATCCTTCTTGCCCTGGATGCTGTAAATCTAGTTGACGCAATAAGTCAGTTTTGATATCATGTAATAATACAAAAGCTGAAAAAGCCGCGGATAAGCCTTGTATATTGCTTCGTGGGCTTTGAAAATATTCAACAATATTATTATATTTGCGTGGTGTAACTTTAGTTTTTAACCATTCTGCGAATCCAGGGACTAACTGATTAATATCAAAATTAGTGATATTAACATTGCCGATTAAACTGTTAATGTAATCTACACAGAGTTTTGGTAAGTCTGTAATTTGTAGTTGTCTAAGTTCAGCTGGATTGAATAGTGTGTCTATATCTTTTCCGTGTTGGCTTAATAATGTTTTTAACTGTTTTACTAGTTTATTGTCGCTTGGCTGTACATTTTCACTAGGGCGAATGGGTTCTATTAATAATAACCCAGGTACAGGATTTAATTTTACATTACCCAAAGGCTCTTTTGGACCACCTGGTTCTTTAAATCGTGTATGTATGGCTATACCTACTTCGCTAGTGCCTATTTGTTGTCCCAACGGACTAGCTGCCGGTATATTATATTGAACTATATTTGGTTTAAAAACATAAGCACCTTTAATTTCAGGCGGAGTAGATGTATATAATAAATCTCCTTGTATATACCCTCTAAAATTTTCTGGAGTCGCGGCTTCTAACATAGGCCAAATTTTTTCGTAAATAGGAGCCAAGTTGGCAGTGCGATTAGCAGATTTACCTTGTGCGGCAGCTTCGGCATCTCTTTTTTGTAAATGACTTCTAATTTGTTGCGGACTAGTAAACATTCCATTATATCCACGAGCTGTTGCTCCTGCGACATCGGTCAAAATAAATGTTCCTGCGGCATCTCTTCCAAATATAATAGCTGGTGTACCATCCCATTTTACAGATGTTGATGTTTTTGTGTTATCCTTAAGATGTTCTATTACTGACAGCGCATCTCTTATTCCAGCACTGCCACGTCTAAATACTAAATCTTCTATGTGTTCTATGCCTTTAGCCTTGCCACCTTCAACTTCTTCAATTAGTTTAGTCATGCCTTGATTAACTATACGATCTCTTAAACGAGCTAAAAAGTGTATATCACTTTCGCCACGAGATTCGTCTAATTCAATTCCGCTTTTGGCAAAGTTTGCCTTGGCATCTGCTAATTTTTCTTCACGTTTAGGATCACCTTGTAATGCCTGTAACATAGTTTCCACACTGTATAAGTCATCACGGGTGGCACGTTTATTCAGCATTAACTTGGCTATTTCATCTGGATCAGCTGATACTACTTGATTAGTAGCACGATCTACTAAGCCTTTGCGAGTTATAATTTTGTATCCAGATGCTTTGGCAATGCTATTAAGCATAATGTGTCTATCAACAGCACTATATTTGCTATTAACCGGATGTGTTATAAAAAACCTTCCTATCTCCATGTTTTCCATAAACATAAAATCTGTTTGAACATAACCTTTGTTGGGATTTCCTGTGATAGGAGTTTTAAAGTGTATTTGATCAGCGCCTTTTTTTATATATTCTTTGGGAACTAATTGATGACTGTTACACCATTGTGTTAGTTCTGCTATTAATTGATCAGGAGAAATTTCCGTAGGACTGACTTGGAGATCTAAATCTCCCGAACTGGGTTTTTTACCTGTTGAACCTAACCAACGCTCGGGATAGCCAGTATCGGGGTCTATATTTCCACGTAAATCAAGCCCGGTTAATTGTTCAAGCCAATCTACAGTAATAGGAATATCAGTTTGATTAATTCGTTGAGTTAAGGAGCGACCTTCTTTGTCTTTGAAAACATTGCCGCTCTCAAGCAGTATTTTATACATTATTTTAATACCCCAAGCGATGTTAGAAGATCATCTAAAGGTCTAACACCAGTCGGACGATTTATTTGCCCAACTAAATCTTCCAAACCTTTAGCTCCATTTGTGTTTAATTCATGAGCTAGTGCGGCAGCTCCGGGTGGCAAATTGCCTAGATTTCCTGCGCCAACTCCGGTAGAAGATACAGCTGACGTTTTCTTATTGCTAATTGTTTTAATCCAATCTCTTGCGCCTAATGCCGTAGTCATATAATTTGTATAAGCAGTATCAATAGCAGTTTGATTACCGGAAGCTATTGCTGTTTTTAATTCTTTGAGGGAAGATTGAATTTTTTCATTAGCCTCAGTATTTTTTATAGTACTATCTAAGTCTTCAATAGCTTTTTCCGACCATTGAAGTATATTACTTGATAAATCGTTAGATGCCGAAGCTGGTGTAGTTGTCTGCGGTGTGTTTAATAATTTATTTCTATCTAACGCTCGTGTTGATAACTGACCAGGACTAACTGGTTGACGCACTTCGCTAACATTATTTGAGTCTGCTGTATTTCTAGCACCTATGCTTATAATTAACTGTTGAAAATCTGGTTTTAACTGCTTTATTTGTTGTATAATTTGCGGATTCTTTTTGGCGTTTTCTATTGAGCCATCTAATGTTTGAGCTCTGGATCTATCAGCCACTTGGGCAGTAGTTAATGGAGCACGTATGTTCATGTCTGGCACATTGTATCCGCGTCTTTTTAAGTTGGCTAAGGATTTTTGTGCTTGAGTATTTCTTTTTACTTGATTAGTAATAGCTTGGTCAGAACGTCTGGCAGCTCGAGCATCACCAACTGCGTTTACAGCACCTGTGATTCCTTTGCCTAATGTAGTATTAGTTACAGCAGATTTTACAGTATCAAGTAAACCCTCATCGAGTTGTTGATTTTTAGTTATTTCATGAATCTGCATCTGTTTTCCTTACAGTACGGGTAAACTTACCAGGATCACGCAATTTTATAGCATTCAGCAATTTACGAGTAAGATTTTCTGCTTGGTCTGGACTGTAAGTAGAATCAATCTGTTCTAGTAGTCTAATAGCACTGGAAATAATATTTGTAGCACGATTTTCGATTATATGCCGATTATCTCGCTCAGTATATAAACTTTCTAATTCTTCTAAAATACTACGTGTTTTTTTCTGCATTTTTACAGGCACCTTTTATATATTTAGCGTGTTTTAAATTAACTGTATGCCTTTAATTTGCTTTGATTTGTCCCAGTAATTGCTTTAATTTATTACTTTGTACATCTGCTTTGATATTGGCAGTTTCTCCTATATCTGTATCTATAGGTTCACTGTTAATAACTTTACTTTGTGTTTTAATATTATCATAGATATTTTGTTTTTTGAATGAATTTACCGGGGCTTCTGTTTCAGGCAAATCAGTAATACGCATAGTTTCTACGTTGTATTCTAATTCTACCTTTTGTCCTGTACCATTACTTGTACGAGTTTTCATACATTGTAATTGATACCGGCCACGTTCTTTCATAGCACGACTTGTGAAGATACCAAACACATTATCTGCTGTGTTAATTTTACTGATACCACCCGAAATATGACTGTGATCAAACTCAATTTCTTCTACTGCCGCACGATTTAATTGACTTGCTGTTACAAATAATACATTAAGTTCCTTGGCTAAATTACGCAATTCTTCCGATACATATTTGTCTTTGACGAATAAATCATTAGGACTGACTTTGGCGCTGACCGGCATTAGTAAGTCTAAGTAATCTACCATTAAAAAATCAATGTTAATACCTGTTTGAACTTGTACTTCTTTAACATAAGCACGAATATCATTGACTGTACTCTGTGCTGGCAGTGCTTTTACACGATATTTGCCGGCTTTTTTTCCAAATATTTTAACTTTTAACTCAGCAGATTCTAAGTCTTTTCTAATGTCTTTAGTGCCCATCCCAGCTAACATAGCATCAGTACGTAATCCAACTAACTCTTCACTTAATTCTAAACTGATATACGCTCCGCTCAATCCCTGCTCAAGCCAACTAATGGCAATATTCATCATAACTAAAGACTTGCCCGAACCTGAACCCCCAGCAAAGATGTTTAATTCACCTCTACTAAATCCGCCATATAACAGTTTATCTAAACTTGGCCAACCTGTACTTACTTGTCCACCACTATTAAAATATCTATCATTACGTTCTTTGGGATTGGCAAAATAGTCTGTACCCATGTCTTTTTGTAAACTGATTTGAACCGCATCTTTGATTAGTTTTTCTACAGGACTAAAGTCTCCTTTATCCAACATGTCATACGATTTTAAAATAGCACGACTAAGCTCTTCCTTCTTGGTAAAACTTTCAAATTCTTCCATAAACCAATTGAGATTACCTTCAGGTAAATCTTCTAATTTGTTAAGTTTAATACCTGTTGATGCTGATATTTGTTGTTGTACTGGCAAACTTCCGTGTTCATCATAGTGTGTTTTAATAAATTCTGCCGCGGCTCGTATACTACGATCAAAATTTTCGGGATTATATATGTTTTGTACTCGCACAAATGATTCAGCATCATTCAGCATCATTTCTAAAAATAATTTTTGTATATCAATGTTGTAGTCGTTTAACAAGTTGTTTTTTCCTTATTTCAATTTTATATTTGTTAGTTTCTCTGGCATGTAATATAGTTAGCAAAGTTGCTAATTTTCCCATAATAATTACAGCATCATTTACATCTTTAACGCCTGCGGGCCACTCAGGTATACTAACAGCCCATCCTAATTCTATTGCTCGATCTATCACAGCCATGCCGGCTTTGTCTTGATCTGGTACTACTGTTATATTTTTACCCAAACTATTAATTACCTGTGCTTGTTGGCTGTTAATATCGTTATGTAATAAAGCCACACCATTGATTGATAAAGCATCAAATAATCCTTCAACTACAATTAATTGTGTCCAATTTTCTTTTTGTAAGTCTGCGCCAAAAACATAACCATGTTGTATATCTGATATGAATCTTGGTGACTTTCCGTCAATATAACGAGCAGAGTGTCCTACCATAATGCCATTATGTGTGAATGGTACTACTATTCGAGTAGCAGTGCGCCCAGTAGCATCAGGCGATACCATATAAGGATATCCAATACTGTCTATTTTACGATTTTCTAAATACTCTATATATGGTAAATGTTTAGGATTGTCAATATCAATGAGTTCCAAGCCGGCTGGTAAGTCACGTTCTTCAAATTCTACCGCTCGAATTACAGTTTTTTGTTCTTCTAGCAATCCATAAATTGTACGATGTCTAAGACTTTCAATGTTGATTTGTTCAATAACTATTGTGTCAACACCTAGCCACGTTAATAAATTACGGGCCTTAAATGATAAACTACGACCCAGTGAAAAGCCGGCTGTAAATCCACAATTAAAGCAGTGATAACTCCATCCATTATCTGCGGTTAATTTCAATCCGCCACGTTGTCTGCGGTCAAAATTCTCTCCGCGATGTACACAGCAGGGAGCGTTGAATGAAATCCAACCAGATGTTGTACTTTTTCTTTTCGCAGGCAAAAAAGATACTATGTCAATCATACTACATTATAGCAGTATTTCGGCTATAACACAAGACTATCTGTAGAGTAAGTTAGTGACAAATCCAGTTGATATAACCGGAAAAGCTCCTTGGTTGGCAGGAGGCACTGGATAAGCAGCCGGGTTGATTCCGCCTGCTGGAATAGGCCAATAACCTGATCCTCCGTGAATAACATTAATACCGGTCACAGTACCGGAACCACCTATAGTAGCTTCTACTACGGCTCCGGATCCATTTCCTAAAATATCTACTTTTGGAGGAGCCAAATATCCTGACCCGCCGTTAGTAACTACTACACTAGTTACAACACCTTCTGTACATACCGCATAAGCTACCGCAGGTATTCCCGGAGGATTTGGTGTTGCTAGTACAGAATTATTAAAACATAAACGTAATAAAGGATACCATCCAATAACATTCATATGGATAGTTCTTGTTTCGTTATAGTAAGTTGTACTTTCTGTACAGTTGAACCAAATGCTTTGATAATTTTCTGCCCACTGAGCTTTGATTGTTCCGGTATATCCTATTAGATCCATTTGTATAGTCGTAACATAATTTTTTGGCACAATAAAACTAGAATAAAATTCTGTGTTGATAAAAGCATTATAATACCATTGCCCGTTGGCATTAGCGGCCCAAGATCCAGGTCCTGCCCAGTCGGGTATGTTTTGATAACCGGCACCATCTAATGGGCCTTGAGCTGCCAATTTGTTAGTTGGTATAGTAAGAAAAGCACTTGGAACAAACTGCGGATACACTGAATTAACTAAGTCAACAGGTGCTCTTGCTCCAGCTTGAGCATTAGTGAAAACTGCTTGAGTTAAATTTCCGCTTTGAACAGCGATAGAATAAGATGCTGGTTGTGCTATTAGTTCTAAGGTATCGGCTGCGGGAATAAAAACTTTTACCTGCCCTGTGGGAGCATTTAATATAGTCATTGGTTCTTGTAATAGTAAATTAGTACCTTGAGTATCTGTTAAACGGAAAGTAAAAGTACAACCAGTTACATTTACTGGTTTTTGATCTTGATTGACAAAGCTGAATAGTAAAACATTGTCAACTCCTAAATTAATTGTTAAACGTTTTGCGTACACTGGGCTGAACCTCGCTGTAAAATATTGTCCACTGCTGTCCATTAACAATACTTGTGTGCGTTGTTGATAGAGATAAACTTGGGTGGAATACATAGATAGTATTTAGCGATTTATTAGCCAACATATTTTGAACATAAATATTCCATAATAAGGAAACCACAGAATAATGAGTTCTGAAATATTTGAAAAATTAACCGAAAAGTACCCATTCATTACACTCTGTGTCTACGCTAATCAGGAATATATAGGAATTATTCAAAATCGAGACGATATTATAACTACCATATATGATTTTGGCAGTATAAGTAATGTGGAAATTAAAAAAGAATTCTTAGAATTAGCCAATATATGGTGGTGGGAAAGCAATAGATCAATACCAATTAATATATTTTTAAAAACAGAATGGGCGCCTTTTAAACATTATCTACGTACATTTATCAATAAAGATCTTGATATTTTACACGGTCCAATTTGTAGTTTAGCTGAAATTGCTCGCACAAAAAGCAAAAGAAAATCAATTACTCTTGTTCGTAGGATGCCTGACTAACAAGATTCATATGTAATGATACCAGCATTGCATATCCAATTGAATGGCTTTTTTTAAACACAAATCCTTTAGAATCGTCGCCATCCCAAACAGAATCAAACACTTCTTGCCAAGGTTTATTTTGTAAATGTGCTTTGCCCGGACGTATAATTGCGATAAAAGCTGCCATTCTTGTAATGCTATCTGGCTTCATTGATTTTAATAATTCAGTATAGTTTCCTATATGAACTATCTGTTTAGCCCATTCGGTATCAGTCCAAAGTCTTGACCAATCAGGAGTTTTTGCGATGATTTCTTCGTAGTGTTCTGGGCTTTTTATCAATTGATATACTGACATATTAAGCAAATCAATTTTAAAATATCCCAGTTCTTCTGCTTCTTCATAGTCAAGGGTAGCACAATCATTAATAGGATCATATGGAATATCTGTTGGATATACTCCGCTATTGTGTCGTCTCGCTTGTCCTTGATGTAGCTGTCGTGCGGCCGTTACATCAATAAGTTTAATTAATTGATCTCTGTCAGCTAAGTCTAAATCAATATCAGCACTCATTACCAACCTGCCTGTTTTAATAATTCCTGCGCCTGTATCCTATTTGCCGGATCTTCTTTTAATTTTTTCTGCCATACATCTGGATCTATATAAGGCCATAAAAGTGTTTGTTCTTGTTCATTTATGTTCGACAAAAACTGTTGACCCGACTCACAGTTATACAATACCCAAGGACTAATGCGTCCAGCAGTTACAGCATATACAATGGCATTATGATTACCATATCTCAAGTAATCTTGTGGACTTGATTCTTTTTCTTCTGCCCAATCGATACTGTGTTCTATCGCTCTTGCTACCGCATCTTCCATGGTTTCTAGTTGTAAATAGTAAGTTAAATATTCTTCATATACACTGTCTTTACACCAGTAGTCTATTTTTTTATTTTGTTTAAGTACCCATTCTGTAAACCTAGCTGGATTGATAGCTTTTATTGACACACAATAACGACCAAACTTTACAAATGCCTTGTAATAAGGACTTTCAGCAAAATCGTCAAATGTTTTTAGTCGAGCACTGCCTTGTGTTAGTTCATAAAATTTTATATAAGCATGAAATCCTAAACGTACACCAGCTTCGTTTTGTTCTTGCCGGCGACGTCTAGGTTCACAACTATGTACAGTTAGTGATGTTTCTTTGATAAATTCTTTTTTACAGTACTGACAGGTATATTTCATTTTTTAACATCTTGTCCAAGATTTTTTCGGTATTCATCTAAATCTTTTTTAGTATTAATTTTAGTTAATACTTCTAATTCATCATCTCGTAAGTGTGGGAATAATTCTGCTAATTGTTTTTTGATGCCAGTTGGTTCTTTCTTTTTCATGCCAATCCAATTATGCCTTTGTGTACCTAATCCTGGACTAACACTAGTTGCCATAAGCCATTGTAATTGCGGATGCCGACTACAGCCATACCAGTTTTTGTTAAGTCTTTCATTGGCAGAGATTAAATAAAAGCCCTGTAAGTCTCCACTACCTTGTACACTACTGCCCCAACGAATCATAAGAAAGTTACTGAATTTTTTCTTTTCTTCGTCAGTAAGTTCGTTATAAAAGTCACGATTTTTGTTATCAAATTGTGCCATTTCATAACCAATGTTCAACTTATCCATTCTTAAAATGCCTTATTATAGTCTACTACTTCGCAGTTACGACTTATGTCTTTGACAAAATAAACACACTCTGGATCTTTGCCTTCGCTTATTGGTATACACAATAATTGTCCGTTTTTAAGTTTAGGAGCGTACCATGATACGTCTTGATATACATCAAGTATTTCTACATCAAGGAAACTAGGACGAAAACTAGTCAATGGATTAAACTGAAAAGCCTTAAATCCTCTATCGTTAAGTGCTGACAACGGAATTACTTCCAAGTCACCTAGTTCAGGTTCTCCAATCAACAGTTGCCAATCCACTGGCATACGTACACGATGCTCTCCTATACGTAATACTAAAGCAGGAGCATTAAAACTTTCCAAAAATATTAACGGTATATACATATAGTCTGGGTCTTGCGGATTACTATTGTCCAATATTGCAAAACGCATATCATCTATTTCTTCAGGTAAATGATCTAAATCATAAGGTTCGTTGTCAAGTGTTAATATTTTCATAAGTTTATTATAGTGATTATTTTTACTAGAGTCAAGACTTATTTCCACTCTAATTTTTCCTGTGTAAAAGGATAGTTTGCTTCTTTATAAAATTGCTTACGCTTGGTTAAATGTCGTCGTGCGAATTTACAACTACTAGTTACGTCCCAAATCTGTACGAAATCTTTGTCTTCGGCTTTTCTTATTCCACGCCCAATGCTTTGAATAACTCTAACAAAACTCTTACCAGGTTCCAATAGAACCAAATTAAAAATGCGTGGAATATTAATACCCACAGCGGCAACGCCATAGGTCGCGACAATAATTTTGTCATCACTTGTAGCAACTTCTCCATATTCTTCGTCCCTTTTTGTACCCTTAGTAGCACCACTAACAAACACAGCTCGTTCACCTAATAGTGTTACTAAAGCATGTCCTGCGGCAACTCGATCAACTAATACCAGTGTATTTCCAGTTAAGTTAACTTGAGCTATTAAGTCTGAAATAGTTTTTAATCTATCACTGTCTTCTAATAAAAATTTTAATTCACTTTGATAATTTGTAAATTCAGCATGGTCTATTAATTGTACTATGTTAACATGGCATTGAGCCAGTACACCTTTATCCTGTAATTCACTTGCGGCTAATTTGTTGATTACTGGCCCTAAACTTACATTCAGTGCTTGAAACTCGTATTCTTCTTTGGGTACTGTTCCAGTTAAGCCCCATCGTATGGGAGTGCGACTCATTACTCCGGTAAGCAATATTTTTAACGCATCTGCTTTTGCCATATGACAATTTGATACCACAGCGCCGGCGACTACATAATTGTGGTCATTTTCTATGTGTAAATTATAAACTTTGTCTGGTTTGTTTATTTCGGTTTTTTTAATTAGTTTCATAAATAGTAAAAATTATTTCGTGTTTTTCTGTCAATTTGTCTGCTCTTATCCAACCAGAGTTTGTTAAAAATTTGTGATTTCCAGTGACTTGTATCTTGCTACCGTTATTAAATTCCATTTCATACATTTTTTCGCTAACAGAATTAGTTAAATTTATATGCTGTTTAATCACTGTATCTACCTTAAATTCTTTTGTAGTTTCAGAATAGTTAATAACTTTGTCGCCTATTTTGATATCTTTAATATTGACATATCCTGTAGGAGTTAGTACCTTACTATCTCCAGCAAAACATTCATCAACCATTATACAGATGACATCTTCTAAAAATTCAGTTATAGTAACATCGGCGGTTTGATTTTTTGTATTTTTCAGCAGAATATTTAAACTTTGCCAAGTACAAATTGTGTGAGTTTTACCAAACTCTTTTCTATCACCAAAATATACACCAACATCTAATCCTAATCCTCTATAATCTTTTTCAGTTTGAGTAACTAAACTTTTATTAGGAACAATAACAATAGTACGTCCATGTTGTTCGCATCTTTGACTTAGTGCCGCAGTCATAATAGTTTTGCCAGCACCGGTAGCTACTTCTTGTATACATTGTGGATTCTTTAAAAAGTTATTGATAATTTCCACTTGATAGTCGCGCAATACGATTGGCTGACCTTCCATTGGATGGCCTTTGCTCCATACTAAATGACTGAATGTTGACTCTGTAACTAGTTCAAACTCATAAGTTGTACTGTAATCACGTCTGTCATCTAATTCAATATCATAGTTGTACTTGTCTAATATTGGAACAATACTAGGAAGTAAATTAGTGTATGTTGATCCACCTAACTGAAAGTAACTGACTTTACCATCCCAACGTCCAAGCCTAACTGCTGGCAAATATCTCGCACCCGGCACATCGTATTTGAAGGCATTAACTAGTGCTCTACGGGCATCCAGTTCGAGTCCTTCAATTTTAATATTAACTTCGTCTTTGATTATAATTGTGGCTGTTCGCATTTGTCTTTATTGTAACATACTTATCTATACAAGTCAAAAAAATAGGTACCTTTTTATGGGTACCTATAAAAATGTGCTGTTGTAAAACAGCACAGGAGCTACCTACATACTTAGTGTCTATATCTAAGTATTAAGAATTTTTCATACAAGTTGACTCTGCTAAACTCTTCCAATTAGTGTCACTGACTTTGGTTAAGTCGGCAATCTTAAGTGCCATACGCAAACTCATTTCACGCAATCTAGTTTGATTAGATTCCATAAATGCTAGAATCTCTTCACCTTGTTCTGGAGTAAAATCATAATCTCTAAACAAACTACCTTCGCGGAATATCTGTTTAATACGCAAAAACTTGTCACGCATTGTGTTAAGTGTAAGATCCAAAAAGTGACAACGTGACTGTAATGCTTCTAAGTGGTCTTGTAATTTTTTACTTTTTAAATTTTGAAATTGTAAGTTAGTAATAAAAATAGCACCACCTTTAAAGTCAAAACTGTCTGGAACTCCTTCGCGGCGTAACATAGCACTGTCTGAATTCCAATAAATTTTACGCTTCTTACCAGAATCAAGAGCTGCCTTAAGAATGTTTAGGCTTAGGTCATCTTGGAATACCGAGTCACAGTCATCAAATACTAATACGTTATTACTGTCGCTCATACGATAAAGTGTACAGTACAACCCAACAGGAGTCATAGCACCTTTGATAATTTCATACTTAATACGTCTATTGGTTAGTTTATCAAATAAACCAGACTTTTCAAGTTCGTATTCTACACCAAAACTTTTACCAACCCCCGGAGGACCAACTACAATCATAGCACGTACATCGCCTGAAATAGTAGCACGAGTCATTTGTTGTAAAATATCAAATCTTTTGCCAATACGATCCATAACTTGTTCGTCTGACTCAACAGGTTCTGTTGTTTTAAACTCTACTACATTTTGACTTATAGTCATATCTTCCCCGTTAGTAAATTCAATATCTTCTATACTTCTAACTTTAATTCTTACCACATCAAATTCTTCACCAAAATAACCATCGGATTTTACAGTAATATAATTGCATCTAGCACCTGATGTAAACCCTTTTACAAGTTCAAAAGCATAACTATTTGGTACTTTTTGATTACGATAAGTTGCGTTTTTAATTAAAACTTTTGCCATTTATAAGCTCCTTCTTTTATTAATATATGTATATTATACTATTAAACCAATTCTGGGTCAACCGTTTTTGCTACTTTCATCATTTTAAGATTGCTATCTGTAGCACAAATTCTAACGCCATTACAGTTGTTTTCACCGTAAAGCACATCAATCCAAGGAACTGTTTTTCCTGCGGCATTTTCGGCTAATACGATGTTTTTAATTGTTCCTTTTAATTTACCTGCGGCACTTACCCAAGTAATTTTATCATTAACATTTAATTTCATATAAGCTCCTTATTAATTAATATACATATATTATAGCAATTAATAGATTTTGGGTCAACCAAAATAGGCTTTATTTCGATGTTTTTCTTGACGCTTATATCGTGTTTTTAGCTCAACAGTTCGTGATTTAAACGGACTGTTGTTCAAAAACAACACAATATGAGCCCTAGTTTTTTGCGTATTTTGTGCTTTATTTTTCATAATACAAGTATTATACAGAATTTGGAATTTTGGGTCAACCAAAAAAATACCCCGAAAACGGGGTAAATTAGTTTAATTTTATTTGTAAAATTTAAATAAATTCTATAAACTTAGATAGACGTCTTGAATTTCTATAAGCTCTTTCTGCTAAAAGACTAGAAAAATCTTTGTTACCCATGGGCAATTCGCCGTAAGTTTCTAAATGTTCTCTAATTCTTTGTTTTTCTAAATCCTTTGTAATTTTACTTAGTTCTTTTTTACGAGTTTCTAAATTTGGATTTGAGCTACCAGCGGACATATCAATTATATCAATAGAAACCAAATTTCTATCTAATTCAAAGCCATACCTTTGTTTAAAATCTTGTGCTACACTATCTATATCACTACCAGACCATTCATCGCTTAATTTGAAATTGTTTGGCCATCCAGTCAAACACCCTGCTTGCCGATAAATCCTTTCTCCTTGACAACTTTTTAGATCAGCTGATTGACCTTCTTTGAGTACTTTAACTTCTGGAACCATATTTGAAAAGCCAGGCACTACTGCAGTTATTTTGTAGTTATACGCATCTATGTCTAATTTTTTGAATATTTTAAATAAATCTTTAGGATGATTTAAATCTTTTAGATTTATTCTATATGTTTTCATTGGAAATAATTTTTTCATACTATCTCCTTATCTATCATGTCTGCAATACCACGCTGACGTTCAGCATCTTCTCTCCCAAACATGTCATTTTTGGCAGTATTACAGCGTTTACATAAAATTTGATAATTTTCTATACTGTCCGCACCACCTTTATTTGTGGGAATAATGTGGTCTAAACTAGGCATATTATCGCTGGCTTTTTTACCTTTGATATTACCACCTAAACTATAGTCTAAAACATTATTACAGCGTGGGTTGGCGCACTTGTATCCACATATAGCCAACATGGCATCATGTCCAGTCTTTTTGGTTCTATGATTTTTTCCTACCCATACATGTCGCATGGCAACTTCCGGGGACTCACCTCGATCAAGTGCTTCTACGAATCGTTTGAATGTGGCCATACTGCCGTAAGTTTTTCTATTATATCCTAACTGTATCATTTTATCACCGCCATTTTTAAATCTTTAAATGGACGTTTGCCTTTTACAACATCAACGCCTTTTACTTGTTCATAAATGCTTAGTATGCCTGATGCCATTTTGCTTTCGGCATCAATACTGGTAGTTTCTAAATCAACTCTACATTGATCTTGTACGGCATTGAATAATACTTTGGCGTCAACGATACCCGATTCGTCAACATATCTAACCTTAACGGTACGGATAATATCATCAAATAAACTGTCACTATAGTTATTGACCTTATCATCTTTTAACAATTTTCTAATTTGTAATAATCCACGTAGTGTATCTGTTTGAATGTATTTGGTAGGCCAATGGCGTTTCATTTTAATAAGTCCAAATTCCAAATCTTTCAATCCAAAACTATCTCTGGCTATGTATAAATGTCCAATATTTGTAATACAACCAGCCGAACGTTTACGATAACTGATTTGACATCCTGAATTTGATACCGCATTTTCCAAATCTACAGCCATGGTATTGTTCATCATAACTTGCTGTTTGTGTATAAAATAAGGTTTCATAGGTTCATTACCGGTATTTAATGCCAATAACATTGTACTTTCATCGTCTTCGTTTTCTGATTCTATATAAGTTACTGGAACAAGACTATCTTCACCATAGATTAAAACCCAAGCTATTCCATGTTGCTGTCCGTCGGCAATATAATATATGTCTTCTTTAGCACTATATCGAGCCTGTAAAGGAGTAGCACATATTATATTCCATTTACCTAATAATCTTTTTATATGTGGAGGTTCTGGCCACCGCTGACGTAGATAATTTATGCTACATTTTTTGACTGGGACCCAGGCAAATTTAATTTTATTTTCATAACTGCGATTGTGTTTAACAGGCAACTGGATATTGGCAACATCTGCCACAGCGTGTGCTACCTCTACTAAACTCATTTTGTGAGTTTGTGATCCCGCTGATGGATCGAAAGCTTCTGCTTTAATATTTTTACTCATTTTTGATCTCCTTTGAGCGATGTTTGAGTTTACTTCTTTAGATTGTTTACTTAACTACAGATTAAAGTATATTGTCTATATACAAAATAATCAACCTATTTTGGAATAATTTTAATTTCCTACAAAATTCAATGACTTATTAAGCCAAGGCAAGACTAGGTCTTTTTGATGTAAGAAGCCTCTGGCATTTATTGACTTATCAGCGGTTTCGGGTAGTAGTTTAGCTTCTACTAAATCGTACCACCTTGTGGTCTTGGGGTCGAAAGGTTCTACATCACTGTTATATACTACAGCATGAAGCCAGTTATCGTTCAGTTCTTTTTTGAAAAATCCAGCTTTACAGTCCCAACCTGCTACTGCTAACATATGAATAAGTGAAACCATAGTATGGTGATAATAACAGCCATCTTGCTGTGTAAAATCTAAATCACGTTGGTATATGTTTGTGGTTTGTGGCACAATTAAAATCAACATTCCGCCTTTAGCAGATATTTTACGCCAATTAACCAGTGTTTGTAGAGGGTTGACTGAATACTGAAAAGCATTATGGCACCACAATATATCAAATCCATTGTCTATCGTTCCCAGTGTTGACTCAAAATCTCCACGTTGATAAGTTATGTTTTGATATTTTTGCGCCACTGACAAACTTTCAACAATGTCTATGCCCTGACACTTGATGTTTAATGGCTTTTTGTAATCATCACGAGTAGTACGTGTTGCCCACCATTCAATGTCTCTTCCAGTTCCGCAGCCTAAATCTGCTAGAGTTTTTATCGACATCATAAAATCGTCGTACTCATAAAGTTGATTCAGTGTTAATAAACTGTGTTCATGCGCTTCTGTGTCGTTTCTAAACATTGTAGTCTTCCATTCCTGCTGATTTTAATCTTACCAAATGTCCTAACATGAAATTTTTCGACTCCATGGCTTTCATAACACCTAAAAATTTATTTCTAAGCAAAGCCACTTCGTTGATAATTGTTTCAAAGTCAATGACTTCATCTTCGCCGTCAACATACTTTTCGGCATCTCTACTGGTAAGAGCTCGGGCGTATCCTTCTAAATATTTTTGAAAATGTTTACGTCGTATTTTACGTAATTGAATATTGAGATAATTTAAAACAGCTTCAATTTCTTGAAGCTGATTAAATCTGTGTTCAGTGATTCCCGGTAAGGCGGTAATATTTTTTTCTATTAATCCGCCTACCCGACAATCTCGTTTAGCATCGTCAAGTTCCTGCTCATAGTGTGCAATAAAATCCGGTATCACACCTAAGTCAGCAGTGATTCGACTATACCACATTAATATCTTTCGTATTCATCGTCGTCATCTTCTTCCTCATCATCTTCGTCTTCGACATGATCCTTAAGATAACTAGCCAAAGCCTTTTTAATTTCTGAATCTGATTTGAAAGTTGATTTAATTTCATCTGCGTCAATATCATTATCGACTAATACGCTGACCAATGTTTCGGCAGCATCACTACGATCAACGGTATTGACATAACGTTTAATTTCATCCCAAATTTCACGAGCTAATTCTACTGACATTTTTATTCCTCCGGTTGTGTGTCTTCAGTACTTACCGTTTCTTTTTGATTACTAAAATCTTCCATTACTTTGTCCAAGCAACCTTCTTCGTTACTTTCCCAACCTTTACGGAATTGTTTAATAATTTCTCCATCTGATGTTACAAACATTAATCTGTTGCCATCTTTTTTCAGTAAGCCTTTTTTCTCTGCCAAGTCTGTTAATCCGCTATAAGGATTCATTCCTGTTTCGTAAGGAATTTTAACTTGTACACCTTCGAATGGTTTGGCATAGCGTGTTTTCATAACTTTACAAGCCGAACGAATACCCATCACATCGGAAATTTTGTTACCATCTTCATCTTCTTTGAGTTTAAGTTTTTTCATAGCAACCACAATACTTGATGCGTAGATAAATCCTTGTCCGCCTGAAATCTTGTCATCGGGATCAAACATATCTTGACTAGCGTATGTATGATTGGTACAGACTAAGCCAACATTGTAACTACCAAACATATTGACACAATTACGAACTAGTGCTGTAAGTGCTTTAGGTTTACGTCCCATGTCACCTTTTAAATCACCTGCTTCAAACTGATTCATGTCAGTTGGCGTAAGTAACATACCCAAACTGTCAATAACAAATAATACCTTTGGACGTTCGCCATCAGGTAATGTTTTATATTCAGACATAAATGTTGATATAGTTTTTGCTACATCATCAATCATTGCCATACTTAGTTTAAGTAATTTACTTTCATTGGTATCTACTCCCAATGCCTGTAACCAATTTTCATCTAAGGCATTTTCACTATCAATCAGTACAACAAAAATTCCCTGTGCTTGGGCATTTTTAATAATGTTGCCTGAGCAGATATAACTTTTACCTGCGCCTGACTCACCGGCAAATACTGTAACCTTACCTAACGGAATACCTTTATTGAAGTCTCCTGAAATAAGATAGTTCAAAGCATAATTACCAGTACTGATCCAATCAGTTGGATCATTAAATCCTATACTAAGTCCGTCGATTGACTTAGTGATATCTTTCCTAAATTTTGACACATCGAATGGCTTAACCATATTTAAATCCTTTGAATAATAGAAGTATTAACACAGGGCGAACCCTGTGTTAATTTGACTGTGTTACTGCTTTTGACGAGCTCTAATCATTGCCAAAAGATCGGCTGAGCTTTGTGTCGAAGGCTTAGTTGACACAGGAGCAGAAGCTACTGGTGCGTCATCTTCATCATCAAAGTCACTGCTCGGTGCTGGTGCGGCTTTAACTGTTGGAGCCGGAATATCTTCATCAACATCTGGTGTTGCGGCTGTAGTAGCCGATCCTGCTGGAGCAGAAACACCTGCTGGACGATAATAAGCACCCCAACGCTCTGTGTCAAAACTTTGTCCGTCAACTGAAGCTTCAAACATTTCTTTGATAACTTTCAATTCGACTTCATTAGGACGTTTTGGAAGGAACGTGCTTAAATCATATAAGCCATATTTTTCAATTGCCGCTTGTTCAGCTTCAGTTAATGCTGACTCTTTACGTGCCCACTTACTGCTTGAGTAATCAGCAAAGCCACCTTTAGAACCTTTACTGATACGGAAGTCTAATCCACGTAACAAGTCTGTTGGTAATTCTTCCAATTCTGGATCCATCAATGCTGCCTTAATGGTAGTAAAGATTTGAGGACCAATGATAAAACGTCTAATTGGATTTTCAGGAGCTTTGTCATCGGCTAAGGGATTTTCACGTACAAATCCTTGGAAAATATAATCACGTTTTTTCCAATATTTACGACCCATTTCTTCTAATGATTTGTCCTTGAACCAAGTACGTACTTCTGTTAAAATTGGGCAAGTATCTCCCCACATTTCTACGCAAGGTACACGTACTGTTGTTTGTTTGCTTTCTAATTCGCCTTTTATACCATTGAATGGTAAACGAATCATTGCTCGTTCTTGCCAAAAGAAAGTATTTTTTGTATTACCATCTGGTAAAAAACGAAGTGTTGCTGATTGACCTTCTTCAATACTCCAGTGTGGATAAATTGAATTGTCACCTTGAGATTGTGTACTACCTTGTTTGTTGTCTGCCGCTTGTAAGCGAGCGCGGATTTCTGCTAATGATGCCATTTTAAGTTGCCTTTCTAAGTTGTATAAAATGTGATGCCTATCTAAATTCTTTAGATTAAAGTTGCTTGCCTAGTTATTATACACATCTAGGTCTGTGTTTACTACAATTATGGTTAAGTTGCCTAAATTCTTTTTAATATTTATACTTATCTAATAAAAATACTCGATAATTCTTTCATTCTAGTTAATTCAATATTGTCAGTACTAACTTCTGTTTCACTTTCTCTTATACCTGCTAATGCTCTAATTCTCATTAACATGTCTTCGTCTTTGGCTACTACAGGTTCCATTTTACCTGAATGACCATACTGTCCTTGTAGCGCAGTGTTTTCTTCTAAGAAGTTGCCCCTACCAACTGTTTCACTAGTTAGTCGATCACCAATCATGCCACCAATCATTCCACTTCCTGGTACTTCAGGCGCAAGTGCCATGCCAGCCATTGTGCCTACTGTTTTGCCAAAGTCATCTTCGTCCATTTCAATATTAGTATTATCATCAACCCCATACTCTACTTCTAGTTCACGTTGGATACGCTGTAGTATATCTTTGATATCGGTTTTTGGATCAAGTCCGTTTTCTCTAGCTATCGCAGGAATTTTTTCTTCAATTTGATTGGCTACAAATTTTTCTGCGTTGGATTTTGGACTATAATAAATGTCAAATATATCAATATTTCCACGAGCAATTTCCTGTAACATAATATCTATTTCACTCCTAGCACTTTCTGACAACGTAGATTCCATTTTAAAATCGCTGTTCCAGCCTTTTAATGCGCCTGACATAATGTTATTTTTTGTCATAGCCGCCCCTAGAGCTCCTGCGGCAGCACCAGTGGGATTGCCTTCTTTAACTGGTAAAGGTATTTCATATTCTGGATGTTGTGCTAACCAATCTAACGCAATCTTAGCATCATTTTGACTAATCATAAATCTTCCACGAGCTCCTGAAGCAGCCTGTTTCAAATACTCAGGATTAAAGTTTACGCCAAATGGCTTTTTTTGCTGTGATATTTGTTGGTTCATTGTCTGTTGTTGCTGAGCAGTAAATCCGCTGGGATCTGGTTGCCCGTCTGGTGTAATACTTACTCCGCCGGCATGAGCTCCAGACATAGCGCCTAGTCCCAATGCTCCTGCTACTGCGGCATTGCGAGCCCATTTGCCCAAGCCTTCTTCTAATTCAAAGTCACTAGAAGTTTCAGATAACCCAGCATCTTTGCGTAGTTGACTTATGGCATCTTCTCCCATATTAACAGATTTTTCTAATTTGTTTTTCCAAGCGGCTTCTATTTTAGCCTGTGTTGCTTCATCACTGAGCACATTTTTCATTATTTGTTGTTGCTCTGGTGTTTTGCCGTAACCTTGTTCTTTCATTTTTCTATAAACAGCATTTAATAGTCCGCCTTCTTGTTCTAAACTATTTTGACTTATAGTACGTACAATTTCATTCCAGTTAGCATCATTTGTTTGATTCTTAGCAGGATTGCGATACTTTCGACTTCTTAAATATTCCCAAGCTCTTTGTTCTTGGCTATCTTGTCCTGCTTCTTGTGCCAAACGACCTAGTGTAGCGGCGTTATTTTGATATTGTGCGGCCAATCGCATTACCGCGCGATAATCTGCCATGTCTTCAATATATTCGTTTAGATCTTCTTCAGTAAGTTCACTGTCTTGATCGGCGCTGGGAGTTTTTTCTATTTTTAATTTGCCTATAACTTGTGCTATATCGTGATTGTCTTTTAATTCTTCTAAACGATCTAAAACTATTTTGCGAGCGTCTGCGTTAGCATCTTCTGTGGATAATGTTTCTAAACGATTAAACAACTCATCATCGCCAAATATATCATACAACTGCTCAGTAGCATCAGTAGCATCGGGACCAACTGGCTGCTCTCTGCTGAGAAAATCTATTAAAGCTGTTTGTTTTTCTGGAGTATCTGGCAAAGCCCAAGTGCCTTCAGTGATTAAATTTGCCCAACTTTCAAAAATGTCAGCTTCTTTCATAACGGTTTCCTGTTGTTTTAATTTTGCCAATAGTGGCAATGCTTGCTCTATACGACTGTCAATATTTTTTTCTACAAACATATGACGCAAGTCTTCAATAATTACATCTTCATCTGTGATAGCAGCCGGATCCCATGCTTCAAAATAAGACGCATATCCGTTTTTTGTACCAATAGATTTTAAATTTTTATGTAGTGTTTCATAGTAAATGCCAGCTTCGGTTATTAATTTGGCAGTTTCATCTTCAAATATTTTTCCCTGACTAGCTTTTTTAAAGCGACTTAATAAGTTCATTTCGCTTACGATTGTGGCAATATGTTGACCGCGAACATCATAAGGTTTACCACCTTGACGTATGTGTTCTAACATAGCACGTCCGCCAGATAATTTTGTAAATGGTAGTTTATAACGTTCACCCTCGGCAGTTTCTAAAAATAAACTTTCAATATGGCGATATCTTGCTTCATTTTCACCTATAACACGTTTGTGACGTATCATTAGTCTAGCTTCAGTGGGAGCAGCATTCCAGGATATATTCTTATGACCTTGCCATGCCTCAAATAAACCTTCACGGATAGCGGCTTGACCTTTCATACTGTACTTTAATTTGTTTAAATCTTGTACACTAAATGATTTTAAATTTTTTGTACTTAACTGTTTTAATTCATAGAGGAAGTCAAACCAACCTTTTTTGTCGTCGCCTTCCATGGCTTTTCCAATATTATCACCTGAATAAACAGTTACATTATTATCATCGCCTAGCATTATTACCACAGTACCATAATCTTTTCCACTGTCTGCTGTATAATCAAACGAAAATAAATCTGCTTCATTAGGGCTACTAGCTGGTTTTCCTGACTCATCTAAAGTTTGGGGTTCAAAATTACGTGTGACAAGAAGGTCGTGTAATTGTTGATTAACGTTATTATTACTCATAGTAATGTATTTAGTTAATAGGCTATACTAACGAATGGTAATGGAGCTTCAATAGTTTCGCCATGATCACGCATGTGCGAATCCATTTCTGGATGATATTCCTGTAATAATATCATCATACGTGTGACTAGCAAAAGCGCCATAACTAAGTCATCTGTACTGCCAGATTTGGCAGCATAACTAAGTCCGTGCGCCACGAAAGTTTTAAGTTCAGTAACAAGTGATTTGCTGTATAACTTCATTTTGTTTGATTCAATCAGTGTTTTTAACTTAGCACAAGCTGTAAGTTTGTTTTTAGGACTTGTGTTAAATCCTTTACGATACCTGCCGGCTCCCCGTGTAGGATCTGACAGGAAATAGCCCTTAATGTTTTGCTCACCAAATTGATCTATTGATATAAGAGCGGCTTCTCCTATGTTGTTATTTTCTATACTATAGTAAATTGACTGTTCATCTTTGGTGATATTATAGACGTACTTAACTATGTCAGAAAGTATGCGAATTTGTTCAGGAATAGGTGTACGATTGTGTTTCCACTCACCTATTTGCTTAGTTGAGTTAGCTTCAAAAATCTGTATGGCCGCAAAATCTCCGCCAGTTCCTAAACTGGGATCTAAGCCTATACAGTACATTTTTCCTGGTTGAGGTTCACTGTACCAACGTACTTGGCTTGTGCGGAAAACCGGCTCAATTCCCTCTAATTCAATTAATTTTGTTGGTGCGATAAGTGTTTCATCGTTTATAATAAATTCGCAATTTGAGCACAGTATGTCGTTAGCGTAGAAGCGGCGATTTTTTTCAACATTTAATAAATCGTAGACTTGTTCCGTGCCAGCAAGTTTAACACTGACTACTCGTTGTATGCCGGTAGATGTATGTATTCGCATTCCGGGTAATAAATGCTTTACCGATGTCTTTGACAAAGTATCTGTAAATATGTCATGATCGAGTGTTGCCTTGATAGATGTATTTGATAGTCGTAACTCTGCTACTTGTCGTACTGCTTTGTTTAATACTCCATCAAAATTGCTCCACCCGGTATCAGTTAATACTTGTAAACCCTCTGTATTATTGTGCAAAATCGCTGTCATCTTTTAGCACCTCATAATTATTTTTATCTTTAAATAGCCAAACTTCGTAGTTATATCCTGCGTTTAGAACTGCTTTGCGTTTGTTTAAATTTTTAGCAAGTCTATTTTTGTATTTGTTAATGCCATTGCCGTCCCACCACCATTGGCTTTTAACTTCTATAATTTTATTTTCGTGTGGAATGTAAATGTCAGGATAATAGCACAGATTATTTCTGCTCATGTCAGTATATTTAAATACTGGCAACGAATATTGTTGCGTACGGTCATCTATTACCAACTGTTCTTCGGTGTAAGTTTCCAATAGTTTAATAATAGTAATATCTTCATACCCTCGAACCCAAACTATCTTCCCTGTCGGCATAACGAATTCCCTTCCAAAACTATTTGCTTTTGCACTATTAGTTTTAACTTCGGGCTTTAAGAAGGCATTTTCAACACCAAATCGATCCATACAAGTTGCTCGACGTTTATTAACAATAATATCTATTTCATCCTCTGTTTTTGCTTGCCACGTTGCACTTGTTTGTTTATTATTAGCATAATACTCATTACCGTATCTATTAAGTTTAGTTTTTTTGCTTTTATCTTTATACTGAGTTGATTGTGTTACCCATTCTACACCGTAGTTTTTTAAGAAAGTTGCTTTTGCTTTGCTTACAGTTATCGCGATGTTGGTATCTGTACGTTTTGCGGCGGCTTTTTGTTTATTTTGCGAATCTTGTTTTTTTTTGGCAGCCGTCCATGATTTTTTAGTAGATGATACTTGCTTACCAACGCATATCGGATCTCCGCAAGTAGTAGCATACGAACAATTTTTTTGATAGAATGTTTTAGATTTGCCGCAAGCGCACACCTCTTTAATACCCGTGATATATTCCTCGTAGTATGCTTGATAAGTTAAATTATTTTTGCGTAAATGTTTAGTAAATTGCCCGTTAGTTTGACAATAGATAATATTATCTATTTTTGAGGTTATATAATTTGCCGTAGTCATAATTTTTAGTATAGCATATTTAACTTGCAGGGTTAAGGCTATTGTACAAATCCCCTATTGTTTGCTGGAATATTCTGCCAGTGGAATCGCGCAAGGTTAGCATACTATTTAGCGTAAGGCAGTCCATCTCACGACGAAAGCGATCTTCACCTAATTGTGATCTTGTTGATGCGGCCCAAGCTTCGTCTCTATCTGGATGTTCTTGCCACTTGCTACGGAAAGGTCTAAAGCCATTGATACCCACTTCTTGTGGATTACCATGACTATCTTCCATTTTATTAGCACCTTTCCACAGTAAAGCAAATTGGTCTTCGTCGCTATTTGGAGTAGAAGTAATAATTGCTTTACCACCAGTTGCTAGTGTAGGGCTTATGGAAGTCCAGAATTCTTGAGCTACACTTGGTCTTACAAAGGCAAACTCATCACAATATAATAAAGATATACTCATACCACGACCAGTATTTTCTGTGGTGGTAGTTGACATAATTCGCGATCCATTTTCAAAATCTATAGATCCCTTATTATAGTTTGTGGCTCCGGCACGTATGTGATCTGGACAAAGCTCATAGGCATATCTCACACGAGTCATAATTTCCTGCGATCCGTCGTACTTGTGTGCGGCAATTAATATAGTAGAATCAGGCACAAACATAGCGTACCAAAGCAAATATCCAGACGCACTAGTTGATTTACCAGTTTGACGTGGCATCATAGCGATAGAGAATCTATATCCGTGATACGTATCTATTAATCGCTTTTGATAGTCAAAAGGATGATACTTCATCTTGCCTTTAACAGGATGCTGTATGTAGAAAAAATTGTCCATAAAGTAGTGCGGTCCTGTAACAGGGTCGGCACACTTGGCAAATTCATCTAGTTGTTGTGCTGTATAAACTTGCTTTTTATGTGGACTTTTGGCTAGTGTTGAGGCATCAAATCCCATAAAGATATTTATCCTATAAGCAATGAGCTAAATAGTTATCAAGGAGATTAATTATGAAAAAACTTTTACTATCATTACTTGTTGTCACTGGTGTGACCGCAACTATTCCAGCACTAGCTTGGAATCAAAGACAACCTAATCCAGTGGCCCAGTGTCAAGTACACGCTCCTTATGGATTACCCGCAAGTGCTCGCCCAGTTCAACCTATTTGCCGTCAAGCCTACTTGGTAGGATATGATGCTCCGGTAAAATTGCCTGAGTTTGTTATGTGGACGTTAACTCCTGATCATGCCTTAGGATGTGTTGCTCGTAGTAATGCATTTGCCGCTGATCAAAGTGTTGCTGGTGGTGCTACTCCTGCTGATTATGCTGGTACTGGATACGACAAAGGCCACATGGCTCCTGATGGTGATCAAAGTTGGGATCAACAAGTTGAGTTTGAAAGTTTTTTAATGACAAACATGAGTCCACAAGCAGGCAGTTTAAATCGTGGTATTTGGAAATTGTTAGAAACATCAGTGCGCGGTTGGGCAGTACAAAAAAATCAGTCATTTAGTATTGTATCAGGTGGAGTTTACAGTCAAGGCGATTTAGTTATTGGTAATGGGGTATTAGTTCCCCATGCTTTTTATAAAATTGTAATTAATAATTCTACTAAAGAAGTAGCTGGTTGGATGTTCCCACACGTTAAACCATATCCTAATTTAGGAAATGATTTAACTAAATTTAGACTTCCTATTAGTCAAATTGAACAACAGGCAGGTGTAAAATATGCATTTCCTGCTGGCGCTATAGAACTACAGCCTGGTAAAGAATGGTCAGTTGACTTTGGTGCTCTCACAAATCAAAAACGTAAGTTATGTGGTGCTAGTGCTAGCGTAGACTAATAAATTTTTTTAAAACTAAAAAGCCAGCAGCTGGCTTTTTAGTTACATGACCAATTGCCGTTAATATAGGTAGCCAACATTATCCACTGATGTAACTGGATTCATATTACTGCTATTTTGTAATTTAAAATCTGGACGACTTCTTGTTCCTGTTTTTCCTACAGCATTGGCTAACTCACGTAATATCCCTTCAAATCTCATCTTGGATATCCTTGAAATCCTTTTACTGGACTTGTTTTTTCTACATCGGGCATTTCTTCACTGGCCATTGTGGCAATTTGTATAGCATCACTGCCTGGTAGTCCCATTGATATTAACGCATCACGAATATATTCACCAGTATGTGGATCATAGCTTACAACAAATTCATTTTCGCCAAATATAGCATCTGGTTCAAATTTTGGTACTCCATCTTTTTTACGCTGAGCCGCTCCTTTAGCTCCGGCTATAGCTACTCCAAAGCGGTACTGTAAATATGGATCTTGGTTTTTTAATGCTGGAATTTTCCAAGCACCTGGCAAGGCCAAGGCAATATCTTGCTGTAAGCTACCAGTTCTACCTAGTGCTACTTCAACAATAAATTCTCTTGCTCTCATCTCGGATATCCCGCAAATCCTTTTATTGGACTTGTTTTGTATACAGTATCTGGTTCAGTAGACTCTTGACTACTAATTACCGTGCCTTTTTCTCCCATAGCTTTTGCTGTGGCTGCTAGGATTTCAGCATCTGCTTTTGAATATGCCATTGACGACATTTTTTGTCCTATTGGTCCATTTGCAGATAAAGGTTCTGTTGAATCAACTTCATTTGTTTTAGGTTGTCCAGCGGCTGCTACAAGAAAACGCCACATAGCGTAAGGATTTGAATTATCTAATCCATCATACCTCATCATTCCAGGCATAGGACCTAACTGCTCTTTACTAAATGCTGAATGAGAGCTTTCAGAAATAAATTCTCTCGCTCTCATGATTAAGCTGGGTTAGTACTTTTCGTAAATGGACTAATTACGCCATATTGTGCTGAACTAGCAGTGCCAATTTCTTTGGCAGTAAACCCAGATCCAGAAATAGTCAAATAATTTCCAGCGCCAACATATATTTGTTGACGACTGTTTGCGGCTACTTGGACAGAACTTGAATAAAGATTGCCCACAGCACTGGTAGTACCTAAAGCAGTAACATAAACATTATAACTTATCGCAGTTTCTGTTACTATTTCGCATTTATCTGTATACCAAATTGCGTTTGATACTGAAGTGTAGACATTAGCCTGTGACATATTTTATTCCTTATTTTGTTCTTGCTTCTATAGCTTTATATAAATCTACAAAACTGCGAGCTTCGCTCATTTTATCACTCATTTGACGATCAGTTTGACTAGATATAACAGGAATGGTAGTTTGCCCAGTAGCCTTAGGTTTATTTAACCCGCCGCTATATTGAAATGCATCATTACTGTATTCCTGATTACTAGGATAATCTGGATCATTTTCAGTAACATCTACATCTGCTTCATCTAATTCTGGCATCCCGTGTTCATCTTCGTGACCACATTCGCACGGATCACAAGCACATGATGGGCAATATTCTGGTTCCGCATCATGTTGATGATCATCCCCGCCTTCTAATCCCATATGTTGTAGTAGTTCTTTAATACGGCCAACATCATCACCTGTTACTGTGATAACTAATTCTTCGCCGCCGCCCATGTTTTCGCTAACTTGTTTTTTAACATCAATTGACTCATTTATCATTGACTCAACATCACGATTAAAGCTGTCATAAATTCCTTTTCCAAAACCCATACCGCCTGAAGATTTAGATTTTGCTGATGTTGTAGCAACCGATCCCGCAACAGTATTTTCATCTACTTCTTTTTTGGATTTTTTCTTTTCATCATATTCGATATCTTTGGCTACTTTCTTTCCAGCACGTTCTGCTTTAGCATCTTCACTATCACGTTTTTTGCCATGTATGCCATCTTTTTTCTTTTCATCGTACTCGATATCTTTAGTTACTTTCTTACCGGCACGTTCTGCTTTATTGTCACGTTTTGGGGTCGCTTCTTCTTCAGTTTTTTTATGTTTCATTGCGTTGCTTAACTGTTTTGTACCTTTGTCAGCTTTGTTAAATTCTTTGGCAACATTCTGAGCAATGCCTACTTTTTTAGCAAATTTAGGGTTATGAGCTGCCGCTGCCATAGTACGTGCTTGTTTTTCGCTAGTACTTTTTTCTGTTATTTCAACACCTTCTTCGCCAGTCTCTTGCTCAACATCACGCTCATGTTGTGTTTTCATATATTCAGAAACAGCAGTTACCATTCCTTTAGCCTGTGCTAACTTATCTTGTACCCATTCTGGAACATTTTCACTGTTACGAACAATCTTTTCAAGATCGCCTGCCTCACGACGAATAGTATGTAAATTATCTTTTACCATGTCGCCTTCTTGATCATATTCACCACGGTCTACCATATCATCAGCACCTTCGTCGGCTTTTTCTTTATTTTTCCATGCTCCTTTGGTAAAACGATGCGGAGCTTTTTCCTTTTTTGGACGACCACGAGTTTTACCACCTTTACTCGCAGGAGCATCTATATCATCTTTGTCATCTTCTGGCTCATCTTCGTGCTTACGAGTATATACAGTGCCTGTACTGATTTTCTTTTTGTCAAAGTTACTGTGTTTTTCATGTTGACGATCTTTCATCCACGCATCTAAATCAGCAAAGCCTTCGTCAACGTCGCTTGTGTCAGTATAAGTTTTATTGCCCATTTTAAATTTGCCACCTTTTGGTGTATGTCTTAACTTATCAGTGAAAGCGTTTCCTTCATCTGTCATTACATCATCTTCCCATACTCCACACTCATCAAGGCCGCAAGCCTTCATAAATTTATTGTGATCAAATCTTGGGTTAGCAGTTTTAAATATGGCAGCGTGATGTTTGGCTAGTTCCATACGCTTATCAATATCTTCAATATGTTTAAGCAATTCGGCTGTATGCTGAAAATGCTGACGTGTTACTGCTTCGTCAATTTCACCTTCAGCACGTTTCTGTGCGTCAATTAACCATCCTGGTTTACCATGTGGACCATTTGGACTCGATTCAAACTCCATACCGTTATACGCATCGGCAGCTCCGTCTGGCCCATTATAAGGCATAGATTGAGCTTTGGCTTGCAAATACTCCATCATTTCTGCTTCATCCATTGGCTCAGGTTCACCTTTAAAAAATGCTTTTAATCCTTTGCCTACGTTTGCTAAAGGATTATTACCAACTGGTTTTCCTGCTTGTTGAATTTTTTTAGGAATGTTTGTTCCTCTCATAACGTCTGTCATTTTTGCTGGAGACTTCATTCCTTTTTTAATATTAACGTATTCTCCTGGTGTACTTTCAAATGTACTAATTCCATCTTCTAATGTCATAGGAATAGCTTCATTTGTTTTACCTTTAGGCCATCCGCTTTTAGCACGAATAGCAAAGTTTAATTCTTGTTGTTTTGTATATTCTGGACTACCTTTTTTGTGTGATCCTGATTTGTGTAAGTGAGCTAATTGTTTTTCTAAGTCTGCTTTAGATTTACCTTTGAACATGCCTTTTTTAGCCGGATTTAAATGTACAGGTTTATCAAATTTTTCTTCGAGGCTTCCTGAACCACTAAAATTCATGCCTCCTGTGCCATCTTCTTTGACTTTTTCTAAGCCTTTTTCTCTTTTAGCAGCAGACTTGGCAGCCATTTCTTTATCTTTAGCACTAGCACCAGGATTATTTTTATTGCGATTGTGAATACTAACTTCTGCTTTTGCTTTTTTAGCATAACTGTCTTTAGTAGCATCACTAATTTCATTTACTTGACCTTCCATTAGCGATTTTAAATCTTGAGCAAGAGCAGTTTCAAGAGTTTTAACAACAGCAGATTTAGTCTTATCTACAGACTCAGCTATCTGTTTTGTTTCTGTGCCAATGCTTGCAAGGCGTTTGTTTAGATCATAAAATGGGTTCATTGCTATTATCCTATGTAATATGTTTTATTTATACTATTTTAAACTTTTTCCTATGGAATATAGGGTGGTGTTTAATGCCTTTGCTGCGGCGAACTTTGACGCATACTCTACTCCATTTATAGTGATGGTATTATCTTCGCAGTTATCTTTATGTCTTCTTCCTAAATTTGATACATTGGTTTCTTGTTTGCATTTTATACAGCATACTCCTATCTGTGTTGATAGTAGCCCCTGTTCAGCGGCTCTTTTCTGTATAGCTCCGCCCCAAAATGGATTAGATGGTCCTTGTGCGGGCAGAGTTCCTTCCTTACCTCGTTTCAACGATGATTTGCGTTGTATTTCTCCGCTTAGTAAATGGTGTTTACCATCTGCTACTAATTGTCTTTGTATTGCTCCGCCAAGTAAATGATGCTTACCTTCTGCTACTAATTGTTGCTGATGCTTGCCTATTATCTCTGATATTTCTTCTGGAGACTTATCCATTCGTTGAGTAGCCATCATATAACAAGCACCATAATCACCTTGCGCATAGTGTAAGTTATAATGCTCTTCAAGCGTTACCGCGATTAAATTTAACGGGTCATTATTAGTATGATTGCCATCTTTATGATGTATCTCATAGCTTCTACCATTGGGTTCTTTAGGAATTGGACCGTAATGTTTTTCGTAAATTTTACGATAATTGATTCGGCGATAAGTATTGTTCAAGCTGGTGCTCCTTTCAAGCATTAGTGCCCCTGGATGTTTCCGCATCGCGAGGGGCTTTTATTTTTTACTGATAATTACCGCTTTGAGCACCCGTCGCTGGACGAGCTGGTCTTTTTTCTGCGTGTGTCATTGGGCTATCTTTACCCATTGGCAGATCATTTGTTGTTTTTGCTTTAGCAGGACTGCCACCAGCAATTTCAAATCTACTACGATAAGCATTTTTTAGTACGCCATGTTCAAATGGATCAGCACTATAATCATCACTTAGCTCTTTTTGTTTTTTATCAGGATCTGGGTAATCAGTATCAGCTAACAATGATTCAGGTTGCTCTTCTACTTTTGCTTGTTCTTCATCAACGCTGTTGTCATATACTGATGTCTGCATTAAAATTTTGTTGGGATCAAGACCTATAATTTGAGCTATCTGCTTAATTTGTGGTTCTATTGCTGGATATCTAAATACAACATCAAAACTGTTAACTTTATCATTCTCAACTGAGGGGAAATCTGCTGGTTTAGCTTGAATAGGAGTTGTTTTGATACTGCTAATTTCAAGTGGATCAAACTGTTCCAACTTTGATTTAAGTTCATTGTAAAATCCTGAAGGTAAATCGCCAACCACTTTAATTCTATAGTTGTAAGTTCTTTCAGATTCAATAAGATAGTCTCTAAATTTCTTTGTCATAATTATTCCTTGGTATTATATTTATGTTTAATTGTCTTTTTGACTTCTGGGCCCAATAATACGTTCCAGTAGATCATTGCGGGACAGCAGTTGACCTTGCGCTGTTGGTATATTTTTTAAGTCTCCGCCTTTGGCCGCATCTTGATCTAATTTTAATTTCTTTAATTGTAAATCAATCATTTTTAATTTTTTGTTTAACTTAGTAGTTTTGGCAGTAAGTGCGTGTCCTAACATAGTACCAGCTACGGCAAACAATTCAGCACTGTATCTACTGTCAACATTCATACCAAGATCACTTAGGTCTTGATAACTTTGTTTGGCTAAGTCTGCTAATTCATCTAATTCTTGATCACTAGCAGCCAAATCTCTAATGCCAGGTAGGGCGGCGTCAATTTTATCTATGGTGTCGTCTATTTGTACAATAGCAGTATGCGTTTCTTCAGTGGTGAGGCTGTCACTTACTGGTTCTTCCAGTTTGTCAAATCCGAATAAGGCTTCCAATTTTTTAGTCATACTGTATTTACAGTATTTCTATTTGGTTAACGCTTTTTGCCGCCTTGGCTGAATATTTGATCTTCGTTTATAACTCTAAAAACTAGGCCATTATTTCTAGCCCAACGAGTTCCTGCGTCCCATTTGGCATAATTAATAGCTACAATAGCTTTGTCTCTATCTTTCATACCTGCTTCAATAATACTTTGGCTTCTTGGTTTAATTTCAATTAATTCAGCTTTGGTAGTATTGTTTGGCCCTCTATATGTAACTAAAAAATCAGGCACATACATTGTCATTTTACCAGTTAGCGGATGTCTATAAGGTATACTAATTGGTTCACTAGCCCATTGTAGTACATTATCATTGCTGTCAAGAAACATCATAAAAGTCATTTCCCAACCCGAACGATATCTAGGTTGTTTTTTTCCTACATATTTTGTTTTATTTTTTACTTGGTAAAGACCAGTTCTAAAATTAGCCATTATTGTCTTATATTATGTGCTACATAGTAATTAGGAGCTACTGGGATTTTTATACCTAATTGTGTAGTGGGGCTTTGTATGGCATTTAGATAATAAGTTAAATTATAAGTTATCTGTGCTCCGTTAAGACCTTGTAGTGATTGAAGCAAATTCATTATAGGTTGATTAGATAACGCAGCCACGCGAAATAATGAAACTGTAAAATTACCTGCTTGTGCTTTGTTATTGAATACTGACAGGAAATAACTGTGTACTGAATCAAATTCTTGAGCAGATACTGCCTGCTGATAACCATAAAATCTATCAAATATTTGAACTGTTTGATCAATGGAAGGATTATAAGAATTAATGTTGCCCATTTTAGAAATTGTCTTCTATATTATATCCACTTATAGGATTACTTTGTACTATACCGTTATTTACTACAGATTCATTATTTGAAGTAGGAGAAGCAATAGGAGCTTTACCAAATACAAATCCGTTGGGATTTGATCCAGAAGAACCAGGAACTCCGTTTAAATTTAGTTGACCAGCCGCCTGACTTGCTGTCTGCATAGCAAATCCAGCTATGCTACTTGTATCTCCAGATTGAATTGAATTATACATTGTAGTTGCAGCTTGTACTCCACCAAGTACCTGGGCCAGTGCTCCTGTACCCTTAGCGTATGCTTGTAAATCTTTAATACTTCCGCCTGTATCATTAATCATTCCACCTTGAGAAAATACAGAATTTCTTCCTTGATTAGTTGTAATAGATGAAGCTTCAGTGTCGTAGTGTGCTGGATCGGCAAATCCCTGTACAATACTAGAAGGTTGTTCAGCACCAATATTTCCAGTGTAATATTTTACAGCTTCGTACTCTATAGTAACATCGTTCTGCATAGTTCCACTTCCTTCTCTATAATCATAAGTGTCACTATTCCATTGTTGTATGATAGGATTAATTAAAGTCCACGCGGCAAATGTTTTTTGACTCATGCCATAAATTGTTATGTCTCTAAAGAACGCAGGTTTACCACCGGAGCCAACTGAAAACGCCACATTAGTACCGTCATTTGGACTTTCTCCTACAAAGCCCCAGTTTGCTGTTTGTATTGTTTGACTATAAATGTCATTGGCATTATAGTTAAATCCGTTGAAATATGTTGATATTTTTCCTAATGTACCTGAAGTAGTTGGTACACCTTGATATTGTTGTGTTGGATCAGCATAGTAATAGGTATAATAGTTATACCACATTGTGCGAATTACATCATCTTGATCATCATGGAATGTAATTTTACTTGGTTCGTAATGTATTTTGGTTTGAACTAGTCGTTTACGATTATATTGATTTAACGCTGTAGTATCAATTTTAAATTTTGGTAAATCAATACTTTTTACCATTAATCCTATTGTAGATACGGCACCTGACCCGTAAATAGCTTGGAGTTGTGGTATCTGCGCTGTGTTTATATTAAAGAAAACATGAAATAAAAACTTATATCGAGGTATAAGCCCATAACCGTTTGTTAAAAACGTTTTGGCGGCGTGAGTATAATCCTTTAATAATGGACTAGTAGCCGGCTTTAAAAAGCTATTGCCCTGCCCAAAATATGACATATAGTTTAGGCAGTAGTTACAGCACTAGTTGCCGTGCCTGCTGCGGTAGCGATATCACCAGTTGTACGTGTCACTGGTTGACCAACTCCGATAGTAGCTCCGGCAGCATTAACTTGTATAGCATTATCGAATGTTATCATTAATGTTATTTTAACTGCTTCACTTGTTCCGTAATCCATCTTGTTATAGTTTACATCTTTTAAGTAGCAGCCAAGTATTTGCCAATTTTCTAATACTACAGGTTCATTAGTTCCATTACCACCATCTAATACTTGGAATTCTGTAGTAAATTTATAATCAATACCTGAAGAAGCAGAACTTTGCTCTAGGAAATCTAATTGTTTCTGTAATTGTTCGCCAACTAATTGACTTACAGCACCAGTAGCATCGTCACGAAGTTCGCAACTGATATCATTCCATGTATACTTACCAGCTAATTTAATAGTACTATTGTATATAGGCAATTTAATTTCTTCAAACTGTACATGAGGACGATCAAATGTCATAACCTGTTTAGTTAATTCTGTTGTAGGTGTACTAGTTCCAAAGTTATTAAAAAATACTCTGTATCTATAAGTCAACTTAGGCATTAATAAGCCCTGTGTTGACGCACTTTGTCCGTTAGCACCTAAAGGAACGGTCATGTTAGTTAGTGATGATGTTGCCATGTTATAATCTCTCCAATGTACTATTATTTAGTTAATATTTTTGGCAAAATATTGCTATTTTGCCTTATTCCTTAAGCCGCTGCCTGTGCCGCAATAGCTCCAGTATTTTCTATACGCAATGGAATATAAATGAATTCAACTGCTTTAACTGGTTCAATTGCTATATCTACCCATAACTGATTTTGGTCAATAGTAGTTGGCGTATTATTTGATGTATCACACACTACCAAATAATCGTAGATACCGCGTTTAGACACTATATCAATTAGTAAACTTCTAATTGCGTTTCCAATTTCAGTTCTCGTAATTTGATCGTTTGGTTCAAACAAGTATTGTTTACCAATAGTTTCAAGTCTACGACGTATGAATGCTACCAAACGTGCTACGTTAATACGATCTAATGCTGTAGCAGTACCTTGTAGTGTCTTGTTACCAAAGTTAGTAATTCCAACACCTGGAATAAATGTGATTGGATTTACGTTATTTGAGTAAAGAACATCACGTAATGATTGTCCAACACTTAAAGTTTGGAAAGCACCAGTTATAGAATTTATATAACCAAGCAGTAATGCATTATCAACTAAACCGCGACGTGTACCTGCCGGAGCTAACCATGGATATGCTACTTCGTCACTGCGAATAATTGTACGAATCATCATATGACTTGGTGCTGTAACTACCAAGTTTCCAGACAAATCTGTAGTTTGGCAGCTAGGATAAAACGCTCCTGCGTAACTGTCACCTTCGGCTAAGTTGCCGTCTCCTGTTGGTAAACCTAAACCATTGTTATTAGTTGCCCAAGTAACTACTTCATCAGGAGTTAAACGTAAAGGAGTATCAACAATACTAAATGCTACATTGTTAATTTCATTGTTTAACTCTCTCATGTTGATAGCTAATTCTGGATAACTAGGAACTGCTATTAAATTGTATACATTTTGTTCTTCACGAATATTTGTATTTGTATCAATAGCTGTTCTTAATGCTTCAACAATAAGTTGTCTCTGTGACTGACGTCCCATATAAGGGCTACCATCTATACGTAGACCTGTGGCAGAATTCCAAGTATTTGTCTGTGTTTGAACACTCCAGTACGTTGGATTAGTATCTGGTTCCTCATTAGTGTTGTTTTGAATACAAGCATATACTAATCCACTGTATGTCACATACATACCAATTGTGTAAGGATCAGTTGGAGACCATTGATAAGTTGGCCATGCTTGATTATTCCAAGCATTCACTTCAAATGATTTAACATTAAATCCTGAACGACGTGTATTCCATAGTAAAATACCATTTGGATAAAGCTCAGCATTAGGAGCATCAGGATCTAAATAGTTACTAGTTAATAAACTTTCAATTGACGGTAATGCGTCACTTACTGGGTTAGTAGTTCCGTTAGGTGCCCAACGAGCATCTTGGAATATAATACCGTTACTTGTTGTGCTGTCAGTGTTAGAAATTTGTACCCACTGATTTACACCGTCAACACTCTGCCAACGATATAATAAAGGATAATTTTCTAAATCACTAGTATTAACCCATAAATCTCCATGTACTAACGGACTTTGAGCTACGTCAGTTTGAGTTGTAGGAGCAGTTGCGCTGATGATAGGACCAGTAGCATTACACATAGTTAAGTTGTATCCGCGAGCATCTACTGATACATTTTGATATCCATGCCAAGTTCCGTTATTAGATATTAAAATATCTACTTGTGAAGGATCACTATAATACCAATATGTGCCTGTAGCAGGGTCTTGATCTGGGGCAGTTGAACTAGCAGTATATGTAAATAAAGGACTTCCTACCCAATTAGATAAAATTAATCCGGATGCTGCTCCGTTAACATAATTTTGACGAACTTGTGTTGTGTTTGTAGTAAATCCCGCAGCAGTTAAAGGAGTACCAGTTACGTTTGTTAATATAATATCTCCACCTTGACTGTGTGTGAAAACAATATTTCCAGCAGAATTTACTGTAGCACTAACGTATGGAATATTAGTAGAACTTACTGCGGCAATAAAATCACTTGTTGTTGTTCCAGCTAATGTTGCTGTGGCAGTTGTAAGTGTTGATGTACCTGGTTGAGTAGCACTAATAGTAAACGTGTTTCCGCTTACAAATGTTTGACTAGTATTAGAACCTGCTATAACAGTAGCACCTGTAGTTAAACGTTCAAATATTTCTAATGTTGCTGTGCCATTATCAAAGGGTTCAGATTGAGCATAGGTAGAACCGGCAGCAATATTTACACCACCGCCTGATGGATCTAATCCATAGATTGCTGTGGCATCACTGCTATAAACTGGACAAGTTTGAGCTACATAAACTCCTAAAGTTGAACTGTATTTTTTAAGAACAATATGAGTTCCTAAATTTACATTAGATGTCTTCATCCAAATAGAACCAGTTGGCTCAGGCATACCGCTGTATGAAGCCCACTGCGGAACTGTATAACTTGGACTTGCTTGGAACATTGGAGCATAATAAGTGCCATTAGGAAGTCCTAAAGCGTAAAAACAGGAACTTGATCCGGCTAAAGTGATCGTACCAGATTCTAAAGCTATTCTACCACCGCTAACGTAACTACCAGTTGTAGTATTAGCATATTTTACTGTGCTAGAATCACAGTATGTAACAACAAATGTACCGTTATAACCAGATGGATTAATACCAGAAACTACAATAGTACTACCTACAGGATAGGGTGCCGATGTAGCTCCTGAAAAAGTTAAAGTAGCTGTAGATCCAGTACCACTGGCTGCTGTGACTGATAATTCAGGACCCGCTGTATTATCGCAGTATAAATTTAATGCGCCACTGATATTGGCAGCATAAACTCCAGTAATACCTGCGTTATTAATTGTGTTACTAACATTAGTAACGTTGTCACCATTAGAAACGCTTATAGTTACACCATTAATAGTAAAGCTGCCAGTTGTTAAACTTGTAGGAGTTGCTTGTCCTTGTACTGTTGCCCATGCTGTTTGCCATTCTGGACTTCCAACTAATACCCAAGTATTGTATAAAATAGAAAGACTTCCGGCGTTAGTTTGTGCGCTAGTTGGTCCGCCACGTTTAAAATAAACAGGATTACTTGTACTTGTTGATACTACAGCATACTGACCAATACTACCATAAGTTGGCAATGGAACTGTAGTGTCAGTTTCTAAATAATCAACGTTGGTAATAACTGAAGGAATTTGGTTAGTAAATGAGTTAGTTGCTAAATTCCATTGGAATAGGCCCCATGCTGTATTTGTAGCATCTAACCAGAATGTGCCGTTGGAAGGAGCACCAAGAGGACGAGTTAAACTAGCCGCAAGACTAGCTAAATCTATATTAGCACGTAATACATAACATTGATTTGTAACACCCAATGCGGAATAAGCCGCCAATAAACCATACTCGTTAAGTTCATATCCGTTAATAGGAGTACCAGCAGTAGTAGTGTAGAAAAACGGTACACCATAGTAATTGGATAGTGCTCTTTGACTAGTTGCTAGATAAAGTTTATCAGCATTGGCAGCTAATGTACCAGGAGCTACTCCAGATCCATCGCCGGATAATTTATTTGACGCTGTAGCAATAACTACTAGCGGAACTGAGTTAGTTGCGGCAGGTAAATATTGACTTTGATCAACTACTGTTACCTCTACGCCGGGGGATACTAATGTTGTGGCCATTGTAAAATCCTTTTTAATAATTACTAATATTTAGTCCATAACGCAAAAATAACGGTATCTACTATCCCTTACGTAAGGTTTAGGCTAAATATTGTATGAATAGACCCTTATGTACCAACTGTAAACAGCGTTTTTGTGCAATAAACTGTTATCGAGGAGAAAAAGTTTACTATCGAAAAATGTGTGAGCACTGTATAAAACGTGGCAAAAAAATAAAACCGCCAGATCCCAGCTGGTCAAAGTCTGGCTACAAGAAAAAAACCATTTGTGATCGTTGCGGTTTTCGCAGTAGGTACTCAGCACAACTAGTAGTTTATCACATTGACGGCAATTTAAATAATAGTAATATCCGCAATCTGCGTACTGTTTGTCAAAACTGTGTTGTGGAAATTACAAAGTCTGATCTTATTTGGCGGCCCGGAGATCTTCAACCAGATCTCTAACTTGACGATATAAATTGTCAAGTCCATCTTGATTGTTATCTAAAGTATAGTCAAATTTAGTGCCTGCCCAGGCTGTTTCGCTAGCATGAATATTATAATTAGATAATTTACTTTTTGACATAGTCCACTTAATGTTGGTTGGCCCACTATTTACAATTTCAGCAATAGGAAACCATTCTGGTTCCGGACCACGAATAACTCTTATAACTGTACCACCTTGTTTTTTAATTGCCAGTATTTCGTTAGGAAATCTGCAGTCTGTAATTACTATGTCATCTTTGGTGTTACGTAATTTGTTTTCTAAACTAGCTATCCAAATATCATCGTGAAAAGTTTTACGTGCTACTTCTGTACCCCATTTTTGTAGTACTAATCGAGGTGTTAAATCAGGCATGTTTAAACGTTCGGCCCACCAGGGATCTATTTCTTCTCGCCATTCTCTACTAGACTTAGTTCGTCCTTCTAACATTTCCCTATCCCACCCAAACACCGAAGCCACTGCGTCTTTAAGTGTATTGGCAAATGATTCACGACGAAATTCATAAACATTTTGTAAGTAATCTGCTATAGTATCTTTTCCACTTCCTATTAGACCCACAATCCCTATAATCATTTTATATCCTTTATCCCCAAATGTTTAATTGTTGCTTGTACTCGTTCTATTTGACGCTGACAATCTTCCAAAGCATGATGGCTAGTTGGACCCTTAGGACAATTAGGCCATAATGAAATTAAAGTTCTACTATCTCTAATTTTGTAAAATTGCCAAGGTTGTTTTTTCTTAAGACTACGATAAGCGTGTTCCAAAATATTAATATCATAAGTTGGACCTTGCGCCCATATAAAATCATGTTGCCATGCTATTCGATATAAGCCATCTAAAGCTTCTTCTAAAGGAATTCTATCTGCTTCGTTAAAGGCTTCATCTTGAGCGGCGCCTTGAGTAGCCCACCATTTAACGGTTTCGTCATTGATATCTCTATTTTCTTGACTTTCTAGTGTTACACGACAGTAAAAATTTCTGTCCTCATAATAACCAGTGCTAAATGGATCAAAACTCTGTGCCGCTATTGTTAGTATTGTAGCGTCTGGACCAGTTGCTAGTCCTTCTATATCTATCATTAAATGTTGTGCCATACTGTAAGTATAACACAAATTTTAGTATTATGTCAAGCAAAGAAATCTTCGAATAGCGAATCTTTGGATTTATCGCATCGCATGCCTTTACTACTATTTTCACTTAAACTGATAATACGAAGATTAGTATAATGTCCAATGATATAAGGAGGAATACCTTCTAAAAATCCTTTTTGCCGAGAGTAAATATGATCAAGAACATTATCCCTAGACCTAGGAATACAGCTAGGATTTATTTTATCAAAGTGTTTTTTCCAATTTTCTTCAGTAAATTTCCACACTGCGTCGTTGTATAATCTTTGTAAAGTCCGATGTTCTTTCGGACTAGCTCCGTTTCGTATTCTAGCATCGCTTATTTTGTTTCTAGATTTTTTAGTTTGGCTACCGTTAACAAGACCATATTTTTTCAAACAAGTTTGTTTTGCTTTTTCTGCATAGGCAGTGGGGTCTCTATCTCGTTCATTAAATGGTTTATGATAACCAAGTTTGAGATTGTCTTTAAACTTTTCATTTGCTTTTTCAGATTTAGTTGAATCTTTTTTACGCCAATGATTTTTACCTTTTGTTGAAGTACTAACTTTTTTTGCTACATCATTTCTGCTTGCTAAAAATGATGAGTAAGTTAAATATCGATTTTCATGCCATTTAACTTCTACGCCTTTTTCTGGGCATAGTGGTATTTTCCAAACCTCGTTTAATACATGCCACACTCTTTGTTTAGGTTTTGCTGATTTAGGCAAAAAATTAGTTGACTCTAATATTTTATTCCATAAATCAGGATGAGTTTTATGTAAATATCTGGTAGCAGATTTGTTATAACTTTTATCGTTGTTAATGATATCTAATAATATGTTTTTCATATTATTATTTATGCTACCCAATAACCCAAGTTAAATTAGCCGATTACCCAAGTTAAAGGAGTTGAAGCGTCCACATAATTCTTCAAATCTTCTAAACATTTTTCCATAATAGCCATTCCTTCAGCTTTCATAGCAGTACCATTTAGTGTTGTTGGTCCTTGTGGGCCATTGATAGATCCAAATTTTTCACGTGCTTCGCCAATAATTAGTTTACAATTTCCATACATAAAATTACGAATCCACTGCTTAATTTGGAAATCTTGTAGTAAATTAACTTCAGGTTTTAAATTGTATGTCCAAAGAAGTACTGCTTCTCCTGTGCCTTTTGGATCACGAACAAGTTGAAGTTTTTTAGTTACCGGGTTGAATGTATAATTCATGTAAGCACCAAACATACGTCCGGCTAATTCAACATACTGACTATAAAAATCATAAGTTGCCAATCCACCTGCTACGTTAAAATTCATCAAATAAACATTCAAAGTAGCCTGACTAAAAGGATCAAAATTGCTGGCATAAGGACCAGTGCTGTCACCAAATGTTCTGCGGAAAATTTGTCTTACGCTGATAATTTCTTGTGGTAAATCATAGATATTGACGTTTTGAACCAATTCCATGAAGGTATAACTTTCTTCATAGGCATTTTCAGCACGTTGTCTATAAGTACCTATGGCATTTAAATAAGCAGATTCAAAATGTGCTGGATCTAATTCAATATCTATAATTTGATCACCTAACTGCAGGCGAACGTATTCAATTAAATTTTGTTTTAGTGTTTCTAGTGTAGATTCTGATTCCAACGCCATAAGGACTCCTTGTCCTTATATTTAGCTGTTTACCAAGCCTTTAGTATCAATAAATTTTCGTTACTGCGTCCGTTCCATTTTACTTCAGTAGATTTAATTTCACTAAACGCTTTTCTTGCCGCAGGTTTTCCTACTGAAATAATGCTTTTAATTTGTTCTTCTGGCTTTCTAAGAGTTTTTTGAACAGTAGTAACTGCGTCAAATGCTATAACACTACTGCCTTTAACAGTAAATGTACCCACATGGCTATCTGCCATTACGTGAATAATTTTACGTTTGGCTGTGTCATATAACCAAGCTTCACTGGCTGAAACTAGTTTACTAGGTAGTTCTGATTTTAAATTTAATTCGGCAAATTCTTTAAGATATTTGAATTTAGCTGATAATTTTTCTGGACTTACTGCTTTTTTAGCACGTGGTTTGCGTTCGACTTTTTTCAGTTGTACATAACTGGCACAATCGTTTATTACAGTTTCACAAAATTTAACACAATTTTTCAGTTGTAATTTAGATAAATGACTGTAAGCTTCTATTAATTGTTCGTCATTACCTGCTAATACTTCATTGTATTCTTCTAATCGAAGTTGCCATACTTTGGTAATGTTATTAACTAATTGTGGAGCAATATTCATACCACGAATAACTGAAATAGGTTTGAAATCAGCTGACATTTTAGCACCGGCTATGATAAAATCATCAAACATGCCTTCAAGTTCTCCAGCACATTCGCTGACTTTTTCTCGTAAGTGATCTTGAATAGTAAGTTTTTGTTGAGCTACTTCAACGTCACTGACAATTTTCTTAACTTCTTGTTTAATTTTTATTAATTTTCCAATTTCTTCTTCTAAAAGAATTTGTTCATGTTCGGTAAGTTGTAATCCTACCAAACTCATACGACAAACCCATGCTATAGTAACTTGAATACTGCTGTCGGGAATACCTCGAATAAGTTTAGCATCACGAGAACGATCATGTATTTCTAAATAATGAGCTATCATTTCTTTAGCATCTTTTCTACCATAGTGATAGTTATACCATTGAAATGCTGTAGCTAATTTTGATATACGATTTTCCTCTGTTGGCTGAATGTGCCATACAGGTTCGTTTCCGATATATTTTGTATCGCTGGATTTTGGATTTAGTGCTTTAATTGTGATTTCTTTTTTTGCCATATTTGTATTATAAAATTTTAGTTAATAAATGTCAACCTAATAATGCGGCAAATGTAATGTAGGACTCTATATCTTCTAACATTTTAGTTGCTCGCTGTTCAGTTTCCTTGTATTTTAATGTTTCTTTCTTTAATCTACGACACTCTACAGCTTCTTTACTGAGTTCATTAAGTTCATGATCTACATTTTTAATCATTTTTAACAAATCTAGTCTGGCTCTTTTATCTTTGAGACTGCCAATATTTTGCTCTGCTCGTCCAACACGTTCTATTAAATCTTCCATATTACTAGTAATTATACAGGTTTTGGAATAATAAGTCAACTGTTTTAGTGCTAAATACATATTATGCCAAGATTATCACTTTATAGGCCAAACAGGACCAATGATTATCAGTTTTTAGACCGAATTATATCTGAAAGATATACAGTTGGAGGACTTGATATTTTTGTACACAAATACATGGGTCCAATTATAGACACTACAGATAATCCTGGAAATGCTGATGCTACATTGCCAGTTTATACCAGCGAAAATCCGCTTTTTATCGAAGATTTATTGCTATTAGAAAACAGAGATCGAGCGTACGACCCGGACATTTATATAATGCGCGGTGTTTATACCAATCAAGACATTGATTTTAATCTCACACAGTTTGGTTTATTTTTACAAAATGATACACTTTTTATTACATTTCACTATAACGATATGATAGATTCGTTTGGTCGTAAATTAATGACAGGAGATGTATTAGAATTGCCTAACTTAAAAGATTATTATCCGTTAAACAGCAATATCTCACGAGCACTACCTAAATATTACGTGATACAAGACGCTAACTACGCTGCCGAAGGTTTCAGTCAAACTTGGCTACCACATTTATGGCGTGTCAAAGCTACACCAATGGTAAATGCTCAAGAATTCCAGCAGATTATTAATCAACCGCTTATGCCAGACAATGTTTGGGATTCGGGCAATTTTTATCCTGGTGGTATGGTAGTTGATAATGGTGGCAAATATTATGAAGCAACAAAAAATGTTCCGCCAGGTACTGATATAAATGATCCAGACTATTGGGCATTAATCGAAAAACCAACTACTGTAGGCGATGTAGATTCAACACGTAATAAAGACCTAGCAATCAATGACTCATTATTAATACAAGCTAATGTTGACGTTCCACTCAGCGGATATGACAACGTTTCATTTTATATTGTGCCAGGCACAGCAGATGGGCAACCAGGACCTTCTGATCATAATCCCGATCAAATAGATAGTCAAGCTAGTCCAAATACGTTTGGATATACTATGGGCTATTTGACCGGAGATAACAAAGCGCCAAATGGATTGCCAGTTACTCCTGGTGTAAGTTTTCCTATTGGGCCATCAAATGGAGATTATTGTTTGCGTTTAGACTACTATCCAAATCGTTTATTTAGATTTGACGGAGCAAGATGGAGACATATCAGTGATGATGTACGTACACCGTTAGATTGGGGATTGGAAAACGAAACACAGCGTTCAAGTTTTGTTAACAACCCATACACAGTTTCAACCACTGACCAGGGTAATATTCCAAGTCGTCAAAGTTTGTCTCAACTACTTAAACCACAAGCTGACAACGGAAACGACGGCGGCAATTTACCACCAAGACCAAGACCACCAGGACGATAATGCAACAGTACTTTTTCGATTCGCAAATACGTAGATATTTGATACAAATAGCTAGAATGTTTTCAGGCTTTCAAGTAGAGTTTGGACGCAACGAAGCTGGAGCTGCCAATACAGGCGATACACTTTATCGTGTTCCAGTACGTTACGGAGATGCTAGTCGACAGGCACAAACTATTATACAGCAAAATTCAGCAAATAATATGCCAAGTACTCCCTTGATGACTTTTTACATCACTGGGTTAGACTTTGATAGACCTAGAATGCAGAATCCCACATACGTTGATAACAAATCAATACGTCAGCGTACATATGATCAGTCTACTGGCACATACGAAACTACCCAAGGTAATGCTTTTATGGTAGAGCGTTATATGCCTGCTCCCTACAAACTAAGTATAAACTTAGATATTTGGACTAGTAATACTAATCAAAAGATGCAGATATTGGAACAAATATTGCCATTATTTAATCCCAGTTTAGAAATACAAAATACTGATAATTTTTTAGACTGGACTAGTTTAAGTGTCGTTGAATTAGTCAGCACAGGATGGTCTAGTAAAAGTATTCCGGTTGGCACAGAAGATCCTATAGATATTTCCACACTGAAATTTGCTTTGCCTATATGGTTATCATTGCCAAGCAAAGTTAAAAAATTGGGTGTGGTGGAAACTATTATTGCTTCTATCTACGATGGTTCAGGCGACATGATAAATGCCATAGCTGACAATGATTTATTACTGGGCACAAGACAGTATATTACTCCTTACAGCTATCAAACAGTATTGATAGGCAATAAATTACAAATCTTAGCTAGATCTGCAGTAGTTGATGAACAAAATTACCAGCTACCCCCGCCTGATCCAGTCACTAGCAGTAACTTAGAATGGAAACCGGTTGTGGAACTATATGGAGTTTTACGACCTGGTATTAGTATGGTAGCATTGACTCAAGAAGACGGCAATCAAGTATATGGTACAGTAGCGTATGATCCTACTGACAGTCAATTTTTACTGTTTACTGCTATAACAGAATCAATTCCCGCTAACACTTTACCCCCGGTAAATTCAGTAATCAATCCGTTAGTAAGCGGACCTGGCTACGGACTGCCGGCAGCTACTGCTGGTCAAAGTTATTTGTTAACAGAATCTACCGGCAGTGATAATGGTTATGCTCCAGCTTGGGCTGGAGTAGATGGACAAGTATTAGTAGCACGTACAAATGATATTATTACATACGATGGTACTCGTTGGTTAATTTCTTTTGACAGCGCATCAAGCCCAGTAAATACGCAATATGTTACTAATATCACAACAGAAATTCAGTACAAGTGGACCGGATACGGTTGGGTTAAGTCATATCAAGGATTATATCCCGGCGGGCAATGGTCTCTAATAATATAACAACTGTAAATGCTGTAGGCGTTTGGTTCTATTCCGTTAGTACCCAACGATATCTTTACTTAATGCGTAACGACACAAAAAATCCCCAATGTTGGGGTTTAGCTGGCGGCAAAATGGAAGCAGGAGAAACCATGATGGCCGCTTTAATTAGAGAATGCTCAGAAGAATTAGGCTCAATGCCAGAATATATTAAACTAGTGCCATTGGAAAAGTTTACCAGTAGCGATAATGGCTTTGCTTATCATACATTTTTTTGTAGTGTAGCCAATGAATTCCAACCTGTACTAAATGACGAACATATCGGATGGGCTTGGATAAATTCTGGCGTTTGGCCTAAACCATTACATCCAGGATTATGGAGTACCGTAAATTTTGAAGCGGTACAGAGTAAAATTTCTATAATACAAAATCAACTTTACACGTCACAGTAAGTGACAAATTCTCTATAAGTTAAATTTTTAGTGTTAGGACATGACATCCACGCATCTGGCATGTTAAGTTGATTTCCTACCATAACAAATAATACCCCAGAGTAGGCTTGTATTAATAAAGTTACTTCATCGATCCAATTTAATTTACCCGCAGGAGTATCTTTATTATAACCTAGCATATAAATTTCTGCGTGACCATCAAAAGCCGCTAGATAAATCGGCAAAACTTCTGTACAAAAATGAGGATTTTGTGGTATTAGATAAAATTCACCAGGATTTCGTAAACAATTACGTGGGGTTGTGTATATTATGTTTTGTTTTGAGTAGTCTGCGGCTAATAATAATTCAATATTTGTGTAGTCTAATTCAACAGCAAAATCAAGACGCATGTGTTTTGCTACAGCGGCAGTGCCATATGTTTGAAGTTTTTTAGATCCCAACAATCCACCGCGATGTGCTTCTAAATGTCTGGGATCAAATTGATCTAAATCAAATAAACTGCCTATACAGGCTGCTCTGCCGGATATATGTTGATTAACAATTGGATTGGCTATCCATTCTCGATTTTCTTGCTTCTTGCCACCGGACCACTTGGATTCAGTGATAACAAATTCACCAGGGTAATCTTGTCTATATCTTGCTTGCACAACTATTCTGGGGTAGTTTCTACCGGAAGTGTAATTACTTGGTAGTTAGCGTACCATTTACCATCATCGCCTAATGTGGGATCTGTGTCAACTAATCCCTGTGTAGCTGAATCAAATTCTGGTATAGTTTGAGCATCATTAACAATTACTACATTGTATGGTGCTAATTCTTCGGCCGTTGGATCTGTTACAAAAACCACACCCGGAGCTTCGTCTGCTACATTTACTCTTCTTAAAAAAGTATTATTTTCAATTTTTGCGTAGTACATTTTTATCTCCTATATTATATTTATGTCAAGGTCTTTTGAAATTAGCTAGATAGTGTAGGAAGAAATCACTTTCCTCTTCTTTGTCCACTACATAAAACTCTAAAGTTTCGCCATTTTCTCCGTTTTGAAACGCTACTTTTTCTGGTAATTTTCCTTTAAATGCTATACCGTTCTCAGCACAGTAACTATAATAGTGTTGTAGAACTCCTAAAGATAGTCTTATGGTCCAATCATCTCCACATTTTTTAAGATCATTATGCCAAATATCCATGCCTTTTTCAAGCCACTGTAAATCTGGATTAGGATGTCCTGTGATAAATTGACTCCAATAGTCTACCATAATATAGTGTCTAGCAAATATTCTTTTAGGATATACTCTTACATTTTTATAAATGAGATCTGCGTTTCTACGTAGTGCTTTACGCTTTAGTGTTTCTTGATTAGCTAATCCATAGTGTATTACGTAGATATGATCCTGCCAAAACATTTTATTACCTAAAAAATCTTCATCGTTGCGACTAGGATATTCGTGTATAACACCAGTAAATTGTATGCCAATGTTATTCCTAAAAAATCTGTCATGCATAACGTCAATATTTACACCGTTAGCGTGAGATTTTTTACTCATGGCCTGTACTTGACGTAACAGTATACCGTCATAGTAGTCACTGATGATATATTTAAATAGTCTCATGCCATTTTCAAGTTCTTCGTCGGCATCAATCCAGAAAATATAATCTCCTGTAGCCAAACTAATTGAATAATTTCTAGCTCTAGCAAAGTTGCCTAAGCCATCATCTTCCTTCCATTCTAAATCATATATCTTGTCAGTAAACTTAGACGCTATCAATTTAGTATCATCAGTGGATCCAGTATCTACAATAATGATTTCGTCAGCAAAGTTCTTAACTGTTTTTAAACAGCGACTGATATTGTCTTCTTCATCACGAACAATCATACAAGTGGAAATAGTTTTATAAGGTCTTGTTTTTAGCCATTTGTCTTGATAGTCTACTTCGCCAAATTCTATATTGTCACCCTCAGACACTCTAAACCAAAACATCCAATTACTACACATTTCGCCACGACGACCTAATGCTTCTTCCCCGCTAAAGGCAATATTTAAATTAACATTCTTAAAAATAGTCTGTATGTCAGTTAATTCAAAGTGATGTACGTGATGTATTTCTTCATCTCGACGTCTTACTATCTGTTCCCACGGTCCCATAGGCACGGTAAAATAAAATAGTGTATTTTTCTTAGCCAGTTTCATTAAAAATTCAAGGAACTGCTGTGTTTCTTCAACATGCTCTAAAATTTCTCCCAATATAACTATATCAGGTTCAAAATCGTAGTTTAAAACATTTCTTACATCATCTACAACTGTTTTAATTTGTGGATATTTGTGACCATAGGTCTTTTTTACAAAGTCTAACACATCTTTTGATGAATCATACATAGTTACTGATTCGATATTATCAGAAAAATTCTTTAATAACGGCAAACTAAGTATACCATCATTACTACCTAAGTCTAATATTTTTAATTTTTTATTAGGCGAGTCTTTAACTTCGGCCTTGACTAATTCAAGCAAATCTATAACCCTGCCAGGAAAGTGTTCATCTCTATTTGTAGTTTCAGTATTAAACCAGGAATCTGTTAAATTAGTTTCCTTGGCTAAGTCTAATAACTTACGATATTTTTCGTCACCTGTTAGTTTCCAAGCAGCCACAATATCTGAATTATAAACTAATTGATCTATGATTTTGTCTTTGTATTTGTCATGCCTACGATTAAACATAAAATCAATTTCACTATTCCAAGATTTAGCTACTCTGTTCCAAGCATATGACTCTATAGCCTTTTTACCTTTGGCTACTTCTGCTTCGTAAACGTCTCCTTGATACTTGTCTAAGTGTGCTAGAAACTTGTTTACATAGTCCAAAGAACCATATTCGTCAGATTTAACTTTAGTGTCTGTCTTAACTGTTTCAGATAAAGCAAATTCATCACTGGTAATAACTAAACAGCCATTATACTGCGCTTCTATAGCACTGATACAGGAAATTTCAGGGAAACTAGTCGGATATACCATGTAAGCAGAGTTAGCCAATAATTCATAAAATTGTCTTTTAGGTAAATGACCTAGTTTTTTAATATTACGACTATACTCCATAAGGTCTTCTACTTCTTTGTGTATCTTCTTAACGTCGTCAGGTAGTGCTAGTGTGTGTTCGTATGTACAAATACTTAATACAGCATCAGGATTACGTTCAACTATTTCAGGCCAAATCTTTTCTAATAATAGTTTTAATCCACGCTCAGGTCTTGAAGCGTAGATGTAATTATTTTTCTTTTGTTCCCAGGGAACAGGAGTAGTTACAATTTCTTGATCGTATCCGTTAGATGTTTTCCAAACGTAGTTAGTTGGATCAATATCATAATTATCTACATATAGTTTTTTATGAAAGTCACTTAGACAAAAAATTCTGTCTGAACAGCCTATGGCGTCACGGAAGTGACCTGTGTCAATATCATGACACCAAAGTATATTCATTTTGCTGTCAACTGGCATAGCTAAAAAATCTGTAAATCTGCTGACAATTAGTGTGTCAAATTGTGATTTATTGTCTTTGGTATATTGTTCTACTGAACGATATTCTACACCATCGTACCATCCTGGCTTATCGCAATCGCAGTAAACGGTAACATCGTTGTTTAACCTAGCCATTTCTCGTGCCATATAGATTAGTGCGGATTCGGAACCCCCTAACGCCTGTTCATTTACAGTATTGCCGTTAAATTTTAATCCCGATGTTACAAAGCCAATAGTTTTTTTCATTTAATTTCCTTTAATACTTCTTTTAATTCATCATAAGCCTCACGCCAAATTTCCGGAGTAACTTGTCTTATTAATCTTAAATTATCACCATACCAACTGGATGTTGGTTTGCCTTCTACCCACGTATAATATTCCATTATAGGTATTAATATAATAGTCTTTTTACCTAATGCCGCGGCGGCATGTGCTACACTGGTACAGCTGGTAATTACTAGATCTAAATTGTGCATAATACCCAACAAATCTTCAAACGTAGTAAGTTCGCTACTTAGATCTGTTACACGTGGATTTTGTCGTAACTGTTCCATACCTACATCACGTTGTATAGAATATAAACTCCAGTTGCTGTCTTTTGGAATAGCATTTAACATACTGGTAAGATTTAGTGTACGATGTAATTCATGATCATATCTAGCATTACCTGCCCAACGTAATCCAACTTTAAAATCTCCAGTAACTGTTGTTTTGTGTTTTTCAATAAATTCTGGTTTTGCCTGTAAGTATGGTCCAGTCCATAATTCGTGGAAGTCTAAACTTAAAGTCTTTGGTAAATCCATCATAGGAGTCCAATAGTCATAGTCTTTTTTACTGTATTGACCTGTGTTGATACGTTTTTCAAATCCAAGATGACTATAAACATCAGTGATACCATGGACAGACATTATAGAGCAGGTCATGCCCATGTCTAAAATATTTTTGACAAATCTAACATTAATAATTTCATCTCCAATACCGCCTTCTGCTACAAACAATAAATGTTTGCCAGGATAAGGCTTACCGTCCCACATAGGCAACCCATCAGTAATTTTAGAATAACTGCCAAATACTTTGAGATTACGTCCTATACTGAGGTGTTCCATGCCTGTTTTAAAATCACCATTAGCTATATAATGAACTCCCATATTAAATAAAATAGAGTCTGCTAGTGTACTGTCATGTTTCCACAAGTCTTTTTCTAACTCTTTTAATATTTTATAAGATTCGTCTTTCCTGTTACAGGCAAATAGTGCTGCTGAATAATCTAACTGTCCATTAGTCCCTAAATCTACGTGAGAATTCATAAATTTAAATGCCGCAACTGCTTTACTGGGTTTGTTAGCAGATAGATAAACTTTTGCTAAGTTAGCAGATACTGCTAATTTTTCATCTATGCTTTTTGCTAGTTCTAAGGCCTGCTCTCCGTATTCAATAGATTTAAGGAATTTTTTGGCTTTGTTGTAACCGAAACAAAATAAGTCATAGCCTAATAAATCTTTTGGAACTACTTTATTTTTTTCAAAAACTTCTAACATGGTTACTAGCTCATCTAGTAAATCAGCACGAGCATATATTTCTATAGTTTGTTTTACCGCTTCATGATCTGTCATCATAGTTAATTTCTTTTATAATTTCCTGAATTTTTAAATCTACTCTTTCATTGGGAATACAAATGAAGTCTGCCAGCGTTGTATATATCGTATAATCAAGTGCTTCTATAAATTTCTTAAGTGTTGTTCCCTCATCTTTTTGTTTGGCAAATTCTACAAACATAAAAGGCCTATTTTGTTTAATAGTGTTGATGGCACCATCGAGTACATTCATCTCCATACCTTCAACATCTATTTTTATAAAAACTATATTTGAAATATTTTTAAAATAGTCATCAATACGTATTTGCGGTACTTGATCCCCATTACCGAAATCTAATTCTTGACCAACATCACCGTCAAACTCGCCTGTCAATCCTACACTACCAAAACTTGACACTTGATAATAATTTAATTTAGGTACTGTAATAGCATCTGCTGTATCGCCCACAGCTAGTCTTTCAACTCTAGCATTGTCAATATTGTTTAATGCGTAATTAGCACAGTTAAGATAAAACGTCTGCTCTTGAGGTTCAAACGCATAAACAAATCCGTTGAATGGTTCAACAATTTGTGCCGCTGGTACAGCAAATCCGCCTATATTCGACCCTACATCTATAACAACGGGATTGGCAATGTTGGTAAAATATCTTCGTAGTAGGTGTAAAGGAATCATACAATCAATTCCTTTATCTAATATAAAACGTCCTACTCCAAAACCTGTATTTGGATCATAGTCAAATCTATTCACCAACATCATTCCAAACTCCGCAGACACTAAAACGTTTCTACGAGGTTTTCCTATCATTTAAGATGTTTCCAAAAATCCATTTGTTCAAGATGATTGAAAAGATCCATAGGTAGTATTGTTTGACGTTCTTTGTATTGTACTTTTTGACGTACATGATGTAGACCTTTAATATTCATGTCAGCATCAAATTCATCATAATCTCCAACGACATTGTCAAAGTCATGTTCAAACCAAGGTTCCCCAACAAATTCGTAGATTTTTTTCATAACTAATTTGGGATTCTTGGCCAGTTGATCGTATTGTACCAACATAATATTTTCTTTATTAGGACCAAACATAGCTTGTTTAACTCCATCATAAGCAAATCCAACAAAAGCACTTGGATCAGTTAAGTATTTTGCGCGACTATACACACTTACTCCAGCTCCTTGCGGGAACATTAATGGCACGTCATAAGGATTTTTAGCGAACAGTGTTTCAAAACTGTCAATAATCCAAGGAATACTGCGTATACACACAATCGTTTTAGCATTTGGATAAAGATCCGCTAATAAGGGAGTCAAATAAGTCCAGCCACGATTGGTATCAAACACAGTAGGATTACTGTCTTTGTAATATGTATCAGCTACAGCGTGAATTAGTTCTTTACGTTTTTCAGCAGGACACTGAAATCTGTATCCGCCCTGTGATTGTGACTCTTCGATAATAGCTCTAACAAAACGAGCAAGAGGACCTGAAATCGAACTGGCAAATTTTGGATTTTGCTTGAGAATCGAAGACAGTAATGTTGTGCCGGCACGAGGCAGGCCAGATATGAAATGAATATTTTCCATGAGATTTTTCCGGTTAGGTACAGCTATACAAAGTATACTTGATTAACTTCAACGTGTCAACAGTTAGTTAGTACTTGGTTGTTCAATTGGTGTTGAATCTTCAGTTGTTGAAATAGTCTCTGGCGCTTCAGGTTGTACTGATGCCATAGCTTCCTGAGTTGGTTTCAAGAAAAAAAACTGTAGTAATCTACCGGTTTGTTGTGTATCGCCAAAAACGTCATTGTAAGAATGGAACATCCAAGGTCTAAACAGTACAAGCTCGTTGTACTTTAATTCAATTCTTGAAGTTTCTTCCCATTTTTCTTCCCAGTTGTAGTTTTCAAACTCTACAAAAGTTTCAACGTGTTGATAAGAATATAATTTTTCCTTTGATAACTCTTCTGGGTCCATAGGAACATAGTCCCAACCAGTACGTTTGTGTTTATAAAATTTTAAATAATGTGGATTTTCGCTAGGATTGAGTGACACTATTCCTACCCATTGTGTATTTGGCTCAGGATACTGGATACACACAGCTCTGGCTGGTAATTCATCTTTAGTATTGCTAATAAAAGATCCAGATCCTTCTACAAATTCAAAAGCGTTTACTCCGTCGGGTACTCCTATGATATTTTGTATGTGTGCTAACATTTCTTGATTGGCAAAATTCATTGGGCAGATTTTTCCGCCTAAAATATTTTCATTTTTTACAAAATCTAAGTTTACAAATAGTGTTTTCATCTCATCAGGATTATTATAAAATCCACTGTCGATAATAAATTGTTTCATGTTTTCATTTCCTCTTATGTTAAAAAATTTGTGATGCTACCGTAAAATACTGTCCAGTGGTAACAAAGTTCCATTTATTTAGTACCCCTATCTGTACTAGGCTAGAATAGTTAGTGGTATTGCTAGTGCCTAATTGTCCATAATTATTGTAACCACAGGTCCATAGTGTTCCATTTCGCTCTATTACAGCAGTTGCAGATCCGCCAGCATTTATTCTCTGCCAGTAGTTAACAGTGCCTATCTGTACAGGACGAGAATAATTACCAGAAGTATTTAATGCTATTTGTCCAAAACTATTGTTACCCCATGCCCACAGTGTACCTGGTGATTGAAGTGCTACAGTATGATAGTAACCGGCTGCTATGGCTATCCAAGTATTATTTGTACCTACTTGTACAGGATTTGAAAACATAGCTGTAGTATTGACACCTAATTGTCCAAATGTATTTGCTCCCCATGTCCACAATGTACCCGGCGATTGAAGTGCTACAGTATGCCAATATCCACAGGCTATGGCCGTCCAGTTACTGAGGTTACCTACTTGTATAGGGCTTGAGTAGTTTGTCATATTGCTTGTGCCTAATTGACCAAAACTATTACTACCCCATGCCCATAATGTTCCTGATGACTGAATAGCAAGACTATGAAAACTGCCTGCTGCTACAACTGTCCATACACTTAATGTGCCTATCTGAGTTGGATTGCTTGACGTTGTGGTATTATTCAGTCCTAATTGACCTATACTATTCGCCCCCCAAGCCCATAGTGTACCATTTGACTGTACAGCTAGACTATGGTAGTAACCACAACTAACTTGTAGCCATGAGCTAGAACTACCAACTTGTATAATACTTGAAAACTGTCCTGCGACGGAGCCTACTAAATTGCCTGTAGTCCATAATGTACCTGGAGTTTGTAATGCCGCTGTGTAATAATATCCTGCCGACACTCGAGTCCAGTTACTAAGTGCGCCTATTTGAACAGGACTAGAAAAAGCAGTTGTTGTATTATTACCTAATGCTCCATAGGTATTAAGTCCCCAGGCCCAAAGTGTGCCTGGTGTTTGTATAGCAACTGTGTGAGTGAACCCGCAGGCAATTTGAGTCCATAAACTACTGGCTCCTATCTGTACGGGGCTTGAATAATTAGTTTGATTACTAGTACCTAACTGACCCCAACTATTATTACCCCAAGCCCACAATGTACCAGGAGTTTGAATAGCCATAGTATGTAGATAACCACAGGCTACTTGTGTCCACGTACTTGAACTGCCTATTTGTACAACTTGTGACTGATTAGATAAACTATTATTCCCTAACTGACCATAACTATTTGAGCCCCAAGAATACAGTGTACGATTACTTGTTATAGCCGCGGTATGGAATCCGCCAACGGCTATATTAAAACCATTAGATAGGAATGAGGTAAATGATCCTGAGTTGCTGGGTACTGTTGTTGGGCCTAGACCAGGACTAGTTTGAGTTCCGTTTCCAAATTGCCCAGAACTATTATAGCCGCAGGCATAAAATACGCCAGTATTTGATGTCCACACCCCTAGTCCATATATGCCAGTACAACCAAACACCCTTGACCATGTTCCCGGAACTTGTGTATAGTTTGAAACCAATGAAGGCGTATTTGATCCCGATCCTAACTGACCTTGTACGTTTGCTCCGGTACTATATACTACACCAGCTGAAGTTATTAAAAATGATGAAGTATTCTCCATCGCTACACCAGCCCACACGGTACCAGCACCTACTTGTACAAAAGTAGAAACTGCCTGATTGGTATTATTTCCTAATTGTCCCGCATTTCTAGCGCCACACCCCCACGCAGATCCATCGCTTTGTAATGCCAATATAGATCCTGAACCAGTAGCAGCCACTGAGGTCCAGTTACTTAAAGCACCTATTTGAGTAGGAGATGGGTAGAGGCTGTTAACATTAAATCCAGGACCAAACATTCCGCTGGTATTTTTCCCCCAAGCCCATAAAGTTCCGTTACTTAACACACCACATGCGTAGCTAGTACCAGGAGAAATTACTGCCCAGTTAGTAAATCCATTTGCTAATGCTGTAAGTGATGTTATAGGTGTTGGTCCAGGTGTTGTACCAGTGCCTGTTTGCCCATTATTATTATAGCCACAACTGTACCATTGTCCGTTGCTATTTAAAGCATAAAACATTAATTGTCCAGCTATGACATTAGCCCAACCACTTCCTATAAATATTGGGCTAGATGCGTTTGTTTGATTACCGCGAGCTAATTGTCCAAAACTGTTAAGCCCCCACGTGTATAAATTACCACCACTTTGTATGGCCGCTGTAAAATGTTGTCCCGATGAACAAGCTACCCAATTGCTAGTAGAGCCTACTTGTACGGGAGTTAGTCTAACTTGAGAAGCATTTGTATTCAAACCTAATTGGCCATAACTATTAGTTCCCCAGGTCCATAATGTTCCGTCATTTTGTATTCCAATAGCACTAGACGTTCCAAGAGATACTTGTGTCCAAGTAAAAGGTGTAGAAGATGCTGCTTGTACAGGACTACTGGTATTAGAAGTACTGTTATTACCTAACTGCCCATATGTGTTTAGTCCCCAGGTCCATACCGTGCCAGGAGACTGTATTCCTACTGAGTGTGCGTACCCAGCAGACACAGCAGTCCAACTTGATAAAGCTCCTACTTGTACGGGACTACTAGTATTACTGGTACTGTTATTTCCTAACTGTCCAAATGAATTTACCCCCCAAGCCCACAGTGTTCCAGGTGATTGAATGGCTAAATTACTATAAGCTCCTGAACTAGTACTAGTCCAGTAATTAGTTGATCCAATTTGTACAGGACTATATGTATAATTAACTGTGGTAGTATTAATACCTAATTGACCTTGACTATTATTTCCAAACGCCCACAATGTGCCTGGTGTTTGTATGGCTGTAGTATGAAACCAACCAGCGGAAATAGACGTCCAAAGACTTGTACCAGTTTGTACAGGACTAGAAGTAGTGGTAAAAATACCTAACTGTCCAAAACTGTTTGATCCCCATGCCCACAGTGTGCCATTAGTCTGTATGCCTGAGGTAAATTGTGCCCCAACACTGAAACTGTTCCACACAGCAGTGGCGCCTAACTGTACAGGACTGCTAACAGCAGACAGTGTACTAGTATTTGTTCCTAATTGTGCGAATGAATTATTTCCCCAAGCCCACAATGTGTTGTTAGGTGAAAATAAACCGGATGCAAAGTATCTGTTTACAAGATTATTACCGCCTACTAAAAAAGTCATGATGTCTCCGCCAATGTAGTATAGTTCATAGCATATACTGTAATATATCTACTTATCGTTCCTACTTGAACGGGTGACGATATACCAGTAAGATTGCCTAAAGTATTACTGCCCTGGCCTAGCTGTCCGTAGCTGTTACTGCCCCAAGCCCATAGTGTTCCGTTTGACTGAAGTGCTGCCACGTGAGCGTAACCACAGGCTACACGGCTCCAATTACTAACTGATCCAACCTGTATAGGACTGTATCTATGAGTTTGATCGTTAGTACCTAACTGACCGTAACTGTTATTGCCCCACGCCCAAAGACTGCCATTAGTCTGCACAGCTAAAGTAAAGTTTATTCCGCATCCTACCGAAGCCCATCCTGATCCTGGTAATATCTGTATTGGACTAATGATTCCTTGGCTACCTAATGCTCCATAACTGTTTAATCCCCACAAACTTAATATGCCTGTTGACTGCAGTGCCGCTGCCATATTTGAATTGATAAATTCACCGGCAGCAACGCTGAGCCAGTTACTAAGGCTGCCTACTTGTATGGGACTGCTAAAGGATACAGTAGAATTATTTCCCAAACTGCCGTAAGTGTTAAGACCCCAGGACCAAAGTGTGCCAGGAGTTTGAATAGCTGTCATCATGGTATAACCGCAGGCTATTTGCGTCCAAGTGCTGAGTGCGCCAACTTGAACGGGACTACTATAATACGCATTTGAAGTATTAAGACCTAAATTTCCACCATAGTTATTACTCCCCCAAGTAAACAGTGTTCCAGGAGTTTGTATACCAGCACCGGATAATCCCGAAGCAGATACTTGTATCCAAGTACTAAGTGTGCCTACCTGTACTGGACTTGAACGATTAGTTACATCACTTAATCCCAATTGCCCTACATTGTTATACCCCCAAGCCCAAAGTGTGCCTGGAGCTTGAAGAGCTAAAGTAAAAAGACTTCCGCATACCACGCGAGTCCAGGTAGTGCTAGCCCCAACTTGGACTGGACTATATACGTTTACAGAAAAACTGTTAATTCCTAATTGACCATAACTATTACTACCCCATGTCCACAGTGTTCCAGGTGATTGTATGGCTGCCGTGTGATTAAATCCTGCGGCAACACTGGTCCAAATACTAACAGCACCTGCCTGTACAGGGCTAGAATACTGCTGATTATTACTAGTGCCTAATTGTCCATTACCATTCAATCCCCATGCCCATAATGTGCCTGGTGATTGTATTGCTACAGTATGAGAAGCTCCCGCACTGGCAGCTATCCAAGTATTGGCTGTACCTACTTGTATAGGACTAGAAAAGTTACTAGTACTGGAATTAAGTCCTAACTGTCCTACATTATTGTAACCCCACGACCATAATGTTCCATTACTGAGTATGCCCACAGAAAATCCCTGCCCTATACTAATACTGGCCCAATTGCTGAAAAATGTGCGAGTGGGCACAGAACCAAAAGCCTGTCCTGCTTGCCCATAAGTACTGGCACCCCACCCCCATAATGTATTGTCACTTTTGATAACTTGACCAAACTGATCGCCAAAGCTAGCGGCTATAACAGTTTTACCAGATGTTGCGTCCCAAGCTACCGGAGTAACTATAATAGCACAATTCTGTATTGTATCATTAGTATCTATGTAATTATAATTATAGTTTTGTAGTCTGTTACTGTTGACTCCAAAAGTATATAATTGGCCATTGGAATTTATTACTGCGGCCCAACTGGTATTTTGACTACCTGAAGCAAAACCTGTCCAAGTGCTTAGTGCTCCTACTTGTTGAGCATAACTGCGATAGCTGGTTGTATCGTAACCCAACTGCCCAAAGCTGTTTGTGCCCGCAGTCCAAAGTGCTCCTATTGATTGATTTACCACGGTATGATAATATCCGCCTGAGATTCTTGTTGATAACGTTGATACACTAACTGGTGCCGAAACTTGTATCGGACTTGAAAAATTAGTAGTTGTATTCAATCCTAATTGCCCACTACCATTATTACCCCATCCATATACCGTGCCACCGATAGTTCCCAAACTATTATTATAACCGCAAGCTACACTAGACCAAGTACTCAGTGATCCTACTTGTACTGGACTTGAACGATTGGTTGTGTTACTAGATCCTAACTGTCCGTTGGCGTTATTTCCCCATGACCATAATGTACCTGGTGTTTGTATAGCCAGTGTGTAGGCATTTCCTGCCGCAACACTAGTCCAAGTGCTAAGTGCGCCTACCTGTACTGGACTTGAACGATTTACTGTATCACTTAGACCTAACTGTCCGGAAGTGTTGAAACCCCATGCCCATAGTGTACCTGGAGTTTGAATTGCCATTGTATATGAATTACCCACTGCTATACTGGTCCATGTACTAAGAGCACCTATCTGTACAGGACTTGAACGATTAACTGTATCACTTGTGCCCAATTCTCCTACACTATTATAACCCCAACTCCATAACGTACCTGGTGTTTGTAATGCCGCGGTATGGAACTGACCTGTACTGACGCTAGTCCAAATGTTAACAGCACCAATTTGTACTGGTGACGAATAGTTAGTTTGATTACTAGTTCCTAACTGTCCATAACTGTTAAGTCCCCAAGCCCATAGTGTACCAGGAGATTGTATAGCTAATGTATGTTGGAATCCACCTGTGATATTAGTCCACAGACTGCTGGCGCCCACTTGTACTGGCGTTGTAGTACTGGTAGTAGCATAAATTGTAGTGTTTAGTCCTAGCTGTCCAAAAGTATTTAATCCCCATGTCCAAAGTGTTCCTGGAGTTTGTATACCCGCCGTGTGATAGTATCCACAGGAAACTTGTGTCCACGTGCTGACAGGTAACTGTACTTGACAATAAAGTGAAGTGTTAAATCTATAATTACGTCCTATTTCATATAGTGTGTTACTGGTTATGACGTAGTTGGTATTGTATACTAATCCGTAAGCGAAATCAGCCATTATTATAATCCATAAGTTATCTTAGTAGGTATATTACCATACGGTGCCTGTGCTAACTGTCCATAGCTGTTACTGCCCCAAGCCCAAAGTGTACCAGGTGTTTGCCCAGCTACTATAAACGAATATCCGCAGGCTATGCGATTCCAACTAGTTAACGCTCCCACTTGTACCGGAGTAGAAACAACAGGTGTCAACTGCGAAGTATTTACCCCCAACTGTCCGTATGTATTTAATCCCCAAGACCATAAGGTTCCGTTACTTTGTATCCCAGCCGAACTGAATCTTCCACCAGTTACTGCTGTCCACGTACTGGCATTGCCTATCTGTACTGGAGTTGACATATTGGCATTACTGTTATTACCTAATTGATAATTATCGTTACGACCCCAAGCCCACAGTGTTCCCGGTGTTTGTATGGCTAGTGTGTGGAAAAATCCAGCACTAACGCGAGTCCATACAATATTTGTACCAACTGCTCCCAGTATTTGTATTGGGCTTGAAGTATTAGTGGTACTGTTATTTGCTAATTGTCCTTGGGCGTTATATCCCCAGGCCCATAGTGTGCCTGGGGTTTGAGTAGCAAAACTGCTCAGGTATCCAAGGAAAACTTGAGACCAATTACTCAAAGATCCAACTTGCCCAGGATTTGAAGAATTTGTAACAACACCGTTACCCAATTGCCCATTTCCGCCAGCACCCCATGTCCACAGCGTGCCATTTGACTGTATACCACCAGAAGTACCATTACCAGAAGTATAAACACTAGTCCAGCTACTGACACTACCAACTTGTACAAGACTGTATCTTACAGTGGTATCATTTAACCCTAATACTCCGGAACTATTGTATCCACACGCCCATAGCGTTCCTGGAGATTGTATGGCAAAAGTACTACCATTATTAGTAATCACACTAGTCCAAGTACTGAGTGCTCCAATTTGCACTGGACTGTAACGATTAGTTTGATCACTTGTTCCTATATAACCGCCATATCCCCAGCCCCACAATGTGCCGTTACTTTGTATGGCCATCGTACTTGCATATCCGCAAGAGATTTGTGCCCAATTACTGTTAACGCCTACTTGTACTGGCGACGAATAATTTGTTTGATTACTGATTCCTAATTGTCCATAACTGTTTGATCCCCAAGTCCACAATGTTCCGTTACTTTGTATGGCGGCTGCAAAGTATTGACCAGCAGATATTTTTATCCAAGTACTTACAGCTCCTATTTGTATAGGGCTATAGCTTGCTCCTGTAGAATTATTTCCTAACTGTCCAAAGTTATTATCACCCCATGCCCATAATGTTCCAGGAGTTTGTATAGCCAGTACAAAACTATTGCTAAGATTGGCACTTCCTGATATCCTGGTCCATAAACTAGAATTACCAATTTGTGTTGGAGTAGATGAATTACTGTTACTATTGTTGCCTAGCTGTCCGTAACTGTTTGGTCCCCAAGCCCATAAAGTACCATTACTTTGTAACCCTAATATTCCCAGTCCACTAGAAGTAAGAGTAGCCCAGTTAGGGAGAATATTTAATATTTGTACAGGACTGGAAGTATTAGTAGTGGTAGCATTACCCAACTGACCGTACGCATTATACCCCCATAACCATAAATTACCAGGAGTCTGCAGTGCCACAGTATGGGCGTAGCCACAGCTGATAGCGGTCCATAGACTAGAAGTTCCTATTTGAGCCGCGTAGTTATTTTGATTACTGGTGTTAAGTCCTAATTGTCCTTGATTATTTGCGCCCCAACTGTAAAGTGTACCTGTGCTTTGTATTGCCACATTATATTGGTTGTTGGCTGCTACCTGACTCCAGTTGTTTTGTGTAACTGTTATAGTTGAAAGAAATCCTATTTGAACTGGGCTTGAATAGTTAGTTTGATTATTTTGTCCTAACTGACCATAACTATTTAATCCCCACATCCATACTGTACCTGGACTGGTCACTCCGCCCGATGAATAATATCCGCAAGCTATACTACTCCAAGTATTAGATAAACTTCCTATCTGTACAGGTGTTGTAGGCGTAGTAGTATTACTAGTTCCAGCTTGACCATAATTATTCTGTCCCCAACTCCATATTGTCCCATTAGCTTGTTGTGCAATAACATGAGTGAAACCGCAAGACACAGCAGTCCATGTACTGGCTACACCTATTTGTACTGGAGTTAGCATATTCTGGTTACTATTATTACCTAATTGATTATTACCATTTAATCCCCAAGCCCACAGCGTACCCGGCGATTGAATAGCAACTGCAAATTGGTAACCAGCACTGACGCTGGTCCAGTTGCTTTGTAATACCGAATTATAAACAGGACTTATAACACTAGATTTGCCAGTAGCAACTTGTCCTAATTGCCCATAGCTATTGGCTCCCCAAGTAGATAAAATTCCAGATTGTACAGCGGCGCCAAATTGATATCCGGCAGCTATTGTGTTAATTACACTTCCAGTAAACCCTATTTGTGTAGGCGAAAATATAACTGTTCCTGGAGCTTGACCATTTTGTCCGTAACTGTTACCGCCCCAAACCCATAATGTGCCGGTATTTTGTTGTGCTAGTGTAAAGTTATATCCACAAACAACACTAGTCCAAGTGCCTGGAATATTTAATTGTACGGGGCTTGAATAATTAGTTTGATTACTGGTACCTAATTGACCATAACTATTTAATCCCCAAGCCCATAATGTTCCTGGCGATTTAATAGCAATAGTAAATGCTCCTCCGGCTGATACTTGAATCCAATTATTTGATAAACCAATTTGTACGGGGCTTGAATAATTAGTTTGATTACTGGTACCTAATTGACCATAACTATTTAATCCCCATGCCCATAGAGTACCAGGAGATTGTATAGCCAAGGTGTGATATTGCCCAGTGGCAATGCTGGTCCAGTTACTGGCAGTGCCTATTTGTACAGGACTTGAGTAGTTAGTAGATGTGTTAAGTCCTATTTGTCCGTAAGTGTTAAGTCCCCAGGCCCATAATGTTCCCGGTGATTGAATTGCAACTGTGTGATAATATCCACAAGCGATATTATTCCAATAGTTAGTGGTGCCTATTTGTACAGGGCTTGAATAATTAGTTTGATTACTAGTACCTAATTGACCAAAACTATTATTACCCCAGGCCCATAGTGTTCCTGGAGTTTGTAGTGCTACGGCAAAATTATACCCGTTGCTGACTATAGTCCATAAACTTACAGCGCCTACCTGTACTGGACTGCTAGTGTTTCCTGTTGAATTAGTACCTAGCTGACCATAACTGTTAAGACCCCATGCCCATAGTGTGCCCACACTAGTTACGGCAGAGGTAAAATACTGTCCACCTGATACTTTAGCCCAGTTGTTTTGATAATTTGCTACTTGTACTGGACTAAGTGTATTACCCCCAATAGTATTATTACCTACAGCACCGTTTTGGTTATATCCACAAGCCCATAGTGTGCCTGGTGACTGTATACCGTACATATTATTAATACCAACTGCAACACTAGTCCAATTACTTAATGCGCCAACTTGTACAGGACTTGAACGATTAGTGAGGTCGCCTGTGCTTAATTGTCCAAATTGATTATAACCCCAAGCCCATAGTGTTCCCGGAGTTTGTATTGCTGCCACCAGACCTGTGACAGTTGACCCGGTAGCTTTTATGCTGGTCCATAGGTTTGATGTGCCTATTTGAGCAGGAATAGATAACGAAGAAGTACTGGTATTTAAACCTAATTGACCCGTTCCATTAGTACCCCAGGACCACAGCGTACCGTTACTTTGCAGTGCTAAACTAGTATAACTAAATGCTACAGCACTAATCCATGGTCCTAACTGAACTGCTTGTACCGGAGAAGTTACTACTGCGGAAACTGAATTAACACCTAACTGCCCATAACTGTTATTGCCCCACGCCCAAAGTGACCCATTTGTTTGAATGGCTAGTGAATGAAAATTGCCCGGAGCTACAGTATTCCACCCTAAGGATACAGCGGTAATATTTGTTAAAACTTGAACTGGGCTTGAATAATTTGATCCCCCGCTACCTAACTGACCTGCTCCACCGTATCCCCATGCCCATAAACTTCCGTTTGCTTGTACTCCCACAGTGTGATACTGTCCGGCGGCTATGTTAGTCCACGTATTTAATCCGCCTACTTGTATCGAGCTTGAATACAAAGTTAAACTGTTATTTCCTAACTGTCCATTAATATTATTACCCCAAGTCCATAGAGTACCAGGACTTTGAATAGCTGCCGCATGATAGTAACCTGCAGCAATATTGTTCCAATAGTTTAAACTACCAATCTGTACTGGACTATATCTTAAACTAGATATGGAAAATTGCCAAGTAAGTGTCTGTGGTGTATTTTCTGGTAAGTTAAAACTGGCTCTCACAACACTTTGTCCGGTATTTTTAGTTTTATAAAATATTGCGGTTGGTCCTACTCCGGTTATTACAGTTGAATCTTGATCTACTTGTGGTGTAGATAAATTTTGACTAAAATTAACGGCATTATTGACATTTCCAACTGGAAATGTCTGTGTTAATAATTGCTGACCAAAAACTACTGTTTTTCTGTTAGTAACTGCTAAAGGCATATTGGCATAGTTAGTGTCATTAACACTAATATACGTATAATCTAAGTCAGTTAATTGATTTTGATAGTTTGATTGGGTCATCTGAATAATATTATAGAAGAGTTAGCTTTTGTTTCTACCTTTACTATAGTATTTATTGACCCAGTACCCAATTGCACAGGGGAATATTGATAGGACAATGTGGTAGTATTGATACCCAATTGTCCAAAACTGTTGTTTCCAAACCCCCATACAGTATTCCCAACTCCTGTTAGTATGGTGGCATTTTGATTTGTAGCTACTCCTGTCCACAGATTTCCAGTAGATTTTTGTAGAGGATACTGATAATTTACCAATAAACCCAGTTGAGCAAATGTGTTAAGTCCCCAAGAGTATAAACTGCCATTACTTTGTTCAGCTAAGGTAAAGTTATTTCCTGCGGATATATTGGTCCAATTACTTAAAGATCCTACCTGTACTGGACTGTAAACACTAGTGACAACCGTGTTAATGCCCAACTGACCATATGAATTATTACCCCAAGCCCACAATGTACCATTACTTTGTGTTGCTACTGTATGATAGTATCCAGCAGCAACTCTAGTCCATACCGATAGTGTTCCAACTTGTGCGGGGCTAGTATTGAAAGACAAAATATTGTTAGCACCTAACTGTCCATATGAATTTGATCCCCATGTCCATAGTGTGCCATTAGTCTGTATAGCCGCTGTGTGAGCGTATCCACAGGCTACACTAGACCAAAGGCCCGCAATCTGTACTGTGGGGAAAGACGAATAGACCAAATAAGAACCAAAAATACTAATAACTTGATTTCCTAATTGTCCGTAACTGTTAAGTCCCCATGTCCATAGTGTTCCATTACTTTGTATTGCCGCTGTATGACTATATCCACAGGCTACTTGTGTCCATCCATTAGTTGCCCAACTACCATTAAGCTGTATAGGGCTGATACGAGTGGTAAGATCACCAATGCCTAATTGTCCTTGATTATTTCCGCCCCATACACTTAATTGATTATTTTGTAGTGCCATAGTAAAGGCATTACCTGTAGACACACTAGTAAATGGGCTCAAAGCTCCTAATTGTATAGGGCTAAGAACCGAACCACTACTTGTGTTTAATCCCAACTGACCACCAGAAGCCGTCCCCCACACGTACAAACTTCCACCGCTTTGAATACCGGCACTAAAAGAACCTCCACCTGCCACTGAGGTCCAAGTACTTGTAGAACCAACTTGTACAGGACTATAACGATTAGTTGTGTCACTTACACCCAATTGTCCACTATCATTACGTCCCCAAGCCCATAATGTTCCTGGTGTTTGTATAGCTAGGGTATGGTAATATCCACAAGCTACTGCAGTCCAAACACCCAAAGCACCAACTTGTGTGGGACTACTTCTATTAGTTGTATTACTAGATCCTAATTGTCCATAACTATTATTCCCCCAACTCCAAAGAGTTCCAGGAGACTGTATGGCTAGTGTATGAAAATACCCACAAGCCACTGCGCTCCAAGTATTTGTAATATTAATTGGCTGCGGTTGAGGATAATTTAGTTGATTATTAATACCTAGTTGACCCCAACTGTTTAATCCCCATGTCCATAGTGTGCCGTTACTTTGAATAGCTGCCGTCTGGCCTCCGCCGAGAGATAACTGTTTCCAACTGCCGTAAGTATTACCTGCTGGAACTTGTATAGGACTTGACACATTAGTTGAGTTACCACGACCTAACTGTCCAAATGAATTATTTCCCCAAGCCCATAATGTGCCCGGTGATTGAATAGCAAAAGCAGAGGTCCACGCTAATCCATTAAACAACGAACTCCATGTACTAAGTGTTCCTACTTGTACAAGACTAGAATAACTTGTTGAAGTATTCAGTCCTAATTGTCCTTGAGTATTATACCCACATGCCCATAGTGTACCATTATTTTGTATAGCTAAGGTAAAGTTATTTCCTGCGGATACATTGGTCCAAGTGCTAAGTGCGCCTACCTGTACAGGACTTGAACGATTCGTAACGTCACTTAATCCTAATTGCCCATTAGCATTTTGCCCCCAAGCCCATAGTGTTCCTGGAGTTTGTATAGCCAAAGTATAGCTATTTCCAGTGCCTACCTTAGTCCAAGTACTTAATGCTCCTATTTGTACAGGACTATAACGATTGGTAGTGTCGCCTAATCCTAACTCACCTGCTATATTATAACCCCAAGACCACAACGTGCCATTAGACTGGATAGCATACCCAGAGCCTGCTCCCGCATATACTTGTGCCCAAGAGTTTAAAGCGCCTATTTGTACAGGCGATGAGTAATTAGTTGAATTACTTTGTGCCAATTGTCCAAGATTATTCTGTCCCCATGCCCATAGTGTACCATTTGCCTGTAGTCCTAGCATAAAATATTGACTACTAGCAGAAACTGAAGTCCAGTTTGTATTTGTTCCTACCTGTACAGGTGTTGAACGATTAGTAACATCTCCTAATCCCAATTGACCCCAACTATTAACTCCCCACGTCCATAGTGTGCCTGGTGATTGTATTCCCGCACTTCCGTAAACTAGCCCTGCTGCAATTGAAGTCCAGTTACTTACATTACCTACTTGTGTGGCAAAACTTCTGGCAGTTGTGTCACCCAACCCCAACTGTCCAAAAGTGTTAGTACCCCAGGCCCATAGTGTGCCTGGTGACTGTATGGCTAGAGTAGAATAACCACCCCCTCCTCCATTAGCTACTGCTGTCCAATAATTTATCAAAGTATAACTAGCAACCTGTACTGGACTTGAACGATTAGTAAGGTCACCTAATCCTAACTGACCGTTAGTATTGTATCCCCAGGTCCACAGTGTTCCCGGTGATTGTAACCCTGCTGTAAACCCGTTAGCATAGCCATTACCATATACAGTAGTCCAGTTACTGTTTGTTCCTACTTGAGTAGTATAACTTCTATTTCCCGTGTCACCGAATCCTAATTGTCCATATTGATTATTGCCCCAGGCCCATAATGTTCCAGGTGATTGTATGCCAAATGCCGATGTATATCCAGCAGAAATGCTGGTCCATGTAGTATTCACTATTTGTACCGGAGAACTTACTGTTTGAGTAGTATTAGTACCTAACTGTCCATAAACGTTATAGCCCCATGCCCACAGTGTGCCTGGTGATTGTATAGCCAAGGAGTGATAAGATCCTGCGGATGTTTTGTTCCAAAGTGTTACTGCGCCTACTTGTACAGGACTTGAATAATTAACAGTATTACTGGTACCCAACTGCCCAAGATTGTTGCGACCCCAAGCCCATAGTGTACCGTTAGTTTGTAGAGCTAATGTATAATTTAAGCCACTGGAAATATTAGTCCAATTATTGCTACTGCCAATTTGTAAAGGACTGTTACTGAAAGCACCCACAGAATTTAATCCCAACTGACCATATGAATTATTACCCCAACTGTATAATGCGCCTGTTGTTGTTATTATTACCGTGTGATTATTACCCGCTCCTATTGTTTTCCAAATGTTTAAACTGCCTACTTGAGTAGGACTAGAATAGTTTGTAGTGGGTGTAAGTGTAGTGTTATAGTAATTGTTATTGCCAGTCCCCCCGCCCCATAAGTTATTACTGCCGTCTATGAGCCATACATTATTGTTATCCATGGCGGCGGTTTGTATACCAGTAGCATAAGTGATTTGTACGGGACTGCTGCGATTAGTAGTGTCGCTTAGGCCTAATTGATATTGATTATTATTTCCAAATACCCAAGCATTTAAACTGTTGTCTATTAACATTGACCCATAATCAGCACAAACAACTTTACTCCAGTTAGAACCAGTACCTATTTGCACTAGACTTGAACGATAAGTTTGATCTCCTAACCCCAATTGACCGTAACTGTTATTACCTATTGACCAAGCAGTACCGTTTATTTCTATACCAACAAAATGATTAGCTCCAGTATCATAAGTTGTCCAGACTATACTGTTAGACGTGTCTATTGTAGGTATATCAGCTGTACTATTTTGTACTAGTGTACTGTCTATACCACTTAAAAAATAGTACTCGTTTAGGCTAGTAGTAACTTTCTTAAAATACCCTGTTGCCTGTTGAACAGGATATGATGAAGTGGCAAAATTTATAGGAATATTAGTATTGTTTAGTACTCCCAACTGACCAAAACTATTATTGCCCCAAGCGTATAGTACGCCATTTGTTTGAACAGCTTCTGTGTGATAGTATCCAGCATTAACTTTTGTCCAGTTACTAAGCACACCTATTTGTACAGGACTAGAATAATTAGTTTGATTATTTTGACCTAGTTGACCAAAACTGTTATTTCCCCATGCCCATAGTGTACCTGGTGTTTGAAGGGCAACAGTATGATAATATCCGCAAGCCACCGCGGTCCATGTACTAGAGCTTCCTATTTGTACGGGATTATTTTGATTGGTAGTATTGTTATTACCTACTTGACCATACGTGTTTAATCCCCACGCCCATAGTGTACCAGGACTTTGTATACCTACTGTGTGATAAGCACCGGCAGATACTTGAGTCCAGTAGTTATTACCTGTTGCGTAAACTTGTGTTGGAATTGAACGTTGTACTGTATCACCGGTTCCTAACTGACCATAGGTATTGTTGCCCCATGCCCAAAGTGTACCACCGCTTTGTATACCCACAGCGTGAGTTAACCCAGCTGACACTTGACTCCAACTACTGAGATATCCTGTTTGTAAAGGACTACTTATATTAATGTTAGTATTAATGCCTAACCCTAAATTGTAAGACCCATTGTATCCCCAAACGGAAAGTATTACTGGAAAATTACCATTACTTTGTAAATTAAATACGCCATTGTAAGTAGAAAAAATATTAACCCAGTTGTTATTAGTATTCAGTAAGTTAATTTGTATTGGACTAGATACCGCCAGCTTATTGCCTGTTCCCAGTTGACCCCAGCTATTATTTCCCCAAGTATATATGACTCCCGGAGATTGTATTGCAGTGGCTGTAAGGTATCCACATGATATTTGTGTCCATGTACTAGCCGCGCCCACTTGAACTGGGCTTGATCTATGAGTCATATCACTAGTCCCCAACTGCCCAAAACTGTTATTTCCCCATGACCATAGTGTTCCTGGTGTTTGAAGTGCGGTGGTAAAGTTATATCCACAGGAAATTTGAGTCCAGGTACTTAATAAACCTACTTGAACTGGCGATGAGTAATTGGTTTGATTACTGGTTCCTAATTGACCCAAACTGTTAAGTCCCCATGCCCATAGTAAGCCTGGATATTGTATTGCTGCCATCATATTAAATCCGCAGGCTATTTGTAACCAGTTTGGGGCAACGCCTACTTGTACTGGCGATGAGTAGTTAGTTTGATTATTTTGAGCCAATTGTCCATAACTGTTAAGTCCCCAAGTCCAAAGTGTTCCAGGAGCTTGTATGGCTGCTGTAAAGTTATAACCGCAGGCTACTTGTGTCCAAGAGCTAAGTGCGCCTACTTGTAAAGGCGACGAGTAGTTGGTTTGATTACTAGTACCTAACTGTCCGTAACTATTTAATCCCCAGGCCCAAAGTGTTCCCGGAGACTGTATAGCGAATGTGTGCGTAGCACCAGCAGATATACTGGTCCAATAATTTATCGCTCCTACTTGTTTAGGAGTTGAATAAGCCGCTATACTGGTATTAACACCTAACTGTCCATATGAGTTTGACCCCCAGGCCCAAAGTGTTCCCGGAGACTGTAAAGCTAGGGCATGATAATAGCCATTTGATACTCTACTCCATGTACTGGCTACTCCTATTTGAACCGGGCTTGAATAACCTTGGACGTTATTTTGTCCTAACTGCCCAAAACTGTTATTACCTAACGCCCATAGCGTGCCGTTACTTTGTATCAGCGCAGTAAAGTAACAACTAGCGTTTACCGCATTTACTGGTATTATTGATCCTACCGGTATAGGAAAACTGACATTAGCAGTGCCATTATTTCCTAATTGTCCATAGTTATTAAGTCCCCAAATATACAAACTACCATCAGTTTGTACAGCCTGAGCAAATGCAGTACCACTGGCTATATTGGTCCAATTACCTGCCGCAGGTCCTAATATCTGTACTGGACTTGAAAAATTAGTTGGTGTATTGATGCCAGCTTGATAATAGTTGTTTTGTCCCCAGGCTGTTAAAGTTCCCCAGTACTGTATAGCTGTAGTTGTTTGATAACCGCAAGATACTTGTGCCCAAGTGCTCGATGTACCTACCTGAACAGGACTTGAATAGTTAGTTAAATTACCCGTTCCTAACTGACCGCTGCCATTATATCCCCACGCATATAAAGTTCCTGTGTTTTGAATACTCAGTGAAGAATTTAATGCTCCGCCAGTTACCGAAACCCAATTACTCAAACCTCCTACTTGATAAGGTACACTGTAGTTGGTTGTTGTGTTAAGTCCTAAGCCGCCATATTGATTATTGCCCCAAGCCCATAATTGTCCGTAGGTGTTTATAGCCAAAGTATGATATTGTCCACAGGCTACTGTTGTCCAGTTACTAAGGGCTGTATATCCTCCTTTTCCTAATACGTATACAGGGCTTGAATACGAGTTAAGTTGGTTGCCTAAACCTAATTGACCATAACTGTTATTACCCCAAGAGAACATGGTACCATTACTTACTAATCCAATGCCACCAGAAAATGCAGTATAAATTTTATTCCAGATACTAAGCGTACCTAATTGTACTGGACTAACATAAGTGTTAGTAGTATTTAATCCCAAAGATCCGGTACTATTTACACCCCAAGTCCATAATGTTCCGGGAGTTTGTGTTGCTAGAGAATTTCCAGCCCCGGCTGATACACTAGTCCATGTACTTACGGCGCCAATTTGTATCGGACTAGATATGTTTGTTCCGGAAGTATTATTTCCTAATTGTCCTGATTGATTATTGCCCCAAGACCACAATGTTCCGGGTGTTTGTAAAGCTAATATATATGCCTGACCAGCAGACACGCTAGTCCATGTACTTACGGCGCCCACTTGCACGGGACTTGAACGATTAACTGTATCACTTAGGCCTAATTGACCAGAAACATTCGATCCCCAAGTCCATAATGTTCCGCCGCTTTGTATTCCTGCTGAAAAAGATTGACCAGCACTTATTTGTGTCCAATAATTTGTTGCGCCTACTTGTGACGGTGACGTTTGAGAGGCTAAATTAGTGGTATTATTTCCTAATTGTCCAAAGCTATTAACACCCCAAGACCATAATGTTCCTGGTGTTTGAATGGCTAAAACATGGTCGTTACCAGCTGATATTTTAGTCCAAGTACTTAGTGCACCTACTTGAACTGGTGACGAACTAGCATTACCAGGAAAACTGCCCCACTGCCACAGTGTACCCGGGGTTTGAAGTGCCATCATGAACTTAAATCCAACTGATACAGTCGTCCAAGTACTTAGTCCGCCCATTTGTACCGGAGTTAAACGCCAAACCAAATCATTTTGTCCTAATTGACCAAAACTGTTTGCTCCCCATGTGTAAAGTGTTCCATTACTTGTAACCCCGGCAGCAGCATCAAGATTGTTGGGGTCTACGGCAACAGTAGCCCAGTTGTCAATAGTATTAAGAACTTGTACCGGAGTGTACATATTTTGATTGCTGTTATTGCCCAACTGCCCAGCATTATTATATCCCCATGCCCATAAACTTCCATTGCTTTGTATACCGGCTGTGTGATAATATCCACAGGCTAATGCCGTCCATATACTTTGAGTACCTATTATTACTGGACTGTATATATTACTGCCTTGATAAGTAGTTGCACCTAACTGCCCATAGCTGTTTGACCCCCACGCCCACAGTGTTCCAGGAGACTGTATGGCTGCTGCCGCATACAAACCAAAACTTACACTGGTCCAATTACTTAATGCGCCTACTTGTACTGGACTAGAATAGTTAAGTGTATTTGTGCTATTGCCTAAACTACCAAATGTATTTAATCCCCAAGCCCATAATGTGCCGTTGCTTTGAAGTGCCGCGGAAGTGTAAGCATTAGATCCAGAATACACATTTATCCAAGTAGTTGCGGCACCTATCTGTACCGGACTAGAATAATTAACTTGATTACTTGTGCCTAACTGACCGTAACTATTAAGTCCCCAAGCCCACAGTGTGCCTGGTGATTGTATGGCAAGGGTATGAGCGTATCCACACGCTATCTGAGTCCATGAGCTAGAATTTCCTATTTGTACAACTAATGACTGGTTAGATGTGCTATTAATACCCAACTGTCCATAATTATTTAACCCCCAAGAATACATTGATCCATTATTTGCTATAGCGAGTGTGTGCAATCCGCCTGGAGATATTTTAGAAATGTTAGATATCGGTAGCAAAAAAGACCCTGTTTGTGCTGGTATTGAGTATGGGCCACCTCCAATATTGGTTTGTGCCCCATTACCCAATTGACCATAGGAGTTTGATCCAGATGTATACGTTGCTCCTGTATTAGATATCCAAGCAACAGAATAGTTCGTTGTCATATAACAAAAACCAACATTAGTCCATGTAGTACCAGCTCCAACTTGAAACCAAGCCGATTTAGTAGAGGTTGCGCCATCACCTAATTGTCCAAATTGGTCCAATCCAGTTGCAAAAAGTTGCCCTAACGAATTTATAGCATATGAGCTTTGAGTAGACCACACAGTAGCCCAATTACTAGATGTGCTTACTTGTAGAGGACTTGAGAAAGATCCTGTGCTATTATTTCCAAAATTACCGTATTGACCGCTCCCATTTGCCCACATTGTACCGTTAGATTGTATGGCTAAATATGCACCGCCTTGTGCTGATATACTTACTGATACCCAATTACTCAATGTGCTTATTTGAACAGGGCTAGTATAAGGACCTCCTCCTGAAAACGCAGGCGCAAACATATTATTTGCATTAGCCCCCCAGCCCCATAGTGTTCCATTAGATTGTAGACCAACTACTCCGCTGCCTTGGGAACCAGAAACCCATTTAGTCCACACACCTCCCCCCGCCACAGGGGTCCAAGAAGTAACATTACCACTTATGCTACCGGTACCACAATTACCAGTAGAATTAAGCCCAGCTGCATACAAAGTGCCGGCACTACTGACTGCCCAAGCGGTCAATGTGGTACTAGTAACAGTACTCCATCCAACTCCAGAACCTACTTGTACTAAACTATATCTTCGTGTTAAATCACCTGTACCTAAGCTTCCAAATTGATTATATCCACATGCCCACATAGATCCATCCTTTTGTATGGCGAATGTAGCGTACCAGCCAGCAAAGCAATAAACCCAATTAGCAGATGTTCCTACTTGTACAGGACTGATGGTATTTACAGTTCCAGCTTGACTGGTACCTAATTGCCCCCAACTATTACTACCCCATGTCCATAATGTTCCGGGTTTTTGTATTCCTACTGAGTGAGTGTTTCCAACCACAATGCTTGTCCAAACAATCGGAGCGCCAGATCCTGGTTGTACGGGGCTGGAAGTATTTGAAGTACTATTATTTCCTAATTGTCCATATGCATTGTATCCCCAAGTCCATGGTACTCCGGCTGATTGTATTCCCGCACTATGTTGCCAACCGCTTACAACTGCTGTCCAAGTACTTACAGCTCCTATTTGTACAGGAGTTGACGTATTAACATTACTGTTATTACCTAATTGCCCATTGGCATTATAGCCCCACGCCCATAATGTTCCAGGTGTTTGTAATCCTAAAGTATGTTGGTATCCCATGCTTACAACGGTCCAAGAATTTGAGGCACCCACTTGACTAGGACTAGAAAGATTAGAGGTGCTGTTATTTCCTAATTGTCCATTGGCGTTATATCCCCATGTCCATAGTGTACCATTACTTTCTATACCAGCAGTAGAATAAGATCCGGAAGTTATCGAAGTCCAATAATTTAAAGCGCCCACTTGTACGGGACTGGAGTAGTTTAGAAGATAATTTATACCAACTTGTCCGTAAGTGTTATTACCCCACGCCCATAATGTACCATTACTTTGCAAAGATACTGAATGGGTGGCACCAGCTGCCACTATAGACCAATTATTTACAGCACCTACTTGAGTTGGAGTTAGAACATTTAAGTTAGTTAATGTGCTATTTCCTAACTGACCATAACTGTTACTGCCCCATGTCCACAGTGTACCATTACTTTGTATACCTATAGTAAAATATTGACCTCCACTAGCTTGACTCCATGTTGCTGTACCTACCTGTACTGGACTACTTCTATTAGTTTGATTGCTCTGACCTAACTGCCCGTAATCATTACGGCCCCATGCCCATAGTGTGCCATTGGATTGAGTGGCTAAGCTATGCTGATAAGAATTATTAACTTTGGCCCAATTGTACAAATTATTCAAATTACTTACTACTTGTATTGGGCTAAATGCTTGCGACGATGCAAACGCAGGATTTCCTAACTGTCCATTATTGCCATTACCCCAGGCCCACAATGTATTATTATTTTGTAAACCGTATGAATTTTGAGCTTGAGCAGAAACTTTAATCCAATTAGTATTTTGTCCAACTTGTGTCAACGTAGGGAAAACGAGTGTTGAATTATTTTGTCCTAACTGTCCTACACCATTGTATCCACAAGAATATAATGAGCCAGGACTAGCTATAGCCATCATAAAATTGAGTCCGCAACTTATTTGAGTCCAATAATTAGTGACACCGGTTTGTATTGGACTAATATTAGCACTAACTTGTGCTCCATTTCCAAACTGACCAAAACTGTTATTTCCCCATGCCCAAAGTGTACCACCGCTTTGTATAGCCGCACTAAAGTAATATCCACACGATATTGCCACCCAGTTACTTAATGTGCCAACCTGAATAGGCGAAGAATATCGAGTTGTTGTATTTAAACCTAATTCACCATAACTGTTGTTACCCCAAGCCCAAAGTGTTCCTGGTGTTTGTATTGCTAATGTATGGTACTGTCCGCAGGCTACAGCAGTCCAAGTGTTTAAACGTCCTATTTGAGTTGCTACTGATCTGTTATTAGTATCACTAAGTCCCAACTGTCCATAAGCATTATTTCCCCATGCCCATAATGTTCCGTTTGTCTGTATGCCCATTGTATGCAAAGAACTTCCAGAAAAACTAAGCCAATAATTTCCCACTTGTACTGGACTACTAGTGTTACTGGCAACATAAGTGCCTAATTGCCCATAACTGTTGTTACCCCAAGCCCAAAGTGTGCCAGGAGTTTGTATACCATATCCAGCATACTGTCCCATAACAACACTGGTCCAGTTGGCGTTTGATCCCACTTGAACAGGACTGGCAGGATTACCAGTTAAAGCAGTTATGTTAGATCCCCATGTATAAAAAGTTCCGTTACTTTGTAAAGCGGCAGTTAGTGTAGCATTGACAGCAATAGTAGACCAAGTACTAACAACACCTACTTGTACAGGACTAGAATAACTTATGTATTGATTAACTCCTAATTGACCATTGTCGTTTAACCCCCAAGCATATAGGGTACCGTTACTTTGCAGTGCTATTGAATAATAAGCTCCGGCGGCTATTTTGGTCCACGTACTTACGGCTCCAACTTGTATTTGAGTAGAAATATTAGTGTTACTGTTATTTCCTAACTGCCCGTAACTATTTAATCCCCATGCCCACAATGTTCCTGGCGTTTGAAGAGCTAAAGTATGATAATATCCTGCGGCTATACTAGTCCAAAGACTAACGGCTCCAACTTGTACTGGCACACTTCTATTAGTATTATCTAATAGACCTAACTGACCATTTAAATTTAAACCCCAAGCGAATAACGACCCATTAGTTTGTAAGGCAACAGTGTGCCCGTATCCACAAGATATTCTTGACCATATGTTATTATTAACCGCTGTAGGAGCTGACTGAGCAAGTATATTATTAATTCCTAATTGACCAAATGTATTAGCTCCCCACATATACAATATTCCTGGAGACTGTATTCCAGCTGAATGCTGATATAAACTAGCAACAGCAGTCCATAAACTAGAATTTCCTACTTGAGCGGGACTACTAATGTTGATTTGATTGTTAATACCTAGCTGTCCGTAACTGTTATTACCAAAAGCATATAGTGTACCGTTTGACTGTATAGCTAGTGTATGTTGATACCCGCAGGCTACACGTGTCCACGTGCTGGTTGCGCCTAATTGAGTTGGACTTGACTGATTATAAGCAATATTAAGTCCTAGCTGACCATAACTATTACCTCCCCAAGTCCACAGCGTACCGTTAGATTGTACAGCCGCCAAATGGAAATTACCGGCAGCTACTGCTCCCCAGTTGGCACTAGTGATAAATGTTGTTTGTATAGGACTAGAATAGATAGAGGAAGTGTTAAGACCCAGCTGACCATAACTATTGTTACCCCATGTGAATAGTACACCGTTACTTAGTACAGCAAGACTATGATAATACCCGACATTTTCCAAATACCAAGCTGATCCGCCAACTTGTACTGGACTCGTAAAATTTGTTGATGTGTTTACACCCAATTGACCATAACTGTTTGATCCCCAGGCCCATAGCGTACCATTTGTCTGTGCGGCCAAGTTAAAATACTGTCCAGCGGTTACTGTGTACCAGTTACTTAATTGTCCAACTTGTACAGGACTCGATGTATTAGTTTGATTTCCCTGTCCTAACTGTCCATATGAATTTGATCCCCATGCCCAAAGACTAAATGTTGGACTAGCTAAACCGCCTGAATTTAATAAAGCAACAGTATGAGCGGCGCCGGCTGAAATTTTAAACCAGTTTGTTGAAGCACCTACCTGTATTGGGCTAGATTGGTTGGTAGTACTGTTGTTTCCTAATTGGCCGTAACTGTTAAGTCCCCAAGAGTACAAGGCTCTTGGTGCGGCTAATGCTATTGTGTGATAATTTCCACCAGCAACCGCAGTCCAAGTACTTACAGCTCCTATTTGTACAGGTGATGAATAATTAGTTTGATTACTAGTGCCTAATTGACCCCAACTATTATTTCCCCATGCCCATAGTGTTCCAGGAGTTTGTAATGCTACCGTGTGACTATATCCACAAGCTACGGCTGTCCACAACCCACCAGCACCTATTTGTACTGGAGAAGAGTAATTTGTTTGATTACTAGTACCTAATTGTCCAAAACTATTGTTGCCCCATGCCCATAGTGTGCCTGGTGACTGTATGGCTACTGTATGTAACGCTCCAGCAGCTACTGCCGTCCAACTGCCCTGTGTTCCTATCTGTACAGCACTTGAAAAATTAGTAGTACTATTGTTACCTAACTGTCCGTAGGCATTATTTCCCCATGCCCACAATAAACCGCTTTGTAAATTTACAGTATGGTACTGTCCGCCTGCTACTTGTGTTGATTTTAATAAAGTTCCTACTTGTGTTGGCAAAACATTAGAAATATTCGTGTTAATACCTAACTGACCTTGCTGATTCAGACCCCATGCCCACAATGTACCTGGTGTTTGAATAGCGGCAGTACTGTAAAATCCTGAAGAAACCGAAGTCCAGTTTGTATTTGTGCCAACTTGAATAAGACTACTGTAGTTTGTTGTGGTATTAAGTCCTAACTGTCCCCAAGTATTAAGACCTGTGGCCCATAATGTGCCTGGTGATTGTATGGCTAGTGTGTGAAATTGTCCACCAGATACACTGGTCCAGTTACTTACGGCACCAACTTGTACAGGAGTGCTTCTATTTGTAGTATCCAGTGCTAGTCCACCAGAAAACCAACCTTGATTATTTTGTCCAACTAGGACTAAGCCAAGCCCTGAACGTAAGTATGCCGCATCAATCCAGTTATTCTGTCCTGTAAGTACTACCGGACTAGTATAATTATTGGCTATGGTGTTTAAACCTAATTGACCGCTACTATTATTTCCAAATGATTGACCGGAAGCTAACTGTAACCAACCCGAATAGTCAGTAATTTTAGCAAAATATGTAGTTATGTCTACATTATTTTGTATAAAAGGCATTACTTATTCTCCAATGTCTTTACTTTAGCTGACAATGTTTTTACTGCTTCAACTAATATGCCGATTACTCCGTTGTAGTTAAGTGATTTTCCGTCTAGTGTAGATGATATAAGTTGTGGCAAATATTTTTCAACGTCTTGTGCTATTAAGCCAGCTGATAATAAGTTATTATCAATGAATTCAAATGTAACACCTCTTAAATTTTCAACCATATCCAAAGCATTATCTATAATTTTTATGTTTGACTTTTTGTTTTCGTCAGACGTAGTATTAAATATCACTGCGTTTAATGTGCCTGTTGAAGGAACATAAGTTAATTTTGTACTACTAGTATTTATGCTAGTCAAAGTTCCAGTTGTAACATTGGCAAATAAAGGATAAAATGTGTTAGCAGAAATAGTTTGATCACTGATAGTAACTGAATTACCACCTCCGCCACCACCCGTTATACCAGTAAGATAATATCCGTTACCTATAAAGTAGTTGCCAGTTTGTATATTACCAGAAACACTGACTACACCCGATACGTATTCTCCTGTGGCGGCCCAAGTTACTACGTTACCCACACCACTTATGCCTACAGTAATATTACTGTTAGCTGATAAAACTGTTATGTTACTAGTACCATTTGATATACTGTTACCAGAAGCATTACCTCCTCCTGCGGTTATTCCAGTTAAATAATAACCATTTCCAAATATATAACTTCCGGTAACATTACCCGACACACTTACTGTAGTGCCTAAAATGCTAGCACCGTATACATTACCAGCTGTTGATAAATTTCCGCTATATGTGTTACCCGAGGCACTTACTGTGGTACCTAAAATACTATTACCAGTTACGTTACCCGACACACTTACTGTAGTGCCTAAAATGCTAGCACCGTATACATTACCAGCTGAAGATACATATCCACCGGCTAGCACGTTTCCAGATCCACTAATATTTCCAGATCCACCGGTTGAAGTAATAGTAGTTGCCGATATATTACCGGTAGCAGTTATGTTACCAGTAATGCTTAAACCAGTAGTTGTAAACACAGCCACGTTGCTGACAGCATTTACTGACACAGTTACGTTGGCATTAGCCGAAGCTATATTAACGTTACTGTTACCATTGGCAATATTTGAAGACGCACCAGTGCTGATTCCAGTTAATTGACTACCATTACCTATAAAATAGTTTCCAGTAACGTTACCAGTAGCCGATACGTAACCAGGTGTGAGTAAATTACCAGCTATAATATTTCCA
>Ga0214164_1000043_pt1 | contig 86867 bp, 89 predicted proteins | sample TroBogepilimnion_13_FD_153003 | JGI IMG/M metagenome (GOLD analysis project Ga0214164, IMG submission 153003) | Freshwater microbial communities from Trout Bog Lake, WI - Practice 03JUN2009 epilimnion v4 | ecosystem: Environmental > Aquatic > Freshwater > Lake > Epilimnion/Euphotic zone ... | reverse complement strand
TTTAGACTGATTTATCTTGCTCTTAATGATGGTCTTGGCGCTAATCCAATTGAATTCTTAGAGCGCTCAACTGGCACATGGTCGCTAGTGTTTTTAATGCTCTCACTCACCATAACGCCGATTCGTCAGTGGTCGGGAATAAACAGCTTTATCCAATTTAGACGTATGCTGGGCTTATTCATGTTTTTTTATGCCAGCCTGCATATCGTTAGCTATGTATGGTTGGATCACTGGTTCGATTTAATGGAGATTACCAAAGACATTGTTAAGCATCCATATGTGCTAGTTGGATTTACCGCATTTATTTTGTCGGTTCCATTAGCGATAACATCAACCAAGGCGATGATGAAAAGATTGGGCGGGCGCTGGAAGCTTCTGCACAAATTAGTTTATTTTATTGCTGTATTGGCTATTCTGCATTTTCTATGGCTCGTCAAAAAAGATCATACTGAGCCTTTATTATATCTCACTGTATTTTTATCGCTTATAGCGCTTCGTATGGCTTACAAATATCGGCGCCATATCGATCTAACTGTTCCACAGTAGAAGTGTTATTGCAGATCATAGGATTAAGGTAATTCGATGTAAATATATCATTTAACATAATATACATTATGCGAAGTTATTGGAAGGTAAAAAAAGCCAGCGAATATCGCTGGCTAAATGTAAGCGTTCTGCTGTGCTTACTTGTTATTGAAGAAAGCAATGTTCATGCAACGGCCATTTACAAATGTAAGTTCTGTAAATTTGTATGTTTTGTTTGGTGCGTAATTAACACGGCCATTGTAATACCACATCTCAACATTCACAGGCTTTGATGATTCCTGACCTTTGCCCGCTAACATTGTGTTTGCCCCTGTTGGTTTAACGGACTGTTCCTTTTTATCTGGATTGCCAAGCTTTTCTAAAATAACGGTATTTGATTTTCCGCTAAAACTTCGTAAGAAGTCATCCTCTGTATAGGTTTTAGCTGCATAAGCGTTAATGCTTATAAGGGCGAATATTACGCCTGCGAAAAATGATTTTCTGTTAAGTGTCATGGTGATTCCTATAGTTGTTCAAACAAATGCTAAGGCGCTATTTTATTACAGATAAGCATTAAAAATTTAATTTTAAACCGTCGTATGAAACATGCATATTCTTAGGCAGCTCTTCGCTTAGCTTTTCGTACTCCAAATCATGTGTCATATGAATAAAGTATGTGTTACGCGCTTTAATGAGACTCGCATAAGCAATACTTTGTTCCACATTTATATGAGTGTAATGCGGTTGATGACGAAGGCAATCAAGCATTAAGACTTCCAGTCCATCCAACAAGTCTAGCGAAGCCTTTGGTATGTCAGATACATCGGTTAAATACGCCATATTGCCTATGCGGTAGCCTAATATATCGCTGTAGCCATGTCTCACAGGTATTGGTGTTACTTTAACCCCAAGAACTTCAAATGGTCCTTTAATGGGATTTAGACTAAGTACAGGCAAGTCCCAAAATTCACCTGGTTCACGTATGGCGTATCCAAACTTTGATTGGATGTGTTGCATTGCATCTGATTTACCGTATAACGGAATCTGCTTTTTCTGGATTTGGCAAAACGCTCTCAAATCATCAATTCCATGTAAATGATCGGCGTGGGTATGTGTATAAAGTACGGCGTCAACGCAATTTAAGCTAGCCCTAAGCGCTTGGGTTCGCAAGTCAGGTCCTGTATCAATGAGAATCACTGCGCCATTATCCGTGGTAATAGCTGCTGAGCAACGAAGACGTTTATTTCGGGGATTATCTGATAAGCAGGTTGTACAGTGGCACCCTACTACTGGCGTTCCTGCGCTAGAACCCACGCCTAGCATGGTTAGTTGCATGGCACGGCTCGTTTGAACAAAGTAAAAAAGTTTTGTGTGCTCGCTTCTGTTAGCTCTTCGAGCGAGATATTTCTTAATCTAGCCACTTCTTCTGCCACATGTTTAACAAAGGCAGGTTGGTTAGTCTTGCCTCTAAATGGAATTGGTGCAAGATACGGTGAATCCGTCTCAACAAGAATGCGATCTAAAGGTACGTGTTGTGCTACCTCTTTCAATGCAGTCGCATTTTTGAAGGTTACAATGCCGGAGAATGAAATATAAAAGCCCATTTCAATCGCTCGCATCGCCACGTCTAGCGTCTCGGTAAAGCAATGCATTACACCGCCCACTTCTCGCGCATTTTCTTCGTGCATAATTCGCAACGTATCTTCAGCTGATGAACGGGTGTGGATTACTAAAGGAAGCTTGGATTTAATTGCGGCGCGGATATGTATGCGAAAGCGATCCCTTTGCCATTCTAAGTCACCGGTGAGTCTAAAGTAATCCAGCCCAGTTTCGCCAATTGCGATGACCTTAGGGTGCTGCGCGAGGTCAAATAAAGTTTCGCTAGTAAAAGGCGGTTCGCTTTCGTAATCTGGATGCACGCCGACTGAAGCGAAGAAGTTAGGATATTTGTCAGCAAGCGCTAAGACTTGTGGAAAGTCTTTTAACGTGACCGAAATACAAAGTGCGTGCCCTACACCATTTTCTTTCATGGCGCTACGAACTTCATCAATATTGGCTGAGAGTTCCGGAAAATTTAAGTGGCAATGCGAATCAACTAACATGGTTCATTAAATCGTATGTGTTGGACGGCTAGAATTGATTGAATTACCAAGTAGCGCCTCAATTTTTTCTTTTGATTGTCTGCCGCCAGCATCTTGGTGAAATTGCACGCCTACACCTTGTGGCTTTCCATTCTGTGCGACTGGATTAACCCATACTACTTTACCTGCCACATTCATTTTTTCTGTATCTTCAGGCAGATTAAGCATCATGAAAATCTCATCCCCCATTTTGTAAGGGCGATTTGTTGGAATAAACAATCCGCCGCCAGTCACAAAAGGCATGTAGGCTGAGTACAAGGCTGTTTTTTCTTTAATAGCGAGTGATAGCACGCCTGGCTTATTGATTGCGCTTGTATGTCCTGCAGGAGTAGTTTCTTGTGTGCTCATATCGGCTTATTTAAATATTTGTGTGTAGTGTAAAAACAGGCGCTCTAATTGCAACTCATTATTCAATGGGTGATTTGCACTCTTTTTGGCATCACCAAGCATTTTTTGAAAATCTAACAGTGCTGATAAATTGAGTTGGTGAACCAGTTTTTTAATTACGCCCTCTTGGCTTTGATGATATCTCACTTTTTGCGTGAAATGACAAAGAAGAAGGTCGTATGACCATTTTTGTAAGGCGTTTATGGCATTCTCCATACCCAATGCCAAACATGCTGTGGAGAGGTGAAATACATCTGATTTAGGGCCCGAAGATAGTAATTTACAGATTTCAATAGAGGCAAGTACACCCTCTTCGGCTTCATCTGTTGCCATCAAAGGTGAACCGCCAGCGTAGCTCAACATTACTTCCGCAGCTTGGATGCCCTCTTGCTTCATCCAAGCAAGTGCTTCTTCAGTTGATGGAACAGGCATATCTATCTTTTGGCATCGACTCATAATGGTCGGCAAGATTTTGTGCGCTTGATGGGCAACCAAAATGAAGATGACGTTTGGAGGCGGTTCCTCGAGCATTTTTAATAATGCGTTTGCGGCGGCGGCATTGAGACCCTCTGCCGGATGAATCGCTACAATACGAAGTCCATCACTTTTGTGGCTTGAAAGGCTTAAGAATTCACCTAAGCCTCTTATTTGCTCAATCACAATTTGCGTTCTTTTTTTAGTATTTTTTGTGCTGACTTCATCATCCTTGCTCACATCTTGTTCAGGTGAAATCAGTCGAAAATCAGGATGGTTATCTTGTTCAAACCATCCGCAACTTGGGCATACGCCACAGGCTTGATGCGCTGAATTTACTTGTTCACATAACAAAGCTTGTGAAAGAGAAATAGCAAAATCTAGCTTGCCTATGCCACTTTGACCGCGTAGCAATAATGCATGAGGCAAGCGCTTTTTGTCAGATATCAAATGCTGCCAAATGGATGTTTGCCATGGATAATTTTTCTTAACTATCATAGTGTTGAAATTACACTTTTCACTTCAGCCTTAACATCATCTAAGGCTTGATTTGAATTGATGATGCAGAAACGATTGGGATTATTATTGGCTCTATTCAGATAAGCATTCCGAATTTTTGTGAAAAACTCTTCAGATTCACGCTCAAATTTATCTGGTGTTCTAGCGCTAGCTAAACGTGCCACGCTAACTTCCACTGGCACATCAAACAGTAGCGTCAAATCAGGCTGTAAACCACCTTGCACCCAGGCTTCCAAGTCAATCACTTTGTTTGCTAAAACGCCTCGACCGCCGCATTGATAAGCATAGGTGGCATCAGTAAATCTGTCTGAAAGCACCCATGCGCCTCTAGCCAACGCAGGCTCAATGATTTGGGCGATATGCTCTCTACGTGCTGCAAACATAAGTAAGGTTTCAGTTTCTGGGTGCATGGGCTCTTTTAGGAGCAAGGTTCTTAATTGTTCTCCTAAAGCTGTGCCGCCTGGTTCACGGGTGGAAACGACTTCAACATCTTTTTTTTCAAGTAGTTTGATAATGTCTGGAATATGGGTGCTTTTACCAGCGCCATCCATGCCTTCTAATGTGATAAATTTACCGCGCACGATTTCCACCTAACTGATACTTAATGACCGCGTTGTTGTGCTCTGCAAGACTTGCGGAGAAGTGATGCGTACCGTCGCCCTTCCCAACAAAATAAAGCGCTTTGGTTTCTGCTGGGTGCAACGCGGCGTTGATTGCGCCTAAGCCCGGCATCGCAATGGGTGTTGGCGGCAAGCCGTCGCGAGTATAAGTGTTATAAACCGTATCGCTTAATAAATCCTTTTTGTGAATATTCCCATCAAAGCGCTCGCCCATCCCATAAATCACGGTTGGGTCTGTTTGTAGCCTCATACCTATTTTTAAGCGATTAATAAACACACCAGCTATTTGTGGTCGTTCAACAGCTCTTCCAGTTTCTTTTTCTACGATAGAAGCCATAATAAGTGCTTCGTAAGGCGTACGATAAGGCAAACCATCTGCTTTAGTTGCCCATGCTGTATTTACTTTGCTTTGCATGGTTGAGTAAGCACGCTTAAGAATATCCCTGTCGCTTGTGTTGGGGCTAAAGAAATAAGTATCTGGAAAGAATAGTCCTTCAGGCATGTTTTCAGTTGCGCCAATTTCATTCAATATTTGTTGGTCTGTTTCGCTCATGGTCATATGTTTCACTTTTTCTGAGGCGTTCAACTCTTCGCGCATTTGCGCAAAAGTCCAACCTTCAATAAAAGTGATGCTTGCTTGGGTGCTTGAACCTGATGTGATCATATCTAGCAGTTCTAATGGCGTAATGCCGCTTTGAACTTCGTATATACCTGCTTTTACATCTGAAGCCACGCCAAGCCCTCTAGCAAGCACTTCGAAGCTTATAGCGTCTTGAATGATGTTTTGCTGAGCAAGTTGATGCGTAACAGCTCTAAAGCGGCTTCCAGCTTCGATATCAAAGCTTTCTTTTTCCGTTTTGAGCTGTATGCCCGAGTTGGCAAAATAAATCAGCCATGCCAGCGCTAAAATAACGCAGAGCAAACTCAATCTGATGGTTTTTATGATGAATCGCATCTTAATTAAGCAGCATTTCACGTAATTGAGAATCTAGGCCTTGTTTTGCCCACTGCTTACCGTTAAAGCTCACTACTTGCCATGCACCAAACAAACTGTTGCAAATGATGATTTCATCAGCCTGCATAAGTTTATCAAGTTTCAGTGCTTCTATTTTTACATCGAGATTAAAGCGCTTTGCACTTTGAATAATTCGATCTCTTGCGATGCCAGCTACACCGCATTGATCCAGTGATGGCGTAATGAGCTTTTTGCCAAATCTTGCGAAAATATTGCTCATTGTGCATTCAATAACATTGTCATCACAGTCCATCAACAAGCCATCGGCAATTTTGGTGTCGCTCCATTCCATGCGAGCTAAAACGTTTTCCAAGCGATTAAGATGTTTTACGCCTGCCAGTTTTGTTTGAATGCCAAGTTTTAGCTCGCAAAGATGAAGATTTACGCCTTGCGTTTGATTGCTTAAAGGGTAAGTTGGCGGTGCTAATTTAAGAACAACTCTATTAGCTTGGATTCCAGCAGGTACGGCATAACCACGACTGCTTTCGCCACGCGTCACAATGATTTTAGCGACAGCATCTGTAGTTTGATTAAATAAAGTTTCAATGTCTGATAATAATTCTTCATTGCCTGGGCAAGTTATTTCTAGTGCTTGGCAGTCTTGAGAAAGTTTTTGATACTGTAGCGCCCAATGATGTGGAACACCATTTTTGACAAGAAATGTTCGAAAAACGCCATCACCATAAGCAAGGCCACGGTCAAGCGTAGAAACCCCGGCTGAGGGCTTGCCATTGATTAAGTATTGATTGTTTTGAGCTTCTAGATTCATGCTATTTAGATTGTTCGTCTTTTTAGTGCATTCTCATGTTAAGAACAGCCTAAAGCATGTTTTGAAATCCCGAAAGATTTGTGTCTAGCTTAAATCTTTCGGAATACGAGTGAGCCGTTTGTACCACCAAAACCAAAGTTATTTTTAAGGGCTACATCAATTTTCATATCGCGTGCAGTGTTTGCACAGAAATCCAAATCACATTCTGGATCTTGATTGAAAATATTAATGGTTGGCGGTGAGACCTGATTGTAGATAGAAAGTACTGTAAATACTGACTCTAAACCACCCGCTCCGCCCAACAAATGTCCAGTCATGGATTTGGTTGAGTTTACAACGATATTCTTTGCATGGTCACCAAATGCCGCTTTGATTGCATTGGTTTCGTTTGCATCACCTAATGGTGTTGATGTGCCATGTGCATTCACGAATTGTACTTGGTCAGGATTGACGCCTGCGTTGTTCATCGCATTTCGCATAGAGCGACGAGGACCATCCATGTTTGGTGCTGTCATGTGATACGCATCAGCACTCATTCCATAGCCGATTAGCTCAGCATAGATTTTAGCGCCACGCTTTTTAGCTGACTCATATTCTTCAAGCACCATGACGCCAGCACCTTCGCCAATGACAAAACCGTCACGGTCTTTATCCCAAGGGCGACTTGCAGTTGCTGGATCATCATTTCGACTTGATAAAGCGCGAGCTGACGCAAAGCCAGCAACAGACAGCTCTGTAATAGCAGCTTCTGCACCGCCAGCAACCATCACATCAGCATCACCGTATTCAATCATACGAGCTGCATCACCAATGGAGTGTGTGCCAGTAGTACAAGCAGTGACTATTGATACGTTCGGACCTTTAAAGCCGAACATAATAGATAGATTGCCTGAAATCATATTGATAATCGTGCCAGGAATGAAGAATGGCGATACTTTACGCGGACCGCCTTCATCGTATGTGTCATTGGTTTGTTCAATCAAACCAAGACCGCCAATCCCTGAACCGATAGATACGCCGATACGTTCAGCGTTTTCTTCAGTCGCTTCAATGCCTGAATCTTTTACTGCTTCAATTGCCGCCGCAAGACCGTATTGAATAAAAGTATCCATGCGGCGCGCTTCCTTGGCAGGAAGGTATTGCGAAACATCGAAATCTTTTACTTCACCTGCGACTTGAGATGAGAAATTACTAGGATCAAATTTAGTGATTCTAGTAATGCCAGACTTGCCTGCAATAAGATTAGACCAAGCAGGTTGTACACCGATACCAACTGGCGATACAACCCCTAGACCTGTTACAACGACGCGCCTTTTAGACGCGTTAATTGGCTTGGACAAAGCGACTCCAAGAAATAATGAGAAGTTTAATTACTTAAGGTTAGCTGTGACGTAGTCAATAGCTTGTTGAACTGTTGTGATTTTTTCAGCTTCTTCATCAGGAATTTCGCAGTCAAACTCTTCTTCAAGAGCCATCACCAATTCAACTGTATCTAGAGAGTCAGCGCCCAAATCATCAACGAATGAAGATGCGTTTTTTACATCCGCTTCGTTAGCACCAAGTTGTTCGATTACAATTTTTTTAACGCGTTGTTCGATGTCAGACATCTAAATCCCCTTTTATTATTTAAATTTACCGCTACTAAACTCACGACATTCTAACAAAAAGCGTGAGGAATTCAAAAAACTAAATTGTTAATGGCATTAGGCCATGTACATTCCGCCGTTCACATGCAAGGTTTCACCTGTAATATAGCCTGCTGACGGTGATGCTAAAAATGCTACCGCAGCTGCGATATCACTATCTTGGCCAAGCTTAGCTAAAGGAATGTGTTTCAAAAGTGCTTCTTTGTGTTCGTCTGGTAATGAGCGTGTCATATCAGTATCGATAAAGCCAGGCGCAACACAGTTTACTGTAATGTTGCGGCTACCTACTTCACTTGCTAATGATTTGGTAAAGCCTGACATACCTGCTTTTGCTGCTGCATAGTTAGTTTGACCTGCATTGCCCATGTGGCCAACGACTGATGAAATGCTAATAATCCGGCCTGTTCTTGCCTTCATCATTGGGCGTAACACTGCTTTAGACATGCGATATACCGAACTTAAGTTGGTCGAGATAACTGCATCCCAATCGCTATCTTCCATGCGCATGAGCAATGTATCCTTAGTGATGCCAGCATTATTAACAAGAATGCTTACATCACCATATTGCTCAGCGATTTTTTTTAAAGTGGCTTGAATTTGCTCGTTATTATTTACATCTAACGCAAGGCCGCAACCTTTTACTCCAGAATCTTTCAATGCGGCGCTAATGGCATCAGCGCCATTTTGTGTGGTAGCTGTGCCAACGACAATTGCGCCCTTCTTGCCCAGTTCTTGAGCAATTGCGGCACCAATACCACGACTGGCACCTGTCACTAATGCGATTTGACCTTCTAACATAATTTCACTCCCTCAATATTTATGCTGAGAATTGCGCTTGAGCTTCTGCCAAGGATTCTATATTGGTTAATGCGATACATGGCAATTCAGCCACGATGCGTTTTGTAAGACCTGCAAGTACTTTCCCAGGGCCGCACTCCGCTGAAATTTGAACGCCTTGATTGTATGTACTTTGAATAGTTTCAACCCATCTGACGGGGCTATACAATTGACGTACTAATGCGTCTTTTATTTGACTCACATCATTATAAGCAAGCACGTCGGCATTATGAATTACTGGAATATTAGTTGCTGTTATAGGTACGTTTTGTAAATAGATAGCCAATGCCTCAGCAGCTGGTTTCATCAATGCACAATGCGATGGAACGCTCACAGGTAGTGCTAACGCACGTTTAGCGCCTTTGACTTTTGCTAATTCCATACCACGTTCTACAGCCCCTTTATTACCTGCAATTACTACTTGCCCTGGCGAGTTTAGGTTAACAGCTTCCAACACTTCGCCTTGTGCGCCTTCAGCACAGACTTGACGTACAGTTTCATCATCAAGGCCCAGAATGGCCGCCATTGCGCCAACTCCTTCACCAACAGCATTTTGCATCACCTCAGCGCGATAACGCACTAATGGAAGAGCATCTTTGAATGTTAATGCGCCTGCAGCGACAAGCGCTGTATATTCGCCCAAGCTGTGTCCTGCCACTAGCGTTGGCACTAGAGATGATTGCGCCTGCCAGGCGCGCCATGTGGCAATACCTGCTGTGAGCATTAATGGTTGGGTATTGCTTGTTTGATTGAGTGCTTCGTTTGGTTCTGTGACCATAGACCAAAAATCTTGACCTAGCAGATCCGATGCTTCAGCAAAAGTTTGGCGAACGACTTCAATATCAGCCAAGCCTTGCATCATGCCGACTGATTGTGAACCCTGACCTGGAAAGAAAAACGCAAATTTCATGTGACCCTCTTAATACTTCATCAAGACAGAACCCCAGGTGAATCCACCACCAAAGGCTTCCATTAAAATTGTTTCGCCACGTTTGATGCGGCCATCGCGAACTGCAACATCAAGCGCCAAAGGAATAGAAGCTGCTGAGGTGTTACCGTGTTTATCAACGGTGGTCACTACCCTATCCATACTCATGCCAAGCTTCTTGGCTGTAGATTGTAAGATGCGAATATTCGCTTGGTGAGGCACCAACCAATCAACATCTGATTTTTCTAGGCCGTTCGCCGCAAGCGTGTCGTCAACAATGGCATCTAATTTATTGACCGCCATTTTGAACACGGCGTTACCCTCCATCAAGATAGTCTTGCTTCCTTCTTGGTTGGAGACACCTTGAGGCACCATTAGCATATCTGCATAATTGCCATTCGCATGTAAGTGGGTGGATAAAATGCCATGCTCATCACTTGCTTGAAGAATGACGGCACCGGCACCATCTCCCCAAAGAATGCAGTTGCTTCTGTCTGTCCAGTCAGTAATTCGAGACATTGCATCTGCACCAACCACCAGAGCGCATTTAGCTGCGCCCGCTTTAATAAAATTATCTGCGGTCGCTAAAGCATAGACGAAACCGCTACAAACTGCCTGTAAGTCAAATGCTGGACAATTAACGATGCCTAGTTTTTGTTGTAATAAACAAGCCGTGCTTGGAAAGGTTCGATCAGGTGTCGTTGTTGCAAGAACAATAAGGTCGATAGATTGGATGTCGATATTCGAAGCTCTAATCGCTTCTTTAGCTGCTTCTAAAGCCATGTCGCTTGTGTGTTGACCTTCGGCGACGATGTGGCGCTCACGGATGCCTGTGCGAGTAAAAATCCACTCATCTGTAGTATCAATTGTCCGCTCAAGTTCTGCGTTAGTAAGTATTCTTTCGGGCAAGTAACTGCCGGTGCCCGCGATACGTGAATGCTTCATACAAGAACTTTCAAATAAGTTTGGTTTTGACAGGGAATCATATTTTTAAACATGCTAGATGACAAGTTAATTTGTCACTGTATTTGGTGTTTCAGATTGCGCGTGTTCAAGTGCTAATTGTTCTGAGATGTGCCCCAAAACACCACTTCTAGCCTCTTCAACCGCTTTAATGATGGCATGTCTAAATGCAAAAGCATCAGCGCCACCGTGACTTTTTACGACAATTCCGCGCAAACCTAAAAAGCTAGCACCGTTGTAGCATCTTGGGTCTAGGCGTTTTCTAAAGGCGGAAAGCACGGGCATTGAAATCAAAGCCATTAGCTTAGTGATTGGATTTTTTTTAAACTCTTCCTTTAAAAAGCCACCCATGAGATTTGCAAGACCTTCAGAAGTCTTGAGAGCAACATTACCTACAAAGCCGTCACAAACAACTAGGTCAGTTGTGCCTTTGTAGATATCATCACCTTCCACGTTGCCGTAGAAGTTTAAATTGCTCACTTTAAGTAACTCAGCAGTTTGTTTAACGACTTCATTACCCTTGATATCTTCAGAGCCTATATTTAGCAAGCCTACTGTTGGCTTTGGTTTATTTCTAACACAAGACACCAACACGGAGCCCATGATGGCAAATTGCAACAAGTGTTCAGGTGTGCAATCAGCATTTGCGCCAAGATCAAGCATATGAGTCATGCCAATCTTGCTCGGTAAAACGCCAGCAATGGCTGGCCTATCAATGCCCGGAAGTGTTTTTAAAACGAATCGTGCTGTGGCCATTAAAGCGCCAGTATTGCCAGCACTTACGCAAGCGTCAGCTTCGCCATCCTTAACTAAGTTAATGGCGACGCGCATTGATGAGTCTTTTTTGTTTTTAAGAGCGCTTTGGGGAGATTCATCCATCATGACAAGTTCACTTGCATGATGAATACGCATTCTAGAATTGGACTTTGCTTTGTTAGCGCTAAGTTCTGCTTCAATCGCATCACTCAGACCAACTAAGATGACGTTGATATTGCTATCTTGTTTTAACAGCTCTAATGCGGCGGGGACAGTGACACGAGGGCCATGATCGCCACCCATGGCATCGATAGCAACGGTGATATCCATGCTTTAAAAATAAACCTTAAAACAAGCAATGAAATCTTAGGAAATAAGATTTCATACTCGCTTCAATCGCTAACTACTCGCCTTTAGCCGGCAATACTTTACGGCCACGGTAGTAACCGCTTGGGCTTACGTGGTGACGTAAATGCACTTCACCTGTTGTTGGCTCAACAGCCAAAGGTGGGTTCGTTAAAAAGTCATGTGAACGATGCATACCACGTTTAGATGGTGATTTTTTGTTTTGTTGAACAGCCATTTCTTACTCCTAAATATAATCTAACTTTTTACAACTTTAAAATCTCGCAATGCTGCAAAAGGGTTTGGAGCTTTAAGCTCGTTCACTTCTGCTTTTACTGCGCAATCTTTAATCTCGTGTTTTGGTGCATAAGGTAAAGCGAGCAAAATCTCATCTTCAACTAATTGCAGCACATCCATATCTGCTTCAGCAACTAAGTAATCATGATCCTCAACATCATCTTCTTCAGGAGGGATTTCTGATTCATCTTTTACCAAAATAAACTCAGAGCTAATATTCAAAGCAATCATCATAGGCTCCAAACAGCGCTGACAAGGTACACCTATGTTGCCTGTTAGGCTTAAATGCAACCTGGCTTTTTTATCAGCAGAAAACTCACCAGATAGGCGCCAATTAAGGCTTTCGGTCTCGGGAGTGAGTAAATCTTTAGCTCTTTGCAAATCTGAGTGCGCGATTGTATCACGAATCTCGAGAGATTTTCTTGCAAATTCAAGGCTATTGATGATGTGCTGTGCAGTCATAAGGCGCGCATGATATAATTAAGCTGTGGTTATGTCAAAAAACTAACCGATTTAACCGTTTATTTTTAACATCTTTAAACTCTTAACATTCAGGTTCAGTAGTGATAAAAAAAATTCTAGTTGCTAATCGCGGCGAAATTGCAGTGCGTATTGTTAGAGCATGTTCGGAAATGGGCATTAAGTCCGTTGCGATTTACTCTGACGCTGACCGCCACGCATTGCATGTCAAAAAAGCAGATGAAGCTTATAACATTGGTTCAGATCCAGTCGTTGGCTACTTAAATGCTCACAATATCGTTAATTTGGCCGTTGCGTCAGGTTGTGATGCTTTACACCCAGGCTACGGCTTTCTTTCTGAAAATCCAGAGTTAGCTGAAATCTGCGCACGTCGAGGCATTAAGTTTATTGGTCCTGATGCAAGCGTGATTCGCCAAATGGGCGATAAGATTCAAGCGCGTAATGCGATGGTGACTGCTGGCATTCCCTGCACGCCAGGCAGCGATGGCAATCTAGCTGATCTTGAAGAGGCTCGCATTTTGGCCGCTAAGATTGGTTACCCTGTTATGTTGAAAGCAACTAATGGTGGTGGTGGCCGAGGCATTCGTCGTTGTAACGATGAAAAAGAATTGCTTGGTAATTATGATCGGGTGATTTCAGAGGCAAGCAAAGCTTTCGGCAAGCCTGAAGTTTTCTTAGAAAAGTGCGTTGTTAACCCACGCCATATTGAAGTGCAAATTATTGCTGATAGTCACGGTAACGTTATTCACCTTTTTGAACGTGACTGTTCGATTCAACGCCGCAATCAAAAACTGATTGAAATTGCGCCATCTCCTCAATTAAGCGATGCGCAACGTGAGTATATTGGTAACTTAGCTGTTAAAGCTGCTAAAGCAGTTGGCTACGAGAATGCAGGTACTGTTGAGTTCCTGCTTGATTCAGACAACACCTTTTACTTCATGGAAATGAATACCCGATTGCAAGTTGAGCATACTGTGACTGAAACCATTACGGGCATTGATATCGTTCAAGAGCAAATTCGGATTGCGGATGGCCAAGAGCTGCAATATAAGCAAGATGAAGTGAATTATCGTGGTTTTGCGATGGAATTCCGCATTAATGCAGAAGACCCTAAAAACGATTTTCTTCCAAGCTTTGGTAAAATTACACGTTACTATGCGCCAGGCGGTCCTGGTGTTCGTATGGATGCTGCGATTTATAGTGGTTATGTTATCCCACCCTATTACGACTCAATGTGCGCAAAGCTTACTGTTTGGGCCTTAGACTGGGATAGCGTAATTGAGCGCGGCCGCAGAGCACTGAATGATATGTTGGTTTATGGTGTTAAAACAACAATTCCATACTATCAAGAAATTTTGAAGCACCCTGATTTTAGAAGTGGCGAATTTGATACTAGCTTTGTAGAATCACACCCAGAGCTAAACAATTATGCAACCGCGTTCCCTCCTGAGTTAATTGCCGCAGCGATTTCTGCCGCAATTGCAGCTCACGAAGGCATTTAATTCATATCAACCAATCAATAAAATAAGTTAAATATATGGCACAAGTTCATGTTTCTGAATTAGTTTTAAGAGATGGTCATCAATCTCTCATCGCAACCCGTCTTCGCACAGAAGATATGTTGCCTATTTGCTCAAAACTAGATGCGATTGGCTTTTGGTCACTTGAAGCATGGGGTGGTGCTACATTCGACACCTGCGTTCGCTACTTGAAAGAAGATCCATGGGAGCGCTTAAAGAAGCTGCGCGCCGCCCTACCGAATAGCCGCATTCAAATGCTTTTGCGTGGTCAAAACTTGCTTGGCTACCGTCATTATTCAGACGATGTTGTGCGTGCGTTTGTAAAACAATCAGCAGATTCAGGTGTGGATGTGTTCCGTGTATTTGACGCGATGAATGACATTCGCAATTTGCGCGTCTCTATCGAAGCCGTTAAGAAGCATGGTAAGCATGCTGAAGGCACGATTTCATATACAACCAGCCCTGTGCACGATATCAATTACTTTGTTGAAATGGCCAAACAGCTTGAGTCTATGGGTTCAGACACTATTGCAATTAAGGATATGGCTGGTCTGCTCACGCCACAAAGCACAAGCGATTTAGTCAAAGCGATTCGCGCTGCAGTTAAGCTCCCTATTCACTTGCATAGCCATGCTACATCAGGGTTGGCAAGCATGTGTATGCTAAAAGGTGTTGAAAATGGCGCAACTATTATCGACACATGTAACTCCTCATTCTCTGAAGGTGCTAGCCATCCTACAACTGAAAGCTTGGTCGCTGCGTTGCAAGGGACAGAATATGACACGGGCTTAAGCTTAGCCGCTCTTCAAGAGGTCACAGCATATTTCCGTGAAGTACGCAGAAAGTATTGGCAGTTTGAAAGTGAATTCACTGGTGTAGATACTCGCGTATTAGTTAATCAGGTTCCAGGCGGAATGATTTCCAACCTTTCCAATCAGTTGAAAGAACAAGGCGCACTAAATCGCATGGATGAGGTGCTAGCTGAGATTCCACGTGTGCGTGAAGACTTAGGTTTTCCCCCACTTGTTACCCCAACATCTCAAATCGTTGGTACGCAGGCAGTACTTAATGTCATGACAGGTGCTCGTTATAAATCTGTTACCAATGAAGTTAAAAACTACTTCTTGGGCCAATATGGCAAAGCACCAGCATCAGTTAATGTTGATATTAGAAATATTGCTGTCGGATACGATGCGGAAGTCATTGAATGTCGCCCTGCTGATCTGCTTGAAGATGAAATGGATAAATTACGCCAAGAGTCTGAAGCTTGGGCAATGACAGAGGAAGATGTGCTGACTTATGCCATGTTCCCTGATTTAGCAAAAACATTCTTGCAAGAGCGAAACGCTGGAAGCTTGAAACCAGAACAACTGCTATCAAAAGAGGCTGTTTCAACTAATGACCCAAGATATGCACCGAATGAGTTTAAGGTGACATTACATGGCGAAACATTCCACATTAAATTGACTGGTAGCGGTCATGCTGGAGAAGAGCAACGTCCCTTCTACGTCTCGGTTGATGGCATTGCGGAAGAGGTGATTGTTGAAACACTAAGCGAAATCGAAGTGAGTGGCGGAAAATCAAATGGTAAAAAGAAAGCCGCAGCCAAGGTTGGTGCTAGCGGACGTCCACGCCCATCACATGAAGGATGTGTCACAACGGCTATGCCTGGTAGCATCGTTGATGTGAAAGTAAAAGCCGGCGACAAAGTGAATGCTGGTGATGCGGTGCTTGTGATTGAAGCGATGAAGATGGAAAACGAAATTCAAGCGTCTGTGAGCGGTGTTGTCGTCGCTGTTCACGTCAAAAAAGGTGATACCGTTACACCTGACGAATCGCTGCTAGAAATTCAACCTGAGTAATACTATTGCTCAGAATTAAATGAGAGCCGACAGTCATTCTGTCGGCTTTTTTATAGGCTTTACTCGTATGCAGAAAACATTAATCCTAGCCTCATCCTCCCCCTACCGCCAGGAACTGTTGGCAAGACTAGGCTTGCCTTTTGAGGCTATATCCCCAGAGATAAATGAGTCCCCTTTGAATGATGAACAACCTCAGGAAACAGCACTCAGACTTGCACAACTAAAAGCAAAAAAGATTGCTGAGACGCATCCATGTGCATTAATTATTGGTTGTGACCAAGTAGCGACACTAGATGGCATTCAACTTGGTAAGCCAATGAGCTACGAAAATGCTCTCAAACAGTTGCAATACCAACGTGGCCGTCGTGTGACCTTTCACAGCGCATTATGTTTATATAATGCGGCTACGAAGCAAATGCAAGCTGAGGTTGTACCTTACGATGTGGAGTTTAGAAATCTCACTGATGCACAGATTGAAAACTACTTACGCATAGAAGAACCCTACAATTGTGCAGGAAGCGCAAAATCTGAGGGCTTAGGTATCGCATTAATATCCTCTATGACTGGTTCAGATCCAAACGCATTAATAGGTCTGCCGCTTATAAAGCTCATCACCATGCTTCAAAATGAACAAGTTTATGTCATTTAAGCTTACAAATAAGGCGAATTAAGATGGTTCTCGGCACTCTATACATGGTTCCAGTTACTTTAGGTGACGACAATCTTAGCAATGTCATTCCTGCTGATGTAATTAAGCATGTACAAAATTTGGAATATTTCGTGGTTGAGAATGAAAAAAGCGCGCGCCGCTTTTTAGGCTCAGTTAAAACAAACAAGCCAGTCCGAGAACTAAACTTCCAACTTCTCAACGAACATACCGCTGAAAAAGACTTGCCTAACCTAATTACTCCATTACTAGCGGGACACAATGTTGGGATGTTGTCCGAGGCAGGTTGTCCAGGCATTGCAGATCCAGGAGCATCGTTAGCTGCCTTGGCTCATCGCAAAGGCATCAAAGTAGCACCTTTAGTTGGCCCATCATCCATATTATTGAGCCTAATGGCATCAGGTCTCAATGGTCAACAATTCACTTTTTTAGGTTATTTGCCAAGCGACAAGACTGCTCGCGTTAATAAATTAAAAGAGCTAGAAAAGCATTCACAACGGCTCAATGAAACGCAGATATTCATTGAAACACCCTACCGTAATCAACACATGCTAGATGATATATTGGCAACTTGTACTGGAAACACAAAATTGTGTATCGCTAGAAACGTAAGTTTAGAGACTGAATTTGTTGTCAGCAAAACGATTGCTGAATGGAAAAAAAGTGGGTTACCTGATTTACATAAGCAACCCACTGTATTTTTGTTGTTAGCTTAAACCTTCTTTAAGAAGCAGGTTTTTAATACCAAACCCTTAACCTTTTCTACATTACACTCAACCTCTTCAGGGTCGTCGGTTAATCGGATATTTTTAGCGACTGAACCTCGTTTTAAGGTCACTGATGTGCCTTTCACCTTCAAGTCTTTAATCAGTTGTACTGAATCCCCATCGTTTAAGATATTGCCATTACTGTCTTTGGTATCACTCATTAGTTTCCCCTTTATTTAATATTTTTTTAACTGGTGCGTAGCTTTTGCGATGAATCGACAATACGCCATGCTTTTCGAGCATTTGCATATGTAATGGGGTTGGGTACCCCTTATGTTTAGCGAATCCATATTTTGGATATAACTTATCTAGTTCATATAAATCTGCATCTCTTGCGGTTTTAGCAAGAATAGAGGCTGCTGAGATAGTGACCTCTTTACTATCGCCTTGAACAATCGCGCGCATAGGTAGCGAAAGCTTAGGGCAATGCAACCCATCAACCAAAACTTCGGTTGGCATGATACCTAGCGCCTCGACCGCTCTTTTCATGGCTAATAAGCTAGCTTGCAGGATATTAATTTCATCAATTTCCTCTACGGTACTACTAGCAATAGCCCACGCTAAGGCTTTAGCTTTAATTTCAATCGCCAAAGCATCACGTTTTTTTTCCGATAGCTTTTTAGAGTCGGCTAGACCTGTGATTGGATTTTTTGGATCAAGAATAACTGCAGCAGCAAACACAGCGCCAGCTAAAGGACCTCTCCCCGCCTCATCTACCCCGCAAACAAGATCTGTCATCATGTAAGATAAGCCAATACAGCTTGAGCTGCTTTCTCTTCGTTATTCTGACGTAGCATTTCATGCATACCAGTAAACTCGATGCGAATGTCATCCATAATGGCTTTGTCATTCACAATGTTGAGGATGGTTTCGGCCAATTTTGTTGGATTAGCGTCATCTTGAAGTAGCTCAGGCACGACAAACCGCTTCGCTAAAATATTAGGAAGCCCAACATAGGGCAAATAATTCATACGCTTCAGAATTGTCCAGCTAAACCAAGGCATACGGTATGTAATTACCATTGGACGCTTTAATAATGCAGCTTCTAAAGTAGCTGTGCCAGACGCCACAACTACAAGGTCAGAGGCCTGCATGGCTAAGTGTGCGTGACCAAATAAAATCTTAAAATGTGGATGATGTTTTTCACCAGCTTGATTAATGCTCGCATAAAGAACCTTTTCAAAAATAAGGCGAGTTTCTCGCGTAATAAGCGGCACTAAAAATAAGGCTTCCGGTTGAACCATGCTGACTTTTTTGGCTGTTTCTACATACAACTCTGCGAGTTGTTTTACTTCACCTACACGACTTCCTGGCAGCATCGCAATAGTGAGGCTTGATTTAGGAAGTTTTAATAAATCACGCGCCTCTTGCACGACGGGATATAGTGGAATTTCATCCGCTAGCGGATGACCAACAAACGTTGCCTTTACTCCATTATCTTCATAAAGTGCAGGCTCGAACGGAAATAAGGCAAGCATATGATTAACCGCGCGCTTGATTTTACCCATCCGCCCTTTTCGCCAGGCCCATATTGACGGACTGACATAATGAATGGTCTTAATGCCCTTTTTTTTGAGTCTTTTTTCTAATGAGAAATTGAAGTCTGGCGCATCGATGCCTATAAATATTTGCGGCGGGTTAGCAATAAAGTGATCGCCAAGACTCTTGCGAATTCTGAGTAAGGCAGGGATTTGTTTTAGGACGTCAAAACCATAACCATGCAAAGATAGCTTTTCCATTGAATACAATGATTTTGCGCCTTCAGATATCATTTTAGGGCCGGCTATCCCTACAAACTCAATATCTGGTCTATGTTTTTTTAATGCACGAATTAATCGACTACCAAGCAAATCACCAGAAGCTTCACCTGCAACAATACCAACAGTTATCGCCATAGCAAATACCTAATTAGCGAATGATGCCACGAGTTGACTGATTTAAAAACTCTATTAGCACAATCAACTCAGGTGCTTTTGTGGCCTGTTGTGTAAGGTCAACTTTTGCCTCATCTAAAGTCAAGCTTTGACGATATAGCGTTTTATAAGCCCGCTTGATATTGGTGATGCTATCCGCAGAGAAGCCTCTTCGTTTGAGGCCTTCAACATTAATGCCATGTGGATTTGCATCATAGCCAGAAGCTGTGACGTAAGGTGGAATATCTTTGAATACTACAGAGCCAACAGCCGTAATCACATGTTGCCCAATTTTGCAAAACTGGTGGACCAAGGTAAAGCCACCCAGTATTGCGAAGTCATCCATATCAACATGACCTGCTAATGAAGAGTTATTAGCCAGAATAGTATTGTTGTTCACATTGCAATCGTGCGCAATATGAACATACGCCATAATCCAATTATTATTACCAATTTTAGTAACGCCTTTATCTTGGCTAGTGCCGCGATTAAAGGTGCAAAACTCACGAATGGTATTGTTGTTACCTATTTCAAGCCGGGTAGGTTCACCTTGATACTTCTTATCTTGAGGAGCCTCACCAAGTGATGAAAATTGAAAGATCTGATTATCTTTACCGATGCTTGTGTGTCCAGTAACAACCACATGAGAGCCAATACTAGTTCCGCTATCGATCTTTACATCTGGCCCAATAATCGTATAAGGCCCAACTGTCACATCATCCGCAAGCTCTGCTTTTGAGTCGACAATTGCAGTTGGGTGAATATTTGTACATGCCATATTTGAAATGCTTATTCGATTTCTTTAAGAATGCACATCATTTCAGCTTCAGCTACGACCGCATCGTCTACCAAAGCAACGCCTTTGTATTTCCAAATCCCACGAAGAACTCTATCAATACTCACTTTTAAAATGATTTGGTCGCCAGGCGAAACTGGCTTTTTGAAGCGGGCGTTATCAATCCCTGCGAAATAATAAACAGCATCATCTGTTGGCTTTGCATCCATCGTTTTAAATGAAAGAATTGCTGCTGCTTGTGCCATTGCTTCGATAATAAGAACACCTGGCATTACTGGATGATATGGGAAATGCCCTGGGAAGTATGGCTCATTAATACTAACGTTTTTTACAGCAACGATTTCTTTTCCCACTTCTAAGGACAGCACACGGTCAACTAGCACAAATGGATAGCGATGAGGTAAATGATCCAATATTTGGTGGATGTCCATACTTGTATCTGCATTATCAGTCATTTTTTACCTTATCTTTCAATATTAGTTCTATGTTCAATTTGTTAATTTCAATTCAGCTACTTGTTGTTCTAGCTTTTTTAACTTTTCATTTAGCTCTGTTAAGTGTCGCAAGTTAGCTGCTGTTTTTAACCATTCATCATGCGTTTGAAATGGCATTAGCGCTGTATAAGTGTCTACTTTCTTAAGCGATCTTGTAATCATACTACCTGGCGAAATTGTCACGTTATCGGCAATTTCTAAATGACCTAGTATCATTGCTGCGCCGCCGATACGGCAGCGCTTTCCTATTTTTGCACTGCCTGCAATGCCAACACATCCAGCAATCACAGTATGCTCACCAATCACGCAGTTGTGACCAATCTGAATGAGATTGTCGAGCTTTACACCTTGTTCAATGACCGTGTCATCAAGCGCCCCTCGGTCAATAGTTGTGTTTGCTCCAATATCTACATTATCAGCAATCAACACACGACCAACTTGTGGTATTTTTACCCAAACACCCTCTTGGTTTGCATACCCAAAACCATCTGCACCAATCACGGCGCCTGCGGCAATATTACAATTGGCACCAATTACGCAATTTGAGTAAACGGTGACGTTAGCCTGAACCTGAGTATTTTTTCCAATAACGACATTGTCACCAATAAAAGTACCAGCCCCTATCACGACCCCTTCTTCCAAACTTACATTGTGACCAATTACAGCTTTAGGGCCAATAGTGCATGTTGCTGACACTTCAGAACCAATACCAACTATTGCGCTATCATGAATGCCATGCAAAGCAACGCTTTTAGGGTTTAATAAAGCTGAAACTTTGGCAAAATAAGCATAAGGGTTATTTGTCACTATCATAGGCAGAAGGCTAAAAGCTTTATTCTCTTCAGCCAATATAACCGCACTCGCTCTAGTATCTGAGAGACTTTTTCGGTATTTGCTGTCAGTTATAAAAGTGATGTTACCTGGCTCTGCATTTGTAATCGAAGCTACGCGATTAACACTAATGTCATCACCAATTAGCTCTCCACCAAATTGTTGAACTAATTCTTTTAGTGTGATGCTCATACAATCAAAATAACCATTAACAACGGCCGATTATTTCTTACCTAAAGACTTCAACACTTTGTCGGTGATGTCGATTTTTTTGTTTGCGTATGCTACACCGCCGTACACAACCAAATCGTAACCTTCTGCTTCTGAAACGGCTGTTACAGCTTTATTAATTCGATCTTGCAACGAGCCTAACTCTTCATTTTTACGAAGGTTCACATCTTCACGCAATTCGCGCTGTTTACGTTGAAAATCGATCTTAAGGTTAGCTGAATCACGCTCTTTGTTTTTTCTATCAGTATCAGACATGGTCAAAGCATCTTTATCCAAAGAAGTTTCGATGTCTTTAATTTGCTTTTGCAAGCGTTCTAGCTCCTGAGTGCGTGGGCTAAACTCTTTTTCCAGCTTCTTCCCACTTTCAGCTGTTTGTGGTGCTTCTTGTAAGATTTTATCTACTTGAACATACCCAATTTTAAGTTCGGCCGCATTTGCATTGAATGCAAATCCCATCAAACCTACAACCAATAAACGACTTAATAATTTACTCAATTAAAATCTCCTAGTGTCTATCTTGCTAATTAAAATTGTGAACCCAATTGGAACTGGATGATTTGTGTTCTGTCTGTGACTTGTGGATTAAGCGCTTTAGCAAAAACCAACTTAATCGGTCCGAATGGGGAATACCAAGCAATACCAGCGCCAATGGAGTACCTTATATCCGCTAAACTGTTGGAGCCTGTCGTACCAGCAACATTAGTGCCTGCAACGCTACCTGCATCTAGGAATGTGCTTAATCGTAATTGACTAGAGTCTTTCATGCCAGGCACAGGGAAGAAAATCTCCGCGTTACCTAATACGCGCTTTGTGCCTCCAGTGTAATAGCCTGGATGAGTTTGTGGATTTCCTGAAGAGTCAGTATAGTTTTGAGGACCTACATAGGGGCCTATGGCGCTTGTATCATATCCGCGAACAGAGTTTACGCCACCAATGTAAAAATTCTTAAAGAATGGAAAATCTTTTGAACCATAGGTATCTCCATATCCAGCTTCACCGTTCAACATAAGCGTCATATTGGCACTCAGCGGCTTGTACCATGAATGTTTATACTCAACTTTATAGTACTCGAGATCTAGACCTGGTAAGCCAATTTCTGTTGAAAGTCTTTGATACCCACCCTCTTTAGGGTATAGCGTATTATCTCTAGTATCATGAGCCCAGCCAAGATTTAGCATCCAAGAGTAATTACTGCATCCATTTGTATTTCCAGCACAATAGTTCACATACATAAGTGGGCTAGTAGGATCAAGAGAAACATCAGTGTAGTCGAATGTTAAGCCGGCACTTACAGAATCGCGCTCGTTGAGTGGCATACCAAAACTAACCCCGCCTCCATATGAAGATGTTTTGTAAGTGCCAGTTCCCAAGCTTGTAGTATCAACATCACGACGATAAATATTAAAGGTTCTACTAATACCGTCAGGTGTGAAATATGGGTCTGTGTAAGACAATGAATAAACGGTATTCACTTTACCGGTATTGACTTGTGCAGATACACGGTTACCCGTACCTAAGAAGTTATTTTGATTGACAGTAACGCCCAACACAATACCTTCCGCGCTGGACAAACCGGCACCAAACATAATGCTACCTGTTGACTTTTCTGTGAGGCTAACATTTACGTCGACTTGGTCAGATGTGCCAGGAACAGCAGGCGTTTCAAGGTTCACATCAGAGAAGTATTGCAAACGATCTAGACGTTGCTTAGAGCGTGTAATTTTGTCAGCCCCATACCATGATGATTCCATTTGACGCATTTCTCGTCTAACAACTTCGTCGCGTGTTCTTGTGTTGCCAGCGATATTAATACGGCGCACATAAACGCGACGACCTGGATCAACCATAAAGGTAAAAGCTACTGTATGGTTTTCTTTATCGACTTCAGGCACCGCATTTACGTTTGCAAAGGCATAACCTTCATTGCCTAGTCTGTCGCTCATTGCCTTGGTTGATGAGGTCACTTTTTGTCGATTAAAAGTATCGCCCGCATTCAATCCAATCAGCTTGCGTAGCTCATCTTCTGGAATGATCGTATCACCAGCCACTTTAATACCAGTGACCGTGTATTTTTCACCTTCAGTAATGTTAGCCGTGATGTATATATCACGCTTGTCTGGCGAAATAGATACTTGGGTTGAATCAATATTAAACTCTAAATAGCCTTGGTTCATGTAGAAAGAGCGCATAGTCTCTAAATCTGCAGTAAGCTTTTGTTTAGAGTACTGATCGTTCTTACTCCACCAAGTCATCCAATCAGGTGTCGATAGCTTAAATTGTTCGTGCAATTCATCTTCAGTGAATGCCTGATTACCAACGATGTTAATGCTTCTAATCTTTGAAACTGCGCCCTCTTCAATTTCAAAACGAAGACCAACACGATTGCGCTCTAATGGGCTCACTGATGCCTTAACGCTTGCCCCATACTTGCCTTGCGCCAAGTACTGACGCTTAATTTCTTGCTCTGCTCTGTCAAGCATAGACTTATCAAAAATAAGTCCTTCAGAAAGGCCAATTTGCTTAAGGCCTTCTTTCATTTTGTCAGTTGGAAATGATTTATTGCCGTTGAAAGTAATTTGAGCTATCGCAGATCGCTCTTGAATCGTGACAACCAAAACATCTTGATCTGCCTCAATGCGAATATCTTTGAAAAATCCTGTGCCATAAAGCGATTTAATGGCTTGCGTTGCCTTTTCGTCGTCCATGGTTTCGCCCACTTTGACAGGCAAATAGCTAAACACCGTGCCAGCTTCAGTACGTTGAATACCTTCCACGCGAATATCTTTTACAACGAAAGGTTCCATCGCAAATGCACTTGAAGCATAAAGTCCAATCACCGCTAACGGTAACTGCTTCAATTTAGCACGTAATTTTTCTTTAAAAATCATTAGGCTTAGCCCACTATCAATCTATTAATATCGTTATATAAAGCACATACCATCAGCAATCCCAAGATTGCAAAGCCAATGCGCTGACCAACTTCCATCGTTTCCTCAGAAACTGGACTGCCCTTTATCAATTCAACCATATAATACAACAAATGTCCCCCATCCAACACAGGGATTGGCAGTAGATTTAAGACGCCAAGGCTAATACTAATAACTGCCAAAAAGGCAATGAATGCATTTATACCCAACTGAGCACTTTGCCCAGCATATGTGGCAATGGTGACTGGTCCACTGATGGACTTAATTGAGATGTGACCAGTTAACATATTAGCTAACATTTTCAGGCTAAACGTAGCAGTTTCATAAGTTTTTTGAATCGCCCGAACAAGCGCTTCTGAGGGTGAGTTATGAATGGTGACGATGTAATCTTTCATTAGGTTCTCATTGAGCAACACTGCTGCGCCAATTTGACCTGATATTACGCCGTCTTTAGTGATTGCTTGCGGGATAAGATCGATCGATTTTTTTTGATTACCACGTTCAATGCTTAACTTTAGTTTTTTGTTAGGACTTGTTTGTACTAACTTAACTAGCGTTTCCCAATCATCTATTACAAGTCCATCAACATTCAAAACCTTATCGCCAGCATTCAACCCTGCTTTTGCAGAAGGACTATCTTTGATTATAGATCCAATCACTGCAGGCACTTTAGGATGATTCGGCTTAAGCCCCAGCTTATCTAAAAAGTTAGTATTTAAATCAGACTCTGTAATGCCAGCTAATTCTAATGTGCGGATATGTTTTTGTTGAGATTTATCAATTGTTTCAATCTCAACGTAAGGCTTTTTAAAAACGTTCCGAATGATTATCCACTGAACGTCTTGCCACAATTTAACGTTTTCACCAGCGACTTTTATGACGATATCACCTTGATGTAACTGTGCAATTGCTGCAGGAGAACCCTCTTGAATAGAAGCTAAAATGGGTTTAATGCCCGTCGTGCCTTGAAGCATCAAACCCCAATACAAAGCAACAGCAAGCAAAAGATTGGCAATCGGGCCTGCTGAAACAATAGCAATACGCTTAAATATATTTTGACGATTAAAGGCGCGACTTATGTCGTTTTGATTTATTGAAGATTGTTCATCTTCTGAAAGTTCGCGCTCATCCAACATCTTTACAAAACCACCGAATGGCAAGGCCGAGATGATAAATTCTGTTTGGTCCAGCCCAAACCTTTTAGAGTAAATTGGTCGCCCAAAGCCTAAAGAAAACTTGAGCACCTTAACACCACACCATCGGGCTACTTGAAAGTGGCCATACTCATGAATAGCAATTAAAACAGCTAAGGTAAATACAAAAGCAATCAGAGTAATCATGAGGCGCGTTTTACCCATTCCTCAGCAGCAATTCGTGACTCTTGATCTGATTTAATCAACATTTCCAAGTCGGTTACAGCCTTGATTTGACTATTTTCCATCACTGATTCAATGAGTATAGGGATATCCGTAAACCTGATTCTTTCTTTGATAAATGCTTCAACAGCGATTTCATTTGCAGCATTCATAATCGCGGCCGCATTGCCGCCAACTTTTAAGGCATCAAACGCCAATCTTAGACATGGAAATTGTAGTGTGTCTGGCGCTTCAAAATCTAAACGTGCAATTTTGAATAAATCAAGCGAACTAACGCCACTTTGCAGGCGATCTGGATAACCCAATGCATAAGCAATCGGAGTGCGCATATCAGGGTTGCCTAGCTGAGCTAGAACCGAGCCATCAACATACTCAACCATAGAATGGATAACGCTTTGTGGATGCACCACCACTTCGATTTGTTTTGCAGAGGCATTAAATAGCCAATGCGCTTCTATAACCTCCAAGCCCTTATTCATTAACGTTGCAGAATCAATCGTAATTTTTGGCCCCATCACCCAATTAGGATGATGCAAAGCCTGCTTTACCGTGACCCGCTTAAGTTCTTCACCGCTTGCTTTGCGGAATGGACCACCCGAGGCGGTTAGAAGTATCTTTTTAACGCCTCCATCCTCAAGATTTTTGCGTTTATCGTGAGGCATCACTTGGAATATCGCGTTATGCTCACTGTCAATTGGTAGGAGTGTTGCCCCACCCACTTCAACGGCTTGCATAAAAAGACTACCCGCCATAACGAGCGTTTCTTTATTGGCTAACAAAATACGCTTACCAGCCTTCGCGGCAGCAATAGAAGGTTTTAAGCCCGCAGAACCAACAATCGCCGCCATCACAGCGTCGACATCCTTATGAGCGGAAACAAACTCTAACGCGGATAAGCCATTAAGAACTTCGGTAGCGCTTCCTGCTTGTTTTAATTTCACTGACAACCGTTCAGCGGCCTGCTCTTGTAGCATCACTGCATAACGAGGATTGAATTTCTGACATTGATTAAATAAAGCATCAACGTTTTGATTAGCAGTTAATGCAAAAACTTCAAAGCGATGAGGATGCTGTGAAATAACATCCAAAGTATTAACGCCTATGGTGCCAGTTGCACCAAGTATGGTGACTTGTTGCAAGCTAGGCATGAAATACAACGGCTTTTATATACAAATAAAGATTGTAATAGATAGGCAAAGTTAATAAGAACATCACCAATGGCAGACTTGATGTTAAGCCATCAATTCGATCTAAAACACCCCCGTGTCCAGGAAGTAAATTACCGCTATCTTTAATACCAGCTTGACGCTTAATAAGCGATTCAAATAAATCACCCATGATACTGAGTATCAGCACACCCCAAAACACTAGTACAAACCAATAACTTTGATGGGTAAGATATGAAAGCAAAGCTGCGTAGATTGTGATGGCAACAAATGCCCCAAGTACACCCTCCCAAGTTTTACCTGGGCTAATCGATGGCGCTAGCTTGTGTTTACCAAAATGCTTTCCTGCAAAGTAGGCCGCGCTATCTGCAATCCAAACCGTCATCGCAAAAACAACTAACAATAGTGGGTTAATCTCACGGAGCGCGATTAAAGTTAAACCAAAAGGAATAATGGCGATTAAACCAAGTAACGCCATGATGAAGCGATTGTTGATTTTAGGAGTAAAGGCTAGCAAGAATGGGACTACCAAAAGCCAGAATGTCGCTGAAGCTAGCACCCCCCATATAATTACGACTTGCATTGATTGTGGGGTGTAAAGGATCACAAATAAACCCAAAAGCAATACAAAAGCGCTATAAATAAGACTTAACGCCTTATTAAACTTGGACATTCCTGCCCATTCCCATGCGCCTAATGAAGTAACTGCAAGAACTAAAAGCCCCCAATACAAAGGTGGCAAGTAGACAAAGGCGGCGCCTATGCTTAAGAAAAGGACTAAGGAGGTAATTAGGCGGGTTTTAAGCATTTATGTGTTTGCCAATTGTTCACTGGTGCGTCCAAAGCGACGCTCCCGTTGTTGATAGGATTGAATGGCGAGTTTAAAAGCATCGTCATCAAAGTCAGGCCATAGCGTATCTGTAAAATACAACTCGGAGTAGGCTAATTGCCAAAGCAAGAAGTTACTAATACGTTTTTCGCCACCTGTTCGAATAAACAAATCCGGTTCAGGAGCAAAATACATAGATAAGTGAGGGGTTAAGTGTTCTTCTGTATAACATCCAATCAAATTTGGGTTTGCTTTTTGCATCGCATTAACAGCTTGAAGCAAATCCCATCTGCCGCCATAGTTGGCTGCAATCGTGAGTGTAAGGCCTGAATTTTTTGCTGTTAAATGCTCAGCGGCTAGTATTTCAGCACATAATGCATCATTAAAGCGTGTGCGGTCACCAATCATCATAAACCGCACATTGTTTTTATGTAACTTAGTGACTTCTTTTTTTAGGGCTTCCATAAACAAGCCCATAAGAAAACTTACCTCCTCTGGAGGTCTTCGCCAATTCTCGCTACTAAATGCAAATAAAGTAAGATATTCAACCCCTATATCAACGCAATGCTTAATCATGGTGCGAACAGTCTCAACACCAACTTTGTGACCAGCTATGCGAGGAAGGAAGCGTTTTTTAGCCCAGCGCCCATTCCCATCCATGATGACAGCAATATGGCGCGGAACCTGAAGCACTTCAGGAATGGAGTTTGTCGAGCTCGAGAATAGGCCCAATTAAAACTCCATATTAAGTAAAAACTTCAGCATTTAAATATGCTTAAACAGCCATTAAGTCTGTTTCTTTGGCCTGCAACATCTTATCGATTTCAGCCACATTTTTATCGGTGATTTTTTGAATTTCATCTTGTGAACGACGTTCATCATCCTCACTGATTTCTTTATCTTTAATGAGCTTTTTTAAAGCATCATTTGCATCGCGACGAATGTTACGTACCGCAACTTTGGCATTTTCACCTTCTGTACGGACCACTTTAATTAAGTCCCTGCGACGTTCTTCTGTCAGCATTGGCATCGGCACACGAATTAAATCACCATTAGTTGCAGGATTTAAGCCCAAATCTGCATCTCGAATGGCCTTTTCAACCTTACCTATCATAGGCTTTTCATAGGGCTGTACGTTAATGGTGCGCGCATCACCTAGCGTTACGTTTGCTACTTGATTAACCGCTACCATAGAACCGTAATATTCAACCATGACGTGATCTAATAGGCCTGTATGAGCGCGACCCGTTCGCACTTTACCCAAGTCGTTTTTAAGTGCTTCTAGCGACTTTTGCATTTTTTGTTCTGCATTAGATCTAATTTCAGCTAACATTTATTTCTCCTTACTAATAACTTACTGGATGACATCTAAAGACCGCTTATAAATCTAAGCTAACACTTTCGTGCCTTCATCTTCACCCATTACAACACGCTTCAATGCGCCTTGCTTGAATATACTAAACACGGAAATTGGGAGCCCTTGGTCGCGACACAATGTCAAAGCTGTTGCGTCCATGACTTTTAGATTCTTTCCGATCGCTTCATCAAATGAAACTGTGGTGTAGCGCATAGCATCAGGATTTGTTTTAGGATCATCTGTGTAGATACCATCTACCTTGGTCGCTTTAATGACAATCTCAGCGCTAATTTCAAGACCTCGTAATGCGGCGGCTGTATCTGTTGTAAAGAAAGGATTGCCAGTACCAGCACCAAAAATTACGACACGACCCTCTTCTAAATAACGAATAGCTTTGCCTCGAATATAAGGTTCTGCAACTTGTTCGATATTAAGTGCTGATTGAACACGACTAACCAAGCCGATGTGTTTCATGGCGTCTTGAAGAGCTAAAGCATTCATGACTGTGGCGAGCATGCCCATGTAATCTGCAGTGGCTCTATCCATACCTTCAGCCGCTGGCGCAACGCCTCGGAAAATATTACCGCCACCAATAACAACAGCAACCTGCACACCTAAATTAACGACTTCTTTAACTTCACCAACAATACGATTAATGGTGGCACGATTAATGCCGTAAGCATCATCCCCCATGAGGGCCTCGCCAGAAAGTTTTAATAAGATACGTTTATATTTTGGCGTTTGTGCAGACACGGTATAAAACTCCTGTTCTATTGTGCAAAACGATGACGCCAAGCTCTCCTTGGATATCATCGTTTTGCGAGTTTACAACATTGTGCAGCTAAAAATCTGCTGCGCAATTATTTTTTACAGCTTAGCGGCAGCAGCTACTTCGGCAGCGAAATCCGTCACTACTTTTTCAATGCCCTCACCCACAGTGTACATCGTGAACGAAGCTACAGAAGCGCCTTTTGATTTCAACAACTGCTCAATCGTAACCTTGTCGTCTTTAACGAAGTTTTGGCTAAGCAAAGTCACTTCTTTCAAGAATTTCTGCACAGTACCGTCAGCGATTTTTTCAAGCATTGCATCTGGCTTGCCAGCTTCTTTAGCCTTTTCAATTGCAACGCGACGTTCAGCTTCAATCAAAGCGGCATCAACACCGCTAGCATCCAATGATTTTGGTTTTGCAGCCGCAATATGCATAGCAATATCTTTACCCAGCACATCATCACCACCAACAACGTCAACGATTACGCCAATTTTGCTTCCGTGAACATAAGAAGCCAATTTGCCTTGAGCAGCTAAACGAACAAAACGACGTGGTGTGATGTTTTCACCAATTTTACCAACCAATTGTGTACGAACATCTTCTGCAGTGCTGCCATTCATAGGCAAAGCTGCAACAGCATCGATATCTGCTGGATTGCTTTTCTCAACAACAACAGCTAACTCTCGCACGTAAGCCAAGAAATCGTCATTCTTTGCACAGAAATCTGTTTCGGAGTTAACTTCAATCATTGCGCCAGTTTTACCATCAGAGCTGATGCTAACGCCCACTGTACCTTCTGCAGCAACACGGCCAGCAGCTTTGCTTGCTTTATTGCCAAAACGAACACGTAGAATTTCTTCAGCACGGTCCATATCGCCGTCAGCTTCTGACAGTGCTTTTTTACAATCCATCATCGGAGCATCAGTACGCTCACGTAATTCTTTTACCATTGATGCGGTAATTTCAGCCATTTAAAACTCCTTAAATATAGTCTTGGCCTAAGGGCGAGTTCACTTAAAAGCCATTTCATTCAAAAGTATTAGATACAAAAAAAGGGGCCTGAGCCCCTTTTTTATGGGGTATTACTCTGCCGCAGCTTCTGCAACTGGTTCTTCGTCTGCAGATTTAACAATCTCAGCGATGAACTGGTTGCGACCTTCTAATACAGCATCAGCGATACCACGAGCGTACAAACGAATTGCACGGCTTGAGTCATCGTTACCAGGGATAACGTAAGTGACGCCATCTGGTGAGTTGTTTGTATCAACAACTCCGATTACTGGAATACCAAGCTTAGCTGCTTCTGTTACAGCACCGCTTTCGTGACCAACGTCAACGATGAAAATAGCATCAGGCAAACCGCCCATTTCTTTAATACCACCGATAGAACGTGAAAGTTTTTCAACTTCGCGTTTGTAGCCTAAAGCTTCTTTTTTACCGAATTTTTCCAAGCTACCGTCTTGTAGCATTGTTTCGTAGTCTGTTAAACGTTTGATTGATTGTTTAACTGTTTTGAAGTTAGTCAACATACCGCCTAACCAGCGATGGTTAACGTATGCACAGTTTGAACGAATCGCTTCTTCTTGCATGATGTCACGTGCTTGGCGTTTTGTACCAACGAACAAAATGCGACCCTTGTTTGCTGAAAGTTGACGCACATACTTCAATGCATCTTCAAACAAAGGCAATGTTTTTTCTAAGTTAACGATATGGATTTTGTTGCGATCGCCAAAAATGAAAGGTGCCATTTTTGGGTTCCAGTAACGGGTTTGATGGCCGAAGTGAACTCCAGCTTCTAACATTTCACGCATAGTAACGGACATAAAAGTCTCCAGTAAGGGTTATAGCTCACATGCTCCCAACAACATTCGCCTAAGCGAACACCCTGTACGAGGAGCATGATGTATTTAAAAAATTATTGATGCAAAATTTGCAAAAATTAATTAAGCAAGCTAAGTAATTAATAAAATTGATTAAATCTTGTAACTCACCAAGAGTTTAATCATTACCGCTTTGCTGATTCCTTACCAGCTAAACGGGTGCAGTATGCTACCATAAGCACATCTCGAAACTCAAGGAAAACCTTAGCCTGAATGGCTTTAAGTTAGAACTATGGCAATTACGATTAAAAACGAACAAGACATTGAAAAAATGCGCATTGCAGGCAAGCTTGCTTCTGAAGTGTTGGATTTTATTACTCCTTATGTAAAGCCGGGAGTAACAACCGGGGAGCTAGACAAGTTATGCCACGATTACATGGTGGAAGTGCAAAAGACTATTCCCGCGCCACTCAACTATGCTCCTCCCGGTCATGTCCCTTACCCTAAATCCATTTGCACTTCTGTGAATCATCAGATTTGCCACGGTGTACCTGGTGAAAAAGTGCTTAAAAATGGTGATGTGGTGAATCTAGACATTACAGTCATTAAAGACGGTTATCACGGCGATACCAGCCGCATGTTTTATGTTGGCGAACCATCTATTCAAGCTAAACGCTTGTGTGAAGTAACTTACGAGTGTATGTGGCTAGGTATTGCAAAAGTGAAGCCTGGCGCGACTTTGGGCGACATTGGTTACGCAATTCAATCTTATGCTGAAAAGAATGGATTTAGCGTAGTTCAAGAATTTTGCGGTCATGGGATAGGCAAGAAATTCCATGAAGATCCGCAAGTACTTCATTATGGTAAAGCAGGTACAGGACTTAAATTGCAAGCAGGCATGATATTTACTATCGAACCAATGATTAACGCAGGTAAGAGATTCATCAAGCAATTGGGCGATGGTTGGACAATTGTCACTAAAGATCATAGCCTCTCCGCTCAGTTCGAACACACCATTTTAGTTACTGAAAATGGTTACGAAGTGCTAACCGTATCAGAAGGTGCGCCATTGGCGCCTAGTTTCATTAATAACTAAAACACACAATGCAACTCAATCAAGAACAGAGCCAAGAAGAAAATTACGCGAAATTATGGCGCGACAGCCTAAAGCATAAGCAGGCTCTGCTTCGCGATGATTTTTTTCAGCACAAAAACACCCGTAAGCTACTCAAACAACAATCCAAGCTTGTTGATGATGTACTTCGGCAGATTTGGCTTCAGTTTGAATTAAGTAGCTCTGTAAGCCTTGTCGCGGTTGGTGGATATGGCCGAGGTGAGTTGTTCCCCTACTCTGATGTTGATCTACTTATTTTATTGCCCAATAGCTCTGATGCCAGCCTAAATCAACGAATTGAGCGTGTGGTGGGCTTGTTTTGGGACATTGGTTTGGCCGTTGGGCATAGTGTTCGAAATTTAGATGAGTGCATTACAGAAGCAAAAAAAGATGTAACCGTTCAAACCAACCTGCTTGAATCCCGCTTAATTATTGGAAACCCATCTTTATTTTCAACCTTTCAGGCAAAAATGTCGGGGGCTATGGATGTTAGCGCTTTTTTTAAAGCAAAACTTCATGAACAGGAGCAACGCTACTCACGCTTTGATGATACGGCATACAACCTAGAACCTAACATCAAAGAAAGCCCGGGGGGCTTGCGAGACTTACAAGTTGTGCTGTGGATTTCACGCAGCCTAAACCTAGGTAGTAATTGGAAAGACTTGGTAAAGCAAGGGTTGATTAGCCAGTCCGAACTTAGACAAATTGCTAAGCATGAACAACATTTACAAATGTTGCGTATTCGTTTGCACTACATGGCCAAACGCCGAGAAGATAGACTAATTTTTGACTTACAAAATGCGCTTGCTGAAAATTTAGGGTTTAGTAATACCAAGCGTTATCGTGCCAGTGAGCAATTAATGCGCGACTATTACACGAGCGCAAAAGCTGTTGGCTTATTTAATGAGGTGTTACTCAAACTGCTCAAAGAGCTGGCAATCCCTGAAGTCATTGAAGTAAAACCTATCAACGCTAGATTTGAGTCTTACAATGGCCTGTTAACTGCAAAATCTAACACCCTACTTCAGCGCAATCCATCATGCATTTTTGAAATGTTCTTGTTACTACAGCAACATCCTGACTTGACTGGCATTAGCGCAACATTGCTACGCACATTACAACGTGTAAAGAACTTAGTAAATCGAGACTTTAGACAAGACCCAAAAAACAAAGCATTGTTTATCGAGATGCTTAAACAGCCTAATGGAGTGACCGACACACTCAAGCGTATGAATCGCTATGGTGTTTTGGGCAATTATATTCCAGCGTTTGGGCGAATTATTGGTCAGATGCAACATGATTTATTTCACGTGTATACCGTCGATGAACACATACTGCACGTGCTTGGTAATTTAGAACGCTTTTCAATTAAAGCATATAGTCATGAATTCCCCCTATGTAGCAAACTATTTGCAGCTTTTGATGCACCCCACTTACTTTACCTGGGCGCCCTTTTTCACGACATTGCAAAAGGACGTGGCGGAGACCATTCACAACTAGGCACATCCGACGCCAAGCGATTCTGTAAACAACATGGGCTGAGTAAGTCAGATGGGCAATTGGTCGCTTGGATGGTGAGTTTGCACCTCACCATGTCAAGCACTGCTCAAAAGTCTGATTTATCAGATCCGCAGGTGATTGAGGGCTTTTCGTTGCTAATGAAAGATGAGCGCCATTTAACAGCGCTTTACCTGCTTACCGTTGCTGACATTCGCGGTACAAGCCCAAAGGTTTGGAATGCATGGAAAGCAAAGTTGCTTGAAACTTTATATTCAAGTACACAACGTCTAATGGTGGGGGATGCTGGAGGATTGCAAGATGAAATAGCGTCCAGAAAAGCTGATGCTAAAGCAACACTTAGTCATTACAGCATATTGGAGCGCTCATATTTGCCGCTATGGAGTAATTTAGGTGAACAGTATTTTCTTAGGCATACCAGCCAAGAAATCGCTTGGCATAGCAGACTTCTATTGAGACATGCCGACACCAAAGATCCTGTTGTTAGAGCACGTTTGAGTCCTGCAGGCGATGGTATTCAGGTGATGATATATACACCAGACCGTGATGATTTATTTGCGTGCATATGCAGCTTCTTTGAGCGTATTGGCTACACTATCTTGGAAGCTAAGATTTATACCTCTAAAAACGCTTACGCTTTAGATAGCTTTTTAGTTTTAGATCAAAGTGATAAATCAGTAAGTTATCGCGATTTGTTGAATTATATTGAATATGAATTGAGTGGTAGTTTACGCAGCAATCTGTCACTCAGCGCGCCTACGAAAGGCCGACTAAGCAGGCAAGTCAAACACATGCCGATTAAATCGAATGTAACGGTAGAGAGCCTCCGAGGCACCAACAATCACAAAATTGAGATTGTTGGTGGAGACCGCCCTGGCCTACTTTCAACCATTGCACACGCTTTTTTAACGAATAAAGTTCAAATTCAAACTGCGAAAATAAACACATTAGGAAAGCGCGCTGAAGATGTTTTTTTAATTTCAGGGAAAACTGGCGTTAAATTAAGCGAAGTTGCAATTGAGACGCTAAAAAAAGACCTGATAGCCAGCTTCAATTAAAAGTTTTAGGCATCAAAGCTATAAGTTCTGAAGGGTGATCAATTGCAAAATCAGCACCCCATGTCGCTGGCTTATCAGTAGTATCGATATATCCCCACAGCGCGACAACAGTCTTCATCCCTGCTGCATTACCCGCCTCAATATCTCGCTCTGCATCACCCACATATAAACAATCCTCAGGTTTTACCAATGACTGTTCACAAGCCATGAGTAAGCTATCTGGGGCTGGCTTAGGAAGTGCCGCGTCATCTCCGCAGACTAAGCATGCCATGGTCGTACGTAATTGCATGGATTCGATTAATGGTGCGGCAAAACGTCTTGGTTTATTTGTTACTACGCCCCATTTAATATCGCTTTTTTGAAGATTTGCTAGGAGTTCGCCCACGCCATTAAAAAGTACGGGTGAACGCGTAAATACTTGGTCATATAAATCCAAATATTCAATCCTCATCGTCTCAAAAGACTCATCTTCCGGAGTTAAACCAAAACCGATATTGAGCAATCCTTTTGAACCATGAGAAGCAAAAGGACGAATTGCCTCTATAGGTAAATGTGCCAAACCATGGAGCTCGCGTTGCAAATTGAGTGCATAGCCAAGGTCAGGCGCAGTATCAACAAGCGTTCCATCGAGATCAAATAGAATCATATTAAGACTTGATTGTATGAATGAGGTAATTTACGGAAACGTCATCGCTCAATGAATAATGGTCGGTTAATGGGTTGTAGCCCATGCCTTTCAGTTGGCAAACATTTAAACCGGTATGGCGTGCCCAAGATGAGAGCTCCGATGGTTTAATTAATTTTTGATACTCATGCGTACCTTTTGGAAGCATATTAAGTACATATTCGGCACCAATCACTGCAAATAAGTACGCTTTGGGATTGCGATTAATGGTTGAAAAAAAGACTGAGCCACCAGGTTTAACCAGTTGAGCACAAGCACGTACAATCGCTTCGGGATCAGGCACATGCTCTAGCATTTCCATACACGTCACTACGTCAAAGCTTAATGGCTGTTCTTTAGCTAAATCTTCAGCGGATATTAAACGGTAATCAACCTTTGAGCCTGATTCTAGCTGGTGTAATTTAGCAACCTTAAGTGCTTTATCACCCAAGTCTATACCTGTAACATCTGCACCCCTCTCAGCCATAGACTCTGACAGAATTCCACCGCCACAACCGACATCTAAAATACGCTTACCTTGAAGGTTAACCAAACCATCAATAAAGTTTAAGCGTAGCGGATTAATCGCATGCAATGGCTTAAATTCACTGGTTTTGTCCCACCAGCGATGCGCAAGGTTTGCAAACTTTTCCAGTTCTGCCGGATCGGCATTTATGCTTTGTGTTGATTCAGTTTCGATTGCCATAACAATGCAATTTCCTTTAATTCATTAGGTTCAATATTGGCATACAAGCCAACTTGTTGATTTGACCGTTCAAAACGCAAATCTCCCGCCACCCAAACATGGCTTACATGCTCTCGACCACAAGCATATATCAGATGTGATAGAGGGTCGAAGCAGGGCAAAGTTTCAACATCAGAAATTCTTACAGCAGTTAAATCAGCGAATTTACCAACTTCAATTGAGCCGATTTGGTGATCCAAGCCTAATGCTCTAGCGCCATTGATAGTCGCCATTTCCAAAGCTTGTGACGCTGGAATACTGGTTGCATCCTCAGTCCTTGCTTTGGCTAATAAGGCGGCCAGGCGCATTTCAGCAAACATATCTTGCCTGTTATTACTTGCAGCTCCATCCGTACCTAAGCCAACGTTTATACCTGTGTTTAGCATCTGATTAACTGGGGCAATACCACTTGCCAGTTTTGAATTGGAGCTTGGACAATGGACCACATTAGCGCGATACGCAGTTAACAAATCCAAATCTTCATCATTAATTTGTACGCAATGTGCTGCAGAAAGATTGGGGCCTAAAAGTCCCAAATTTGCCATGCGCCTAATAGGACGAACACCAAAATTTTTAATACTCTCAGCAAGCTCTGTTTTTGTTTCATGCAAGTGCGTATGAATACCTAAACCCAGCTGCTCTGCATAGGTAATGACTTTTTCAAATGTTATATCAGAAACAGTATAGGGCGCATGCGGCGCCAAGCTTGCAGACAAGAAGGGATTGCCACGCCAAGCATCACGAATTAATAGGCCTTTTTCGATATAGTCATCAGCGTTATTGGCGTAGTTAGTTGGAAACTCTAAGACCACCAAGCCTAGCTGAGCACGCATCCCAGCTTGCAAAACAGCTTCTGCCGTTGCTTGCGGATAAAAATACATGTCATTAAAGCAAGTCACGCCACCAGCCAGCATTTCAGCACAGCCAAATAAGGCACTATCGCGAACGAATTTTTCAGAAACAATTTGCTGTTCAGCAGGCCAAATGTGATTTTGTAACCAGGGCATTAAAGGAATGTCATCTGCCAAACCACGCATAAGTGTCATCCCAACGTGAGTATGCAGATTAATCAATCCTGGAATCAATAAATGCTCATTAAGCACAACCGATTTATTCCCGGCGTATTTTTCCTTTGCGGCTTCTATAGAAAGGACATCGACAATGACTCCTTGGTGAACAACAACAGCGTGATGTTCTAAAACTTGATTGCTTGGATCCACTGGCACAAGCCATCTAGTCTCAATCATTAAATCTACAATTATTTTGCTTTTATCAGTCATATCTCTCACGTAAGGAGCCAGTACTTAATAGTGCCTTTAATTAAAGCATATTTAGCTATTTAAAGCCTATTCGAAACTTGTATTAATTCAACATCTTTTTAATATTGAGGACTTTAATTGGATCCAAGCCCAAAACTCTTTTGTTTTGCTCACACAATGCTCCACGAAAACCCAAGTAAGATGGTTCGGCCCTGCAAAGATCCTCAATGTGGCTTAGCTGAATAGAACCAGCCAATCCCGTTTCAAGACCTAATGCAGAGGCGCGAACCACAAACGCTTTCAGATCATTAACATTCAAATAACTTAGTAAATGACCGTTATTTTTATTTGCAGTGTCCAGCATCGCGCCGTAAAAACCTGATTTAGCAATGATGGGTAATAAATCAAAATTAGGTTTTTCATCTGCAAACAATACTGCAACAAGCTTACTTTTTGAACTCAAAGGCTTTAATGCATCAAGGCATTCCATATGATGCGCTGGGTCAAAGAATCCAATCTTTACAATATCAACGCCCGTTTCAAGCATCTTTTTTGTTGCTTTAGCAATTAAGCTAGGGTCCATTACTAAGTCACCTATCGTCGCACTTACAGTACTGCGGTGATTAATTTCAAGCACAATATCTTTTATTAACTGATGCTCTAGCGCGCCCAATGCCCCTTTAGCAGGGTTTTTGAGGTCTATCATATCAACACCAGCATCAAGAGCGATTAAGGCCTCTTCGACGCTTGTGACACTTGCTAACATTTTAATTGGCGAAGATTTAGGCAATATTATTTCCCAACAATTGCGTGCGATGATTTTCGACGGCCTCAACCAACCAACTCCATGCTTCTAATTCATTATCACTTGCGGTTTTTTTAATCGCTATAGAGAGATACTCCATTTCGGAGGTGATTTTTTCTATGGACAACATATGCAAACGGCTGACAAGGACACTCAACTCAACAACTGCTGCTTGCGCGCGATTGAAGCCTTGGAAAGGTTTAAGCATTTCTTCTTTGAGTTTGCTGAAATAAAGCTTGGGACGCTGAACATCATCTTCAACTTTTTCAAGTTTCAATGATTGATACGAAAGCGTGGATTGGAGTATTAACGCTCCCACCCTATCCTCAACAAGCCAATTGCGTCTGCCAGTTAAGGCACCTGCAAACACTCGCACATCATCAGTTGCATTGACGGTTGCACGACGCCCGCTCAGCAAATTGTCTAGGCTGGTAGACGGCCTAAAAGGTGCGATTAAGATTAAGCCGTCACGCTCACGAATACCAAACGGCGCAATATGTGGTGTTCCATCTTCACACTCTGTGATGAGGATGATTTCGTTAATTTTTTCTGACTTCTTATCAATAGTGCTCATGACTTTTGCTTCTTTTCTTTCATTGAAGCTTCACGATGAGCAGTTTTACCATCAGAGCTACTGGCGAAGGTATTAACACCCCATGCCAACTCTTCATCTTGAGTGTAGCGCTTTTTAAGTTGCCAAGCGATTTGCGCTCTTGCAAGCTCCACGCCTAAGTAGAACGCATGGGACGCGTCATCTTCAACCTTCAAATGCGGGTATAACTTAAATGGATCGATATTGCTGTATAAGCCATCCCGGTTGTAAATATGCACGCCCTCTTTGCTGACTTGAATTCTAAAACTTGGGTCTTTGATTTGAGCTGCGAATTCTAAGATTTCTTCAGGCGTATAAGTGAATGGTCTACGGTCATGCAAACTTAACAAACCTGCCGTGTAATCACGAGGCAAGCGATTTTCTTCACGTGCAGCAAACATCATGCGCCTAGCAACATCAGCTTCAGAAACCGCATTAATTGCATGCGGACTAACAGAAGTTGCTAATACAGCATTGATATTGAGCTCACTAATGATGCCAAACAATATGGCATTAATACCGGTGGTATCGGCATCAGTAAGCTCTGTAATATTACCCACGCCCATCATAATTTGAATATCGGAATAACGTTTACGTAGCTTTTGGTAACGAACAATGGACTCTGTAAATCCAAAAGGAATAGGGTCAAGAATGGCATCAGCAATAAATGGTTTAGCGATTTTTTGCATACCTTCAATTGCACGATATAAAGACGGCAAGCTGCCTGATTTTGCGGGTATTAATACTGGTATAGCATCTACTTGCTCAGCAATCCACAAAGTATGTTCGGTTAGGCTAAGTAGATAATCTGCACCTAATTTGCCAGCAAGCAATAAGTCATCCGCGTTTAAAGAATCAACACTCACCTTAAAACCAGCCGCTTTGAGCGATTTAATTGCATCAGCCAAATGTGGAAACGGTGTGTTTGGCAAACAGCCTAAATCAATGACATTGGCACCCTGTGCTTGAAAATATTCAGCACGCGCCAATATAGATTCGACACTTAATTGCGGCGCATCGACGATTTCAGCAAAAATATTGACGTCATATTTCGATAAGTCAGGAGCTTTGCCACCGTGACCAAAGTATTGTGGTAAGTCTTTTAAGTCCACAGGACCGCGAGCAACAGGCACGCCATATTTATCTTCAAGTATCGTTAGGTCGCCACAACAAAGCCCTGGCACAATTACTTTGCTAGCATCACCAATATCAGGTAAGCGTCTAGCAATCAATTCAGGAGTCATGAGTGCGGCAACGGATACGCCTATTTGAGTAATTCGATACTTGAACGGAGCTGGCTCTATACTTGCTAATACTTGATGCAAGCTCTTCTCAGCCAACTTGCCTGTTAAAAAGAGGAGGCTTTCAGACATGCTAATCTTGCCTGAATAGCAGTGTCGAGTTGCTGCATATTCTCGACCACTGTTGTTTCCTCGAAGGTTTTGAGTTTGTCTGTGTTTTCCAAGTCAACACGACGCGGATAAACCTTCACCATATTGTCACGTGGAGCCTCAGATTCAAGTTCAGCTTCTGTGTCGCAAGCAAAAACAATAGTAGGAACGCGGCACTTACCTGCTTGTGCAAAGATATTGGTGACTAAATTATCCGAGATGCCATAAACCATTTTTGCGACTGTATTTGATGTCGTAGGAGCAATCACCACGGTGTGATACGCGCCTTTATAAAACAGCTCAACAGGCACTGAACTAGCAGTTTTGTCTTGATAGACTTTGCCAACATTATGCTTGTAGCCATATTGCTGAAGGATTTCAGCTGCTGCTTTACTTAGAAATAAATCGACATCTTCCAGCTTATCGAAAATGCCGATGCACTCACGTAAATAATGACCTGAGCCCGTTAAGGCCCAAGCCATGCGCTGTTTTTCAACTGGTTTCATTAAAGCCCGAATGGGTGGCGTAAAACAATAGTTTCATCGCGTTCTGGGCCTGTTGAAACGATATCAACTGGCACTTCACATAGCGTCTCTAGACGCTTTAGATAGTTACGTGCATTGACAGGCAGGTCTTCCCAGCGGCTAACGCCAAAGGTGTTTTCGGTCCAACCAGGCAAGGTTTCGTAAATTGGTTGGCAACGCGCAACATCATCTGCACCAACTGGCAACATATCAACCGTTTTACCGTCGAGCTTATATCCTGTACAAATGCGAAGCTCAGAAATCCCATCAAGCACATCTAGCTTAGTGATACACAAACCTGATAAACCATTGATGCGTGCAGAGCGACGAAGTGCGGCCGCGTCAAACCATCCACAACGACGTTTACGTTTAGTTACTGTACCAATTTCTTGGCCCTTCACAGACATTTGTGTGCCTGGCGCACCTTCAGAATCAATATCCAGCTCACTTGGAAATGGGCCACCACCAACACGCGTCGTGTACGCTTTGGTAATCCCTAATACATAATGCAACATGCTTGGACCTACCCCTGTTCCAGCGGAAGCCTGGCCTGACACACAATTGCTTGATGTCACGTATGGGTACGTGCCATGGTCTACATCCAACAGTGTTCCTTGTGCACCTTCAAATAAGAGATTTTGACCTGCTTTATTTGCTTCATATAAAGCAGCTGAAATGTCCGCCACCATAGGCTTGATATGTTCAGCTTTAGCTAATGCTGAGTCGAACTGCTGATTAAAATCAACCGCCTCGGCGCCTAAATAGTTTGTCAGGACAAAATTGTGATAATCCAATACGTCGCGAAGCTTTTCACCAAATTGGTCTGGATAAAATAAATCGTAAAGACGTAAAGCACGTCTAGCTACTTTATCTTCATAAGTCGGACCTATGCCCTTACCTGTAGTACCAATTTTTTTATCTGCACCACGTTTAAGTTCACGCGCCACATCTAAACGAACGTGATAATCCAGAATCAATGGGCAGCCTGGACTCACTTTAAGACGGTTTTTAACTTCCAAGCCACCGTCTTCAAGCTCTTTAATTTCTTTAAGTAAATGTCCAGCGTCTAAAACAACGCCATTGCCGATATAGCAATTCACACCTGTACGAACAATGCCTGATGGCACTAAGTTAAGCTTATAAACACGCTGTGCATCACCCTGACCCACAACCAATGTATGACCAGCATTATGACCACCTTGAAAGCGTACAACGCCCTGCGCATGGTCAGTTAACCAATCAACGATTTTCCCCTTACCTTCATCGCCCCATTGCGTGCCGATAACAACAACATTTTTAGCCATAATCTACCTAGTAATATTTAAGTGCTTTTTATAATTTTGTACTGCTAATTTAGTTTAATGCTACGCAGAAACTACTTGCCATTGCCCTGTTTGGTTAACTAATTTTCTATCGCAATTCAGTTCTGCAATATGCCCATCATGGCCTGGTAGCTCTTGAACCACTTTCTCACCAGATGCTCTTAATGAGTTAATTTTATTCAACAAAGACGCTTCTTTTCCATAAGGGGCGAGAATGCCTTTTTTCACCTTTAAGGCTGGAAGTGCTTTTACCAAGCCACGCAAATCTAAGCTAAAGCCTGTTGCTGCACGAGCGCGGCCAAAGACTTGTCCAACTTCATCATATCGGCCACCAAATGCTAACGGGCCTGAACATCCTTGTGCATAGGCTGCGAACACCATTCCGCTATGATAGTGATAGCCACGAAGTTCTGCTAAATCAAAACTTAAACAAACGCCCAAATCAGCCAACTCCTCGGTAACTTGGGTTAAATCATTTAACGCTCGTGTAATTTCATTTGTTTTTGGTAAATCTTTAGCAGCGATAGCCAAAATGTCTGCATCACCATTTAACTCAGTTAATCGACATAAAGCTTCACGCGTTTCAGCATCGAAATCTTGAGTGAGTGCTTTTACTTCTGTTTTGTCTTTGCTTTGCAATGCTTGGTAAATAGAATGTTTTAGCGTAGCGCTTGCTTGTACTTTGCTCATTAAGCTATCAAAAATACCCACATGGCTAAAATCAATCTGTAATGCCTTAACCCCAGCGGCTTGAAGCGTTTTAATCATCAAACGCTGAATCTCAATATCAGCTTCTATACCAGCATGGCCAAACAATTCTGCGCCTAACTGAATAGGCTGACGCGTCTGTGCCAAACCATCAGGATTGGTTCTTAATACGCTACCTGCGTAACAAAGGCGTGTCACCCCTTGATTATTTAGCATGTGCGCATCTATGCGCGCTGCTTGTGGCGTAATATCAGCACGGACACCCATTAATCGACCTGTCAGTTGATCCACAACTTTGAAGGTAGCTAAATCTAAATCATGCCCCACACCGGTAATGAGAGACTCTAGATACTCCAACATTGGCGGCATGACAAGTTGATAGCCATGCACATCCAACAGATCCAACAATGATCTACGTAAAGACTCAATTTGCGCAGCTTCAGCAGGCAAGACGTCTTCAATATATTCAGGTAGTAACCAATTACGCATAAACACTCAAATCAATTATTTTTTAGCGCCAGAATTGCGCATGTATTTCAAAAAGTCCGAGCTGGGCTCAAGCACCATGACATCACTCTTATTCTTAAAGCTGTTACGGTAGGCTTCCAGGCTACGATAAAACGCATAGAATTCTGGACTCTTACCATACGCGGCAGAATAAATGCCAGCCGCGGTTGCATCGCCCTCGCCCTTGATTCGCTGGGCTTCTTTAAATGCTTCAGCAACAATAACTTCACGTTGCCTATCCGCATCAGCACGAATCTTTTCAGCTGCAGCTGACCCTTCCGAACGTAACTGATTGGCGACACCCTTACGCTCAGCTTCCATACGGTCATAGACTGAATTGCTCACATTCTCAGGCAAATCAACGCGTTTGATGCGCACATCCAATACTTGAATACCTATTTGACGTGAATCGCGGTCTGCGCGCTGACGGAGAATTTCCATGATTTGGCTTCGCTCACCTGACACCACATCATGAATAGTGCGTTTACCAAACTCAGCACGAAGACCATCATTCACAGTTTGAGATAAACGACGTTCAGCCTGAATTTCATCACCATGCACAGAAACATAATATTTTTGCGGGTCAATGATGCGCCATTTAACAAAGGAATCTACCAGCACATTTTTCTTTTCACTGGTAATAAATCGATCTGGCTCTTCCCAATTAAGAGTCAAAATACGATTGTCGAAATACACAACATTATCAATGAATGGTGCTTTTAAATATAAGCCTGGTGTTTTTTCAATCGCCACAACCTCACCCAAACGTTTAACCAAAGCATATTCGCGCTGATCAACTGTAAAGACTGACGCGCTGATTAAAATAATCGCTATCAACAAACCGATAAGTACTACACCTAAATTTCTCATCTGCTCTCTCACTTTTATCGGCTATCACGGTCGCGGGTTCGTGAATCATCACGTGCCCTAGCATCCGTGTAGGTATTTGGTGCAACCGTTGGCGTCGCATTAGGTTGCGCAGGAGGAGTAACCGCTGGAGTAGCTGGAGGCGCATTAGCGCCTGTCGTTGCCATCAATTTATCTAAAGGCAAATACAGCAAATTACTACCATTTTTTTGATCAACGATTACCTTACTTACGCTAGACATAATTTGCTCTTGGGTATCCAAATACATTCTCGAACGCGTTACTTCTGGCGCATGTTGATATTGGGCTAAAATTTGATTAAAGCGACTCACATTACCTTGCGCCTCATTTTCAACACGCAATTTATAGCCAGCAGCCTCTTGAAGCAACCTAGAAGCCGTGCCACGCGCTTTAGGAATTACGTCGTTAGCATAAGCCTGACCTTCGTTCTTTTGACGCTCCAAATCTTGCTTAGCCTTTACAGCATCTTCAAACGCCGCTTGAACTTGCTCTGGTGGTTGAGCATTTTGCATTGTGACACTTACCACGTTAATTCCTGTCTTATAGCGATCCAATACTTCTTGCATAAGCTTTTTAGTATTAATCGCGACTTCATCGCGGCCTTCATATAGTGCAAAGTCGAGCTTACTTTTACCCACTACTTCACGAATGGCTGTTTCAGCAATGCCACGCACCGCTTCTTCAGCACTACGGTTATTGAACAGGGCATCTTCTACATTTTTGAGGTTGTACTGAACGGCGAATTGCAAATCAATAATGTTTTCATCATCCGTCAACATCAAAGACTCGTGTAATTCTTTACTTCGACTACCACTGCCTTCAGAAGAGCGATATCCAATTTCAATCGTACGAACTTGTTCCATATTGACGACTGTTACAGATTCAACAGGAAAAGGCATGTGCCAACGGGGACCGGGTAAAGTCGTTTCAACGTGCTTACCGAAGCGCAATACTACTCCTCGAGAGCCTTGATCAACGATGTAAAAACCTGTTGCTATCCAGACCAATAAAATTAGGCCAAAAATAGGAAGAATAGCAACACTCGGTCTATCGTCTGATGAACCGCTAGGAGCAGTTTTTTTGCCAAAAAAGGCGTTAATTTTGCGGCTAAATTGGCGCATTAACTCATCCAAATCAGGCGGGCCTTCATTGTTGCGATTGCCCCAACCAGGATCATTTGCCATTAAAAACTCCGATAAATCAATAAATTAAATATATGCAGCTTCTGATGTGCGATATTCATAAAGGCTTTGCTGATGCTCTTTTAAAGCTTGCTCTAAATACTGCAAACCATCACCAGTTTTAGCTGAAATGAGTATTTTGCAAATTCTACCATATTCATCGCGCTCCAAGCCCGCCTCTAACCCCGCTCGATCAATTTGATTCATAACCAATATCTGCGATACTTCTTGCGCACCAATTTCACCTAAGACCTTATTAACCTCAGCGATTTGCTCATCGCGATTCGAACTTGCTGTATCTACGATATGAAGCAACAAATCAGCCTGAACGGCCTCTTCAAGAGTTGCGCCAAAAGCCTCAACTAAAGCATGAGGTAGATGCTTAATAAAACCCACAGTATCTGAAATCACCATAGGGCCGCCATCTGGAATGTAAAGCTTACGTGAAGTCGTATCCAAGGTTGCAAACAATTGATCAGCCGCAAGCACTTTAGACTGCGTCAATCGATTAAACAATGTGGATTTACCTGCATTGGTGTAACCCACTAACGAAACGGACATGACTTGAGACCGCTTACGTGAGCGACGCTGCATACCACGTTGCTGTTTAAGCTTTTCAAGCTTTTCACGAAGTTGTTTCACGCGAATACGCAGCATTCGCCTATCAAGTTCAAGCTGCGTCTCACCAGGTCCGCCACGCACACCAATGCCGCCTTTTTGACGCTCCAAGTGAGTCCATCCACGAACCAAACGTGTTGACAGGTGTTCGAGCTGAGCTAACTCCACCTGCAACTTACCTTCATGACTTTTGGCGCGTTGTGCAAAAATATCGAGAATTAAACCTGTACGATCTGCAACCCTACATTCAAGTAAGCGCTCTAAATTGCGCTGCTGGGATGGACTAAGGTCGTGATTAAATACCACTGCGCGTGACTCTGTCGCTTTAACCATTTCAGCGAGTTCTTCTGCTTTGCCAGAACCGATAAAGTATTTAGCATCTGGCTTATCACGCTTACCTTCAACGACACCTCGAATCGAAATGCCAGCACTAATAGCGAGCTGTTTAAGCTCCTCTAAGCTTTCCTCGTAGCCTCTATCACCAAAGTCCAAGCTCACCAAAATGGCGTCGCTACTTCCCTCTGGACGATCAAGCATGACAAGGAGTCATCGAAAAATGAACCATTAATACAAAAACATTAAACACCTAGATTATTCTTCATCTGCCCCATGCGGGATAGTCACTGCACGACCTGGAACAATCGTAGAAATCGCGTGTTTATAGACCATTTGCGTTACCGTATTTTTCAACAAGATGACGTATTGATCAAATGAATCAACCTGCCCTTGTAACTTGATGCCATTTACGAGGTAAATTGAGACTGGCACATGTTCCTTGCGCAAAGCATTTAAAAATGGGTCTTGTAACAACTGCCCTTTAGGATTCATGTTTTCACCTTTTTCTTGGTAATGAAATTAATAATAAATAAACTGTAATGCTATGACTATGACTATGAGTATATGCCGTTCGTTCTCATTGCAATTAAATATGTTTAAGCACAAAAAGCCGACATACGCTTCAGCGTTTCTTCCTTGCCTAAAAGCTGCATCACCGCATCAACACTTGGTGATTGACCACCGCCAGTCACCATGACACGCAGCGGCATGGCCACCTTAGGAAACTTCAATTCATTCTTTACAACGGTTTGCTCAATCACATGATGGAGGGCTTCAACCGTCCAATCAATAGATGCAAGTTCAGCGAGCATCGCTTTCATAACAGGCATAATTTCTGGTGTTAAATGCTTTTCAGCTGCAGCCGCATCAAGCATAGGCTGGCTGTAGAAATATTCAATGCTGTTAGCAAGCTCATTGAGGGTATTTGCACGGTCACGATAAAGTGCAATCACCCCATTTAAGTCAGCGCCACCTTCAGTTTTAACACCTTTAGCTGAGAGTCGCTTTTTAATATCTTCACCCAACACGTTTAAGTCAGCTTGCTTAATGTAATCTGCGTTAATCCAATTTAGCTTCTCAGTATTAAACTGCGCGGCTGATGGCGTGATGTGGTCTAAATCAAACCACTCACAGAACTGATCCATGCTGAAAATTTCATCATCACCATGCGACCAACCTAAGCGAGCAAGGTAATTCAACACAGCTTGTGGCAAATAGCCATCTTCGTCATATTGCATCACGCTTACAGCGCCGTGACGTTTGGATAGCTTCTGCCCATCATCACCCAAAATCATCGACAAGTGTGCGTACTGAGGAATCGTCGCACCAAGTGCTTTAAGCATGTTGATTTGGCGAGGCGTGTTATTCACGTGATCATCACCGCGAATCACTTGAGTAATGCCCATTTCCCAATCGTCCACTACCACACAGAAGTTATAGGTTGGTGTACCGTCACCGCGAGCAATAATTAGGTCATCCAATTCTTCGTTTGAAATGGCAATATGGCCTTTAACCATATCACTCCATTCAACCAAGCCGGTTTTAGGATTTTTGAAACGAACAACCGGTTGAATGCCCGCAGGAACTTCTGGAAGTGACTTTCCTTCCTCAGGTCTCCAACGACCATCGTAACGAGGCTTTGCACCTTCTTGCATCTGACGTTCACGCAAGGCATCTAGCTCTTCTTTGCTTGAGTAACAGAGGTAAGCGTGGCCTTCGGACAACATTTTTTGGATGATTTCTTTGTATCGATCCATGCGTTGCATTTGGTAGAAAGGACCTTCATCCCAATCCAAACCCAACCATGACATACCATCTAAAATCGCTTGCACAGCTTCAGGAGTTGAGCGCGCTACATCAGTATCTTCAATGCGAAGAATGAACTGACCTTTATGTTTGCGAGCATAAGCCCATGAGAATAAAGCGGTACGCGCACCGCCAATATGTAAAAAACCAGTAGGACTAGGGGCAAATCGGGTACGAACAGTCATTATTTTGATTATCTTTGCGTGAGTTCAATGATTATAATTTATTGAAGATTTTATCATGCCAGCTATAGAGGATGAAGCAATGACAAGTTGTTTAGCCAAAAAAGTCTAGCTGTGATTTGACTACTCGTGCTTTAATCTGCGCTGGTTTAAAACAGATTAAGAACAATATGCAACAAGATCTAAGCAACATTATCGGCTACAGCGCAGCTTTTCTCACCACGATCGCATTTGCCCCACAAGCTTACCAATCATGGAAAACACGGAACCTTGAAGGCATTTCATTACCAATGTACAGCCTTTTCACCACAGGCGTTGCTCTTTGGTTCTTTTATGGATTATTTATCCATAGCATGCCTGTGATTCTGGCTAATGCCATTACGCTAGTGTTATCTGCCATAGTACTTCTATTAAAGATTCAACAAGTACTCAAAAAGTAATTATTTAATCGGCAAAGCCACCCAGCCTCCACCAAGCGCCTTAAACAACTCGACGGTTGCAGTTAGTCTTGCTTGACGACTTTGCACATAAGCAAGTGAAGCATCATTAAACACCCGTTGCGCATCGAGGACTTCCAAATAACCCGTATAGCCAGATTTATAACGATTGTTTGCAATTTCCAACGCATTACTAGCCGATGATTGGCTTGCATTAAGCGCTGCCTCACGCTCTGTGTTTTGACGCAAATTAACTAAAGCATCGTTCACTTCAGTAAACGCGTTCTGCACTGCGCGCTCATAACTTGCCAATAATTGCTTTTGCTCTGCAGTTGCTTGGTCAACTTTAGAATTTAAACGACCAGAGTCAAACACTGGAAGATTTAAGCTCAGACCACCATTCCAAATTCCTGCTGCAGATTTCAGGACATCGCCTAAGTCTTTACTTTCACCACCAAAACCAGCAGTGAGAGAAATGGTCGGAAATAAAGCGGCCTTAGCTACCCCAATTTTGGCATTCGCAGCGATTAAATTTTGCTCGGCTTGACGGACATCGGGACGCGCTTCCAATAGCGATGATGGCAAACCAACTGGCGGCACAGGGGGAATAGGTAATCCGTTAATATCACCTGAAGAAATCTTTAAATCCAAATCACCAGTAAGCACTGCCAATTGATGCTCAATGATCGATCGTTGACGTGTTAAATCAGCCAGTTGTGCTTTAAGATTATTGTAAGCAACTTCAGCTTGATGTAGATCTAGCGCAGAAGATACACCACCCTCTAAACGACGTTGTGTCAAGGCTAGGCTATCTACACGACTATTCATACTCGCCTTAGACAATTCAATTTGCGCTTCCAAACTACGCAGTAACAAGTAGTCGCCTGTAACCAAGCCTTTAAGCGACAAATCAATCGTGTCTTTAGCAAATCTTGAGCTTAAAGCTTGCGCTTTCGCTGACTCTTGCGCACGTCGTAACTTACCCCAAAAATCTAATTCAAAAGTTGTGCTTAATTTAACGTTGTAGTCGCTTCTAGTTGGACTAGTGCCAAATAAAGGTGTAGCACCCAACTCAGTAACTTTGTAACGACTTGCACTTGAGTCTAAATTTACTTGCGGAAACAATGCTGCGCCAACTTCACGCATATAGCCATCAGCCTCTTCAATTCGTGCTGTGGCAATTTTAAGGTCGGTATTATTTTTACTGGCTTTTGCAATTAAGTTATTAAGCGTTTCATCGTTATAGAGCGTCCACCACTGATTGCTTATCACCTTTTGGTCTTCAGAGGCTTGTGCTTCTTGATAAGAAGATGGCAATGCTTGCTTAGGCCTAGCGTAATCTGGGCCTACCATCTGACAAGCCACCAAGCTTAATGCTGGCAACGCTAAAGACAATCTAATTAACTTTTTTAATTTCATTGGGCTTCTTTCTCTTGCGACTCTTCAACACCAACATGGCCATGCTGCCTCACGTGCTTACCGCTTAACCATGTGAAGAATAGAGGAATAAAGATGGTGGCAATAAACGTGGCTAAAATCATGCCGCCAAATACACCTGTACCCATTGAACGGCGTGCTGCAGCACCAGCGCCTGATGCAACAACGAGCGGAAGTATACCTAACACGAAGGCCATCGACGTCATCACAATCGGTCTAAAGCGCAACCTAGCAGCTTCAAGCGCAGCCTGAGCAACTGGCATCCCCTCCTCCATTTTTTGCTCGGCAAATTCGACAATCAGAATCGCATTTTTGGCTGCCAATCCAATCAATGTAATTAAACCAATTTGGAAGTAAATATCATTCGGCATTCCACGAAGTAGAACTGCTAACAAAGCGCCTGCAAGTGCAAATGGGACTGCCATAATCACTGCTAATGGTAACGCCCAGGTTTCAAACTGCGCTGCCAAAATCAAGAAGACCATAATAATGGCGAAACCGAAAGCAAAAAGTGCTGCTGAACCGGTACGCTTTTCTTGGTAAGCTTGCCCTGTCCAAGCGATTTTATAGCCCTCAGGTAAATTTTCTTTGGCAATCCGTTCAACCGTTTTAATTGCATCGCCAGAGCTCACGCCTGGCGCACCACTGCCAAAGACTTTTGCAGAAAGTAAGCCGTTATAACGCTCCAACTGTTCAGCGCCAACGATATTGCTAACCTTGCTTAATGCTGAAAGTGGAATCATGTTGCCGCCTTGGCTGCGAACATATACTTTACCCAAATCTTCTGGGTGCATACGAAACTCTGGCTCCGCCTGCAATTGAACCCGATATGTTCGGCCGTTACGATTGAAGTCGTTCACATAAAAAGCGCCCATTGTGCTTTGTAAAGTCGCGTAAATATCTGCAATATGCACACCCTGTGAAACCGCTTTTGCTTCATCTACCTCAATTAAAAGCTGAGGAACTGTTGGACGGAAGAATGAATTTAAGCCTGTTAAAGTTGGCTCAGCACGCATGGCATCAATAAAGCCATTCATTACAGCTGCAAGCTTAATCGGATCGGTATCACGCTGACTTTGGACATATACTTCAAAGCCTCCTGCAGACCCCAAACCGCGAATCGCTGGGGGATTCACTGCAATAGCTAAGCCGTCAGGCTGACTCATACCAATACCAAATAACTTGCCAACAATATCGGTTGCACTCGTTTCGCGCTCTTTCCAATCCTTTAGTCGCACAAACATGGTCGCAGAATTGGTTTTATTTGCACCGGTAAGCAATTCAAAACCATTTACCGCAAACTCATGAGCTACTGCTGGGTCATGTGCAATCGTAGACCTAATCGATTCTGTAGTTTTAGATGTACGGCTTAAAGTCGCCCCGTCAGGCATGATAACCACTGTTACAACATAGCCTTGATCCTCAGCAGGCACAAAGCTTCCTGGTACCACTCTAAACAGCGCTGCGACAATCACAACAATTACGGCAAAAACCAAGCCGCCGACGATTTTGTGCTTAAGTGTTTTATTGACTGTGCCCGTGTAAAAACTGGTCATTCGTCCAAAGCCATGATTAAATTTTCTGAAGAACGCATTTTCATTGTGGGACTTCTTCAAAATCATGGCGCAAAGTGCTGGCGTCAGCGTTAGTGCAACAATGCCTGAAATCACCACAGCGATTGCGATTGTTACTGCGAACTGCCTATACAGCTCGCCTGCGATGCCACCTTGGAATGCCACAGGCACGAACACCGCACATAGCACTAACACAATCGCAACTACGGCGGCAGACACCTGACTAATTGACTTGATTGCCGCAGGCAAAGGCGCCATATTTTCTTCAGTCATTAAGCGCTCTGTGTTCTCAAGCACCACAATTGCATCGTCCACCACGATACCGATAGCCAAAATCATGGCAAACAAGGTCAGCAAGTTAATCGAGAAGCCGAAAAGATAAAGCCCTGCAAAAGTGCCGATTAAAGAGATAGGCACAGCAATGATAGGAATCAGCGTTGCGCGCCAGCTTTGTAAGAATAGGAATACCACCAACACAACCAATACCAAAGCTTCTGCAAAGGTATGGAATACCTCGTTAATGGTCGCTTTAACAAAATCACTTGTATCATAAGGTATAGTGTATTGCATTCCTGCTGGAAACTCAGCTTTGAGATCATCCATCTTAGCTTTGATATTTTTAGCGGTATCAAGCGCATTAGCCCCTGTTTGCAAGAAGATCGGAATCGCCACACCTGGTGTGCCATCAAGCGTTGAAGCCACATTGTAGTTTTGAGCGCCGAGTTCAATACGGGCAACATCTTTCAAATACAAAACACCATTAGGTCCATCAGCTTTAATAATGACGTTACCGAATTGCTCAGGATCAATTAGACGACCTTTTGCTGTCACGGTGTAAACCAACTGCTGAGAGGAAGGCGCTGGATCTTGCCCAATCTTGCCTGCAGCATATTGATTGTTTTGTGCTGTAATTGCATTGGAAATATCCGTAGTGCTCACACCAAGTTGAGCCATGCGATCTGGGCGAAGCCAAACCCGCATTGAATAATCTTGTCCACCAAAGATTGTAGCGTCGCCAACACCCTTAACGCGCTTAATCTCATCCATCACATTAAGTGTGGCGTAATTGCTTAAGAATAAACGGTTATGCGCTTTATTTTTTGAAGTGAGCATCACCACAAGCAAAATATCATTCGATTTCTTTTGAACGATTAAGCCGTTACGACGCACTTCATCGGGTAAGCGAGGCGTTGCTATATTGACGCGATTGCTCACGTTGAATGTTGCCTGGTCAACGTTTGTACCAATCTCAAAAGTGGCTGTAATCACTAAGGTTCCGCTGGAATCAGCGCTAGAGTTGAAATACAGCAGATTATCAACACCGCTTAACTGCTCCTCGATTGGCGCAGCAACGGTTTTGGATAATGTATCAGCACTTGCACCTGGGTAAACCGCTGTGATTGTGACAGTTGGTGGTGCGATTTGTGGATATTGAGCGATTGGCAGTTTAAAAGCAGCAGCCAAGCCAGACAGCACAATAATAATAGATAAAACCGAAGCAAAAATTGGCCGCGTAATAAAAAATCGTGTGAAGTTTTTCATATTCGTTTACTTAGCTTTAGCTGGATTAGCGGCAGGCATTGCTGTAGCAGTGCCAAACGGATGAGGATTCACTGGCGCACCAGGACGCACTTTAATTAAGTTATCCGCAATGACTTGGTCGCCTTCTTTTAGGCCTTCAAGCACTACCCAATCATTACCTAACCAACCGCCCTCTTTAATTGGACGGACGGCCGCAACAATTTTGCCTTCTTTATCTTTATCGGCAACAAATACAAACTTGCCTTGATCGCCAGTTAGGACCGACGTTTGTGGAATCAGAAAAACGCCATTTCGAACACCTGTTGTAATACGAGCCCTTACAAACTGACCTGGCAATAATTGATGGTCACTGTTCTCAAAGGTCGCTCTTAACTGCTGGGTCCCTAATTGAGGATCGATTTGGCTAGCAGAAAAATTAAGCTTGCCTTTTTGCTTGTACTCGCTGCCATCAGGCAATACAAGCGCAACCTCTTTCACATTTTGCTCAGTTAAATGGCCGCCCAGCGCCTTTATTTCACTATCAGACAGACTGAAGCGCACCCAAATTGGTGAGATTTGAGAAACCGTTGTTAATAAGCTTGTATTAGGCGCAACCAATGCACCTTCTGAAAATTGAAAGCGTCCAGAAACGCCTGTTAGCGGCGAAGTCACATTCGTGTATGAAAGGTTTAGTTCAGCTTCTCTTACATTCGCTAACGCTTGCTGAAGATTTGCTACTGAAGTTGCTTTGTCGCTCGACGCATTATCATATTCACGCTGGCTAATTGATTGACTCGCAAGCAAACTATGCAAACGAGACTCCTCACGCGCTGTTTGTTCGACTCTTGCTTGCTGAGCTAGATAAGCGGCTTTAGCTTGTTGCAGTGCGATTTGATAAGGCGCCGGATCAATTAAAAACATTGTTTGACCTGCTTTTACTGAAGCACCTTCGTTATACATACGCTTTAATAAAATACCGCCAACGCGCGGACGAATTTCCACTTCTTTAGCGCCTTCAGTTTGCGCAACAGCCTCAGCCGTAATTGGCACACTGGTTGATTTCACTGAAATCACACCGACAGGCATCACCACGCCAGCACTTTGGGGCGCAGCCTCTTCTTTTTTGCCACAAGCAACCAATACAAAGCTTACGACTACGCAAATCAAGAGGAAATGCGAAAAACTTGGTTTGGCGCTGCGTTTAAGAAATAAGGTCTGCATTGATAACTCCATGTCTTTTAAGGGAATAATTAATATAATGCTTGTTTACATACAAAGTTGTATGTATATTATATAGAAACATGCCCATATGTAAACGTGTTTTAATCGATTAAAACACCATGTTATACAAAGGGTTAATATTGAAAATATGGCAGTCAACTTCGGAAACTAAAGGCCATGGTTAGACAAACCAAAGAAAATGCAGAAATCACAAGGCAGCGCATCATTGATGCGGCACGCGAGGTATTTTTATCTCGCGGCGTAAGTCGAACCAGCATGGAGCAAATTGCTGCACAGGCAGGTGTGACAAGAGGTGCTATCTATTGGCACTTCAGTAACAAGACTGAATTGTTTAGCGCCCTACGCGAGCAAGTCATACTTCCCCTGATTGACAGAATGGATGAAAGCCTACTTGTTGAAAATAATGATGACCCCCTTGGTCAAATCGGCAAATTTCTAAGCGGCACTATCGATGCACTGAATGAGTGCTCTTATACGCGCCAAATCTTTGAAATCATGATGGTCAAGTGTGAATACGTAGAAGAGTTAACAACAGTGCTCGAACAAACATTATGCAATTGCGAGCGTATTACAAAAAAAATTGAACAACTCTACGAACGTGCAAAGACAAAAGATCAACTAAAGCCTACAGATTCCCCTGCCATCCTCGCAATGGATACGCATTTATTCTTTAGCGGACTCATTCATTTATGGGTGAAAGACTTAGATCATAAACACTATCGAGATCAAGCTACCGAATTAATAGGTAACCACATCAATTTGCGTAGAAAATAAGCCCCGCATGGCTTATCATAGCGACCTTGTTTAAGTCGCACCTAAGAAAGAATCTTGTGCCAAATTTCATTGTCGCCGCACTCTATAAATTCGCAAAACTAAACGACTACCAAGCCATTCAGCCGAGCTTGTTAGATTTTTGCGTTGCTCACAACATCAAAGGCACATTGCTGCTGGCTGAAGAAGGCATAAATGGCACCGTTGCCGGCAGTCGCGCTGATATTGACGCGCTTATCCAACACCTTAAACAAGATTCCCGTTTAACCGATCTTGAGCATAAAGAGTCATACGCAGATGAAATGCCGTTTTACCGAATGAAAGTTCGTGTTAAAAAAGAGATTGTGACTCTAGGCGTAAAAGGCATTGATCCAAATTACAAAGTCGGCACTTATGTAAAGCCTAAAGACTGGAATGCATTAATTTCTGATCCTGACGTGATACTCATTGATACTCGCAACGATTACGAATACGACATTGGCACATTCAAAGGTGCAATCGACCCTAAAACCACAACATTTAGAGAATTTCCTGACTATGTCAGCAAAAACTTAGATGCCAAGCAACATAAAAAAGTCGCTATGTTTTGTACTGGTGGTATTCGCTGTGAAAAAGCAAGCTCCTACATGATTGAACAGGGCTTTGAAGAGGTATATCACTTGCAAGGTGGCATCCTCAAATACCTTGAAGAAGTACCGAAGGAAGAAAGTCTATGGGAAGGCGAATGTTTTGTGTTTGATCAACGGGTTTCCGTCAAACATGGCTTAGAGATTGGTGATTACGACCAATGCCATGCTTGTCGACATCCACTCTCGCCAGTAGAAATGCAAAGCGACCAATATGTCGCCGGCATTTCATGCCCACACTGCTTTGATAAGCTCTCCAAAGAAAAACGCATCAGCGTGACTGAACGCCAAAAACAAATAGCGCTAGCCAAAAAACGTGGCGAAGCGCACATTGGCAAAGTTATTACAAAGAAATAACAATAAAACCTCATACACCACATAAGAAAACATAATGCAAGATATTGAATTTATAATAAATACAGAATACGTTGAACTATGCAATTTGCTTAAGTTAGTAGATCTAGCCGATAGCGGTGGTCGAGGCAAAGCAATGGTGGCTGAAGGCCTAGTAAAAGTGGATGGCGAGCTAGAACTGCGTAAAACAGCAAAGATTAAACCTGGTCAAGTCATAGAGTGTGAAGGCAAGCGCATATTAATAAGCATTGACCCCAGCGCTGAAATCAAGCCACCCAAAGTCAAAGCTCCTAAAGTGCGTGGCAAAGGACAGCCCAACCGCCGGAGTGGCGCCGCTCCAAGACCTACAGGCACAAAGTCTGCAAAAAAGACTAATGCAAACAAGGCTAGCAAAGACACGGAGAAGAAGTCTCCATGGCACTAAAATCCACCATCTACAAAGCTGATCTTCAAGTGTCCAACATGGACAGCAATTACTATGCAGCACATAGCTTAACGCTTGCCAGACACCCCTCTGAAACCGAAGAGCGATTAATGGTAAGACTCATTGCTTTCGCATTGTTTGCAAGCGAGTCACTCGTCTTTGGTAAAGGCTTGAGCGATGATGATGAACCTGACCTATGGCAAAAAGATTTGACAGGTGCAATTGAGCTTTGGATAGAAGTTGGCTTGCCAGATGAACGCGTTCTTCGTAAGGCTTGCGGGCGCTCAAACCAAGTAGCTTTAGTGCTATATGGCGGCCGTACCGCAGATATGTGGTGGGATCAAAACAGTAAAGCTCTGCTCAAGCTGGATAATTTAACTGTGATAAATTTACCCAGCACAGAGGATCTAGCGGGCGCAGCTACGAGAAACATGAATATCAGTTGCACGATTCAGGATAACGAAATGCTAGTGACGCATGATGCTGGAAGCTTCACGCTTTTGCCTACAATATTAAAAGCGTTTTATTAAGACTGTTTCTCCATAAACTCTTTATAGATATTCCGCTCTTTTAAGCATTCATGGCTTGTTTTGTCAGTGCATGTCTCTCTTAGCTTGCAGAAACAAGTTTTAGCCATCGTTTCCTCCAAAAGACTCAATGATGTTTGGCTTTTTTCTGATTGTTGATTCATATCTTTTCTTGCTTTCACTTTGATTATCAAACTTATCCAACTCTATCTTTTTTCAGAGACTGAAGCCACCAAAATAGTTCAAGCATTAAATTCGATGCCAAAATAATCAAACATTCTTGGTCACAAACACGCTAATCAGCGTGACACAAGCCAGCTTATTAGGCAAAATACTACCTTTACCAATTTAGCTTTTAAGTGATGTAGCCAAAAATAATCACACAAAGCCTAACACTCTGAAAACAAAAATATTTACGTATATTTAATGGTGGAAATTGAAAAAACGTAGATAGATGGAGAGATTCTTTATGTCAGCCCATGTAATTCCTTTCGAAAACCTGCGTAACGTTGATGTGCCTTCTGTAGGCGGCAAGAATGCATCACTTGGGGAAATGATTTCGCAGCTTTCTGCAAAAGGCGTTCGCGTACCAACTGGCTTCGCGACTACTGCCGATGCATACCGTGAGTTTTTGGCACAAAATGGTTTAGATGCCAAAATTGTTGCGGCACTCGAATCACTGAACGTGGATGACACCATTGCTTTAGCGAGCTGTGGCAAACAAATTCGCGAATGGATTATGGCTGCACCCTTTCCTGCAGCGCTTGAAAAAGCAATTGAAGATAACTACGAAACACTGACAGCAAAATCAGGCAACGGCGCGACATTCGCTGTGCGCTCATCTGCAACAGCAGAAGACTTACCTGATGCTTCATTCGCTGGCCAACAAGAATCTTTCTTAAACATTCAAGGTCTGGACAACATTCTCCACGCAATTAAAGAGGTGTTTGCCTCTTTATACAACGACCGTGCGATTTCTTACCGCGTTCACAAAGGTTTTGTTCACGCTGATGTAGCTTTATCGGCTGGCGTTCAACAAATGGTACGAAGCGATATCGGCTGTGCTGGCGTGATGTTCACTATCGACACTGAATCTGGATTCCAAGATGTTGTGTTTATCACCTCGTCTTATGGCCTGGGTGAAACTGTGGTTCAAGGCGCTGTGAATCCTGACGAATTTTATGTACACAAACCACTGCTTGCTCAAGGCAAACCAGCAATTGTTCGCCGCACCATGGGTTCTAAACTCATCAAGATGGTATTCAGTGATGCGACACAAGCGGGCAAAAGCACTCACACTGTTGACGTTGACGCTGTGGACAGCGACCGCTACTCACTCACTAATGACGACATTTTGGAATTAGCACGTTATGCGATGATTATTGAATCGCACTATGGCTGCCCAATGGATATTGAATGGGGTAAAAACGGCGTTGATAACAAGCTGTATATCTTACAAGCACGTCCTGAAACAGTAAAATCGCAAGAAGCGAATAACAACGTTACAGAAACATTCACCCTAGAAAAGCATGCTGCTAAACCAATGGTCGTTGGTCGTGCTGTTACACAAAAAATCGGCACTGGCCCAGTACGTATAGTGCTAGACCCTGCTGAAATGCATTTAGTACAACCAGGTGACGTATTAGTGGCTGACATGACAGACCCTAACTGGGAACCAGTGATGAAGCGCGCTAGTGCTTTGGTCACCAACCGTGGTGGCCGTACTTGTCACGCTGCAATTATTGCGCGTGAGTTAGGCATTCCAGCAATTGTGGGCTCTGTCAATGCAACTGACGTATTACGAGAAGGTGAAGTCGTCACCGTATCATGTGCTGAAGGCGAGTCAGGCTTCGTATATCACGGTGCCCTTCCGTTCTCAGTGAGCACACAAGCAACAGCTGCACTCAGCAAACCACCATGCAAAATTATGATGAACGTGGGCAATCCGGACATGGCCTTTGGCTTTGCTAAAACGCCTAACGATGGGGTTGGCCTTGCACGTTTAGAATTTGTAATTAACAACATGGTTGGCATCCACCCAAAAGCAATTTTGAATGTAGATGCAATGCCAGCGCCAATGCAAACCATCATCAGAAATCGTGCACGTGGTTATGCAAGCCCTACAGACTTCTACATTGACAAGGTTGCTGAAGGTGTTGCAACGATTGCCGCTGCTTTCTATCCAAAACCAGTGATTGTACGTACCTCTGACTTTAAGTCTAACGAATACAAGAAATTAGTGGGTGGCGATATTTACGAGCCTGATGAAGAAAATCCAATGATTGGCTTCCGCGGCGCTGCTCGTTACATGGCAGAAGACTTTAAAGAGTGCTTTGCGATGGAATGTAAGGCAATGAAAAAAGTTCGTGATGAAATGGGCTTGGTCAACGTTGAAATCATGATTCCATTCGTTCGTACTTTAGATGAAGCTAAAGCTGTGACTGAAATATTAGCGGCTAACGGCTTGAAACGTGGTGAGAATGGCTTACGCCTTATCATGATGTGCGAAATTCCTTCAAACGCACTTCTTGCTGAGCAATTCTTAGCCTACTTCGATGGCTTCTCTATTGGCTCTAACGACTTAACGCAATTAACACTCGGCATGGACCGTGACTCTGGCATCTTGGCTGACGGCTTTGATGAACGTAACGATGCTGTTAAAGTGTTGCTACGCATGGCGATTAGCACTGCAAACCGTTTAGGTAAATATGTGGGTATCTGCGGCCAAGGGCCATCAGACCATCCTGACTTTGCGCAATGGTTAGTAGAAGAAGGCATTCAATCCGTGTCATTAAACCCTGATACTGTTGTTGCCACTTGGCAGAAATTGACGCAAAAATAAGCTTCAAATCTCGTGAAACGCTCAGCATTATTTATTTCCGACAGCACTGGCATGACTGCCAGTGCATTAGGGAAGTTGCTTGAGCATTTTCCGCACACCGAATTTACCCACGTCCGTTTACCATTCACCGATACGCCAGAAAAAATTGATGCAGCAAAGGCAGCCATAGCCCGCGCCACAGAGCAAGATGGCATCCGCCCTGTAGTCATTATGTCTTTAGGCAATAGTCAGTTAAGAAACTCGCTTAAAGAAACTGATGCGTATTTTGTTGACTTGTTCAGCACATTTATCGACCCATTGGGCGTTGAACTTGGTGAACAACCATTAACGGGCTCTGGTATTGCTCACGGAGCAATGGGGAGCAACTACGCTGACCGGATGGAAGCCATTAACTTTACGCTCAACCATGACGATGGCATGACCAACAGTGGCTTAGAAGAAGCCCAGGTAATTTTGGTGGGTGTTTCACGTTGTGGAAAAACCCCAACCAGTATTTATTTGGCAATGCAATTTGGCATTAAAGCAGCTAACTATCCACTGATCCCTGAAGACTTTGAACGAGGCAGCTTACCAGCAGCCCTAAGAAATCATATACACAAGATATTTGGCTTAACGATTAAGCCTGAGCGCCTGCACTCCGTGCGAAGCGAAAGAAGACCTGACAGCAAATACGCATCGCTTGAAAACTGCAAACAAGAAATTGCGACAGCTGAAGGTTTGATGCGCAATGCTGGCATTACTTGGGCAGATTCAACCAGCCGTTCTATCGAAGAACTCTCTGCAATCATCTTGCAAAGACTTGGTATTCAACAAAAATAAAGCTGAATAGGCTTTATCTACTAGAAATTTCCTGAAATGCCTGCAATCAAAGGCTGCTCATCCATCAAAGCAATCTGCTCACGTAGTTCTAATATCCTGTCCTGCCAATACTGCTGCGTATTAAACCAAGTAAACGCAACTTTAAATGCTGGGTCATCCCAACGCCTTGCAAGCCAAGCCGAGTAGTTAATAAGACGTAATGTTCTTAAGGCTTCAATTAAATGCAGTTCACGCGGATTGAAGTCGTAAAAGTCTTCATAACCCAAAAGTATTTCATTAAATTGCTTTTGCATTTCATCTTGCTCGCCAGAAAGCATCATCCATAAATCCTGAATAGCGGGCCCCATACGACTATCATCAAAATCCACAAAGTGCGGACCCGCCTCCGTCCAGAGTAAATTCCCCATGTGGCAATCACCGTGTAACCTAAGCATCGCAACATCACCCGCTCTATCGTAACAACGCCTAACGCCATCTAAAGCTTGGTCAACAACACCGCGATAAACAAATTCAAGCTCTTTGGGCATCATGCCTTCATTGAGCAAATATGCACTAGGCTCTTCACCAAAAGTCTCGATGTTTAAGTTTGGCCGATGTTTAAAATCACTCAACGCGCCTACGCTATGAATACGTCCAATAAAACGCCCTATCCATTCAAGCACGCCTTCTTGGTCTAACTCTGGCGCACGACCACCATGCTTAGTAAAAATAGAGAAACGAAAGTCTTGGTAAGTGAATAAAGTCTTGCCAGCGATTGATGTTGGGGCAACTGCTGGAATTTCTGAATCAGCCAAAGTCTTAACAAACTCATGCTCTTCAAGTATCGCGGCATCACTCCAGCGATTTGGGCGATAGAACTTTGCGACAATAGGTGAAGCATCCTCAACACCGACTTGATAAACACGGTTCTCATAGCTATTGAGCGCAAGCAAACGACCATCTGTAGCAACACCTACCTTATCAATCGCATCAAGGATAATATCAGGAGAAAGATTTGAAAACGGGATGGTAGTTTGAGCCATCCCGCATTTTACAACGTATTGTAACTTACTTAAGGAATGGTTTAATTTTGCCCATTATTTCATCGGAAGCAGGATCAATATCACTACTATAAGCATAGACCTGCTTGCCGCCAGGCAATATCACGTACTTATAGAAATTCCACATGGGTGCTTGCTTGGTAATGGCAATCAACTGCTTGTGTAGCGGGTTAGCATTAGGGCCTGTCACCGATGTTTTAGTAATCATCGGGAATTTAACCGAATAGGTATTAATACAAAAATCACCAACCTCTTTATCTGTTGCTAGCTCTTGTCTAAAATCATTTGAAGGAAAGCCAACCACCAACAGGCCTTTTGATTGGTAGCGCTTATACAAGTCCTCTAGTGTTTCAAATTGTGGCGTAAAGCCGCATTTGCTCGCAGTATTCACTACAAGGATAGGCTTATCCTGATAATCACACAGATTAATCTTACCGCCCTGTAGGGTCGTAAATTGATGGTTGTATAAATCAGGGCATGCAGCAAAGCTAGCGCTAGATAAAGTCATCATTAAAATCCCCAAGCAAGTTTTCAACATATTGTTATTCCTTGAAATTAAAACCAAAAGAGTCACTAATCGGACTAAAATTAAGCTAAATGGTTCATTAAAGAGATAGAACAAGGCTTGTAGATAAATGGGCTAGAAGCTAATATTCGGTCATCGATTGAAAAGAGGTGCGTTGTGGATATTTATGTTGGCGAGATATATGGCAAACAGACCACGGGCAAGTTTGTGATGTACAACGTGGTCAAGGTGAGCAAAAGCGTCATCACCCTTCAAAACATCGATAACCCATTAAGCCTTTTTGAAACAACTTCAGAAAAACTGACATCTTCAGGCTATATCCGCATTAGCCAAACACCTTATATTGATCTAGATGCTTCGACACCTAAGCGACGCAAAGCAACAAAAAAACCATCGCGTTGTCCACTGACTTTCGATTTTTTGGAAGACCGCGCAGACAGTGAGCGGCCTACCCCTATCATGCCGGACTTATTTAGCGCTTAGTCTTGAGGTGGACCACCCCAAAGGTCGTGCCCATCAGCATCGTAAATTTGCACCTCGACGAAATCTCCAGGGGTTAAGCCTTCAGCATCTACCAAATACACAACTCCATCAATTTCAGGCGCATCAGCCTTAGTGCGGCCAATCGCTTCAATGTTGCCTTCTTCGTCTTCCACAATCTCATCCACAAGCACAGTTTGCATGGTGCCAATTTTAGATTGAAGCTTAGCGGCACTAATACGCTCTTGGACTTCCATAAAGCGCGCCAAACGTTCTTGTTTAACCTCTTCAGGCACTTGGTCTGGAAGCGCATTAGCTGAAGCCCCATCGACCGCAGAATAAGTAAAGCAACCGACGCGATCCAACTGCGCTTCTTCTAGGAAATCGAGCAACATTTGGAAGTCGTCTTCTGTTTCACCTGGGAAACCAGCAATAAAGGTACTTCGCACTGTAATATCAGGACAAATATCACGCCAAGCCTTGATGCGAGCCAAGTTATTTTCACTACTTGCTGGGCGTTTCATCGCTTTAAGAATGCGCGGGCTAGCATGTTGGAATGGCACATCTAAATAAGGCAAGATCAAGCCGTCAGCCATTAAAGGAATAACTTCATCCACATGCGGATATGGATAGACATAGTGCAAGCGCACCCAAACGCCCAATTCACTAAGTGATTTTGTGAGTTCAGTCATGCGCGTCTTGACTGGGCGACCATTCCAAAAACCGCTTCGGTACTTCACGTCCACACCATAAGCAGAAGTATCTTGAGAAATAACGAGAATTTCTGAAACGCCCGCATTGACAAGGTTTTCAGCCTCATTCAACACTTCACCTACTGGACGGCTCACCAAATCTCCACGCATGCTTGGAATAATGCAGAAGCTACAACGGTGATTACAGCCTTCAGAAATCTTTAAATAGGCATAATGACTTGGCGTTAAACGCACACCTTGTGCCGGTACCAGATCGACATATGGATCATGCGGTTTAGGCAAATTAGCATGGACAGCTGTCATTACTTCTTCAAGCGCATGCGGGCCTGTCACAGCAAGCACACTCGGGTGTGCCGTTTGCACAACACCGCTTTTCGCTCCCAAGCAACCAGTCACAATCACCTTGCCATTTTTGTTGATGGCTTCGCCAATTGCATCAAGTGATTCTTCAACTGCGCTATCAATAAAGCCACAAGTATTCACCACCACTAAATCAGCATCTTCATAAGTGCCCGATATTTCATAGCCTTCAGCACGCAATTGGGTAAGAATACGCTCTGCATCTGAGCCAGCTTTAGGGCAACCGAGTGAGACGAAGCCCACTTTTGGTGTATTGTTTGAACTCATGAAAATTAACCTACTTAAATATTAAAAATGTACATCATTGCAATCGCTTGGCTTTACGTCACCTTCTTAATGGCAGCTACTGAGCCTAGTTTTACTGCAGGCATCTTAACTTTTTTCTTTTACGGTTTAATGCCATGTGGATTGCTATTGTGGATTCTAGGTGCGCCGCAACGTAAACGTAAAAGAGCTTTACTCGAGGATAAACTTAGTCAGCCAGATAGAGCCAATTCCCAAACCGATTAATCCGACCTGCGCAATGGTTGCTTTAAGCTCAGTGCGCTTATGCAAGCCAGGGATTAAATCAGCAACCGCCACATAAAGCATACTTGCGGCAGCTAAACCTAAAATAGTCGCAATCCAATGTTGTACCGTTTGCAAGGCAAAATAGGCCAGCACACCGCCAACCACCGTCGCCAAGCTCGAAAACAAGTTAAACAACAACGCCTGTTTTTTGCTATATCCAGAATGAAGCAAAATTAAGAAGTCTCCTACTTCTTGCGGAATTTCATGGGCAATAATCGCCATCGCAGTAACTGCACCAAGCCTAATATCAATCATAAAAGCTGCGGCAATTAAAATTCCGTCAACAAAGTTATGGAAAGTATCACCCACCATAATCATCATGCCGCTGCGGCCTGAATCATGGTGATGTCCATGAGAATGAGGCTTAGCAATTGATGGGGCTTTTTGTGTTACCACTTTAAATTTGGTTGTATGTGACTCTGCGTGATGTTCTGCATCATTTGAAGGGCAATCATCCTCTGTATGCATGGCATGGGCTTCGCAATGCTCGCCGTGACAGTGACGCCACAACACCAACTTTTCCAGCACAAAGAATAGCAATATACCAAACAGCACTGTTGCAGCCATATTTTCAACACTGCTCGCCTCGTGAAAAGCATGCGGCAATATCTCTAGAAATACAGCGCCCAGCATTGCACCGATTGCATAGCTAATCAGCATTGGTATCCATTGCGTACGGGCATTAAGCGCTACAAAGCCAGCGCACATGACACTAAGTGCACCACCGAGCAAGCTAGCAGAGATAATCCAAGTTAAGGTAGGTATGTGTGAATTAAACATTTATTTTGGGGTCTTTTTTAGGTGTATCTTAGTATTGATCTAATATTATAAACGAGGTGTCAAGCCTTACTCACTCGAACCAAATCATTGTGGCCATCCGACCTGTAATGCCATCGCGTCTAAATGAAAAATACTGGGATGAGTTGCTGTATGTACATTCGCCGCCGCCATATATTTTACTCACACCTTGCTTATTCAAACGTTGTTTTGCAAGCAAATACAAATTCCCTAGCCACTTTTTACCAGCGGATTTAAAAGCATCCTCAGCTTGAGCATGCTTTGTAATAAAAGCCTCTCTGACTTCACCACCTACTTCAAAAGCATCCGGTCCTATCGCAGGGCCTAGCCAGGCCATTAAGTTTTCTGACTCCTCACCGATAGCGTTAATGGTCGATTCAATTACGCCATCACACAAACTACGCCAACCTGCATGGATAGAAGCAACCGCGGTTCCTTGCTTATTACACAGCAACAGTGGCAAGCAATCTGCTGTCATGGTCACACAAACCACATTTTTGTTTTTACTAAAAGACGCATCAGCATCTTGAATACCCGAGCTTTTAGTAGCATCTATGACATCAAAACCATGCACTTGATTAAGCCATACAGGCTCGGAAGGCAAATATTCGCGCAATAATTGGCGATTTTTATCTACTGCCCAGCCATTATCTTGCACATGCGAACCAAGATTAAAGCTGTCAAAAGGCGCAACGCTATACCCACCATCTCGTGTCGTTTGAATGGCTTTAACATTGGGTGGCGCTGGCCAGTCTGGAATATAGAAACCCTTACTCAATGTCCTCTTCACCTTCTTCAAGCGACTCTAAATCAGCATCCAACTCTTCTTCTTCATCGAAATCATCATTTTCGTAATCTTCATCTGACAAATAAGGATCTTCACTAAACTCAAACGGCTCCTCAAGCGGTGCGTCTTCATGACGCATGGCTTCTAGCAAAGCCTTCATGTCATCAGCTAATTCGATTTGCCATTCCATCGGCTCGTTAGTTGCAGGATGGATTAGGCCTAATTTGATAGCATGCAATGCTTGTCTATCAAAGCCTTGAACAAAGTCTTTGAGTGTTTGTGTCATCGCTCTTAGCGGGATAATACCTTTGTAGCCATAAACCAAGTCGCCAACAATCGGTGCTTTTAAAAACTGCATGTGAACGCGAATTTGATGCGTGCGTCCAGTCTCTAAGTTACAACGCATATATGTATGGACTGCGAAGCGCTCTAAGACTTCGTAACGTGTCACCGCTGGCTTACCCATCTTATTAATCGCCATCTTGGTTCGAGAGTGCGAATGACGGCCAATTGGCTGATCAATCTTGCCATTACGCCATACCTGCCCCCACACGATGGTGCGATACTCACGTTTAACTGTCCGAGCCTGTAACTGACGCACAAGACTAGTTTGAGCGGCTAATGTTTTAGCCACCACCAACAAGCCGCTGGTATCTTTATCTAAACGATGCACAATCCCAGCACGAGGTAAGTCTTTTGAATGGGGAACATGGTGCAAAATAGCATTTAGTAAAGTTCCATCCCAATTACCAGCAGCTGGGTGAACGACCATGCCAGCCGGCTTATTTATCACTAAGATATGGTCATCTTCATAGACAATATTTAGTGGAATATCTTGCGCAATAAATGCACTCATCTCTGGTTTTTCTTTGGCATGGACGAGAACATTTTCACCACCCCATACTTTACCTTTAGATGTACTTGCCTCGCCATTCAACGTCACCAAACCCTCTTTAATCCAAGCTTGCAGGCGCGAACGAGAATGCTCTGGCAACATACGTTGCAATGCTTGATCTAAACGCAATCCTCCCAAATCTTGTGGGATAATAAGAGCAATAGGTGTGTTTTGTGTCATCAGTTATAATCAGCTTAAAGTTAAATCAATCAAATTTTTTAGGTATTCAAACAAATGAAATACAGTTTAGCGTTTTTTGTAGCAATATGGCTCACAGGTTGCAGTATTTTTGGTGCGCCAACAGAACTTGATGAAACAAAAAACTGGCAAGCAGAGCGTATCTACCAAGAAGCTGACACCAAAATGCGTGACCGCGACTACGAAAAAGCCATTAAGTATTTCAAAATCTTAGAGTCTCGCTATCCACACGGAAAGTATGCTGCACAAGCACAATTAGAGACAGCTTACGCTTACTACAAAAAGTCAGACCCTGTTTCATGTACTGCAGCGGCTGAACGCTTTATCAAGTTACACCCTAACCATCCTAACGTTGACTACGCTTACTACATGCGTGGCCTTGCAAGCTTTACTGAGCGCGGTGTTGTTGACAAGCTCACTAGCCAAGAAATTAATGACCGCGATCCCAAAGCAATGAACGCTTCATTCCTAGCGTTTAAAGAGCTAATCACTCGCTTCCCTGAAAGCCGATATGCAAAAGACAGTGCACTACGCATGACTTATCTTGTTAACGCACTTGCAGCGCACGAATTACACGTCGCTCGATATTATATGAAGCGCCAAGCTTACCTAGCTTCAGTTAATCGTTGCAAATACGTGCTTGAGAACTACCCACAATCAACAAGCCTAGAAGAAGCCTTGGTAATTATGGTGAGTGCTTATGATTTCCTAAATATGCAAGATCTCAAAGAGGATGCCATGCGCGTTCTAAAAACCAACTACCCAGATAGCAAAATGCTTGGCAAAGGCGTGCCTGAAGACGAACGCGTTTGGTGGAAATTCTGGGATAGCTTATAAAACTTAACTAAATCCAAGTAGTACAAAAAATTAAGCACCGCGAAATTGGCGGTGCTTTTTTATTGCCACTTTCTTTAATTACGGTCTCTTTTTCTTAGGCGATCTTTTCGCAATCTCAAGCCCAGAAGCTTTGTGCTTACCTTGCTTCGCTTCATCATTCTTACGCGCATTCAATTCAGCACGCTGAGCCGTTTTACGACGACGCATACTGACAATCCCCTCGCCTTGAATACGCTTGTCTGGCTCAGCAAAAGGGTTATCCCCTTGATTAAACTGCACTCTCAAAGGTGTGCCTGTGAGTTGAAATGTCTTGCGGAATACCCCTTCTAAGAAACGCTTATAGGTATCTTTGACACCGTCAACGTGATTGCCGTGAATCACTACAATTGGTGGATTACTGCCACCTTGATGGGCATAACGTAACTTAGGACGAATACCCTTACTAATTGGTGGCTGATGTTGGGCAATTGCATCAATCAATACACGCGTTAATTGTGGCGTTGAAAGCTTAGCCATTGCGGCTTTGTAAGCGCCATCCACTGATGTGAATAATTCTGGCAAGCCTTTTTTGCGTAAAGCTGAAATGTAGTGAAATTTTGCGAAGTCTAAAAATTGAAGCTTACGGTCAATTTCACGCTTAATCCAGTCCCGCTCATCCTCTTTCAAGCCATCCCATTTATTAATGGCAACTACCAAAGCACGTCCAGTTTCAAGAATGTAAGCAGCAACATGCGCATCTTGTTCTGTGATGCCCTCTTGCGCATCTACCACCAAGATAGCTACATTCGCCTCTTCAATCGCTTGAATGGTCTTGATGACTGAAAATTTCTCAATTGCTTCGAATACCTTGCCGCGCTTACGTACACCAGCAGTATCGATAATCGTGTAATGCTTGCCGTTCTTCTCTAAATCAATATAAATAGAGTCACGCGTTGTACCTGGTTGGTCAAATGCAATTACACGCTCCTCACCAAGCAAAGCGTTAACCAACGTTGATTTACCAACATTTGGACGACCTACAATCGCGACTTTTGGGGCATCCTCTTCATTGAATGGCGCAGCTTCTTCAGGATCAGCAAATGGCTCAAGGGCCAACTCAACTAAATCACGCACACCTTCTCCGTGAGCTGAGGAAATCGATAGTGGATCACCCAAACCTAATTCATGAAATTCCGCACTCACAACAGCGCGTTGCATGCCTTCTGTTTTATTCACAGCAAGTAGAACTGGTCGCTGGCTTTTACGCAGACGATTAGCAATGACTTTATCTTGAGGACTAACACCTTGACGGCCATCCACCACAAAAATAATAACATCGGCCTCGTCAATCGCTAGCAAGGTTTGACGAGCCATTTCTTTCATGATGCCTGAGTCTGCTGTCGGTTCAAAACCGCCTGTATCAACTACTAAATAAGGCTTGTCACCGCCAACACCACGGCCGTAATGGCGGTCACGTGTAAGACCTGGGAGGTCAGCTACAAGCGCATCTCGGCTTTTGGTAAGTCGATTAAAAAGAGTTGATTTGCCGACATTTGGTCGGCCTACGAGAACAATGGTGGGTAACATAACTACTTAATTGAGATGGCGTAAATGCCACCTTTACGGGTTTGTGCGACGACTGTGCTAGAACCTACAGCTAACATTTGCGGCATAATCGCAGAATTATCTGTCTGCAATCTTGCAGAGAAACTACCATCTTCACGACTTAAAAAGTGGACATAACCTTCAACATCTCCAACAGCAATTAAACTGCCCATAGGCAATGGCGCTGTCACATGGCGCTGTTTTAAATCACCTTGACGCCAGAAAGTTTTACCTGTGCTGTAATCCAACGAGTAGATTGCGCTTCCAGAATGAGAAACAAACACTTTGGCATCTTCAGCGCCTAAGCCTGTATAACTTGATATATCACGCGCCCATGCAATGCGACCTGTGGCACGATCAATTGCCGCAATTTTTCCTTGATAAGCAACTGCATAAACCAAGCTACCATCCACTACTGGCAAACTCGTAATGTCAGCAATACGCTCAATTTCTGTTGTGCCTTTAGGTTGTGCCACTGACACTTCCCAAATTACTTTACCATCTTCCACTCGAAGTGCAATCAGCTTACCTCCAGCAAAGCCTGCGTAAGCCGCACCCCCTTCAACGGCTACGCCAGCACTACTCCTCAAGGATAAAGCAGGCGTTGCACGTTCATACACCCATTTTCTCGCGCCATCGGCGACATTTAACCCATAGATACGGCTATCACCGCAGCGCACGACGACAACATCATAACCAACTTTTGGCGCACTCAATACTTGACTGCTTACTTTAGATTTCCAAAGCAACTTCCCTGACAAGTCATAAGCCAACACATAACCCTTATTTGTGCCAAGCAACAACAAATTAGCTCCAAGGCCAACGCCGCCAGAAATAGGCTCACCTGTATTGATGCGCCAAGCTTGTTTGCCATCAGCAACACTCAGTTTAGCGAGCTCACCGTTGGCACTTGCAGCATAGATAAAGCCGTTATCTGAAACCGTTGTGAAATCAGCATCAAAACTATCGCCTAGATGCGCACTCCATAACACTTTCACTTGCGCAGTGGTTTTAATCTCGTTTAATTCTGAAGGTGTTTCATTGCTCTCACGACCAAACAGGCGCTCTGACAAATCATCTTTTAGATCCGTCATAGATGAACATGCACTCAGCGCAAAAACGCTTAGTAGCAACGTTATTTTAAGGAATCTCAACACTAGTTCCCCAGCGCTTCTAATTTATGTTGTGTAAATTTAATTAAATGACCTTGTGCATCAAGCTTTTCAAGCGCTTCTTTATAAGCTGCTTTCGCTTCTGCAGTCTTACCTTGCGCAACCAAGACATCGCCTTTTAGGTCAGCAAACAAGCCATCAAAACCTGTTGTGTGCTTTTCAGCCAACGTTTTAAGCGCGCCAGCATAATCTTTTTCTTCCACTTGTAATGAAGCCAACTCAAGCAATGCCATCGCTTGAATAGCGTCTTCTTTAGCATGTCCAGCCGCCCATTCTAATTGTGATTTAGCGCTTTTAAATTCTTTGGCTTGAAAATTAGCTTTAGCCGCAGTCAACGCTGCACGGCCTGCATATGGCGTGCTTGAGTATTTATCCATCAACTCGCCTGAAAGGGATTGAATTGCTTTTAAGTTTTTAGCATCTGCAATATCAAGCTTTACCAAGTTTTCATATTGCGTAGAAGCCTTCAATGATTGTTGAGTTTGATAATAGTGCCATCCTTGATATCCCAAGTATGCAACTACCAAAACTGTCACCAATGTCACAACTTTTTGACCATGCAGTTTCCACCAAGCCTTAAACTCGTCTAACTGCTCTTGTTCTTCTAAATCGTATGCCATGCTTATTTCCTAAATTGCTTCTATTAATTAAATTCTGTTAATCAAATGCTCAAATTTCCTAAAGCCGCCTCTTATGCTACATGTCTCTTTTGCCCAGGAATCGCTTTAAGCAAGTTCTGAGTATATTGCTGCTTGGGAGATTCATAAACCGCTTGAATACTTCCCGTCTCAACAATTTTTCCTTGATGCATCACCGCTATTTCATCCGCAATATGACGAACTACGCGCAAATCATGACTAATGAAGACATAGCTTAATGACATCTCCCGTTGTAACTCTTTCAACAACAACAAAATCTGCGCTTGTATCGACACATCCAACGCGGAAACTGGTTCATCACAGACGACTACTATTGGTTCAAGGACCAAAGCACGTGCAATTCCGATTCGCTGACGCTGCCCGCCTGAAAACTCATGCGGGTATTTATTCATATCTGATTCGGCCAATCCAACACGTTTAAGCATTTTTAATGCTTTTTCGAAACGCTCATCTTTATTGCCTAAGCCGTGAATTAACAAGCCCTCTTCTACAATATCACCCACCTTCATTCTAGGGTTAAGTGATGCAAACGGGTCTTGGAAAATCATTTGCAAATGACGACGCTGGCGTCTTAATTCACTTGCGGGCAAATCTGCCAAATCACGGCCTTGGAAAAAAACCGAACCACCATCCAAGGGTTGCAATTGTAACAGACATCTCGCTAACGTGGATTTGCCACTGCCAGATTCTCCAACCACAGCCAAAGTGCTGGCATGTCTTAATTCCAAGCTAACATTATCTAAGGCTTTGACTTGTGTCGTACCAAAACCAAAACGACCAGACCGTTGCGTATAAAATTTATTGAGGTCACGCGCTTTTAAAATAAACTCACTCATGCTGGCACCTGTTCATTGTTAAGCCACGCATAATCAATCGGCTTCAGTGGCTTTTTTCCTTCAGCATCTGGCACACAATCCAACAAAGCTTTTGTATATGGATGCTTAGGCTTACTTAAGACTTGAGAAACTGGCCCAGCCTCAACTACTTCGCCGCGGAACATCACAACAACATCGTCAGCTACATCTGCTACAACGCCAAAATCATGGGTGATGAGCAACATTCCCATGTTCATGCTAGTTTTTAGATTGTCGAGCAAACTTAAAATCTGCGCCTGAACTGTTACATCTAGCGCTGTTGTTGGCTCGTCCGCAATCAACATCAGAGGCTCGCAAGCAATACTCATCGCAATCATCACACGCTGTCTTTGACCACCAGATAACTCATCTGGATAGCTATTGGCACGATGGGCTGGAATGCCTACCTGTTCTAGCAACGCAGCCACTTTTGCTTTTAATGCATCACCTTTAAGCCCTAAATGGACAGTGAGCGGCTCGCCTATTTGAAAACCTATCGTCAACACAGGGTTGAGTGAGGTCATTGGTTCCTGAAATATCATGCCGATTTGGCGACCACGAACTTTGCGCATTTCTTCAGCACTTAAGTCCGCTAAATCTTTGCCTTGAAATAAAACTCGACCATTTGTTCTGACTAATTGTTTTGATAACAAGCCCATCACTGAAAGTGCTGTTAAGCTCTTACCACTCCCCGACTCCCCCACCACGCAAGTGGTCTTGCCTGGCTCAATTGAAAACGACACATTACTGACCAGCATGCGACTAGTCGAATTAGCTGGGCAAATTGTCAGTTCTTCAATCTTAAGGAGTTCGGCCATATCACCTATTTAATGCGTTTTTAATAAAATAATCGCTTGTGCCAAGTCCACTTTCACTTGTTCACCCGCACCTAACATCGGTTTTACTGCAATTTCATTCGCTTGTACTTCATCATCACCTAAAATCAGTGCAAATCGCGCACCACTTTTATCAGCCTTTTTCATTTGCGACTTAAAGCTACCACCACCAGCATGAACAACGACTGATAAACCTGCGTCACGTAAAGCTTCAGCAATCATCGCTGAAGCTGCTTGAGCTAACCCACCCACGTTCACTAAGTATGCATCAGGGTTAGATTTGGCACTCACGCCATACTCTTGCATCAACAAAAATACGCGCTCCAAGCCAATACCAAAACCACAAGCTGGTGTTGTATCACCGCCCAAACGAGCTACTAAGCTGTCGTAACGACCGCCGCCAGCAATCGTGCCTTGGCTACCAAGCTTGGTCGTCACCCATTCAAATACGGTGCGGTTGTAATAGTCCAAACCGCGCACCAGTCTAGAATTGAGTTTATAGGCAATACCAACAGCGTCTAATCTTTTACACAGACCAACAAAGTGCGCGCGAGTTTCATCACCCAAGTGATCGATAAGTTTGGGCGCACCTTCTATCATCTCTTGCATACGAGGGTTTTTACTATCCAAAATACGGAGCGGATTGCTATGTAATCGACGTTTTGCATCCTCATCAAGCAAATCTGCATGTTGCTCAAAGTAAGTAATTAATGATTTTCTAAATTCCGCACGCTCCTCCGCATCACCTATGCTATTGAGCTGTAACTCAACGTCAGCAATGCCAAGCGCTTTCCACAATCGCGCTAGTAAAATGATTTGTTCTGCATCAACATCAGGCCCCTCAAACCCAAAGGCTTCCACTCCGATTTGATGGAATTGACGTTGGCGTCCTTTTTGAACGTTTTCGTGTCTAAACATCGGACCTGTATACCAAAGGCGTTGCGGACCATTGTAGGTAAGACTGTGCTCAACGACAGCTCTTACACATCCGGCAGTGCCCTCCGGGCGTAAAGTAAGTTTGTCACCATTCAATGCGTCCTCCCATGAGTACATTTCTTTTTCAACGATATCCGTGTGTTCACCAACACTACGAATAAACAAGTCTGTAGGTTCAACGATAGGCATACGAATATTGCGGTAACCATATTGGCTAAGCACCAAACGCGCTGTGTCTTCAAGCTTTTGCCATAGCGGCGTCATTTCAGGCAGGATGTCGTAAAAGCCCTTGATGCTTTGAAATTTAGTGTTTTTAGTTTGTTGCGTCATAAATACTTAAGCGTGTGATTAAATTGAGTGAATCTGAATGGTTTTTGATTGAGTGCGCAATTTGCCACCTTCGGCGTAATTTTGTGCAACATACTGTTCAACGATAGATTGAAACTCTTGCGCTATAGCGTCGCCTTTAAGCGTAACCGTCTTTTCACCATCGACAAACACGGGAGCGACTGGCACCTCACCTGTACCCGGCAAACTGATACCTATGTTGGCCAATTTTGACTCGCCTGGGCCATTAACAACACAGCCCATTACAGCAACACTCATGGACTCAACACCAGGATATTGCTTCCGCCAAACAGGCATCTGCTCACGCAAATAACGCTGAATATCTTGTGCCAACTCTTGAAAGTAAGTCGATGTGGTGCGACCACAGCCAGGGCAAGCGGTGACCAAAGGCGTAAATGAGCGAATTCCCATTGTTTGCAAAATTTCTTGCGCCACAACCACTTCTTTAGTGCGAGACTCACCCGGCTCTGGTGTCAAACTAACACGAATGGTATCGCCAATGCCTTCTTGCAAAAGTAATGAAAGTGCAGCGGTTGAAGCAACAATCCCTTTAGAGCCCATACCAGCTTCAGTGAGGCCTAAATGCAATGGATAGTCGCAACGCTTAGCCAAATCACGATATACAAGCACTAAGTCTTGCACATCGCTCACCTTACATGAAATGATGATTTTATCGTGCGCCAAACCTATACATTCTGCTTGCTCAGCACTTTCCAACGCAGATTGAATTAACGCTTCACGCATTAATGCATCAGATGACAAAGGATTTGAAGATTTAGCATTTGCATCCATCATCTTCGCCATTTTTTCTTGGTCTAAACTGCCCCAATTCACACCGATACGCACGGGCTTATCGTATTGAATAGCAGTTTCTATCATGGCCGAAAATTGGTCGTCTCGCTTAGAACCCTTACCAACGTTGCCTGGATTTATACGGTACTTCGCTAAGGCTGCGGCACAATCTGGATAGGCACTCAATAATTTGTGACCGTTGTAATGGAAATCTCCAACGAGCGGCACTGAACAACCTTGTGCGTCAAGTTGCTGGCGAATACTAGCAACTTGCGCCGCGGCTTCAGGGGAATTAACAGTAACACGCACAATCTCTGAGCCTGCTTGCCATAGCTCAATAATTTGCTTTACTGTTGAAACAGCATCTGCTGTATCTGTATTGGTCATAGACTGAACAACGACAGGCGCATTTCCGCCAACAGCAATGTTGCCTATCAAGACTTGCTGGCAAGCGCGTCTAGCAAGACGTGAATTTGAAACACTCATTAATGCTCACCCACCGTAATACGCGCCATATTGTTATAGGTGCTTGGCGCCAAATCAATCGTTTCACCATTAAAAATCACTTGAGTAGCACTTGCATTACCGATATGGAATTTAAGTGGTGGAACGCCCTCCACATACTCTTCAGTACCTGCTTTGGCTAATTTACTAAATACAGTTTTACCATTTTTATCCTGCACTCCAATCCAGGATGAACCCGTTAGCACAAGCTTAACTTTGACAGATCCAGCCGCAACAGTTTGTGTTTTAACAAGTTCGGATTTTGCTGAATCAGACTTCAGTGAATCAACAGCCTGGGCTGGATCTTTAGGCTTTTCAGTTGGAGATTTAACATCTGACTTTGGTGTTACATCGATAGTTTCCTTAGCTTTGGGCAAAGCAATTTCAGTAACTATAGATTCATCATTGGCTTGAGTTTCACGCTCGGCAGCGGGCAAGGCAGCTTCTGGCAAAGGTTCTGATGTTGCACTATGTTCAACACTAACCACTGGCGTTTGATCATCGACTGCATTAGTGTTGCTTTGATAAGCCCAAATCTTATAGGCTACCCATACAATCACAGCAACAATTAATAAACCACCTAAAACTAATACTGCAAACTTACTAAAATTACTATCGCCTGACTTAACAATGGCATCAGCTTTGTAAGTAATGGATTGTGATTGGTCCTGCGGGAACATTCTAAGATGCGCATCAAGCAAAGGCTGAGAATCCAGATTCAAAATCTTTGCATAACCCTTAATAAATCCTCGTGCAAATATCGCACTACCAAAGACACTAAAATCATCAGACTCTAAGGCATTGATTTGTTGATCGCTTAAACGTAAACGCGAACAAACTTCCTCGACACTTAATTTTTGCGCCTCTCTTGCATCACGCAAGACTGCTCCGATTAACGAGTGACTAACCGCCTCTTGATCCATCATCAACTCCCAGATAATAAGGATTGTGTTTGCGGCGCATCAGGATAATTTCTCCTCAGCTCAAGCGCATAGCTTGATTCCGCATCTTTATTGCCTAATTGACGCTCTACTCGCACCCCTAACCATAGCATTTCAGGCGTAGGGTTGTTTGCTAATGCATTACTCATCGTCTGTTGAGCACGGACGTATTGCTTTTTATCAAAGTAAATCTTTGCAAGCTGATATGCCGCATTATGTAATAAAGGTTGATATTGCAGCGCTAAGCTGAAAAATTGCTCAGCACCATTCACATCGGATTTCTTAAGTGAACAATAGCCAGCATTTGTGTATGCGACAAAAGGCGTGACATACAATGGGTTATTAGCGGCCTCTTGAAACTGCACAATAGACTCGTCAAAACGGTTACGTGAGCAAAGGAACGAGCCATAGTTGTTATGCGCTTCCGAGTTTTTTACATCTAAGGCAATCGACTTTTTGAAGTTGATCTCAGCTTTTGTGTCTTCCTTAATTGCAGCATAAGTCATGGCTAAGCCGTTAAATCCAGATGAGTAAGTAGGATCAAATTCAATAGACTTAGTAAATTCTTCCAGCGCTACAGCCATTTGGTTTTGTTGATAATAGCCAGAGCCTAGTTCCGCATGAATGCGCGCACTTTCATGTTTGTTTGACTCGGCAGATCCTGCACGAGACCCTTGCTGGGTAACGCAAGCAGTCAAAAATAAAACAAACAATGCTAAATAATGGCGCATGCCTATCTCTCCAATACTATAGAACGTGTTGTTCTTTTAGTTTTATCCTGCACCTGCCCTGCTAATTGACCACAAGCTGCATCAATATCATCACCACGCGTTTTGCGTGTTGTCACAACATGTCCAGCTTGCATCAAAATATCTCTAAAACGACGAATATTATCTGGACGTGATGTTTCGTAACCACTATTTGGGAATGGATTAAATGGAATCAAGTTGAATTTACATGGCACATCTTTGACTAGATTTAATAATTCTTTGGCATGATCAAAGCTGTCATTCACGCCATCAAGCATGACATATTCAAAGGTCACAAAATCACGTGGTGCCTTGATCAAATAGCGTTGACAAGCAGCCATAAGCTCTTTAAGCGGATATTTCTTATTAATTGGCACAATCACATCACGCAAAGCATCATTCGGCGCATGTAATGAAACGGCCAATGCCACAGGACAATCTTCTTTGAGTCTATCCATCGCTGGCACTACACCACTAGTGGATAACGTCACGCGGCGACGACTCAATCCATAAGCAGAGTCATCCAACATAATTTGCATGGCAGTCACAACGTTGTCGTAATTTGTGAGCGGCTCACCCATGCCCATCATCACGACATTGCTGATAATGCGCTCACTCATTGGGAGCATGCCGTAATCAGGATCTTGTCTAAGCGAGTGATTGGCTAACCATAACTGACCAATAATCTCAGACACGCTGAGATTACGATTAAAACCTTGGCGGCCTGTTGAACAAAAAGTACATTCAAGGGCGCATCCGACTTGCGATGAAATACACAAAGTACCTCTATCGTCTTCTGGAATAAATACGGTTTCTACACCATTGCCAGTACCAGCACCCACCAACCACTTGCGAGTTCCATCATTAGAAATCTGCTCAAGCTGAACATTGGGAGGGGTGATGGTAGTCGTGGCGGCTAATTTCTCACGGAGAGATTTAGCGATATCTGTCATCTGCTCAAAATCATTCACGCCAAAGTGATGCATCCAGCGCATCAATTGTTTAGCGCGAAAAGGCTTCTCGCCCAATCCTACAAAATAATCGGCGAGTTGCGCTTGGTTAAAATCGAGCAGATTGATCATGAACTACAATTACTTACCGAAGAAGTAAGCGATTTCGATTGCTGCGTTTTCAGCAGAGTCAGAACCGTGAACAGCGTTAGCATCAATGCTTTCAGCAAAGTCAGCACGGATAGTGCCAGCAGCAGCTTCTTTAGGGTTAGTTGCGCCCATCAAATCACGGTTTTTTAATACAGCGCCTTCGCCTTCAAGCGCTTGAATCATCACTGGACCCGAAATCATGAATTTTACTAAATCAGCAAAGAAAGGGCGCTCTTTATGAACAGCGTAGAATCCTTCAGCTTCAGCTTGAGTCAATTGCGCCATTTTAGCTGCAACGATTTTCAAACCAGCATTTTCAAAGCGTGTGTAGATTTGACCAATCACGTTTTTAGCAACTGCGTCAGGTTTGATGATAGATAAAGTACGTTCTAAAGCCATAATTACTCCAAAAAATTAACATTACAAAACAACAAAAAAACTCTAAATCCAACCGCGATTTAGAAAGGAAAATGGGTCGTAAATCTATAATGCACAAAGACCGCTAAAATAACATTTTAACGGTCTTTAATAAAGCTAAAACAGCAAGATTAAGCTACTTCAAACTTCTTTGACGGCGTACCTCGTAAAGACAAATCCCACTCGCCACAGAAACATTCAAGCTTTCAACACTACCAAACATTGGAATACTCACTAAAGCATCACACGTTTCTTCAGTCAATCGGCGCAAACCGGTCCCCTCAGCCCCTAGTACTAGTGCTACAGGACCATCAAATTTAGTTACTAACAAATCATGTTCAGCTTCTGCTGAGGCACCAATCACAAACACACCCGCCTCTTGCAATTCACGAAGCGTACGTGCCAAGTTAGTCACCGCTAAAAATGGCACTGTTTCAGCCGCACCACAAGCCACTTTTCGTACCGTCGCATTTAAACCTACAGCCCTGTCTTTAGGGGCAATCACCGCATGAACGCCCATTGCATCTGCCACGCGCAAACAAGCACCTAGATTGTGCGGGTCTTCTACGCCATCAAGTACCAAGAAAAATGGCGGTTCTTTAAGCCCAGACTCTAAAATATCGTAGATATCCTTGTAGGGGATTGGCGTATCCACAACACGCGCAATCACTCCTTGGTGACGACCATTGATGCCGGCAAGGCCATCTAAACGTGCCCTATCAACTTCCATGGTACGAACATTGGCTTGTTCAGCAAGGCTTAACAAATCCTTCATGCGCGCATCAATGCGGTCGCGGTCAATTAAAATTTCCTGCACACTCGCTCCATGCTGACGAAGACGGCTTAACACCGCATGGAAACCAAATAAAATTCTTGCATCACTCATTACTTAAAAACCTTTGCTTTTAATATTATTTTTTAATTTAGATTATTACTTTTTTCTTGGCGCTGACTTTGCAGGACGCGCTTTTGAGCCTGTGTTAGGCTTGGATGAAGCACCACCAACTTTGTGGCTGCGACTTTTATTAGCATTTGCCTTTTTAGCGCGACTAGATTTTGGCGCACTATTTTTATCCCATGGAGCAGAAACCTTTAAGGTTTTTCTTTCAGGCTGTTTAACTTCAACCTTTGCCGTGGCTTTCTTGTCGCCACCTTTGCTACGGTAACGCTCTGGCAATATAGAGTCCTCCTCACTAATTGGCGTAAGTTTTTTAGTGTCAGCCAATACAAAGTCAATGCGCGAAGTTTCTAAGTCTACGCGACTTACTTTGACACGCAATCGATCACCTAAGCGATATTTAATGCCTGTACGCTCGCCCGCCATTTCATGGCGCGCTTTATCAAAGTTAAAGTAGTCGTTACCAAGTTCTGTCACATGCAACAAACCTTCAACACATACACCATCCAGCGCCACAAACAAGCCAAAACTCGTCACCCCAGCCACAGTGCCATCGTACTCTTCGCCAATCTTATCTTGCATGTAGAAGCATTTGAGCCAAGCTTGAACATCACGCGTTGCATCGTCGGCACGGCGCTCCGTCATTGAACAATGCTGACCTAACTGATGGAAATCACCGCCTTGATAGCGCTCACCTTTAAGCACCGCTTTAATTGCGCGGTGAATAATCAAGTCTGGATAACGACGAATTGGCGAGGTAAAGTGGGCGTAAGCCTCGTAGGCCAATCCAAAATGACCGACATTATCAGGGCTATAAACTGCCTGTTGCATTGAGCGAAGCAATACAGTTTGAAGCAACTGCTCATCCGGGCGGCCTTTAATACGCGCCAAGAGCTTGCCGTAATCTTTCGCATGCGGCGTATCACCACCACCCACACCAAAGCCAAACTCACCCATAAAGGTTCGTAAAGCTTCTAGCTTTTCAGGCGTTGGGCCTTCGTGAATACGGTAAAGCGCAGGATGCTCATGTGTTTTTAAGAAATCTGCCGCGCAAACATTGGCTGCCAACATACACTCTTCAATTAAGCGATGTGCATCATTACGTGTGGTTGGCTCAATGCGTTCTATTTTGCCATTTTCATTAAACACCATCAGTGTTTCTTGACTATCAAACTCAATCGCACCACGTTTCTCACGCACAGCTAATGACAATTTATAGAAGCTATTTAAGTTCTCTAAATGGGGCACTAACCAAGCATATTCTTTTGCCAACTCACCATCAGGCTGCGTCAAAATTTCATGTACTTTGGTGTAGGTCATACGGGCTTTTGAGCGCATGACAGAAGGATAGAATTGATAACGTTTTACGACGCCAGTGCCATCCACCTGCATATCGCAGACCATACACAAACGCTCAACATCTGGATTAAGCGAGCAAAGGCCATTTGACAGAGCCTCTGGCAACATTGGAATCACGCGGCGTGGAAAATAAACAGAATTTCCTCTGTCGTAAGCATCTTTATCTAAAGCATCGCCAGGCTTCACATAAAAGCTCACATCGGCAATTGCTACGACAACGCGCCAACCCTTGCCTTGTGGCTCACAAAATACTGCGTCATCAAAGTCACGCGCGGTTTCACCATCAATCGTAATCAATGGCATCTCACGCAAATCAATACGACCCTTATAATCTTGCGGTTGAACCAAGCGAGGATAGTCTTCGGCTTGCTTTACCGCGGAAGGATTAAACTCGTGTGGCAATTGATGCTTACGCAAGGCAATCTCAATCTCCATACCAGAGTCAGCATAGTTACCCAGAACCTCTACTACCTTACCAATTGGCTTGGCATAAGCCGAGGGCTGTTCAATAAGCTCTACAACAACGACTTGCCCAGCTTTAGCCTGCAGATCTTGACCGGGGGGTACCAAAATATCTTGGCTGATACGCTTATCCTCAGCCGCAACTATGGTCACACCTTGCTCGCGAATTAAACGGCCCACTAATTTTTTAGTTGCACGCTCAAGCACTTCAACAATTTTACCTTCAGGCCGGCCTTTGCGGTCAAAGCCGGACTGACGCACCATGGCACGGTCGCCATGAATTACTTGCGCCATTTCACGTGGCGACAAAAATAAGTCTTCACCACCATTATCAGGAATTAAAAAGCCAAAGCCATCTGCATGACCTTGAATTTTGCCTGCAATTAAATGAAGCTTTTCAGCAATACAGAGGACATTTTTGCGGTTACGCATAATTTGCCCTTCTCGCTCCATCGCATTGAGACGACGGTTAAATATCTCTTTCTCGTCTTCACCAATCTCGAGTAACTCATATAAATCTTCAACGTGCAAAGGCACGCCTTGGTCTGCCATCATTTGCAGAATGAACTCGCGACTAGGCAAGGGATTTTCGTAATTCGCCGACTCTCTTTGAGCGTGCGGATCCGCGTGTCTTTTTGAGTTTCTCGGTGTTTTTTTATGGGCCAAAGCTTATTGTTCCTATTAGATTACTGCTTGCATTGATTCTTGATTCTCTTACGTTAAAATCTACTCTTCGTAGTATAGCCCAAATGGCGGAATTGGTAGACGCGCATGGTTCAGGTCCATGTGCCTTAGGGTGTGGAGGTTCGAGTCCTCTTTTGGGCACCAAATGCATCATCTTGACACATCACTTTATATTTCCATTTAGCTATATGGGGTCACAACACTTCAAACCAAGCCATTCTTGGAATGTTTATGTCATTCTCATAAATTTTTATTACAAAAGTAATAGACAAAGCTAATTCAAATAAGTAATATTCACCCAACTGTACGAACGTACAACAAAGACAATTAAGGGTGAAAAAACATGAATCCATTAAATTTCATTAGCAGCTACAACCGCAAGCACAGCAACAACGTTGCGGAAATCTACACACGCGCATCCAATAAAAGCGCATACATTCCACTTTATAAACAAGTAGCCTCAGCTGGCGTTGCAAAACCTATGCATATCGAAGCAAGACTCAGCGCAGATGACATGTTAGTAAAAAATCCAATGGCCACCTACTTTGTTAGCATTAAAGGTGACTCTATGCTTAATGCGGGCATTACAGATGGTGATGTTGTGGTAGTTGATCGTTCGCTAGAACCAAGCATAGGTCACATTGTACTTGCAGAAGTAGATGGTGAATTTACGGTTAAATACCTAGGTCAGCAACAACTACTTCCAGCCAACACCAACTGCCAAGCGATTAACTTTGATGATGCTGAAAGAATAGCAATTATTGGCGTAATAACAGGCTCTATGCGAAGATTTGTGTAATCAAGAATACTGGCGGAGAGAGCGTGCGCCATACTACACTTCACCAAGGTTCACTGAGGTAAAATAATATACAAACTATCAGATAGTTATATACATATTGTCTTTATATTACTTCACTGACATCTATTGAAAGCTACGATAAACTTGGGTACCATAATGGGTACTGGAGAATTAAATGGCTGAAAAATTACTCACTGAACAAAGCTGCAAGAACGCAAAACCGCAAACCAAGACCTACTATTTAAATGATGGGGCTGGGCTTAGGCTAAGAATAAGGCCGAACGGAAACAAATCGTGGATATTCAGATATAGCCTAAGCAATAAAGATATGTCCCATGGTCTTGGTAGCTATCCGACCGTATCCCTTCAAGTCGCTAGAGCCAAATCCTCTGAAGCAAGGGGCTTAGTGAAGACAGGTCACAACGTCGCTACAGCTAAGCGGGTAGAGAAAACCAAACAGATTCAAAAGGACAAAACGATGTTTGGTGTTGTAGCTAACGAATGGCTTGAACACTACAAAAGTAGTTGGAGTAAATCCTACACAGAGCGCAATGAGGGCCTTATCCGCAGATACCTCACCCCAGAACTTGGCACCCTTCCAATTGATTCAATATCCGAGCAATACTTACTGAAAGTACTCAAAGCAGCTTATGACACTGGCACAAAGGAGTCTGTCAGAAGAGCCCGTAGCATAGCGAGTCAAATATTTTCATTTGCCAAATCCACACACAGAGCTTCCAGCAACCCAGCTAAAGAGCTTTCAGACAATCCTTACTTAAAAAAACCTCCAGTAAAACATTTCACTGCCCTACCTCAAGACCAGCTGGGAGCATTAATGATGGAACTTGGAAAATCGGGTCTTAAGCAAAAACTGGATATAAAAACTAAAACCGCCATATTGATGGCTATTTACACTGGATTGCGTGATGGGTCGATACGAGGTGCAACTTGGGCAGAAATTGACTTTAATAATCAAGTTTGGACAGTTCCCCATAGTCGAATGAAGAGCAAACGTACCCATAGAGTGCCGTTACCTTCACAAGCTATAAACGCATTAGAAGAGCTAAAGAAAATCACATATCGAAATCCGGATAGCTACATCTTCCCAAGCAGAACAAAAGAGGGTTTCATGGCAGAAAATACAATGAGACTAGGTCTTCACAGACTAGGCTTTAAAGTGACTATCCACGGAATGAGGTCATTGCTTACAGACATCCTTAATGAGCAGGAGTACCACCCTGACGCCATCGAGAGACAGCTTGACCATGCCGAAAGAAATAAAGTTCGTGGTGCATATCTCCGAACAGATTTTTTGGACAAAAGAAAAGTTATGATGCAAGAATTTGCCAACTGGTGTGACGCAGTCGTGGAGATTAAGAGAAGGAGTGCAAAGTGAGATTGCCAATACAAATTGAGAGAGAGCGAAGGCTAATAAAGTGGTTAACCCGCATTGAGTCTGGGAATCTTCCAAGAGGTACGCCAAAAAAAAATATTGAAACCTTGTTGGATTTGTATACCGCGTTCCTGAGAACTGAAGATAAGCGCTGGCCAAACTTCACAGAGGAAGGCCGCATTGAGTTCAATCGCAACGCTATTTCAAACTTAATAGGATATATAAAACTTGACCCTTTTATAAAGCGAGTCGAAGAGGCAATAGTTACATTGCATGGTGGTGATGTAGCAAAAGTGCATGAGATACTTCAAGGAATCGTTGATGAAAAAGACGCCATTGCGAGCGAGATGCAACGTGCTAATAGGAAGGGCAAAAGTAAGGACACAGAGTACATAAAGCTATTAAAAGAAATTATTAAAAAAAATCCAGATATAAGCGCAAAAGATTTGTCGGCAAAGTTGGAAAAAGAAATTGGAATGGGAGTGATTCGAGATGTTAATTACAGGTCAAACACCATAGTCACGGCAAGGGGTGAAGAGTATGCGATTTCAGGCCTAAAAGACCAAATCAACAGATTGAAGAAGTCATTCTAGTTTTATTTTTTTCGCTAAACCGGATTTAGCGAAGTTCACCTTGGCAAACTTGGTTATGTGTAGCGCTGTTGCTACATATTACTCATAGGAGCCATCAATGAAGATTTATCGTATTAAAGAAGTTTGTGAGATTACAGGGCTTAAGCCTTCAACGATTTATAAGCTAGTTCGAGCAAATGATTTCCCTAAAAGCATTTCACTTACATCACGGTCAACTGGATGGCCAAGTGATGTTGTTGACGGTTGGGTGACTTCTCGTATTGAGGGGGCCAAATGAAATACTCAAATGACACCGATTGGAAACTATCTGCCAAAGGAAACTATTGGCGTAAATGCAGGGGAATAATGCTTATCGTTGGAGGTAGCTTTGAAAAAGGTTACTGGGCAAGAGTTGAAGAAAGGTTCCTGGATGAGAAGTTTGATAGCCTAGACGAGGCTATGATGGCGGCTGAGGGGGGTGTTTAATCATGTCTAGTATCCATGACTTATTAACCCACGGGATAGCACTCGTTCCAATTCCATTAGGTCAAAAGGGGCCTATTTCAAAAGGTTGGAACGCTAAGTGCAATGTAGTGACTGATGTAGCCAATTATTCATTACTTACTGGTCTAAATATCGGGATTGCACACGCATACTGCAGCCCAAATCCAACCTGCGCAATAGATTTAGATGATTACAAATCAAGTAAAAAATGGCTTGCTGACAAGGGTGTGGATTTAGATGCGCTTCTTTATTCACCAGATGCTGTTGTAATTCATTCT